>Ga0315909_10003004_pt1 | contig 20970 bp, 23 predicted proteins | sample LakEriMetagenome_11_FD_203527 | JGI IMG/M metagenome (GOLD analysis project Ga0315909, IMG submission 203527) | Freshwater fungal communities from buoy surface, Lake Erie, Ohio, United States - Buoy 2 MA125 | ecosystem: Environmental > Aquatic > Freshwater > Lake | place: USA: Lake Erie, Ohio... | reverse complement strand
CCGCCCGAGTGGCGCTACGGGAAGAGATGATGAGGATATGGGAACACAAACAAACACAGCGGAAGTGATCGAGTTCAAGCTGCCCAAGCGGCCCAAGATAGTCGAGAAGGACGCCCCACCGGATCAGCGCAGCCTGGCGGTGGTTCCGCTGAGAGCTATCCGAGACAGGGCCCTGACTGACGGTCAGCTGCGAGCTCTGGCCATTCTGTGCTCCTACTGCAACCGGGCTGGGATAACTTGGGTGAGCCAGGGCAGGCTGGCCAATGATATGCAGGTGAGCCAGCAATCGATATCAAAGCACCTGAAGGCTCTGTCAGCTGCCGGGTACATCGAGGTCACCGCCAAGGGATTCAGGGGCGAGAGAGCCAACACCACCAGGGTGATCTACGACCCAACGGTCACCCAGGTGGATGCGATAGCTATCACTAGCGGCCAGGAAGACACCAGGCCACCAGAGACAAGGCGCAGGGAGACCAAAGAGATGGCCCAGCAAGGAGAGGATGTAACCCGGTCGGGAAATAACCAGCCATCACAGGCCAACAAAGCACCAGACTTACCCGATCGGGAACCAGAGTTTACCGAGGAGCAGATGGCAGCCAACCGAAAGCGCCTCAGAGAGATGCTCGGGGGGTTGGCGACCAGGGACGGATTTCACTACAACAGACCCGAGAAGATAGGAGACATGATGGCCAGGAAACCGAAGGCAAAACAGAGCTCTCATACACAACTTAATGAGGTTGTGAATGACAGGGGCTCCCATACACAACCACATACACAACCTAATACGGTTGTGGAAACACAGAAGAACATAGGTATAGATAGGTTGTTTATGTCTATAGGTTTAGAAATAAATAAAGAATTAAAAAAGACTTTAGAAGATTGTTTAGATTCTAAAATGATCATTACAACTTTCGACGAGCTCAAGGCGAGGTACGCAGCAGAGGGCTTAGACATCCCAAAGAACCCCGAGGCAGTTGTTGAGATGATGATCCTACTGGCAGCTGATGCCTCTCTGACGCGATCTGAGGCACCGCCATGCCCTTGATACATGGTAGGGTAGGCAAGGGTATCAGGCACACAGCGCAAGCCTGCCACAGGGCCTGTAATGCGGTTTGTACAATTGCCAAAGGAACGTATGGCTTTTGTACGGCACCGGGGATACGCTGCGTGTCGTGTGTCTGGCGGCCAGGCGCGGTGCGGTGGCCGTCCTTTTCGGGGGAGCCAGGCGCTAGCTGGTTGTGGGAAAGTGACCCCTTCCCTCCCCCCCGTCCATACCGTAGCGCGGGGGTCTCTCCGAAATTTTCCTCAACTTTTCCTAGAAGGAGTTTTTGATGGCGTATGAGATGAAACCTGGGCAGGGCTCTGCTTTTCCCAACGAGAAAAAGACCGAAGATTGGCACGCAGACTTTCGCGGCAAGGTGATGCTGCCAGACGGCAAGACCCACTGGCTGGACATTACCAACCGCAAGACCAAGGACGGAAAGACGTACGTTACCGTCAAGATTGGCAACCCAACCCAACAGCAGGGAGATGTCTACTCTGCAGCCCACAAACCCTTCCCGGCCCAAGACCAGCACAACAAGGCCAAGGCCAACGGGTTCGTGGACCTCGATGAAGACATCCCGTTCTGATGACCAGGCCAAAGTCGCGCATCTCAGAGCAGGTGCCCAGCCTCAAGAACTGGGGCGGGGTGCGCTCTATCCAGCGTCGCATGGAGCGCTCTGCCACAATTACGGAGAACCGAGAGGCCATTGCGTTTTCTCTGCTGTGCATGGCCAACACCAAGATCACAGATATCCTAACGTGGGACGAGGACGGCAATGTCAAGGTTAAGGCGGCAAGTCAAATTCCAGATCACGCCCTCCAGGCAATCAAAAATATCAGGGTCAGGCGTGAGAAGGATGGTTCGCAGACGCTTGACGTTGAACTCTACGACAAAGTGGGCGTGCTCCGTCTACTTGCTAAAGCGTCTGGATTGCTTGATAACCCGGACGATGGATCAGATAAACCGTCGGTGCTAGATGTCAACGTAATTGCGCCGCCAAGCGAACAGGAGCCATAGACATGAGCTTTGATAGCTGGGTTGAGTCCAGGCAAGACGCCAAGCACTGGTCAGAAGACGAGCTGGCCTGCGCAGAGATAGCGTGGAAAGAGTGCCAAAAACACTGGGAGAGTGTGTGCCAGATGCACTTGAACCGCGTGGCCGAGCTCGAGCGCTCCGTGTCCTGGCAAGACCACCACATCTGGAACCTAGAAAACCGCAAGGAGACCAACAAATGAACGACGCTGGATGGTTTTTAATGTATTCCGTGGCCTGGGCGGCCTTTTCTGTGTGGATATCTTGGAGAGCCGACAAATGAGCCAGGCAAACGACAGGCAAGAGGGTGGCAGCCACTATAAAACCAAGGCGATCCAGCCGTGGGACTACATTGTGGCCAACGAACTTGGGTTCCTCGAGGGCTCAATCATTAAGTACGTTACCCGCTACAAGGAAAAAAACGGGGTCCACGACCTAAAGAAGGCCGCACACTTCCTCGAGAAACTAATCGAGGTGCAAAGTGGCAAGAACTAAGGAGCAATCCACCAAGGCCGTGGCCACCACGGGTCTTAACTTAGACTTCTCGAGGTCTCCCACCGTCTACGACTTCATTGGATCAAACGCTTTTGTGCAAGGCGTCATGGGACCGGTGGGGTCTGGCAAGAGCTACGCGTGCGCTGCCAAGGTAATGATCAAGGCCGTCAAGCAAAAGCCCTCCCCTATCGATGGCATCCGATATACGCGTTTTGCAATTGTACGCAATAGCTACCCAATGTTGAAAACCACCACCATCAAGACCTGGTTGGACCTCTTCCCAGAGGCAACTTTCGGTCCAATGCTGTGGACTCCACCAATCACGCACCACATCAGGTTGCCGGCCAGGGACGGGGCCGCCGGAATCGACTGCGAGGTGATATTTCTTGCGCTCGACCAACCCAAAGACGTGCGAAAGCTGTTGTCCTTGGAGCTTACCGGCGCCTGGGTCAACGAGGCCCGAGAGCTGCCAAAAGCGGTGATCGATGGCCTCACCCACCGTGTGGGTCGATACCCAACAAAACGCGATGGTGGGGCCACCTGGCACGGTATCTGGATGGATACAAACCCAATGGACGACGATCACTGGTGGCACAAGATCGCAGAGAAAGAAAAGATGTCCGGACAGTATGCGTGGAAGTTCTGGAAACAACCGGGCGGGATTATTGAGGTGGACCCAGATCAGCTACCAGAGAATCCAGAGGCAAACGACCACATATTCTCAGCTGGTAAGTGGTGGAAGGTGAACCCAAAGGCAGAAAACATCAACAACTTGCCTCCTGGCTACTACCAGCAGATGCTGCTTGGCAAGAACCTAGATTGGATCAAGTGCTACGCGGGGGGTCTATACACCTACGTTCAAGAGGGAAGGCCGGTGTGGCCAGAGTATAACGACTCAACCATGTCTGGTGATACCACCGTGAACCCGCAGGTACCCATCCAGGTGGGCCTGGACTTCGGTTTGACCCCAGCTGCAACCATTGGCCAGAGGCTGCCAAACGGACGGTGGGAGATTCACCACGAAATTGTTACCTTCGATATGGGCCTCGAGAGGTTTGGCCACCAGCTGCTAGCGGAGCTCAACGCCAGGTACCCCAATCACCAGGTAATGATCTGGGGAGACCCTGCTGGCCAGGCCAGAGACGCCATCTACGAGGTGACGGCATTTGATTTTCTAAGAACCCTGGGGCTCAAGGCCCAGCCCACGGCATCCAACGACTTCAAGGTCAGACGCGAGTCTTCAGCTGCGCCAATGCAGCGGCTCATCGAGGGCAAGCCAGGACTGCTGGTCAACCGAGAGTGCAAGCTTTTGCGCAAGGCGCTAGCTGGTGGATATCACTTTAAGAGGGTAGCAATTGGTGCCGGCCAGGAACGATTCAGAGACGCGCCAAACAAAAACGAGCACTCACACATTGGCGACTCTTTCGGATACTTGCTGCTCGGGGGCGGCGAATACAACCGAATGACCAGGAGCCACAAATTGGGTGGCCAGCCACAGGGCATGATTGTGGCCAAAACCGACTTTGACATCTTCGCATGAGGTGATTGCACGGTGATATCACAGGTATTGCATACCGATTAAAGACCAATAGAATAAAAGCATGAATGGCTTAGTCATCTTCGAGAGCGGAGATCTGTCAGTTGCAGATCAGCGCGAGTTGGTGATTAAGATGCAAGGGGAGCTGCTCGATATGGAGCAGGCAAAAATTGTTACATCTCATCGATTCTTGCCTGGCATATATGAGCGCACGATTACGATACCGCCGTGGACTGTGTTAACCGGAGCTGCACACAAAACGCAATACCGGGTTCGCCTTGAAAGCGGAACCATAGCAGTCAACACAGACAGTGGAGTGAAAGTGCTGGTGGCCCCAATGGAATTTGATGTTCCAGCTGGTTTTCAGAGAGCTGGCAGGGTGTTCGATGAAGAGGTTGTGTGGACTGACATATACGAAAACCAGGACAACTGCCGCGACATTGAATTGCTTGAGGGTCGGTTGTATGAGGTTCCAGCGTGTGGGCTGGGTGAAAATCGCAGGTTGAAAGGGGAACTAATATGGCGGGATGGGTCGCAGGCGCAATTATCTTAGGCTCTGCCTACACAGCAAACGAAGCTCGCAAGGCCAGGAAAGACGCCGAGCGCCAACAGGGGCAGGCACTTCAGCAACAGGCAGCAGACGCAGCTGCAATGCGCGAGCAGGTTGCCAAGCAAAATGAAATTTATTCGATGCAGGCGGCCAGCCTCAAAGAGCAGGCAGACCTGGCCAGGCAGCAGTTTGAGCAGGGCTCGCTGCAGTACAAAGAAAACAAGCTGGCCATGGAAAAGAAAGCAGCCGAGGTGCAAGCCGCAGCTGATGAGGAGCGACGCAAGGCCGCAGCAGCTGAAGCATCGGCCCTAAAAGCTAGAACTCGCGGTGGACGCCGGGCCCTGTTGTCTCAAGAAAGACTAACACCGGAACTTGGAATTGAAAGCCCGCAGCTTGGAACGAGGGCGATGGTGTAACCATGGCGGCGCCGACCCTATATCAAAAACGAACTGCGGCAAAGCGCGGGTCTAGAGATATTGCGCGCCTAGCCGAACAATATAAGCGCGGTATTCAGTCTGTGTCGTCTGAGTACGAGCAGGCGTTTGGCGCATATCAGGCCAAGACAGCTGAGACGCTGGCTCCATACGAGGCAGCAATTAAGAAATATCAAGAGAGCACTTTGCCTCAATACGAGAGCGCAGCTGCCGCATACGAGACCAAAGCCAAAGAATATCAAAGCAAGGTGTCAAGCTACCAGGATTTATTAAAAAGCTATGTCGTTGACACAAGCGGAAATCTCGCCAGGTTCGAGCGGTGGGCATCTTTTATTGATCCCAGTATTTTTAATATTATGGGTGGCCAACCAGTTAACTTAGATGAGAGCGCATATTACGCAGCTCAGTTTCCAAATCGCGTTAGACCCGACCTTGGAAAATATGAATTTGTTGTCACTGGCGCCAGGCAAGAGGGAAGAACCAGCCTTCAGCAGGGGTACTTAAAAGCAAGAAGCGCGGCAAAACCATTCTCTGAGTTCACGCAACGCACATCTCCTGGAGCGTTTACAGAGAAGGCCCCAGCCGCACCAGAGGCGCCGCCATCTGCGCCAACAATTGAGTCATTCTCTGATGAGCCATTTCAGCAAAAACGAGCTGGATTAGAAAGCGAGTTTCAGCGCGAATTGGGCGAGCGCAAATCTGCCCGCATATCAGCTGTATCACGCCGCTCTGCGCGGCCACTAATGCAAGGGTAACCATGGACAAAGTTGAAAAAGTAATGGGTGAATATAAACGCGGAAAGCTCAAGAGCTCCTCTGGAGATAAAGTCAAAAGCCGCAAGCAGGCGTTGGCCATTGCCCTATCTGAACAGAGACGCGCTCGCAAGGGCGGTCTAATGAAAGAGGCCCGCGCATGAAAATTGAAATTGAAATTGAAAAAAATGGCGAGGGCAAAGACAAACCCGAGCTGGAAGACGAGCAAAAAATGGCCATTGCTAAAAAGCTTAAAAAAAATATGGTGCTGACTCGCATGGAGCGCAACTTGTTGGCTGAGTATTTGCTTGAGGAGGAAGACTAATGAAAGAGGTTTGGGACAAACCGCGGCCAAAAAGCGCCGGGAAGCCAGAGAAACTTACGCCATCAGAAAAGCGCATGGCTATGCGTAAAGCAAAAAAGTCTGGGCGACCGTATCCAAATTTAATCGATAACATGATGGCGGCCAGAGGCGAGAAGTGAGCAAATACAAGGACCCAGAGGGCGGCCTGACTGAGGCCGGGCGTCGCAAATTTGAGCGATCAGGGGAAAGCAAAAACTTGCAGCCTGGCGTCAAAGATTCGTCTCCGTCTGGCGAGCGAGCCAGGCGCAAGGGTTCTTTTTTAACTAGGTTCTACACCAACCCAAGCGGTCCCATGGTTAACGAAAAGGGTGAGCCAACTAGGTTGGCCAAGGCTGCTAATGCCTGGGGCGAGCCGGTTCCAAGAACACGCGCAGCTGCTGCGCGACTAGCTGCCAAGGGCCGCAATTTGCTTGAAAAGTACAAACTGGAAAAGGACTGATATGGATATTAGTTACTACGACAAGAAGGCTCCGGGCGGGCTGCGTCTTTCCCCTGATGAAATTATGAAACGTCAGGAAATAGCTCAAAAGAAAAAAGACGAATTTCAGCAAATATATCAAGACGCCTACGAATTTGCTCTCCCGCAGCGCCAGCTATATGGCGTATGGGAAGGCGGCGCTACCGGCACAAAAAAAATGCACCGGGTATTTGATTCGACCGCAATTAACTCGACTCAGAGATTTGCTAACCGACTGCAGTCTGTGGTGTTTCCACCCCAGCGCAAGTGGTGCCGACTAGAGCCGGGGCCCTCTATTCCTACTGACAAGACACAGATGGCCCAGGCAATCTTGGATGTCTACCAGGACAAGATGTTTTCGGCGCTGCGTCAATCTAATTTTGATATTGCAATTGGAGAGTTTCTCTTAGACCTGGCGGTTGGTACGGCCTGTATGATGGTGCAGCCAGGCGACGACATTAGCCCAATTAACTTTGTGCCGGTCCCGCTCTTTCTTGTGTCCTACGAAGAGGGCGCCAACGGCCAGGTAGACAATGTATACAGAAGAATGCGCATGAAGGGCGAGAGCATCGAGCGCCAGTGGCCAGATGCCAAGATGCCAGACGATATGGTGCGCCGCATTCAAAATAAACCCACGGACGACGTTGAGCTGCTCGAGGCAACCATATTTGACGCCAAGCGCGGGGACTACTGCTACCACGTTATCGACAAGACATCTAAGCAAGAGATTGTCTATCGCCGAAGAAAGACCTCCCCGTGGGTTATATCGCGCTACATGAAAGTAGCCGGCGAAATCTATGGCCGCGGCCCGCTAATGACAGCGCTGCCAGACATTAAGACACTCAACAAGACCAAGGAGCTTTTGCTTAAAAACGCCTCTATGGCCGTGTCTGGTGCCTACACCGCAGCTGACGACGGGGTCTTAAATCCCAACACAGTCAAAATTGTGCCTGGCGCGATTATTCCGGTGGCCCGTAATGGTGGGCCACAGGGTCCGAGCCTGTTAGCGTTGCCCAGGTCTGGAGATTTTAACGTGTCGCAGCTGGTGATCAACGATATGACTGCCAGCATCAAACGAATTTTGTTGGATGAGTCTCTGCCGCCAGACAATATGTCCGCTAGGTCTGCCACAGAAATTGTGGAGCGAATGAAGGAGCTGGCCCAGAACCTGGGCTCTGCCTTTGGTCGCCTGATTAATGAGACCATGATTCCTCTAACGGCCAAGATTCTTGAAGTAATGGACGAGCGCGGCATGATTGACTTGCCACTGCGCGTCAACGGCCTAGAGGTCAAGGTTACCCCGGTGGCACCGCTGGCCCAGGCCCAGGCAATGGACGAGATCAACGCAATCTTGCAATACTCGCAGCTGATGCAGGGCTTTGGCACAGACGGAGCCGTCGCAATCAAGACAGACCTTGTCGTGGATTACATTGGCGACAAGCTTGGGGTGCCGGCCACGCTCAGAAACAACCAAGCAGAGAGGGCCGTTCTCATGGAGCAGATGCAGCAACAGCAACAAAATGCACTCGCCATGCAGGCAATGAGCGCTCAGATGGCCGCAACCGCGGAGCAGCCCATGGTCCCACCTGAGATGGTGCCGGCATGAGCTGGGAGGACCTAGAGGAACCAATGCCCCCAGATATTAGGGACGTAACACAACAGCGCGAGGAGCTGGCCAAGCTGTGCCTGCGTGTATTTGCGACCGAGGACGGGCAAAAATTGCTGACCTGGCTTCGGGCAACCTATGTCGATGTGCCTGTCGCCGCGCCTGGCACCGACGCCTCATTCGCTTACTTTGTCGAAGGGCAGAGAAACGTAGTGAGGGATCTAATGTCGCGGATTAACCAAGCAAGGAAACTATGAGCGAAGACACCAACATCGAGCCCGGAGAGTCCGGCCTACTCGATAACGTGCAACTAGAGGACCCAAACGCAAACAAAGAAGTAAACCCATCCGCAACCGCGGTGGACCACAAGGCAGCGCCGCCAGGCGAGCCAAAGCCAGAGAGTCCAAAGGACCGCCCAGATTTTCTCCCAGAGAACTTCTGGAAAGATGGCAAGGCAGACTATGAAAGCCTGGCCAAGAGCTGGAAGGACCTGCGGGCAAAAATCTCCAAGGGGGAGCACAACGCCCCAGCGGACGGCAAGTACAAGCTCGAGGCATTCGGAGATGGCTACGACGACCAGAATCCCATCGCGGGAACACTGACCAGCTGGGCAAAAGAAAACGGTATATCCCAGGCCCAATTTGATGACCTGGCCGGTAAGCTGTCCTCGCAGGCCAGGGAACTCATGCAGGGAGAATCTATTGACCCAGCAGAGGAGCTCAAGGCTCTGGGGCCAAACGGCAACGCCATCGTTAACGGCATGGTCGATTGGGCCAGGGGAATGGTCAAAAAAGAAATTTTGTCTGCCGAGGATTTTGAGGAATTCAAAATTATGGGCGGCACGGCCAGGGGCATTAACGTGCTGATGAAAATTCGCTCTGCCTACGAGGGAAGGGTTCCGGTTGAATCTGTTCCGCTCGATGACGGCATGAATCGATCCAAGCTCGAGGGCTACATTAAAGACCCAAGATGGAACAGCGACCCCGCCTGGCGAGAGTCAAGAGAGCGGGAGTGGATGGCATCTCAAAATTCTTAGCAAGCATTTCCTCCTCCCCTCTCCTTCGGGGATTTGACCCGGCCACCGCGCCGGGTTTTTTTTATATTGCACCGTGCTTGCATTTTGGTTTTTAACAAATAGAATGCAACCATGGCCCACCGCTTTTAATAGCGACCCTGACCGCAGCGAGATGCTGACGATTGGCTGCCGTAAGCAGCAAGCACAGGCCCAGGTTACTGGCTCACCGACGCGATCAACCCTTTTTTTGACTAATTCAAGGAGCACGAAATGGCACTGTCTCTCTCAAACGCCTTCGTTACGCTCTTCGATGCTGAAGTCAAGCAGGCCTACCAGGGCAAAGCCCAGTTGGTCGGCGCGGTTCGTCAGCGTCGTGGAGTCGAAGGTTCTACAGTTAAGTTCCCCAAGGTTGGACGTGGCGTAGCAACAGCTCGCGTAACGCAGACTGAAGTTACCCCAATGAATGTGGGATTCTCTAACGTCACCTGCACGCTAGGTGATTGGAACGCCGCTGAATACAGCGACATCTTCTCGCAGCAAAAAGTTAACTTTGACGAGCGCTCTGAGCTTGTCCAGGTAGTTGGCAACGCAATTGGCCGCCGCCAGGACCAGATCATCCTCGACGCGTTGAACGCAGCCTCCGGCACCGGAACTGTGGCCAACAGCATCGGTGGCTCGAACACCAACATGAACATTTCCAAGCTGCGTGAGGCTGCAAAAATCCTCAACACAAAGAATGTTCCGTCCGACAACCGTCACATCATCATCCACGCCAACAGCTTGGCATCGATGCTCGAGCAGACCTCGGTCACCAGCTCGGACTTCAACAGTGTCAAGGCCTTGGTCCAGGGTGAGCTCTCAACATTTATGGGATTCCAGTTCCATATTCTCGGTGATCGTTCCGAGGGTGGCCTGCCCATCGATGCATCCAATGACCGCACGCTGTACGCATTCCACAAGGATGCAATCGGCTACGCAGAGGGTATCGCTCCTCGCACGGAAATCAACTACATCGCCGACAAGACAAGCTGGTTAGTAAATGCTTTGTTCTCTGCTGGCGGTATAGCGATTGACGCCGAGGGTATTGTTAAAATTACTGCACGCGACACCGCGGCTGCAGCTTAATAAGGGGAATCACAAATGGCTTACTCTGCTGATGGCCTCAATCTTGTTTCCGGCTCTAAAGCTGGCAACGCACCCCAGGTTTGGGCATACCAGACCGCCGACACCGCAGCCACGGTTGACACCTCTGGCTACTTCAACACGGCTGCTAGCCTGTTGAAAGTTGGCGATATGATGTATGTCTACTCTGGTGTAGGTGGCACGCCTGCCTACGGCATTATGATTGTGTTGTCCAACACCGGAACCGTTGTCGATATGTCTGATGCCACCACCCTTGGCGGCACCGACACCGACTAATTGGTGACGTTGTAAACGGGCCAGCCACTGAGTAATCGGGGGCTGGCCTTTCTTACATTGAGAGGTTGAAATGGCTTCAGGCGACACCGGAATTCGGATTTGTTCAGATGCCTTGCTCATGCTTGGGGCCAAGGCAATTACATCTTTTAATGATGGAACAGATGAAAGCTCTGTCTGCGACCGCCTGTACCCAAATGTCAGAGACTCCACAATTACAATGTATCCGTGGGGTTTCAGTATAAAAAAAGTTCAGCTCTCGCAGCTGATTACAGCGCCTGGCTCCGTGTGGAGATATGAGTACCAATTGCCAGGCGACAGGCTAGCTAGCCCCAGGGCGGTCTTTGAGACTAATGTTGTAGGTGGGTACCCGGTCAAGGATTGGGAGATCCAGGGCGATAGGCTGCTAACAAACCTAACGTCCGTATATATAGACTATCAATACTCGGTTCCAGAGTATGCGATGCCGGCATATTTTATTCAGCTGCTTAAGTACCAGATGGCGTGGCACATAGCGGAGACAATTACTGAGCAGCAAGAAAAATCTACCAAGTGGCAGCGCGTGGCGCTGGGTGACCCATCAGAGAATATGCGGGGTGGATACTTTAGAGTTGCCGCCAACATTGATGGCCAAAACCAACCCACCAGGGTCATTGAAGACTTCAGCTTAATTGCAGTGAGAAACTAATGCCGCGCTTTGTCGAGTTTCAAACCAACTTTTCTACGGGTGAGCTCGACCCCCTGCTGCGTGCTAGGGTGGACCTGCAGTCATATAACAACGCACTGGCCAAGGCGACCAACGTCTTGATTCAGCCCCAGGGCGGCCTGCGTCGCCGGCCCGGTACTAAGCACATCCTTGAGCTACCCAACAGCTCCACACCATCTGCCGGCAACGGCGTGCGCCTGGTCCCGTTTCAGTTCTCGGTAGATGATAGCTATATGCTGTGCTTTACGCACAACCGTATGTACATCATTAAAGACGGCGTGGTGCAGGCCAACATTAACGGCAGTGGCAACAATTACTTAACCACCACAATTGGCAGCAGCATTGTTGATGATATGTGCTGGACTCAGTCTGCCGACACACTGATTGTGGTTCACCCTGATTTGCAGCCCGTGCAAATTCAGCGCACAAGCGACACCGCTTGGACAGCCACAACGATCACATTCGACACCATTCCAAAGTACGCATTCAACATTGATTTTCACACCAATAATGGCTCAACTCTGACGCCATCTGCGGTTTCCGGAAATATTACGTTGACGGCATCAACAACGCACCATGACAGCGGCGCGGCGCAAGCGGGAACCAGCACCACCATTACGCTAAAATCAACGGCAAGTGCCACAGATGATGTCTACAATGGTATGTATGTAACGATCACCAGTGGCACTGGCGCTGGCCAGATTAGAATTATTGAAGACTATGTTGGCAGCACCAAGGTGGCAACGGTAACCCCAGCGTGGACAACGGCGCCAACAAGTTCTAGCAATTATGAAATTACCACCTGGACCACTGAATCTGTAAATCAATACGTCAATGCTAGCCCACAGGGTCGAGCAAGAATTACTAGATATGTTTCCGCAACCGTAGTTGAAGCTATCACCGAGTATCCATTTTTTAATACCACAGCTATTGATGCTGGCCGCTGGGAGTTAGAACACAACTACGAAGATGTGTGGTCAAGCACTAGAGGGTGGCCACGCACCGTGACTTTTCACGAAGGCCGATTATTTTTTGGTGGATCAAAAAGCAGGCCATCCACAATCTGGGGATCTAAAATTGGTCTCTTCTATGATTTTGTTCCCAGTGAATCTCTTGATGACGACGCGGTCGAGGCAACACTAGATACCAACGAGCTCAACGTAGTCACAGACATTATCAGCTCAAGGGACTTCCAGGTCTTTACTACTGGCGGTGAATTCTATGTCCCACAACAGGGAACAGACCCTGTTACCCCGCTGACGTTTACATTTAAGAACGTCTCGCGCAATGGCACCAAACCAGGCACCAGGGTGCAATCTGTTGAAACTGGATCGGTCTACATCCAGCGCCAGGGCAAGTCATTAAACGAGTTTGTGTTTTCGGACACGCAGCTCACCTACATCACACAGCGCATCTCGCTGCTAGCTGGTCACTTACTCAAGGGCCCGCAACGTATAGCTATGCGACGTGCGTCGTCCACCGAAGAGGGGGACCTGCTATTGATTACAAATACAGACGACGGATCGATGTCTGCATTTGCAATTATGCGCAGCCAACAAATTACAGCTCCATCAGAGTTTATTACAGATGGAGAATTTATTGATGTGGGTGTAGATATTACTGATATCTACTGCGTTACAAAGCGCGTCTTTAATGGCACGACGCGGTACTTTGTGGAGTTATTTGGATACAACTACTTTACAGACTGTGCATTTGTTGGTGGCTCCGCAAGTGGGATTGGGTCTGGGTTGCCACACATTGGCAAGAGTTTAAATGTCATATGCGATGGCGTGCCACAATCCAACGAAACAGTGTCTGCTGGTGGCGCTATTACATTTGACCGAGAGTCTGTCACTAGCTACGAGGCTGGGTTGCCAATCACGGTGTATGTGAAAACAATGCCGGTAGAGATTAAGCTGCAAACCGGCAGCCGGGTGTCGTTCAAAAAACGTATTGTTGAAATTAGCGCAATAGTTCAAGACACACAGAACCTAGAAATCAATAACCAGCTGATTGAGTTTCGGTTATTAGACAACCCACTTTTAGATTTACCTGTCCCAACATTTACGGGAATTAAGCGCGTCAACGGCGCGTTAGGTTATGGGCGCGAGCAGGCCATTCAAATTGAACAAACCCTGCCGCTGAAAATGAACTTGCTGGGCCTCGATTATCGCGTGGCCGTCAACTCGGGGACATAGACATGGCAGTCACAGCTGGTCAAATGTATGGTGTAGCTGGGCTCATTTCTGCCTACGGCCAATCGGAGGCGATGAAGGCCCAGGGCATCTACAATCAAACCGCCTATCTTCTGCAGGCCAGAGACACGTTGGCCATAGCTGGCGTGCGGTCCGAAATGGACCTGCAATACGCAGAAATTCAAGCCGGACGCCTGCTCAAGAAAGCGGAGGTCGAGGCACAAAATTACACCATCGCTGGCAACTCATTGCTAAAAAATATGAGGGCCACAAATGCGGCCATGCGCGCCAGGGCGGCGGCGTCTGGCGTGTCCTATGCCGAGGGGTCGGTTGCAGCTGTACAGAGAGAGAACGTGGCGGCCACATACAGAGACGTTGGCATCACAGACCTCAACGCGTTGACAGCCAGAGTAATGGGATTCGAGGACGCAAGCGCAATGTTGCAGTCAGCAGAAATGCAAAACATTTTGACTCAATACTCAGCGCAGCGCCAGGCCGGCCAATACGAAATGGCTGGCGAGGCTGGCCGCAGAACTAGCGGTCTCATGGCAGGGGCCACCTTAACCGCAGGCGCGATCCAGGGCGCCAAAACAATTTCAAAGGCGTAGAACATGGCAGAGCGAAGAATTGAGTCTGGTCGCGCACAGATTGCTGGGGTTGGCGGGGCGCCGCTGCAGCGGGTTGCTATGCCCCAGGTTGACTACGTTGGGGTGCGCGCCGAAGGTCAGGCGGCCGGCCAGCTATCACAGCTGCTAGAAAGAATGAGCTCCACTCTATTTAAGGAGGCTGGCGAGCTGCGCCAGAAAGAGGGCCTGGAGTTTGTGGCCACAAATCCCATTACCCCGGAACAGCTTGAGGCCGCAAAAGGCGGCAGCATTCAGCCACTAGGTTTAGGCGGCGGTCTTTCTATTTTTGATCAAGCGGTGCGCAAGGCAAGGGCAATTGAGATTGCTGGTCACTTTGAAATGGAGGGCCGCAACGAGCTTACAAAACTGCTTACGCAAGTCGAAACCGGACAGGCAACATCCGCTGACGTTGAAACAAAAATTAAGGCTTTCACAGACGGGTACACAAAAACAGTTTCACAGATTGACCCAGAGGCGTCGTTTAAGTTTAGAGCCACAATGGCCACACAGGGCAACGCAATTCTAAAGTCGGCATACGAGACAGAGCTCAAGCGCGCCAAGAACCAGCGAATCGCCAAGTTTGACATGGATTTTGACAATCAGATGAGATTGCTGGAGGCGGCTGTGGCGCAGGACCCCAATAACATAGAGGGCATAGCTTCCGTCGCTCGCAATAATATTCAACTGCAGTCAATGATATTTGGCGACGCGGCCATACAGAAAGATTATTCCACTAAGTTCGAGGCCGGCTTGCGCAACGCCAAGATTAACGCGCTCACCAAAGTGCTAACCTCAGATGAGTTTATGGTTAACCCAGACGAAACATTATCTAAAATTCGTCAGGGAGAAATTGGTAACTTAAGCCCCGTACTAAAGCAGATGATCAACACTGACTTTGACGCCGTGGCCAAGGTAACAGCAAACTTTATGGTGGCCGCAAACCAGCGCGATACACTGGCAAAACAAAAAATAGATCGCAACAAGAGAGAGGGCGAGGCCGCAGCAATTAACTTGCTAGAGCAAATATTTCCGCTGCCAGACGGAGACCCACGGCGAACAGCTTTGGTTTCACAATTAGTTGAACTGCCCCCCGGCTCTGTTCCAATTGGCACACTGAAAGACTTGCTAGATCCAAACGTGCGCAGCAACCCAATGGTGCTTGGAAATATTTACAATTTAATTGATAAAGGCGCCATCAACACTAAGGAACAAATCGACGCATACGTTGGCAAGGGCATTGGAGGAAACGACTATGTGGCCCTGATTAAGTATCTTAATGCAGACGACAGACGAGACAAGCGAGATCTGCAGCAGGGTATCTCCAGGCTCGCTGGCATCCCGGTTATACCTGGCCAAATGATTGTGCTCGATCCCAAGGGAGCTGAGTTTCAGCGCCGCCAAGAGCTCGAGTCCGAGGCCCTGCGCATTCAGGCCGACGCGGCCAAGGGCGGGGTATCTCTAACCACGTCGCAAATCTTGCAGCAACTCGAAACCAACATTGCGGCTAGGCGTAAAAGTGAGTCTGCAATTAGCGCCACCAAGGCACTTGAGTTCTACGAGAAAAAGGATTGGATTGGCGGCCCGATTACTAGAGAAAAGCTTCCAGCCCTTGAGCGCAAGGCCGGAACAGACAAAAACAAACTAAACGAGCTGCGCCGTATTAAGACGCTGCTTGATCAAAAAGAAGGCATCACAGCTGGAGGTGCAAGATAATGTCGTGGTCTGAAATTGAAAACGCATACTTGGACCGCCTGGCGGCATATGAATTTCCTGGCACCCCACCGGCAGAACAAGAGCCAGCCAAGGGACCAGAGGTAACACAGCCCAGTGCGGCACCAGCTGAGATGAGAGCCATCCCACGCAATGAAACCCTGGGAGCTGTTGCTGACTTTGTTGGCCGGGTACGAGAGATGGCCAACCAATATGAGATTAAAGATTGGGTCCCACTTCTTGGTGGCCTGGGCGTTGGTGATCTGTTGGTGGGCAAGTCTCCAGAGGAGATTGAAAATTGGGCATACGGCAACCTGCCCGCCACTATGCCGCCACCTGGCACCGGAGGTTATGTGCCGGTAATGAAGACCGGACGCAAGCAGAGTGTGGCAGACACCGCAATGCTAGGGCTCGATGTTGCTGGCCCAGCTGTTGGAGTTGGCAAGATAGCAAAAAATATAGCCACCGAGATTGCTACGACACCACCTGTGGGCGCAATCAATATTGACGCATTTAATCCGCAGCAAGAAATTAAAACAGCTGTAGATTTGGTGGCCAAAAATCCAGAGACATCTATTTATGTGCCGCAGGCAAATCGCGCGCCATCTGTTGCGTTATCAGTTACAAAACCAGAAATTATTGGAACTGGCAGCAAAGGAATTATTACCGTCTCTGATGCTGGTAAATTTTTAGAGCAAACACAAGTTACATTTAATGGCGGCAAAATATTAGATCCTACTAATTCTCAAGACTTAACTCGAATGATTGACTCTGCATCAGCTGAAGCAGAGTTTCAACTATCGCAGCCAATTAGTGGTGCTACCTGGTACGAAGACGATGTGGCCACCGCATTTAAGTTGTCATCTAAGATTGTGCCAGAGCTAGCCACGGACGAGCCATTACGCGTGTTAACCACAGCATTTGCGGCATCCACTAGCTACAACACAAGAGCTGGAGCAAACTGGGGAATAGCTACAAAAATTTCGGATCATTTAATTAAGACCGGAACCATAGCTGCCCGCAACCCAGAAAACGGAAAACTGTGGGGTGGCACCACTGGCCCTATCATGGAGCAGCAGCTCAAGCTCCATGAATATATGATTAAAAAAATGGGACTAGATGGCTATGCTAGTTGGCTGTTAACGCCTCACACAGTTAAAGAAATTACTCAGATGAAAATGGAATCCGGTCTCTATAAGAGCGCAACAACTCCCGGCAAGGCAACAGATATGAAAATGGGTGCGTTCATTATGGGCGAAAAGGGCGGTGCGTTTTTCTTGAATCTTAACGGTATAAAAGAAACCACGGCAGATAAGTGGTTTACCCGTACATTTAACAGACACACCGGAACGCTGACTTCTGGCCCGGTATCCGAGCAAGGATTAGTTGACGCACCGCGCAATGAGGCAGAGCGGTCAGTAATGAAATCTTGGAACCGAGCTGTAGCTCAAAACGTCAACTTAGACGAGCAGGCAAACCAAGCTGTTCTGTGGTATTTTGAGCAAAACCTGTATTACAATTTAGGTGTTAAATCAGCAAGATCGGAGAGCTTTTCAGATGGAGCCAAAAACCTACTCAACGCCAGAGGAATTGCCATCGACGAACCCACAGGAGCTGGAGCTGCAAGCGGCAGCAATGCGGGTAAAGCTAGAGCAAAACAGGCTGGCCCAACAGCAGCAGGGAATCCAATCAGTAGCGGATCGCCTGCGGCAGATGCAAACACAACAAACGTAGAGCGGGGCCAGGCTCCCGCAATGGGAGCTGAGTAATGGCCATCAAACCACTTGAGCAGCGCTTAGAATCAATTCTGCCGGCTGCAGATCAGATCACATCTGATCCAATGGCTCCGGTCGAGCCAATGCCCGGTGAGGCCATCGAGGTCCCACAAATGGAGCTGCTGTCTGGTGAGCCAGGCACGCCAGGCATGGAAGACACCACCCAGGTCGCCGGGTTATTTGACAGGATAGTGCGTGGTGGAATTGGATCGGTTACCCGCAAGGCGCCCAAGGCAGAGCGCCAACTTGTGCCAGAGGGTAAACCCGGTGTACTGCCGGAACCAGAGAAGGTTGGCCGATTTAAGGTAATCCCGGAGGCAGACGAGCAGCTGACAAAACAAGTTGGCGAGGCCATAGAAACACGCCAGGTTTCCGGTGAGGTAACCGGCAAGCCACCAGAGGAAGCATTTAATCTGTCTCGGTTTCAGACCGAAGACGCAGCTGCTGTTGTGGGTGGCGTGGCAGACGCGCTGGGGATTAAGACCAAGTCTGTAAGCTTTGATGAGATCAAGGCCAGGGCAAAGGAAAGCGGAATCTCCGAGGCGTTTCTGTCCAGGCTAACAGCTGCCGACGGGAAGATGTTGCCGTCAGCTGTGGAGACATACAAGGCGCTCGAGGTTCTAGAGAGCTCGGCCAACGAGCTCGACCGTCTTTTCAAGCTAGTCAACGAAGGCCAGGCCACCGACGCACAAAAGCTGCAGCTTAGGCAGCAGGTAGCATTCCACGGCCTGGTGCAAAAGGGCGTTAAGGGAATCCAGACCGAGACGGCCAGGGCCCTCGCTGTGTTTCGTATTCCAAGAGAGGGCAACGCAGACATTATTCGCCAGGTGCTAGATGAGTACGGCGGCGATAGATCGTTGCAGGATATGGCGCGTAGCTATCTGACCCTAGAGTCTCGCGCAGCTCGCAACCAAATGGTTGAGAAGTCAATGTTTTCTAGTGTCAGGGATGTGTGGTTCACGACATTCATTAACGGCCTTCTGGCGTCCCCAACATCTCACGCTAAAAATATGTTGGGCAATAGTATGTTTGGGCTGTATCAGATCCCAGAGCGCTTGATGGCTGGTCTCTACTCACAGTATTTGCCAAAGGCCGCACGCGAGGGAGCGGTGCCAAAGTGGCTAGGTGGCAGCTCTGTGTGGGGCGACCTAGTTCCAGGGAGCGCAGCTGAAAAAATAGAGCTGGACGAGGCGCTGACCATGATTCAGTCTCTTCGCAATGGGGTTCCAGAGGGGTTGCAGCTGGCGTCCACGGCATTTCGGACTAACCAGGCCAGCGATCTAGCGAGCAAGGTAGAACTGCAGCGTATGCCACAGGAAGCTTTGGGCGAGACGCTGCAGAGGATAACCGGGGTTGGCCAGGAAACCTGGTTGGGCAAGGCAATGGACTACTATGGCACAGCCGTTACCCTACCAGGACGAGCTCTGATGTCTGAGGATGAGTTCTTTAAGGGCGTCTTCTACAGGATACACCTTAACACTTTGATTGATCGGCGCGGCAAGTCCATCTACCGTCAAGCCATCGAGGGTGGCGCGTCGGAGTCAGACGCACTGGCCAGGCAGCAAGCGGAGATGACCTCATTATTTGAGAACCCACCCAAGGACCTAGACGACGCGGCGATGGAATTTGCCAGGCGCGGCACGTTTACCGGCGAGCTGCCACCCGCCTTGTCTGCGCTACAGAAAGTATTTAATCACCCGGCCCTGAAGATTGCGGTGCCGTTCTTTAAGACCCCAGCCAACATTGGCCTGGAGGTGATCGAGCGCACGCCATTTGCGCCGCTGTCGTCCAGGTTTAGAGATGACATAGGCAAGGGCGGCGTCTACCGTGACATGGCTCTAGCAAAGGTAACCCTTGGGTCCACCTTGCTGACTACCTTTGCGCTGATGGCCGGAGAGGGAACAATCACTGGTGGTGGCCCAAAGAGACCAGCGCAGCGCCAGGCGTGGGAGCGCACCGGGGCGAAACCATATTCGTTCAAGATTGGCGATGACTACTATAGCTACCAGGGCCTAGAGCCGATTGGCGCATTTATTGGTATGGCCGCGGACTACGCGGAATACGCGATGGAGGAGCCAGACGCCGGCAAGGTAGAACAGGTCGCCATGGGTATGGTGTACGGGTTCTATGAGTACATGAAGGAGCAGCCATACCTACAGGGCCTGGCCGAGATAACAAAGGCCCTGGGCCTTGGCAGGGGCTCCGGAGAGGTAGACGGAGCGAAGGTTGTCAACGAGCTCACAAAGCAGCTCGGCCAGTTTGTAATTGGTGGGTCACCTTTGCCTGGCACGTCCGCGCTTGGCGGCGCACTCGAGCGCCTATTGGACCCAAATGCAACAAACGTAAACGCAGACCCAAATTTACCAATGGGGCTGCGCGGCCTGGTAACCGCCTGGAACAGGTACCGCTCGAGGCTGCCGTACTTTAATAGCGACCTTCCAGAGGACCTTAATCTGTGGGGAGACCCAAAGATGCAGGCCAACGCAGACCCGACCATGCGTATTTTAGGCATGGTGTTACCAACTAGGGTTTCCCCTGACCAGTTCTCGGATGTAGACGACGAGCTGGTGCGCCTGGGGTCACCCATTGGAATGCCTGACCCCAAGGTAGGGTTTCAGATTGGCCAGGGCGAGGGCGCCATATCAGGCAACGTGGAGCTTAACGCCGACCAACGGCACCGGCTGCTGACAATCTATGGCAAGGAAACCAACGCCAAAGACGACATCTTGCGCCTGATCCGCACCCCCGGATTTGATCTTCTATCGAAGGCCGACCAGCAGCAGCAGGTCCAGAGACTGCACTCCAAGTATATGAATATCGCAAAGATGCAGCTGATGTCTGAGGACCCCGGCATCGAGGCCAAGATCATTGAGCTCAATGAATTGCGCCAGGCCCACGGAAACTACTACAAACCTTAATTGTGAACCAATAGAATCCATACAGGAAGGACCCGACCATGCCAATCCAGATTAACAACGTCTCTCGCCGAGCTGTGTACTCCCCAACCGGGTCCGGTGGGGCGGGACCCTATTCTTTCACCTTCGAGATATTGGCCGCCGGAGACATCGCCGTCTACAAGGACGACGTACTCTTAACGCTGACCACGCACTACACCGTCTCAATTGCATCTAACGGCACCGGGTCCGTAACCATCACAGCTGCTGGATTGGCCCTGGCCCCGGCTAGCCCAACTCAATATGCAATTGTTGGGAATCGTACGATTGCGCGTACGACTGACTATGTGACAGGTGGCGA
>Ga0315909_10003003_pt1 | contig 20970 bp, 34 predicted proteins | sample LakEriMetagenome_11_FD_203527 | JGI IMG/M metagenome (GOLD analysis project Ga0315909, IMG submission 203527) | Freshwater fungal communities from buoy surface, Lake Erie, Ohio, United States - Buoy 2 MA125 | ecosystem: Environmental > Aquatic > Freshwater > Lake | place: USA: Lake Erie, Ohio... | reverse complement strand
TCCAATGTTCACGTCTAATTTCGTCTTCAACTATTTCTAAAGGTGTATTTACTAAACAATAACATAACAACGCTTCGGTCTTGCCTGTTAGCCACATATAACCCTGTAATTGATAGTAATAATCTTTAGTTGGTATTTCGTCTTCAAAGAACGGAAACGTGTGAGCTTCGTAACTGCATTTAATATCAAGTAAAATTTCATTCGTGTTTACGTCGGGTGTTCCTGTTATCCAATCGTTGTTAAAATGTTCTTCGTTCTTAAATATAAACCCTAAACTTAAAACATCGTTTACTAAACTTATTGCTTCGTCTTCGCATTGTAAACCTTTGTCCGTGTAACGTGAACTAAACTCTTTTTTAATGCCAAATTTTTCTTCTAAAACAAGTTCTTGTATGTAACTCTTTGCTGTTTTGCTTAATGTCTCGGTCTTGGTGCGTGGAGCGGTCATTAACCGCCCCAATGCTGAACAACGTATTTTCATCAGTAAATCCATTTTAAAAATTTACGAATAAGTCCTATTTCTTGTTTTTGAACTGAATAAATAACTTTTGTTTCTTCCTTCCCTATGTTATGAACTTTAGAACGTTGTTTAATTAATTTAGGTTCGTTTTTAATTATTTCTTTATTTTTTGTAGGTCGGTATTTTTTTTGATATTCACGACAAAACTGGCGAAATTTTTTAATTAAAAGATTAGTAACAGGTATTTTTTCATTCCAAACATACATATCATTTTCATCTCTAAAAACAATTTTATTTTTAATTAAAAAAGGAACAAATCTTGTTGTAACTTTATTTTTACGACAAAAATTATTAATTATAACTTCGTTTTTATTATCTATTTTGTATTTTAAATCTAATAAAAAATTATAATATTTAATAGTTTGAATTTCGTGGTCTTGTCTTGGTGCTTTCATAGTTTTTAAATTAAGTTTAAGTTGATTAGGGTTCATACTTCTAACGTTTTTAATTGTGCAGGTGTTAAACTAAACTTTGTTGTTAGTTCTTCAACGGTATATTCTCCTTTGCTAATTGCGTCAATTGCTTTTTGAAAACGTGCGTTGTCTATTGTAGCTTTTTTAGGTTCGTGTTTTACTTGTTCTCCAGAAGCGTCTGTGTCTTTGTCCGTAACTAAACCAAGCATTGAACTTAAAGCGTAACGTCTTAAGTAAGTTATTGCACTTCCTAATACTTGGAACTCGTTCATTCCTTTTAAAATTACTCCTTGTGGTATGTCAATTTTACTTTCGATACTTTCAGCACTTTCAACGTGAAATAAACAAGTTGCAATTTGTGTTCCGTTAATTAGTTGTGTAAACCCTAAACCGTGTTTTTTTAGTAATGGGTTTATAACTTCAAAGATTTTCGGTAAGTCTGCGTAAGTGTAACCATAACCTTGTGTTGCTTTGTGAATAACAGGTACTTCTTGTTGGAACGCTGTTAAACTTTTAAATAAATGTTTCATAGTTTTTGTTTTTGTTAGTAAATAATTATATGCAAATCTACAACCTTTTTATATATAAATCTAATTAAATTATAAAAGTTATTAACAATTTAGTTTTTAATTCTTTTAAGTTGGTGGTTTTTTACAATCCAAGTGTCTTCAGGAAAAATAAAATCTTTGTATACATCGCAGCGTTCACCCTTTTTTTTTAAAATCTTTAATTGGTTTAAGTTTTCTTTTGATAGCATTCCTTTTATCCAAACTTTACTAAAATCTTTTAAGACGTGTAAAAAACAATAATAATCGCAATTTTGACTATCGTTAAACGTGCTTAATTTGCAATCGTAATTACTTTTTGGCGTATAATTAGACGATTGAGTTTTACATTCAATTTTATATTTTTCAATTATTAAATCATATTCAAAATCTTGTGCGTGAACTACATTTTTTCCTTTGTTTGTGTAATAATCAAAAAGAACAATTTCGCCTATTGCACCAATTAAATTTCCTTTGCCTTTACTTAATGAATTATTTAAAACTTTAAATTCGTATAAGTTTTTTGCACGTTCTAATTGTTCTTTACTTACGTTAATTTCTATCATTTTAGTTTTTGTTTATAGGTTTCTATTATTTGTTTTAATTCGTCTTTTGTCCATTTTTTAACTTCGTGTGCTTTTGCCTGAAGTTCCATTAATCTTTGCGCTCCTATTCGTTTTTCTATGCCTATCTGGTAGTTTAACAAATTACCGCTTAAATAAGTGTTACAAGCTTCGCATTGCAAGTGTACGTTGTCTTCATCAAACCTTACTGCTGAATGTCCGCCTTGCGAATAATAGTGTCCTGCATTTTCTTTTTTACAAGGTTTGTTGCACGAAATACAATTAAGTCCAGCGTCACGAACACGAATAAATTTATTAAACACCTGTTGAGCAATTTTTAAATAATCGTTTGCAGTTTTTAAGTTTTCAACTAACTTCTTTTTCTTCTTGTTCCATTCCTTTAACTTCTGCGCTTCAACCATTGCTTTTATACATTCGTTTTTTAAACAAAACTTTTGTAAGGTGCTGAACGGTGTAAATTCTTCTTTACAGTTAAAACATTTCTTCGTGTTTTTCATCGTTTTATAAAATTAAAAATGTGTTCAATTATTGGTAGTGTCCAACCGTCACCAAGTAAACTAACGCTTTTTTGAATTGTTAAAATGTCGCAATAGTTATCAGGAAAACCTTGTAAACGGCAAAATTCTTTTTTAGTTAAATTTCTTACTTTATTTCCAACTACTGCGTGAATTAATGGCTCAAAACCTTGTTTTCTTTTATTTTCAATATGTTTTTTTAGTTTATCCATATCCTTATAAATATTTTTATATTCTCGTTCTGTTAAACAATTACTTTTAATTCTATCAGTAGTGCCGTTTTCTAAAATATCTTTAAACATTATTCCCAAATCTTTTGGTTGTGGAATATCAGTAACAATATCAAACATAGTTTCTTTCGTTTTTATGTTGCTCCAATAGTATCTATCTCGCAGTTGTGCTGTTACTAACTTTGAATTTATACGAACAGGGTAAACGCCTAAAGCACGGCTCATAATTCCAACATCTAACTTTGAAGCACTTCCAACATTTTCTTGTAAAAATAAAACCTTTGGATTTAGTTTTTTTATATGTTCTAAAATTTCTACAAACACGAAAAACAAACTACTTCTACTTCCGTTTATTCCTGCTCGTTTTCCAGCTGCTGATAAATCTTGACAAGGTGAGCCACTTAAAATTAAATCAATGTTTTTCCAATCTATATCCCATTCCTTCCATTTGGTTACGTCTCCAACTTGGATTGTGTCAGGAAAATGATGTTGCGTTAATTCTATTGCATACGGTTTAATTTCACTTGAATAATATTTTTTTACTTTAATACCTACGTTTTCAAGTGCTTGTCTTCCTGTATTCATTCCGTTAAATAAAGATACTACGTTCATAAGTCAATATTATTTTGTGTAAATGTTTCCAATCTTTTAAAAGCCATATCAAAATAAATTTTTTCTTTTTCTATTCCAATAAATTTTCTATTTAATTTTTTTGCAATTAAACCTGTAGTTCCATACCCAAAAAAACAATCTAAAATAACATCGTTTTCTTGCGTAAATTTTTCTATAAAATGTTTTGCAACATCGTCTTTCATAACCGCTTTATGTTCTTTTGGCATATTTGAATTTACTGAAGTTGTTATAATATTTTTTGTATAAGTAGTATTTGATTTTAAACTTTCATTTCCTAATATTAAAAAGTATTCAACTGCGTTTGTAATATTTTTACCACTTGCTGGCATCGGGTTTGATTTTTCCCAAATATGAATATCAACTATGTTTTTATTAAAATATCCAATTAATTTATAAACGTCTTGTCGGTTGTAATAATTTGTTTGAATATTATAAAAAATGTGTTTTTTAGTTACTCTTAAAAGTTGAGTAATTACATCTATATTTAACTGAAGCCAATTATTATTTATGTCTGTAAAATTAGAATATTTGTCGTTTCTTTTTCTATTGTACGGTGGTGAAGTAAAAGAATAATCAACTTCGTTTTCGTTTAATAAAGGCAATATTTCCAAGCAATCTGCGTTTATTAATAAATCATTTTCAATTTTTTTTGTGTTTATTACGTTCATAAGTCTATATTGTTAAATTCAATTTGTCTTTTAAGGTTTTGTATTTCTTGTTTTTGCTCTAAATTTAAACGCTCTAAATTAAAATTCATTTGCCTTGCAACTCTAAACTCCTTTTCCAAGACTTCATAAACAACCATTGCTTTTTTTATTTCGTGTAAACTTTGCTCCATTGAACTTATTAAATCGGTTCGGTTTGGATGTTTCGTTTTTATGTCTTCAATGCTTACTTGTAATTTTAAACAAGTGTGGTTTAAGTTTATTCTACTGCTCAATAATTCAAGTTCCATTTTTTTATTTTTTAAATTGTTTGTTTACAAGCAAAAGTTTTTTCATATACATTTGGCGCTGGGTTTGATTGTTCAAAGTAACACAATTTTTCTTTATCAAACCAAATTTCAATCATTCCAATATTTCCATTTGAACGTGGTTTAATTTTATTAAAGTGTAATTCAGCTAAATTAAATGTAGGGTCTTGCCTGTGTACTGTAATCATACATTTACCACTATTGAACCATTCGCTGCCACCTTTTAAATCGTAAGGAACAGGAGCGTTTCTTTTTCCGTTTTCTTTTTCAGTTAGTTTTGGATGTATAATCGTGTGCAAATGTAAATCATTGTCTTCTGCAATTTGGTTTCTATATGGCAAAACATATTCTAAATATTGTGCATAGCCACCGTAATCGTTATAAGGGTGATTTAAGTCCTTCCAACTATCAATTGAAGCTGTGTGCAGTTCATCGTGTTTTTTTAGTTCAACAGCCATATCCCAAAATTGTATTGGTGTAAGTTTTGCCTTAACATCTTTTTTAGTCAATACCTTAAAATGTTCTAATACCCAATCAATAGCTTGTGTTATTTCTTTGTCTTCAATCGTGTTTCTATCTAATGGGTTGAAACTCTTGCCTGTTTTCTTATGTATTAAATCAGCAATTATTTCTACATTAGAACCAACATCAGGAAAGTAAACTAAATGCTTCCAACCATAAAATTTAGAAGTGTTCATTAAACATTCCATTAATACTTGCGTTTTACCGCTCATAGGGAAACCTGTCCAATCCGTACAATTTCCTAAACTCATAGAATAATGTTCGTGCAAACTTTTAAATCCTAAATATTTGCCTTTATTGTTGTAATTGTCTCTATACTTAAATAGTTGAGTAATTACGTCTCCTGCTTCGGTAATTTTATATCCATTTAACTCCACGGTGCTTTCCATTTTTTAGGTTCATTAACTTCTTGTATTGTTTGTATGTTGTCCCAAAACAACCCTTGCCAACCTTGTTCGATTGATTTGTTTATTACAAACTTACATTGTTCATTTGTATATTTTTCCATTTTAACTAAAATAGATTTTATGCTTTGTTGTGTTAGAGTCTTTTTTGCCGACTTCCTGTATTCAATCCAAGTATCTAAAATCACTTCTTTTTCATTCTTTTCTTTCTTTTCATTCTTGTTTGTTGTTGATTGTTTGTTAGTCGTTTGTTGATTGTTTGTTATTGGTTTGTTAGTGTCTTCATTTTCATCTTGGTAACATTCATATTTACAAATAGTTACGATAGTAAATTGGCTTGTTGATTTTACTACAATTTCATTCGTTTTTTCTAACTTTTTTAAAATGGTTCTAATTTGCTGAATAGTTATTCCTGTAGCACTGGAAATATTACCTAAAGACGAAATAAATTGCCCACGTTTTACATCGTTGCCTTGCCATTTATTGTCCTTGTGATTAGCTTTAATAAGCATATACAAAAACAAGTGTACAGCTTCAGACTTATTAAACCATTCCCAATCTAAAAACTTTCTGTGTATTTTAATCCAACCACTCATAACTCATTAAATAAATAAATTGATAAATAATGAATTAGTTTAGCAGCATCTTTTGTGTTAATACAAACAGTCTTTGAAGTGTCATTTTCAATAACTTCAAAACAAATATTAGTTCCAATTGAAACAATCATTTTGTCATTTTTACTTTCAACACATTGTAAAATAATTTCTTCCATAATCTTAATTTTTTTAAAATAAAATGCCCCTGTTCAATCCGTTGGGTCTAACTTCAACTTCATAAACAAGGGCAATAATTCCTTTTTGTACTTATAATGTTAGACCGTACAATTGCAAATTTAATAATTAATTTAATATAAACACGAATTAATAAAATTTATTTTTTATTCTTAACTGAATTTTACGCAAGTCTTTTAAGTTCTTTGCTTCTTTTATTTCTTTACGCAAGTCAAGTTCCGGACGTTCTAAACTCAAAAGCAATTTGTAGTATTCTATGTCGTGTAAAAATAACTTGTCGTTTACATCGCTTAAATCTTGGTAAGTTTTTAAACCGTGTAGAATAGTTGCGTGGTTCATATTAAATAAACTTCCTATTCCTTTTAGTGTGTGTCCGTCTTCGCGTAGCTTCCTAAACAAATAAATTCTTCGGTGTACTATTTCACGTTTTCGGTTTTTTTGTGCAAGTCCGTCTTGTTCTATTATTTGTTTTATTAGTTCAATCATTGTTCCGTATTTTTAAATGTTTTGTTGTAATAGTCTTCGCCACTAAACCAATACTCGTAATTTCCTTCGTCTTTACTTTTTTTTAATTTGTTTCCGTGTGCTTCAACTATTTGCTCCTTTTCCAGTTCTAAATATTTGTGAAAGTGGTTAATAAAAAATTTACCTTCGGTTGTGTAAACATTAAATAAATTTGGATGCAATTTTTCTAAATCGCTAAATACTTCCTGTACTGCTGTTTTCATTTTTCTATTTGTTTAATTTCAATTATAATATCGTCATTCTTTTGTATTAAGTTTTTAACGTGCTGGAAGTCGTATGCTTCAACTATTCGTGTTTCTAACTTAACAGGTGCGCCAACATACGCATATGTTTTAAAAGTTACTTTGTATCGTTTCATTTCTTTATATTTTATTTGTTCGTTTTTTTTAATTCTGCAAATCTCAAGGTATAACCCTAAATCAAATGTTCCGCGCCATTGTCGTTGCCACCAATCTAATTGCTCGTAGGTTGTTCCACTTTTCATAACTCGTGGTAAAAAGTGTAGTTACTATCGTCATTGCTTGTTTTCCATTCCCAAAAGTTGTAGTGTGCTAAATCGCTGTTTATTGCTTCCTGCATTTCTAAACGTAAATCTTCTAAAATACGAACCCCAAGAACGTGCGGTTGTAAATTGTCGTCTGTTTCTGTTTCCCACTTCTGCGAAATTTCAACGTCTAATTCAATAAACGCATATTCCGAAACTTCGTCCCAATCGTTGAACTCCCAAGTTCCTGCTATTGAATAAGTCCAACCTAAAAACTCGTAGGTTAATTCCCACCCTTTATTCCAAAATTCTAAATTTCTATTTTCCATCTTACAGCGCTTTTAAATACATTAAACAATAGAACATACCACCCAACACTATAAACATCGTTAGAGTGCTTAAAAAGTGCTTTAAAAACGATTTGTGTTCTTCGGTTGTTGGTGTAAAGTAATCAATTAAGTTTTTCATAGTCTTATTTTTTAAATTGGTTAAATAAATTTTCTACTTCCTGCATCTGCTCTTTGTTCAAAAATGTTACTAAAGTTTGAATAATTAAATGCAGTTGGTTCGTGTTTAGTTTGTCTTCTTGTTGTTGTAGTTCCAAAAAGTCTAATACTTGGTTAAAGTTTTTCATAGTTTTTAAATTGTTTCGTTAATAATTATATGCAAATCTAATACTTATTTTAATAACTGCAATACTTTTTAACAATTATTTTTAATTTATTTTTAAAATGCTTGTGTTTATTGGGTTTTCTGAATAGAAAAAAATTATATAATTAAGGTAAATTTTACTTAATTAATCGGAATTATACCGTTTATTGTAACAATTTGTGACAAAAAAAAACAGCTGCGTGCTGGGGAGCTTACAACTGTTTTCTTTTTTTCAACTATGAATGACAAATATAATATAAATTATTTAATCAAACTAAAAAATATGTGTTAATCGTGCAATTTGTCCAAATTCTTTGTGATGTATGTAGCCTTCAACCGCTCGTGGAACGCCTGTATATCCCATTTTTTGATGCCAACTATCTGAACCTGAAGGACTGCGTAACGTTTCAAATGTTACTCCTATAAAATCTTTACTTGTTTTATGGTGTATATGGTGCGAATAAATATATCGGTGTTTAGTTTTGCTCCAAAGTATTGGAAATTCAGTTGCTAACAATAACGGTAAGTGTTCGATTTTCGCTCCGTCACCGTGTGTTGTTCCTATTAAATTACTTCCGTACCTAAACGCTTTTCTATGCTTTAAATCTACGTTAAAACGAATACTTGACTTGCTAAAGTGTGCTTCGATTAATTGCATTAAAAAGAAACCGTGTGTCAAATCGTGATTACTTGGATTATATACAACTTCGACGTCTGCAAAACTTATTAATTTTTCTAACAAATCAATGTAAAGGTTCTTTGCCATTATAAAATTGTCGTACCACATTCCGTCCGTGTCTTGTGGTGTTCCTGCTGTAGTGGTTCTTCTTGTGTTGTCGGTGTGTAAAATGTCGTTTCCTGCAACAAATAAAACTTTGTCTATGTTAAACCCTTTTGCTTTGTCTAAGATGCCTTGCAGTCCGTCTTTTGCACGTTTAACGGCTATCTGTGAATTATAGTCTTCGCCTGTTTCAAATGCTGTTGCAAGTTTTCCAATATGCAAATCGGCAATATCAATTACTAATAAATGCGTGTCTTCGCTTTTTATTGTTTCTATTGCGTGGTATTTCGGTGCGTATAACTTTACTTCTTTTATACATTCGTCTTTTATTCTTTGTATCTCGTTTAGTTCTTCAGCTTTAAAGTTTGGGTTCTTAAAGAACAAAGAAGATTGTTTTGTTTTTAGCCAACCGTGTTTAACGTCTTTGTCATCAACTCCAGCTTCATCGGTTGCATTTTTTATTCCCCTGTACTGCATAAGTATTTCAATCTCGTCCTGTTTTAAACGAAACCTTGCGCTGCTATTTGCCATAAAAATTTAGATTAATGATTTTTTTGCATACTTCCATAAGTACGAAAGCAATAAACCTATTCCAACACCTACAAAAAGAAGGTTTAAATTTCCTTTTGGTCTGTTCTTTTTACCTTCAGCTCGTGCTTGTGCTTTTTCAACTACCTTGTCTTTGTAGATAGTTTTTACTTTTATTTTGTATTCACGTTTTAATTGTATTCGTGTTTTTGGAACGTAAACATTCTTGTATTGTATAACCGTGTCTTTAGTGCTTATAAACTTTTCCCAAACTATTGTGTCGTTTACAATTACCGGAATACTATCCAAAGTTGTAATACGAATTGTATCGCCTGTTTCATCGCATTTAAAACCCTTCTTTATTGCTTTGTTCAAGTGATATTGAGCCGAACACGAATAAAGTAAAATGCTAATAATTAGAATAAATAGTTTTCCCATTTTTTTTGGTTGCTTTTAATACTTGTTTACGATTTTTAGAACTGAAACTAACGTGAACCCACGAAGGATTTTCATCGTTTCCAAACTCCCAAATTAGTTGGTCGAACTCTAATTTGTCTTTGATAAAATTAAAACCCTTTGCGCCTATTTGTAAGTCCATTGCTTCACCTTTACAATGTTGGCTTGATAAACTCCCCTTAATCATTTTATTCAATTGTGGTGAACGGTAGCCCGAACTAATTTTAATAGGTGTGTTTAGGTGAATTCTTAAAGGTTCAAAAACATTTTCACACAAAAGTTTTGCGGACGCAATTTGCGACTCGTTCATTTTGTTGTTTATTCCGTGTGTTGTTGCAGTTGATGAATCTTGAAATTCTGCTAACGTAACGTGTGCGCTTAAATTCATTTTAATTTATTAATGTTGTCTTTAACTTCTTTTGCTCTTGCAAATAATAACTTTGCCGACTGCCAAATGTCTATTCCTTTTACTACTTTGTAATTTTCGTTTATACTCATAACTTCTATTGAAGCAAGTACCAACGCTAAAACTTTTGTAAGCATTAATGGTACTGAAAAGAACGTTAAAATTATGTCGTTTAAAATATAGTAATCTATAAGGTAAAACATTATAACCGTTAACTCGTATAAAAGTAATTTAGAAACTATTGCTGAAAGTTTGCGTGATGTTATTTCTTGTTTTAGGTGTTTAGCTTTCCAAATTCCTGTTGCCGTGTCCGACAATATCAACGCAAATAAAAGTCCAAGTATTCCGCTAATAGGTAAAAAAAACGAAAAGCAAATTGTTATAAGTTTCAATGCGGAATTTTTAATTGTGTAAAGTAATAAATATAATTGTAGTCTCATAATCCTAATTCTTCAAGTGCTTCAGTTAAACTGAAAGTTAAGTAAAAAAATAAAGTAACACCTGCCAAATTAATGTAAGGTTCTGTGCCTTGACAAATCAAAGAAAACGAAGTTAAAAACCCCGCAATAAAATAAAGACTTGCTAAATAATTACTTTTCATATATTACCCTTTAAGTGCTTTCAACTCATCATACATAGCTAAGAGCTGTGCTTCTTTCTCTTGTATTAATTCTTCTGTTGTTTTTTCAATAACATCTACAAGCTCTTCTATATAAGTCCCTTGTTCGTTATAATATCCTATTTGTACTTTCATATTAATTTATTTAAATTGTGTGTATTCTTACTGCTCGGACATTGAAGTTATTGCTCTTACCGTAGTTAGCTCGGCTACCATTAAAGAAATCCTGAGCCAACTGAAAACTACTACCACCTTCTGTAGAACTTGAATAAAAGCCACTGGAAACAAATGAAGTAACTCCTGCAATTCTACTTGTTAAAGCTGCTGTATTATAACACATATTTAATTCCCAAATTGAAGGTAAATACCAATCTGAAAATCCACCATCTGCAAAAAGCCTTGCTCTTCCTGCAGCATAAGCTGTAGTAGCAGCCGCTCCTGTTTGTGCTATAATTGCATTAGTATTTGTAAGACCATCTGAATAACTTTGAGCAGTAGCACCTATTAAAGTAGTTTGAAATGCCGGTATTGTATAAGGTAAAGAAGTAGATAAATTAGTTAAACTTGCAACAAGTGCTTTATTAACTCCACCTTGAACAAATACTGCTACGACAACACCACCACCAATTAAAGCTCCTATCTCTGTACCACCACCGCCACCACCACTTGCGTTTATTGTTACTATTCCTGTACCACCTGCAGGTGAAATAGTAACACCTGTTCCTGCAACAATTTGTGTAACTGCTCCTGCTGTTCCTGTAGCGGTTATTGTTTGATTAGGAAAAGTCCCTGTAACAGTTATGTTCGTTCCTGCTACCAAACTTGGTGTTGCTGTGCCTGTACCACCATTTGCTACTGCTACAATTCCTGTAACGTTACTTGCAGTTCCTGTTGTGTTTTGGTTAAGTGTAGGAATATCTGCGCCTACAATAGCTCTAAATGTAGGTACTCCTGAACTTCCGTTTGGTGCTGCTAAAATATTATTTGCAGTTTTTGAAGCATAAGGATTTTGAGTGTCTCCATAATTTGAAGCTAAACTAATAACAGGTGTTGTCGTTCCTGTAGCTACTACAGGTGTTGTTGCTGAAACTGAACTTACTCCGCTCGATATTACTAAATCTCCACTACCTAAAATCGAATTAGAATTAATGGTTTTGATGTTTGTGCCACTGACTAAAGTGTTCTGCTTTGAACCTATAATATTTGCACCTGTAACTGACTTTGTTACATAGCCACCTGCTCCATCGCTTTCACTAATTTCTACTAAATCGGTAGCCGCTATGGTTGTTCCTTTTGCGGTTAATTGACTAATTTTTAAATCTGCCATAATTTATTGTGTTATTCTGTTATTATTATTTTCTGTTATTCTTTGGTCGTTAATTTCTGTTATTCTATTTATGTTTGAATAATTACCTGCTGTTATTGTATTAGATAATGCAGTTCCAGTATTTAAAGCATTGTCAGCATCTACTTCGCAATTAATATTAGCATTAGAATCAGCAACAATTAATGTATAAGTAGATGATGTTGCACCAAGTATGTATAAACCGTTTCTCGTCCATCCATAAGAAAAAGTAGGTGATGGATTGCCTGTCCAAGTTCCTGTTGTTGAAGTTAAAACACTTCCAAGTGTTGTTGTTCCACTAATAACAGGTGCAACCGTATTAACAGGTGCTGAATATGTTTGTGCTGTAATTACGTTACTTGTTGCTGACGCACTACCTAAAGTATTTGTAGCTGTTACAACACAAGTTATATTTTGTGCTGAATCACCAACTACTAAAGTATATGTTGAATTTGTAGCGCTTGTTATATTTGTTACACCCCTTCGCCATTGGTAAGCAAAAGTTGGTGTAGGTATTCCTATCCAAGTTCCTGTTGTTGATGAAAGTACACTACCTAAAGACGTAGCGCCACTTATTACAGGTGCAATAGTGTTAGCAGGAAAAATAGGTACTATTGGATTTACTACACCATCTATAACTCCTATTCCTTGAGCGCTTAAACTTCCGTTACAACACTTTATAGAATAGCTTTTTCCGTCTTTACATAGGCAACCACGTTGTCCACCTTTTGGACTTGTTCTCGAAGGTAAAGAACCCCAACTACTTCCCATTTTTTATAGTGTTTAGGTAAGTCTTTAACTTTACGATATTAACTTCCTTTGGTTTGTATGTTCTTAAATGTACCATCCGGTGTAATTGTTGTTTGTGTCAGGAAACATATCGCTATTTGAATTTGTGTTATATTCAGGAAACAAACTTGTGTTATTACTTATGTAGTCAATAAAACGTTGTGTGTAGTGTTGTGCTATTTGTGTTTCCTTTTCAATTAAGAAATCTATTTCGTTTTTTTCTACGCTCGTACTATTTTCGGAATTGTGTTTGTAAACACCTTTGTTTGAAATCGTGTAAGCTGCGAACGGCAAATAATACTTCATTGCTAAATGAATTAACATCGGCTTTAAATAAGTCGTTGTAAGCGTTAAATAATTTCCACTTAATGTATTTGCTATAATGTCCGCTTTTATCTTGTCTAATAGCTTTGTTCCTGTGAAATTTTGCAAGTCTGTATCTTGTGCAATCTTTATGTATTGTATAAAATTGTCCGTATCTACGTTTCCGTTTAACGAAGTGTATTTTGTTAAATCTTGTCGTGTTACTAAAAGTGCTTCTGCCATTATTTTACGTCTGAAGGTAAGTTTTTATTATTTGGACTAAATCCCTTTAAAGGAAGGTTATTCGGGTAAAAACTAACTTCGTATGGATTAGTAATTTTATAACCTTTTATTTCTGCTGCTCGTGTTCCTATTTCTTCATAACCTTTTTCAATAGCATTTAAATCAAGCATAAACGTCACTCTTGAGAATTTATGATGGCATCGTGCTCCCCCCTTCCATTTAAAAATGTCGTAAATATTTCCACCAAATTCTCCAAAACCCGGATTAACAGCTTTTAAACTCATTGCATCAATATCTTCTTTTCTAAATAGTCTATCTTCTTTTAACATCATTGCTTTACAAAAATCTCTATCAGGTGCTTTATTTCCTGTGTATTTGTATCGAACTTTAAAGTATTTTAATTCACCTACTTTTTTGTCTTGTGAACTCTTTAATTTTGGTTGTGGGTTTCCTGTTTGAATTAAATTAATTAAACGGCTTAAAATTGTTGTTTTCGGCTCTAAATCAGATTCAACTTTTATAAGGTGTAAGTTTAATTCTTCGTCATTATCTGCAACTTCTCTTTCATCTACCATTATCCAACCTTCGCCAAGTTGATTTGCATCTACTTGAGCTAATATTTCTTCTAATTCCGTGTTTACTTTGCTTAATTCTGTTCCTGTTTCTTCTGCAACTTGTTCTTCGTTTTGCGTGTTTTCCAAGTCCGTAAACTCTAAAGGTTGTAAAGTCTTAAAGAATAACTTTAAAGCAACTCCGTTAAACGCTAAAATGCTATCGAACGCGTCAAGTAGTTCTTCTTGGAATGGTCGTATAACCATATTGTCAAAAAGAATGCTTGAATTTTTTAGTTCTTCTGCGTTACTTGAAAAGCCATTTGTTGATGCAACACCAAATAATAAAGGTGAAGTTATGTTGTGTCCTAACATTATTTTGCGTAAACATTCTTCGCTTAAATATGTGTAGTGTTCTGGAGCATCGTTTAACGGAATGTCTTCAACTGTTGTTTTACTTTCAGCGTTGTTGTTAAAAGCTACAATTACTTTTTGTCCGCGACTTCCTGTTAACTTGCTTAAAACTTTGTTTGAAATAATACTTTGTTGTTCATCCGTTGGTATTCCGTTATTAAAATTTACAACTTTAGTACCGCTAAATCCGTTTTGAACTTCGTTAATTAAATAGTCGGCAATTTCTTCTTCTAAAAGTGTATAAGGTACTGCACCTTGATAGTCCGGATAAGCGTAATATTTCATCCCAACTGAATAAGGTTTAGAAAATAATATTTCTATTTTGTCTTTGCTATAACCAAAAGCGTTAAATCTAATCGGTGCAAACTTTTTAGTATCGTCCCAATTGTCCGAATAGTAATAACCTGTTATTTGTCCGTCTTTATCGCATTTTTCAGCTCGTAAAAGATTAACCGGTATATGATATGCTTTTAATATTTTGTCGTGCTTGTCGTTGTAGTGTACTTGAATAGCAAATTGCCCAAACATTTTTCTATCCAAAACCATTTTTCGTACGTCTTCTTTGTGAAATAAAGACATCATTTGTGCGTACTCGTTTGGCTTTTTATTAGCGTCCAATGCACTTAATCCTTTTCCGTAAATTAATCGTGCTACGTTGTTTATAATAGCGTTATTCGTTGTTGAATTGCTATATCTCTCAATTAAGAATTGAAAATATTGGTCTCCGTCTTCGGTTAAAAAGTCAACCCAATTTTCTCGGTTTGTTTCCGAAATAACAGGTGACGTATAAGCCGACAAATTTAAAACGTGTAAATTATTCATATACTATAAAATCATTTGTTGTTGAATTACTTACGTATTGATTGTTGTTAACCGAAAACGTAACTAAACTTTGTGCCGTGCAAAATACTCGGTCTTTATATATAATGGTTGTACCTACTCTTAAAACTAAATTATAAAAATGTCCTTCTACTAAACCAAAGGTTGCTGTAATTGTATAAATGTAGTCTCCAACAGTTCTTGAAGTAATCGCTACAGGCGTTGTTACGTTTGTTTGTTCGTCTGTTAGTTCCATAACATTAAAGGTATTGTCTCTCGGAATAAAACTAAACGTCTGTGGACTTGTAGAAGGTGTTAATACTATCATATTAGTATAATTAAATATTCGTGTTTTTGTTCTTTTTTTAAGACAAAAAAAAAGCCGAACTTACGAACGGCTTTAAAAATAATTTTTTAAGTGTTAAGCTGAAATAATATTTGCAGTTGTTAAACCTGTAAATACTTTTGGCGCAGCACCTACTAAATCTGCATCAGCATAAGGTGAAGCAACAGGCAAATGATTTGCAGGAATTGGCTCTTGTCCAACAAGTGTCAATGTGTAACCGTTTAAGTCACCCATTGCAGTACCGTTAGCAATAGTTCCTGTTGTTACATCCATTCCGTGATTAAGTCCTGCTAAAAAGAAATTGTTAGCGTTTGTCTTAATTATAACGTGTGGTCTACCCCAAGCAAGTAATTTCATTTGTCTTGTAGTTTGTGCATCTAAACCTTTAATTGTAAATGTTAAAGTTTGCTCAACAAATGTTGTTCCGTTTTCACGTGAACTTGTAATTGTTTGTTCAAAAGAATTTGCACCTTTTAAGTCGTACTTAAATAAACTGAAAGTTCCTGCAATAGATTTAATTTGGTCGGTAATGTCTGGATTTGCAGGTGAAATACCATCATAAGTAATTGCGCCTAAATCTCCGTAGTTAATGAAGTAAATACTTTTTATACCGCCTACAAACTCTTTACAAACTTCAGCTCTACCGTGTGTTAATAAACAAGCCATTTTGTTTTGTTTTTAAATTATGAATAAAATAAAGCGCAGTTGCCTACGCTTTTTATTTAATGTTATACTCCGTAAAGAACAACGTCTGAACCGATACCATATTGAATACCTGCGTTGTAACGTAAAATAACTCTTACATTGTTTGAACCGTCAATATCCGCCATATCAATAGTTTTCACAAGTGAGCTATCATTTAAAAGTCCGCATCCAAAATAAAGGTTATCAACTGTTGTTGCAATCATATTGTTTGCTCCTAAACCGTTAGCCATAAAAATTGGAATACCGTCGTAAGATAGACTTCCGTTTGTGTACCATTGTGTTCCCTGTGTGTTTGTTCCGTTTGCCCCTAAACCTGAAGCTGCAAAACCACCCAATGCACGAACATACAATTTAGCAATCTTTTGAGAAACATAAATTCTTAATCCTTCGTTTCCGTAAAGAGTTGCAGGAATAGCGTCTACTACTTTTCCTATTTCAGCTATAACAGTTGTTGCATCTAAAGTTGTTGTTAAACCTGCAACGTCGATAACGTCTGGGTCTGCTAACATCAAAGTTTTAAATCCGTCAAACTCTCCTGCTGTTGCGTTTGTTCCTGCCCAAATTGTAGTTTCAATTTTAGCCGCTACTTTAGCTGCTACGTGTGCAATTAAAAAGTCTGCAAAAGTTTTAGGCAACGTCTTGAACGCTGAATAACCCATACTTGCCGATTGCCAAGATTGTGCAAGGTCTAATTTGCAAAGTTCAAGATTTACTTGAAATTCTTCAGTTGTTAATACTCTTTCAGTTAGTGTTACCGTTCCTGAAGCTGTGAAGTTACAAGTTGCGTTTGCTACGATGTTTCCTGTAGCTACTTTTTGCATAACTTGTTTGTAAGCAACGTTTGGAAGTATAGATACTCCGCCTTGCTCTAATGTTGGTGCGCTTAATAAAGCGGCTGCTAAATACTTACCTGCAAACTCACCTGCGTAAGTTGTAGTAATTACTGGGTTTGAACCAAATGGCATTTTGTTAAGTTTTTAAATTGTTAATACTAATTGTTTATTTTTTCTATAATTGAATCCATTATTGAACGTGGTCTTTTACTTGCGTATTGGAAATGTTCAACTTCATTCGTGTTTTCAGGGTTAAACGCAATTGGCTTTACGTCTGCAAGTTCGGTTACTTCGTTTGTAACTTCGTCAACTTTAGACAACTTTTCTAATTGTGCTTTTAACTCTATATTTTCTTGTGTTAATTTTTCTATTTCTGCAAAGAACGTTTCTTTAACTACGCTTTCAATTGTCTTCTTTGCTGTTGGTGTTGCTTCAGCTTCTACTTCAACTTCTACTTCCGGTGCTTCTTTAACAACTTCTTCTTCAGTTGCAACTTCTTTTATTTCTAAAATAATTCCTTCAACTTCTACTACTAAAATACGTCCGTCTTCTAATTCATATTCTCCAATTGGAACAGGTATTTTTTGTTCGTCTTCAGTTACAATAAAAACTTCTTTGTCAGTTTCAAAAGTGTCTGCTTCAAAAATTGTTATTCCGTCCATTAACTTCATTGTTTCCAATTTCACTTCCATTCCTAAAAGTGTTTTGATTTGATTAATTACGCTTGTTTTCATATTTCGTGTTTTGTTTATTTATTAATTAATTGCTTTAATTTGTTTTAAAGCATTATTAGAACTATTTAAAAAACTATCTACTCTTTCAAATATGGATAATGTTTCTTTAGGTATATCTAAACCTAATGCTTTTGCATCATTCTTTACTTTTTCAATTAATGTATTTGCAGACCTTAAAGGTTTTAAAGATTCTTGATATAAAACTAATGTTCTATCTAAAGCAGAAGAAGCATTTGTATTTAAATCTTGTCCTTGCGACAATAATTTTAAAATGTCTTGTACTATTCCTAATTGAACTTCGTGTTTTGCTAACTCCGTTTTGTCGGATAACCTGTCGTAAACGTTTTGTAGTGTGTTCATATATGTATAATTTAATTGTTTATTTTTTGTTGTATTTTTAAACTTAACGTCCTTGTCTTGTATAAGTTTTAACGTAATTTTTACTTGACTTTAATTTACTATTTCGTGTTTTTGCGTGTACTCCTGCACGTTTAACTTTCGGTTTTTTAAGATGAACTTTAACGTTAGTTTGCTTCGCCATTTAAAATTATTTTATATGTTCACTTTATTTGAACTTAATTTTTTTACATAAGTATCAATTTCTTTAATTGCTTTTGAAATAATTTCTTTGTTGTTTTTTAATGGTTGACTTGGTTCTACTCCAAGTTCTTTGCTTAATTGTTCAATTTCTTGAAATCTTGCATTTGCTTTTAAAAAACTTTGTCCCGCTAAATTTAATCCTGAAAGAATTTTTGCTCCTAATTCATTATAGTTAACTATTGCGGTTTCTGCTTTTAATTGTAAATCTAATGCCTTATCATATTCTTTTTTAAAATCTTCTACAACGCTTAATTCTACTTTTTGACTTGCTAACTTTGCTTCTACCTTTGCAGTAATATCTGCAATAATTAATTCTTTAGTTGTTTTCATTTTCCGTTATTATTTGTTTTATTTTATCTATTAAAATTTCATCTTCGTTAATTAAACTCATTTCGTATTTATCCGCAAAATAACCTTCAATAGAAAATCCTTTAACTTCACCTAATTTAACTTTGTTCCAAATTTCGTCGTTGTTTACTTTCATAGAAATAACCCAAGTTCCTTTTGGAAAATTAAATCCGTAGTTCGTGCTTTTGTCGTTTTTTCCTTCTACAATCCAACTTTCAACAACCGACATTCCTTCTAACTTTTGTTTATGTTCTAAAGTTGCGTTGTTCTGGTTGCTGTTCATAAAAAACAATTCACTTGCTTTTCTTACAGTTTCTTCACTAAAGTAAATATAGTATTCTTCGTTCTTGTCGTTCTTGCGGTAAATTTGTTTATTAGGTATTAAAGCCGCACCCATTAAAATACGCTTTTCAGCATCAACTTCTTTTAACTCTATTTCGTGTTTTGATAGATAAATAAAGTCGCTTTCAATTGCAGGACTTTCAACAACTGAAACTGCGTCAATTCCGCTTGTTTCGTCTTTTTCGTCAATTATTAATTCAACTATTCGCATAATATATTAATTAAATTATTGTTTGTTTGTTGTATTTTCTAACCGCCTAAAGTTGCGTTTGCTAACCTGTTTCTATCTAACGCCTGTTGTGAAGTTACTTGTCCTGAAACTACATAAGCTTGTATTGGTTGTTGGTTTAAACTTGCTAACTGATTAACCCCACTTTGTCCTACAACGTTAAATTGTGGTGCGCTCATTGTTGGAGCTGTTGCACCGCCACCGCCACCGCCACCGCCTACACTTCCTGAAGGCGCACTTCCACCACCTAATGTTTTTAATGCCTTTGCTGTTGCTGTTATGTTTGCAGCTATTCCTATTCCTGTACTTATGTTGTTTAATGCTATAACAGGAACTGCGGAAACCCCACTTGAAGCAATTGCTTGTGGTGTTGCTAATGCACCTGCGTTTGCTAATTTATTTGATATAATCATTTTTGCAATACCTATTGCACTTTCAGCTATAACCGCAGCTTTTTGAACTCCTTTTGATTTTTCAAATAAACTCTTAATAAGTCCAACACCTTGCGAAGCTACGTCTAAACCTTGTTGTTGTATAACGGCTTTTTGTTCGGCTTCTGCCTTTGCTATTTCTATTGATTTTTCGGATATTGCTTTTTCTCCTTCAAGTCTTTTAGTTCCTGCGGTTACCATTTCAGAAATAACAGTTTGAGAATTTGTTAATCTTATACTTGCGTCTGCGTCATCATATTTTTTAGTTATTGCTGCTAAAGCTAAACGCTTTTCTTCTTCTAATGTTAAAACATCAATCTTGGCTTTTTTGCCTTCTTCAATTAATTTCGTATATTTTTTATCTATTGCGTCAACTTCCTTTTGTTCATCCGTTAATTTGCTAACTCGTATTTCTTCGTCTAATGCAAGTATGCTTTCTTTTAATGTTTTAATACGGTCTAATTCAACTTTAGCCGCTTCTTCGTTTTGTTGTTTAATTGCATCGTTATGCGTTTTGTTTGATTCTTTTAACTTCGTGTTTTTGTCCGTGATTTCCTGTTGAACTTCAACTGCGTTTTTTCTTATAATATCTTTTTTATTTTTTAACGCTTCTTCTAAATCTTTACGTTCTTCTGCGGACGCTTTTCGTGATTCAACTGTTATTTCTCTTTGCTTTTCGATTAACTCATCACTTGCGCCTGAATTAATTAAACTTGCTAAAGTATTCTTGTTTTTCTCGTATGTATTTTTTGCAGTTGCTAAACTTGCTTTGTTAAGTGCAATTTCTTCTTCTGCGTGTTTCAGTGCTAATGCTCTTAATGCTTTTGTACTTGCACCGGAAGCTTTCGCCATTTCGTATTCGTGTCCGTTTTTTGTTTTTAATGCTTCACTTGCTTTTTCACTTGATTTTATTTGTTGCTTTAAAGCCGCATCATTTTTTTTAACTGCTGATTCGTTTTTAGCCGTTGCTTCTGTACTTGCTTGAAACATTTTTATTAAACCGTAACCGGCTGCTATTAAAGCAATAGTTGCCGCTATAATTGCTCCGATAGGATTTAATGACATTGCTAAATTATAAGCATATTGAGCCGCCGTCATTATTCTTTGAACAATAGTATTTGCTTTTAATACCGCTCCAAGTTGTTTAAAACTATCTATACTTTCTCCAATTGCTTGTGCGCCTGAAGCCAAAGCCATTGCTCCTTGAACTTTTAACAACGCTTTTTCTACATCTTCGTTTTGTTTTCCGAACGTAGCCATTGCACCGGTAACAACTGAAAAGCCACCTGCAACACCTGTTAACGCACCGCTTAACGCTTTAAACTTTGCGTCTGGGTTAAACGCATCAGTCAACGCTT
>Ga0315909_10002998_pt1 | contig 20998 bp, 20 predicted proteins | sample LakEriMetagenome_11_FD_203527 | JGI IMG/M metagenome (GOLD analysis project Ga0315909, IMG submission 203527) | Freshwater fungal communities from buoy surface, Lake Erie, Ohio, United States - Buoy 2 MA125 | ecosystem: Environmental > Aquatic > Freshwater > Lake | place: USA: Lake Erie, Ohio... | reverse complement strand
ACCGCATTTGATGAGTGCGTGGTAGTCGGCCAAAAAATAAAAACCGTCGGTGCTGCTGTCACGACTGGCTTGTACCGTGGGGCGTATGGCACCGACGTAATTGCCCAAATGGGGGGTGCCGGTGGTGGTGATGCCGGTCAGGACACGGGTGCGAGGCTTGGAGGTCATGGGAAAAAGGGTCAACGAAGCAAAAAAGACAAGGGGCTGAGTGCCAGTTTGATCAGATCAAAGGTCACGCTCATGAGGGGTTGCATCCACAGCGCACTGATGACGCCAGTGATGACCAGGGCCATGACAATGAAAAAACCAAAAGGCTCTATGCGGGAAACCATAACGGCTTGGCGCCAAGGGAGCATGCCGACCAGTATGCGTCCGCCATCCAGCGGGGGCAGTGGAAACAGATTGAAGGCAAACATGACCACATTGGTGAGCATGCCGGCCTTGCACATCTCTAAAAAGAAGCGTTCGTTGATGCCGTTGCCAGCCAACAAGTAAAGCAAGATGCCCCAAAGAAGCGCTTGCAGCAAATTGGCCGCAGGCCCGGCAAGGGCAACCCAGATCATGTCGCGCTTGGGATGTCGGAGTTGGTCAAATCGAACCGGTACGGGTTTGGCATAACCAAATAGAAACGCACCACTGGTACTGAAGTAAAGCAACAGGGGCAACAGGATGGTACCCACCGGATCGATGTGGGGAAACGGGTTGAGGGTGACGCGCCCCAGCATGGCCGCCGTGGGGTCGCCCAGGCGTTGTGCGGCATAGCCATGGGCTGCCTCGTGCAGGGTGATGGCAAAGATCACGGGCAAGGCATAAATCAGAACGGTCTGGATGAGGTCGGTCATATTCACTTGCGCATTGTCTCAGACCGAGAGGGGGGCCTGAAGATCACAAGCCCAGCAAGACGGGATCGCCTTGGCCATGCCGCAGGATTTGGACTTCAGTGCCGCTCATGTCGATCACGGTGGTGGGGTCAAGCGTGCAGGCCCCGGCATCAATAACGGCAGCGATTTGGTGTTCTAGGCGTTCCCGAATTTCCTGCGGGTCGTTCAAAGGCGTCTCTTCTCCAGGCAGGATCAGGGTCGCAGCCAGTAAGGGAGCGCCATGCAAGGCCAACAACTCTTGCAGCACCTTGTGATCGGGCAGGCGCAGACCAATGGTTTTGCGCTGAGGGTGACTGACCCGTCTAGGCACTTCTTTGGTGGCTTCCAAAATGAAGGTGAAGGGCCCGGGAGTGGCTTGTTTAATGGCTCTAAATTGCTGGTTATCTACCCGCGCGTAGTTAGACAATTCGCTCAGGTCGCGGCACAACAAAGTCAGGTGGTGTTTGTCGTCAACACCCCGAATTTTGCGCAGATGGTCAGCGGCTGTTTTGTCATCCAGATGGCAAACGAGTGCATAGCTGGAGTCGGTAGGGACCGCCAAAACATGGCCTTGGTTAAGCAGTTGCACGGATTGCTTGAGCAAGCGTGCTTGTGGGTTGTCGGGGTGAACGCTGAAAAACTGGGCCATGGAGTCGTGGGTGTGCGGGCGCTTTTCAGGATTCAGGGGGCTGGATGGCGATGCGGTTTTCTCGAACCGTTAGCCAGGCCCCCAAGGCGCCGCAAAGTGCCACCAAACCCATGCCGATGAGGGTCCATTGGTCTGGCAGGTGGTTGAAGACCAGCCAGCCGCCCAGCACGCCAAAGCCGATTTGGGTGTACATGTAGGGTGTCAGAGTTGCCGCCGGGGCGCGGCCATAGGCCAGGATCAATAAGAAATGGCCAATGGTGCCCAGCAAACCCATCAAAAAGAGTTGTAGCCAGAGGGTCCATTCGGTGGGTATTTCCCAAACAAACGGCAGGATCAGGGTGGCCATGAAAGTGCCAATCCACCCGGTGTAGAAGTGCATGGTCACGGGGTCCTCTGTCTGGGCCATTTTGCTGGTCAGGATCTGAAAGGCGGAATTGGTGGCGACCAAAATCAAAGGAAAAATCACCGTCCAGTCAAAGTGATGGCTGCCGGGCCGAATAATGACCAGCGTTCCCAAAAAGCCACCTGTCACGAGCATCCAGCGAAGGGGGCGGATTTTTTCTTTCAGCATCCGGGCCGCAAGCAATGTGATCACCAGTGGAGCCAGCAGGGCAATGGCCGTGAACTCTCCGACCGGCATGTATTTGAGGCTGTAAAAGGCCAGCATGCTGCAAACAAAGAGCAGCAAGCCACGGGCCAATTGAAAACGCGGGTGCTTCGTCATAAGGACCTTACGGCCCCGGCCCGGCCAGACGATCGCGGTGGTGATGACGGCCTGAATGGCGTAACGAAACCACAAAGCCAGCAACACGGACATGCTGGCGCTGATATGTCGCGTGGTGGTGTCCAGGGTGGCGAAGCAGGCCGTTGCCAAAACGGCAAAGCCAATACCGTGCAAAGTGTTCTTGGACGGTTTGATCACTGTATTCGGTCTGCCAAGAGTTCCCAAACCGGTTTTAACTGGCCAGGTAAATAGGGCAGGGTTCCCAGATCAATCCGGCTTTCGTCAGGGCTGTGAAAGTCGCTGCCGCGTGAGGCCGCCAAGTCGAATTCGAGCGCAGTTTCTGCATACCGAATCGCTTCTTGAGAGGAGTGACTGCCCGTTATTACCTCAACGCCACGTCCGCCGTGGGCCTTGAATTCACTAAAAAGTGCGTATTCTTCATTCGGCGTGAAGCCGTAACGCGCCGGGTGAGCGATGACGGCAATACCGCCAGCACCGTCGATCCATTGAACCGCTTCTTGCAGTCGGGCCCATCGATGGGGGACGTAACCGGGTTTGCCTTCGGTCAGGTATTTGCGAAACACTTCATAGGTGTCGTTGCAGACCCCGGACTCGACCAGATGTCGGGCAAAGTGGGTGCGTGAAATCAGTTCGGGGTTGCCCACGTATTTAAGTGCGCCTTCAAAGCAATTGAAAATGCCGACTTTCGCCAAGCCGTCAGCCATTTCTCTGGCCCTTTCACTGCGGCCACCGCGCGTGCGGCGTAAGCCTTCCTGCAGCGCTGAGTTGTGGGCATCAAAACCTAAACCCACGATGTGTACGGTTTGGTGTGCAAAAGTGACCGAAATTTCGGTGCCCGTGAGGTAAGGCAGGTTCAGTTTTTGAGCGGCAAGCATGGCGCGATCCTGACCACCTACTTCGTCGTGGTCGGTCAGCGCCCACAGTTCAACGCCGTTATTTTTGGCGCGCTCGGCCAAAGCTTCCGGGGTCAGAGTGCCGTCAGAGACAACAGAATGGCAGTGCAGGTCAGCGTTCATGATGGTTTCCAGTGCCTCATTTTAGGTGTTTGGCCATGGCGGTGCCGATCCACTTGAAAAGTCCGTTGATCTAAACAGCCCTGCCAGCGCTTGGGATGTTGCAGGTGCCCGATAATGTGTTTATGAAATTTGACGCCGACCTGCAAGGAGCCTGAAGCATGGCCCTGATGATCACCGATGAATGCATCAATTGCGATGTGTGTGAGCCCGAATGCCCCAACCAGGCTATTTATCTGGGCGAGGAGATCTATGAAATCGACCCGTCCAAATGTACCGAGTGCGTCGGACATTTTGACGAACCGCAGTGTGTTCAGGTCTGTCCTGTGGCGTGCATTCCCATCAACCCGCAGCACGTAGAAAATCAGGAATCACTGTGGGCCAAATTCCGGCGGCTTCAAGCGAAGTGATTGAAGCAAAGTTGAACCGACTCAGTCCGTGACTGGTGGCTCCGCCATTGGCGCTTTTACGGGTCTGGGGGGTTTGGGCCGGGGGGGCTTGCTGGTATGAATCAGCGCCATAGCTTTTTCAATTTCCCCATTCAATAACAAGGGCAGGGCTGTCACTGATCGGTGAATGCTTTCATCAATGGCTTTTCTGTGCTCAAGCATGGGTTTTTTCAAAACCCAGCTGACGACTTCTGCCTTGTCTCCAGGGTGGCCAACGCCTATCCGAAGGCGCCAATAGTCGGCGGTGCCCAGCTGGGCATGAATGTCGCGCAGGCCGTTGTGTCCGGCATGGCTGCCACCCCGTTTCAGCTTGGCCTCACCGGGGGGGAGGTCGAGTTCGTCATGAGCAACCAGAATTTCATCCGGCTGGATCTTGAAAAATCGGGCCAATGCACTGACAGACTTACCAGACAAGTTCATGAAGGTTTGCGGCTCGAGCAACCATAAGTTTCGTCCGTTCACGGTGCTGCGGGCTACCAGACCGTGGTAACTGCGATCAGGCACCCATGAAAGTTTGAGCTCGCGGGCGACGGCATCTACCCACCAAAAACCGGCATTGTGGCGGGTGTCTTCGTATTCGCTGCCCGGATTGCCCAGGCCGACTAGGAGTTTGATCATGGGAGGTAATTATCCTTGAGCGCCGAGTCTGTTCTGGGACGACGTGTCAAACCACAAAAAAGGCCCGCAGTGCGGGCCTTTTGCTTGGGGCGGTCAAGCCAAAGCGAGAAGATTACTTCTTACCTTTGCCCTTGCCTTTGGCGTCTGCAGGTGCGGCCACAACAGGGGCTGCCACAACTTCTTCCACAGGAGTCACCACAGCCACCAGGACAGGGTTTTTCTTGCCATGTGTCACAGGCTTGCACCCGGCAGGCAAAGTGATGTCGTTCAGGTGGAGGGACACGCCTTTGGTCAGGCCAGTCAAGTCCACCTTGATGAACTCAGGCAGGTTGGCTGGCAAGCAGGCCACTTCAATCTCGGTCATGACGTGGTTGACCAAGCACTTGTCGGTCTTGACGGCTTCAGATTCCTCTTCACCGCTGTAGTGCAAGGGCACTTTCATGTGCAAAGTGGTGTTCGCATCGACGCGTTGGAAGTCGATGTGCTGAACCAATTGCTTAAAGGGGTGCATCTGGTAGTCACGCAACAGGACTTGGCTCGACTTGCCGTCGAATTCCATCTCTAGGATAGAGGCGTGAAACGCTTCTTTTTTCAAGGCGTGCCACAAAGCGTTGTGGTCCAACTCGATCAATTGCGGGGCAATGTTTGCACCGTAAACAATGCCGGGGGTGCGGCCAGAATTGCGCAGACGGCGGCTCGCACCCGTACCTTGCTTGGAACGCTCAAAAGCGACAAATTTCATAAGATTCTCCTACTGGGGCCCACCGCGACCAGTGTGGCCCTGACTCAAAAAAGCCAGCCAGTCCAAAGGACGGCCGGCCACTGTTGGCCTGCTGCAGATCAGGTTTGATCTGAAAACAGGCTCATCACCGACTCACCGTGAGCAATCCGGTTGATCGTTTCAGCGATCAATGGTGCCACGGAAAGTTGGCGAATTTTGGAACACGCTGCCGCTTCGGCTGACAGCGGGATGGTGTTGGTGACGACGACTTCGTCCAAGGCTTCGCCTTTGGCAATTCGGTCGATGGCCGGACCCGAAAAAATCGGGTGCGTGCAATAAGCGTAAACTTTTTTAGCGCCGCGCTCTTTTAGCACTTCGGCGGCTTTGACCAAGGTGCCCGCAGTGTCGATCATGTCGTCCATGATCACGCAGTTACGGCCGTCAATCTCACCAATGACGTGCATGACTTCACTCACGTTGGCTTTGGGGCGGCGTTTGTCGATGATGGCCAGGTCGCAACCGAGCTGTTTGGCCAGAGCGCGCGCACGAACGACACCGCCGACGTCGGGGGATACGACGATCAGATCGTCGTAATTTTGCCTGCGCAGATCACCCAACAAAACGGGGGATGCATAAATGTTGTCGACCGGAATGTCGAAGAAGCCCTGAATTTGGTCGGCGTGCAGATCCATGGTCAGGACACGGTCAACACCCACAGCTTGCAACATGTTGGCCACCACCTTGGCCGAAATGGGCACACGGGTAGAGCGCGGGCGACGGTCTTGCCGAGCGTAGCCAAAGTAAGGAATGACGGCACTGATACGACCTGCCGAAGCGCGTTTGAAAGCGTCGACCATGATCAGCAATTCCATCAGGTTTTCGTTGGTGGGCGCACAAGTGGACTGGACCACAAACACTTCACGGGCACGGACGTTTTGTTTCAGCTCGACGGTGACTTCTCCGTCAGAGAATCTGCCCACATCAACTGCGCCGAGTTGGGTGCCAAGACAATGTGCAATTTCCGCCGCCAAAACGGGATTGGCGTTGCCGGTAAACAGCATGAAATCGGGTGGGAGTGAAGCAGGCTGCATGTGCATTCCAGCGATCAGAAAAAAGGGCCTGTACGAATAAACGTATTTGGCAGGGGAAGAAGGACTCGAACCTTCGAATGCCGGAATCAAAATCCGGTGCCTTAACCAACTTGGCGACTCCCCTACACGGGTTGATTGCTCAAAAAAGCAAACAACCGATTAACTATCGCTAGAAGCCCAACCTTTTAAGGGATGAACATCCAAATTACTGCATTTACGCACTTGCCAATGGTTTGGAACCGGATTGAGCGAAGCGCCCGGAGTGCAGCGAGCAAACACTGCACTTCCAGAACCTGTCATTTTGCCGTTCAGTCCTGAGTCGGCAAACACCTTAAGGGCTTGGTGAACATCAGGGCAAATTGCAGAAGCAACAGGCTGCAAATCATTGCGACCAAAGTCGTATGGCTCTGCAGCAAAGAGCGAAATTATAGCAGGCTTTGTTGAGCGGTTTAGCTCAGGATGCTTAAAAATTTGAGAGGTTTCCACCCCGCTGGGAGGTTTGATGACCCAAAATTTAGCAGGGGGTAATTGAACCGGGCTAATTTTTTCACCGATGCCCTCCACCCAAGCATTTTGGCCGCGCAAGAAAAAAGGCACATCAGCGCCCAATTGCAGGCCCAGTTTTTCCAGTGTTTGGAGTCCTAGGTTCAGGCCCCAGAGTTGGTTAAGGGCCATCAAGCAGGTGGCTGCATCGGAAGAACCGCCCCCCATTCCCGCTTGTGCGGGTATTTGTTTTTCAACGGAAATGTGAACCCCATAAGGGCATCCGGTTTGTTCTTGAATCAGTTTGGCTGCACGGGTAATCAGGTCTTCGGGGGGCAATTGGAGCGTCAGGTCTTCTCGACTGATGCCGCCTCCCGGGCGTTTTTCAAAATGAAGTGTGTCACACCAATCAATGAGCATGAAGACCGATTGAAGCAAGTGATAACCATCGGGGCGCTGACCCGTGATGTGCAAAAACAGGTTGAGTTTGGCCGGTGCCGGGACATCAAGCAGCGATTTCATGGATGCGATTATCACCAGAGTTCATTGGCACCGAATCACTGATCTAGCAAGATGCGTAAAACAGCTTCGGGTTCTGGTGAGACTCTTTTGGCACTGAGCCGACCTTGCAGGTGCTGGGACAAGTCAACCTGCCAACCCGGTGCGTCTCCGGTTCGCCCCGCCAGCCATTCAAACATTGCGGCAATGGGCAGTTCGGTGCCCGCTAACTGTTGGCTCAAATTTTGCAAATTGCTGCTGATGGTCTGGTCTGGACCTTTCTCCAATATGGCCAATTGGGGTGTCCAACTCAGGCGAGCCAAGGTGGTGCCAATCGGGCTTAACAAAATCATTTGCCCTTGTTCAGCGGAGCCGTTCAATTCAAATGTGACACTCCAATTTTGAGGTGGCGTGGTTTGTAATTGAATCGCCAGTCGGCCTGCCCAGAACGTCCCGATGTCGGAAGATTTGGGGGTGGGGGTAGCGCACCCTGTCATATTGAGCAAGACGAGGGCGCAAAAGCCAAATAAAGCCCTTCGTTGTGCCCTGCTTGGGTTCATGGCTTGAAATTGAAGCGTTTGAGCGTTTCGACCAAAGTTTCGTTGTCTGCCTTGAGCAGCAAACCTTCGCGCCAGATCGTGCCTGCTTCACGGGTTTGCCCCAGCACCCAAAGTACTTCCCCCAAGTGGGCCGCTATTTCGGCGTCGGGTTTGGATTTGTAGGCCGCTTTCAAAATAGTCGCTGCCTCTTGGTGCTTGCCTTGGCGAAAGATCACCCATCCGAGGCTGTCCTGAATGTAGGCGTCTTGAGGGGCCAGTTGAACAGCTTTTTCTATCAACTCACGGGCCTCGTCTAGGCGAATATTTCGGTCTGCCAGTGAGTAACCCAGTGCATTAAATGGGTGTGCATCTTGTGGTGTCTTGAGTATGAGTTGGCGCAGCAAGACCTCCATTTCATCAAAGCGTTTGAGCTTTTCGCAGACCAGGGCCAGTTCTGACATCAATTCATTGTCATCAGGCTGCTTGTCCAAGGCGGCTTTGGTCAGGGTGTAGGCGGCTTGGGCTTCGCGATGTTCGCGCAGCCACTGCGATTGGGCCAAAGTTTTCCGCCGCATTTGCTCGGCGTTGGTCGGAATCACCTGAGCCAGTACGCTGCGTGCTTCATCCATGCGTCCTTGTCGGGCCAGCAAGTCGGCTTTGCGACTGGCTACTTTAATGGGGTCTGCGCCAGCAGGCATTTGGGCCAACCATTGGTTGGCACGCTCTAATTGCCCCTTTCTTTGGCTGATTTGCGCAAGCGCCATCAATGCCTCGGCCAAACCAGCGCGTTGCTCGGCTGTTTTAGCTTGATTCACCAGCTGGACATATGTTTCCAGTCGTTTTTCAGATTCGGCCAGTTGGGCGGTTTCTTGTAAAACCAAGCCATGAATCAGCCAGCCCTCTGCAAACTCGGGGTGTTTGGCATTGAGTTGGGTCAGTTGTTCAAGTGCCTCGGGGTAAATCTGCAGGGAAAGCAGTGTTTGGGCGTATCCCAAGCGCAATTCGGGCGAAACATCGGTTTTCATGGCGGCATCCACCATGGGTTTGAGCGTACTTTTATTCGAGACCATCAGGCTGAGTGCCAATACCAAAGGTCCAGCGGCCTTAGGGTCGGCGGCGTGCCCCTTTTGTGCAGCGCTGACAGCGAGGGTGATTTGACCGGCATCGCGGCGCATGCGTCCCACGGTGGTCCAAGCTGAGGCCGAGGTTTGGGCTTTCGCAAGGGCTTGGGTGAGGGCTTTGGTGACCACGTCGGCCGCCAGAGTTTTATCCTGAATTGGAGCGAACAACCGAGGAATGGAGCCGATAGCGGCCGATTGCTCATCGTTTGGCAATTCGTTGATGGAGGTGGCGAGGGCTTTGCCAGCTTCTTCTACCTTATTGAGTGCCAGCAAAATTTGAAGCACGTATCGATTGGCTTCCTTCGCACCAGGAATTTCCCTTTTCCAGGTTTGGGCGGCCTGTAAAGCAGCCTCGCCGGAGCGCGCTTGCAAAGCGATGTCAACGGCGCGCTGAAACAATGTCGGGTCGCGTGTTTTACGTGCGGCATCCAGCAAAATAGAGAACCCACTGCCGGGCGAACCCTGGCCAGCGTTCAGTTCGCCGAGCAGGATTTGGTAAAAAAGGACGGCATCCAGTGCAGATTTACCCGGCGTGCTGTCGGCTTTTGGGGCCGAAGTTTGGGCCCAAGCACCGATGACACACGAGGACAAGACAGCAAGTCGAAACCAGTATTTCATGTAGGCCATCATAATCCAGCCAATTTTTTAATAAGTGCTGATGGGTTGGATTCCCACCTTTCCGCCTGATAAATGCATGCCTGAACTACCGGAAGTTGAAGTCACCCGCCGCAGTTTTGCCGATCGCATCGCCTCGGCAAAAATTATGGCCTTGCATATGGGCAAGCCTCTGCGCTGGCCTTTGGGGACAGCTCCTCAAAGTTTGGTGGGCAGGCAAGTTTGGGGGGTACGTCGGCGCGGAAAATATTTGCTGCTTGATCTGGATCAGGGGCTTTTATTGGTGCATTTGGGGATGTCCGGCAGCCTGAACTTTGCTCCTTCACAAGCTGCGGCCGGGCCCCATGACCACATGGATTTGGTCACTGATCGTGGTGTTTTGCGGCTTCACGATCCGCGCCGATTTGGTGCTGTGGTTTGGGCCCCGTCAGAAGATTCCCCCGAGGCGCAAAAACTCTTGGGGCGGCTGGGGGTTGAGCCATTGAATGGCCAATTTGATGTGCTCAGCTTTGGTCAGGCCCTAAAAAAGCGCCAGTCGGCGATCAAGCAGGTCTTGCTGGCCGGGGACGTGGTGGTGGGCGTTGGCAACATTTATGCATCGGAAGCCTTGTTCATGGCCGGAATTCGCCCGACAACCCGGGCTGCGCATTTATCCAAACCCCGTGTTGCCAGGTTACACACCGCCATCGTTCAAGTGTTGACCCGTGCTGTTGAACAGGGCGGGAGCTCCCTGAGAGACTTTGTCAGTGCCGAAGGCCGCACAGGCTACTTTCAGCTCGAAGCAGCAGTTTATGGCCGCGAAGGCGAGCCTTGCCGCGCGTGCGGCGGCCCCATCAAGTCGATGCTTCAGGGGCAGAGAACCACTTTTTATTGTCCAAAATGTCAGAAACCCTGACTCCATTACCTGTTGGATTCTCTCAACACATGGTGACATGGCAGCGTGAGCATGGGCGGCAATCCTTGCCTTGGCAAAACACCCGGGACCCTTACCGTGTTTGGTTGTCAGAGATCATGTTGCAGCAAACGCAGGTGACCACGGTCCTAGATTACTTTGCAAGGTTTTTAGGACGATTTCCCAATGTTGCCTCTTTGGCTGAGGCCCAACAAGACGATGTGCTCGCTTTATGGAGTGGTTTGGGTTACTACAGCCGTGCGCGCAATTTGCACAAGTGCGCGCAGCAGGTCATGGCACGTTTTGGGGGCTCATTTCCTGACCGTGCGGAAGACCTGCAGACTTTGCCGGGCATAGGTCGCTCAACTGCGGCGGCCATCGCAGCGTTTTGCTTTGATGAGCGGGCCGCCATTTTGGATGGCAATGTCAAGCGGGTTCTGACCCGTGTATTGGCCTTTGGAGCCGATATGGCGGTTGCCAAAAATGAACGGGCACTGTGGGATTTAGCGCAAGCTTTGCTACCAGAACAGGCCGCAGACATGCCGCGTTACACGCAGGCCCTCATGGATTTGGGAGCCACGGTGTGCTTACCCCGCAAAGTACAGTGCGACCACTGTCCTGTTAATGCCTTGTGTCAGGCCAAAAGCGCTGGAGAAGCCTTGGCCTACCCAGTGAAGACCCGAAAGCTCAAACGCACCAGTGCCACCTTGTGGCTGCTTTGGGCAGTCAATGAAAAGGGACAGGTTTGGTTGCAAAAGCGGCCCGAAAAAGGCATTTGGGCGGGTTTGTTCAGTTTGCCCGTGTTTGAGTCCGAGCAAGATTTGTTGGCAGCCGGGGGCCAGGGGCAAAAGGTCGAGTACATCGCGTCTTGGAAACATGTATTGACGCATCGCGACCTCTACCTGCACCCGGTGAAACTGACAACCAAATTTGCTGCCCCAACTCCCGCGTGTGAGGGGCAATGGGTGGATGCCTGTGATTGGCCTGATCTGGGTTTGCCAGCGCCGGTCAGGACTTTGTTGGTCAACGGTGGGCTCACACAGGCCAATGGTCAACAGACCTCTTGAAGGGCGGGTTGACCTGCAGATTAAAGAGCGTCGAGTTCGCGGTGGCGCTTGAGCGTGAGCCAGCGTGCGGCGAAGTTGTGCGCCAATTGCTCCACCATGAAAACAGAGCGGTGTTGGCCCCCCGTGCATCCGATCGCAACGGTCACATAGCTCCGGTGATCGCGTTCAATGGCGGGAATCCACTGCTTCAGGAAACCCTCTATTTGCAATTGCATTTGCACGAACTCTTCGGATTGCCGCAAGTAGTCTTGCACTGGGCCATCCCGGCCAGTCAAGGCCTTTAGGGCGCTTTCGTAATGTGGGTTGGGCAGCATACGGATGTCAAAAACGTAATCCGCATCGGTGGGAATGCCGCGTTTGAAGGCGAAAGACTCGAAAACCAGCGTCAGCTGGGCCAATGGGGCGCTGACCAAGGTCTTGATGTAGGTTTGCAATTGAGCCGAGCGCAGCAGGCTGGTGTCGATGACGTGTGCCTGTTCACGCAAGTCGGCCAAGAGCGCGCGTTCAAACTGGATGGTTTCCAGCAAGGCTTTATCACCTTGAGGTTTGGAGCCGCCCGACAAGGGGTGTTTACGACGCGTTTCTGAGTAGCGACGTTGCAAAGTGTCTGAGGTGGCATCCAGGAATACCGACTTGACCGTCATGCCCATGTCGCGCAGCAGGGTCATCTGCTCCGGCATCAGGTGCAAGGAGTTGGCGCTGCGCACATCAATGGCAATTGCCAGTCGTTGTTCTTTTTGCTGTTCTTCGAGCTTGACGAACGAGATCAGCAATTCGGGGGGCAAGTTGTCTACACAGTAATAACCGGCGTCCTCGAGTGCGTGCAGTGCAACCGATTTGCCGGAGCCGGACATGCCGGTAATCAGGATAATGTCCATGCTCAATTAGGTGTTGTGATGCGGGCGAGGGGAGGTTTAGCAGTGTCGCCCAGCATTTCTCTGGCATGGGCCAAGGTGGTAGCGGACAGTTTTTCGCCGCCCAGCATGCGGGCAATTTCACTGATACGTTCTTCGCCAAGCACGGCACGCACCTGGCTACTGACTTGCCCCTTGGAGGCCGCTTTGCTCACCAGCAAGTGTCTGTCTGCACAAGCGGCCACTTGGGGCAGATGGGTCACCGCGAGCACTTGTCGGTGCTGGCCGAGCTGCTTCATCAAGCGCCCCACTGTTTCGGCCACAGCCCCGCCAACGCCAGAATCCACCTCATCAAAAATAAGTGTGCCAGCTTGTCCCAGTTCACTGGTGGTGACCGCAATGGCTAACGCAATGCGCGACAGCTCGCCACCCGAGGCCACTTTGCCCACCGGGCGCGGGGTGCTGCCCTCGTGTCCTGCCACCAAAAAACTGACTTCTTCTAGCCCGTGTTGTGCAGGGTGTTCGAGGGGCTGAAGTTGGACTTCAAACCGACCGCCTTGCATGCCAAGTTGTTGCATGGCGGCGCTGACCGCTTTCGCAAGGGGCTTGGCGGCCTGCTGGCGCTGCCGGGAGACTTGTTTGGCCGCCTGTAAGCAGGTGGCCTGTGCGGCCTGGGCAGCTTTTTGCAGGCTTTCTAGATCAGCAGCGGCGTCCAGTTGGGTCAATTCATGGCGCCAGTCCCACAGTATTTGCGGCAATTCATCGGGTGTTTTCTTGAAGCGGCGTGCCAACGAAAGCCACAGGCCCATGCGCTCGTCGAGCTGAGCCAGGTGTTGCGGGTCAAGGTCCGTTTTTCGCAAATAACTGTGCAGGCTGTGGGCAACGTCTTGGGCTTGGGCTTGGGCAGAGGCCAGAACCTCGGCCAGCTCATTGAACTCAGGTTCAAACTGACCCAGCGATTGAAGTGTTTGAATCGCCCGGGACAACTGCCTCAGCGCGCCCCCGTCGTCCTCGCCTTCAAGCAAAACGCAAGTCAGGTTGGCGCCATCCATCAGGGCCTGTGCGTTGGCCAGGCGGCTGTGCTGGGTGCTCAGGTCTTGCCATTCATCGGGTAATGGGTTGAGTTTTTCGAGCTCGCTGATTTGCCAGGCCAAGCGCTCACGCTCGATGGACAGGGTATTTTGGGCTTGGCGTGCATCGGTCAGGGTTTGTTCCGCTTGTCGCCAGGTCATCCAGGCGGCTTTGAGCGGTCGGGTGTCTGTGCCTGCATAAGCGTCCAGTAAACCTCTCACAGCGTCAGGCCGGGTCAGACTTTGCCAAGCATGTTGGCCGTGAATGTCGAGCAATTGCTCACCCAGTTCGCGCAGTTGTGTGGCGGTGGCTTGGCTGCCATTGATCCAGGCACGGCTTTTGCCCGATGTGTCCACGGTTCGGCGCAGCAACAATTCGGGACTGGCTTCAAAACCGGCCTCTTCGAGCCAAGCCAGAATGGCCGGTGTGGGTTCGAATTCGGTACAAACCTCACAACGCGCGGCACCCTCACGCACCACGCCCGACTCTGCTCGCGCGCCCAATGCCAACTGCAGGGCATCGATCAGAATGGATTTACCCGCCCCGGTTTCTCCGGTCAGCACGCTAAAACCGCTGTCCAGATCAAGGTCCAGTTCATGCACGATCACAAAGTCGCGCAGGGTCATGTGCGTCAGTGCCACGGCTTAAACGCCCCCTTCATTCCAGTGCATTTTTTTGCGTAAAGTGTCAAAATAATTCCAGCCAGCGGGATGCAAAAACCGCACCCTATGCTCTGAGCGCTGGACCGTGATGCGGTCTCCGAGAGTCAGATCGGCCATGGATTGCATGTCGAAATTGGCACTCACGTATCGCCCGGCAACGATTTCGATGCTGATTTCGGACGTTTCAGGCAGCACGATAGGTCGATTTGACAAAGTATGCGGCGCAATTGGGGCCATGACCCAGCCCCCAATCGAGGGGTGCATCAGGGGGCCACCCACAGAAAGTGAGTAGGCGGTTGAGCCCGTGGGGGTGGCAATGATCAGACCGTCAGCACGCTGATTGGCTACAAATCGGCCATCAACCTCGACCCGCAACTCCACCATGCCCGAAGTGCCGCCACGGTTCACCACCACATCGTTCATGGCCAAAGCGCTGAAAACGCTGCGTTGGTCACGCAAAACGTGGGCTTGCAGTACGCTCCGGTCTTCGGTTTGGTAATGGCCTTGCAGCATGGGCAGCAGCACATCCCGATAGCTTTGGATAGGAATGTCGGTAATAAATCCCAGCCGACCTTGATTGATTCCAATAAGCGGGAGGGCGTAGCGGGCCATTTGGCGGCCAATGCCCAGCATGGTCCCGTCGCCCCCAATCACCAAACCCAGGTCGCATCGTGTGCCAATCTCGGCGGGGTCCAGCATGGGGTATTGGTTCAGGCCCGTGTGTACAGCGGTGTCTTTGTCCAGCACGACTTCGCAGCCTTGACGGGTGAGGAACTGGGCAACATCGTCCAAAACCAGGCGTGAACTCTCCAAAGCCCCCCCCTGGGTGGTGGCATGGTATTTGCCAAAAAGCGCGACATGACGAAATTTGGATCTCATGTGCAAATTACATCATTAAAATGGCTCGATGCTAGATGATCGTGCCAAGTTATTGCTCAAAGCGCTGGTTGAACGCTACATCGCCGACGGACAGCCCGTGGGCTCACGCACGCTCTCTAAGGCCTCGGGGCTGGATCTCTCACCGGCCACCATCCGTAACGTGATGTCCGACTTGGAGGAACTGGGTTTGATCGCCAGCCCCCATACCTCCGCCGGACGGATACCGACCAGTCGGGGTTACCGTTTGTTTGTGGACACCATGCTGACCGTCCAAAGAGACGGTTTTGAGACCCCGGCGCTGATGCCCGACCAGCCGCAAAAAGTGATTGCCAGCGCAGCCAACCTTTTGTCTAACTTGTCGCATTTTGTCGGGGTGGTCATGACCCCCCGCAGGGCTTCGGTGTTCCGGCACATCGAGTTTTTGAGATTGTCCGAGCGGCGCTTGCTGGTCATCATTGTCTCCCCTGAGGGCGATGTGCAAAACCGGATTTTGTTCACCGAAACGGACTATTCGCAAAGTCAGCTGATCGAAACCTCCAATTTTCTGAACTCCCACTATGCGGGCATGGCCATTGAGCAAGTGCGCAGCAGGGTTCAGCAAGAACTTGTCAGCTTGCAAACTGAAATTGCCACCCTCATGCAAGCAGCTGTCCAGGTCAGCACTGAAGCGCTGGCAGATGACCAAAACGAAGTGGTGATCGCAGGGGAGCGTAATTTGCTCTCGGTCAGCGACTTTTCCAGTGACATGGGCCATTTGCGCCGGGCATTTGAGCTGTTTGAACAAAAGACGCAGCTCATGCGCTTGCTCGATGTGTCTAGCCAAGCAGAAGGTGTGCGTATCTATATAGGAGGCGAAAGCCAGATCGTCCCCATGCAGGAGTTGTCGGTGGTGAGCTCGCCATATGAGGTGGATGGCCAGATTGTTGGCACTTTGGGAGTCATAGGCCCCACCCGCATGCCCTACGACCGCATGATCCAGATTGTGAACATTACCTCTCGTTTGGTCAGCAACGCATTAAGCCAGTCCAAGTAAAACACCCCCTCCGTGCCACTACAATCAACGCTTCGGTTGGGGCGTTAGCTCAGTTGGTTAGAGCAGAGGACTCATAATCCTTTGGTCCACGGTTCAAGTCCGTGACGCCCTACCATTCATTTCCTTCAAGTCACTTTGTACGACGCTGCAAAGTGACTTTTTTATTGGGTTGTTTCAAGTTGGTAGACGCTGCCTGCACAGTAGTTTCACGCTGCGGGGCTGTGTTCTATGAAGAAACGCCACGCTGACACACCGCTGGCGACAGAACCCGCCACCGCCAAAACCAGCAAGCAACGCACCATTGACACACTGATTCAAGCGTCGCCCAGCGTTTTACTGCTGCGAGACGGCGAACTGGTCTTGTATCGCCGCACACGCAGTCTGCTTTACCAGTGCCGCTTCAAGTTGGCAGATGGCAAGTGGCACAGATTCTCAACACGCCGTGCCAGTTTGGAAAACGCCATTGCTGCTGCTTGCGATATGTATGACGAAGCCAGATACCGCCAGCGGCTGGGCTTAGCACACAGAACACACACTTTTGCACAGATAGCCTCAATCACGCTGGCAGAAATACGTCAACAAATTGACTTGAGCACTGGCAAAACTGCGGTTCATTCCTACGCCACCTGTATTGAAAAGTCTTTCTTGCCCTACTTTGGTAGCAAGGTGCTCGAGGAGTTGACGCACAAAGATGTGCGTGAGTTTGAACTGTGGCGGGACAGGCAAATGACAAGGAAGCCCAAAACATCTACGCTGAACAATTTCACAACGGCTTGGAACCGTGTGATTGCCACTGCTGTGGAACGCGGCTTTATCAGTGAGCGCATGCGGCACGGCACAGAAGCAATGGGCATCTGCTGGCGGCACTTGGAATGGCACACAGACAAAGGCGTTCGCTACCTGCGATTTGGGTTGATGGTAAGACGGGCGGGCGTTGGCTGATTGCCAAGCACAGGGCAGTGGAGGTGTTGAAACGCTTACACGCAAGGCAATGGGACATCTGTGACATGTCGTTTGAAACGACATTTGCTTAGCGTGTGTCCCACAAGTTGTTCAGGTTCAGTGACGGCTACCAACCGCCAAGTTTGAACAGAACATTTAGACGCTTGATGCGTGACACGGGCTTGTTGAAGAACGAGGACGGACAGAACAGAACCTTGTTTAGCCTGCGTCACACTTATGCTACTTTTGAACTCCTGCGTGGGGGCACAGACATACACACCCTCAGCAAGCAGATGGGCAACTCAGCGGCAATGATTGAGCGGCACTACTCAAAGTTGACAGCAACGATGGCGGCGGACAGGTTGGCTTGATATTTTTGTTGATTCTTGTTTTGAGATGTGTAAAACTCTTATTGAAATTGGTGTTTATAGCAAATGCTATAGCGTTGATTAACATTGTCAGTGGCGATGCAAGGGCGCCTCTCTATTGCATGAAATAAATTAATAATGATTAATAATTTAAGTCCGTCTAAAAACTCAACGGTTCAAAAAATTATGTCCATTAAATTTTATTTAATAATCGGATTTACCGTTTTATTTTTAAGTGGCTGTGAAACTCTTGACAGCAAGCAGGCTAAATATCTAACTTTTACAACTCATAAAACAAAAAATCCTTCTCCTACAGTCATTATTGCTCATGGTTGTGATGGTCCTAATGCTTGGACTGAGGATTGGAGAAGAAGACTGCTGTCGTGGGATTATAATGCCGTTGTTGTTGAGCAGTTTATAAAGCGTGGATTTCCATCTGGTGTGTGTAATCGAGGAGGTCGGGTTCCCCCTAATGAAAGAAATATTGATATTGGAGAACTTATTGATTGGATCAAAATACAAAAATGGCATCAAGGAGATGTTGCACTTATTGGAATGAGTCATGGTGGAGCGGTTGCAATAGATGCTGCAATAAATGAAAATACTTATACTAAATTAAAAGCATCGGTTGCACTTTACCCAGGATGTATACTTATTCAATTTAATTATGAAAATCCGAAAATTCCTGTTCAAGTACATCTTGGAAAGCAGGATAATTGGACCCCGTGTTTAAGTTCGAACTGGACTAATTATGAAGCTTATGTTTATGAGAATGCAGGGCACTCATTTGATATGGACTTACCAAAAAGACAATATGCTGGACACACACTTTGGTATGATAAAGATGCTACAGTAATTAGCCAAATGCGCATCAAAGACTTTCTCGCTAAAAATCTTCGATAAATACGTGAACTATTTCTTGTTATAAAAAACATGTCGTTCAAAATATATTTACATTTGCAGTAAAAAATTAATGAAAAAAACCCGCTCAATAGCGGGCTTTTTTAAGAGGGTGTATTTAATTTTGTGTAAAAGGGGCAGTCTTAGCGCCCAAAAGGCTGGACATAGGCTGGCTTATGACTGGTGTCTTGTTGGCTGCGGGCCGTTGTCGCGTGATAGAGCGAATAATCTCTGTTCAGGCGTGCGCCACCGTCCCGGGTCAAGGGGCTATAGACCAAATTGGCTGTGTTACCGCTACGGGTGGTGGTCATCACGTCAAAAGGAATCCGCAAGTACAAACCTTTGTCAAAACTGCCTTCGCCGAATTTCTGCGCCGATACATTGGTTTTGGTTGCCCAAACACCAACTCTGACACCGTTGACAAAGGTTCGGCTCAAATCGATGGTCGCGCCGATATCTCCTGCCAAATACTGGCCCGCACTCACTCTAACGTGGGTTGACTTCCAACCCGTGTCCCAATAAGCCGTGACATGTCCTGTGGTAACTTTGTAGCCGGTTTGACTGCCTGCACGGTCAAAGCCGAACAACTGGTCAAAACTACGTTGTTGAACACGGTTCACATCGACACCCAGCGCAAACGGGCTGTGCCAAGGGCGGTGCAACCATTCGCCACCCACCCCGGCGTACATGCTCTCCAAATACCCCGCGTAAATGCTGTAAAACTGGTTGACCGAGGCTTGTCCAAAATGCGTGATTTGCAGGTTGGAAATATTAACGCGCGAGGTCGTCATGTATTCACGCATGTGAGTGCGGACACGCGGCATCTCACTTGGACCGGTGTATTTGAAGTCATCGTAATTGTCCAAAAGATTCAGGCTGATAGCACCAGAGATGGCAGTGTTTTGGCTGATCCTGAGCCGCATGGGCAAAGACACACCGGCTCTGAACAAGAAAAAGCCATCGGGTCCACCGATGTTTTGCTGCCAGCTGGGCACCACCGCGTAACCAAATTTTGCGGGTGTGGGCAGCCATGTGGTTTGCGCTGGCACATCTGACTGACGACTGACGGTTGCAAAGGCCTGAATGGATGGGGCAGCAGCAGAAGGTGGAACCCTGGATGTCTGATGCTGAACCCACTTGTCTCGATCTACCGATCGCCCAGACAACAAGGCGCCTTGTTCGGTGAAGATCAACTCAAAGCGGTCAATTAGGGCTGGGGCATTGTGGTGCAGCACCGCTACCATACGGTCAATGCGCTCATCCCAATGAGCGCCGGATGCGCTTTCTACAAAAACCTTCATCACCGCACCATGCGTCTCAATGCGCTGAATGCCCCAGTTGGCCATGGCTTGCAAATCAGCTGCCACTCCAGTCATGTTGATTGGTGTGCTTGGGCGAGCCGCTTGAACCTTGGGTGACGCCAAGTCCGACACCTTGGGGGTGCTCATATTTGCTACCGACGTGTGCAGTGTCAGCCCGAACATCAACTGGTTGCCCCGCTGAACACCCAAAGAAAAGTCTACAGAAGGGCTGTGAAGGTAAACCAAACCCAGGTTCAATGGCGATCTTTGAACTTGGTTATTGCCTTGGGGCTCTCTTTGGTAGTGATTGCCATCGTATTCGGCCTTGAAAAGCAAAGAATCCCATGGCGTTTGGTATTGCACCCCCCCAAAGAGAGCCGCAGGACCGCGGAAAAACGACTGCGTGTTGGGTGTGCCGCCCATGGCAACCATCCCACCACGCGTGTTGAAGCGCGGGCTGATACTAGACAAGGGGTTCCGGATGTTGCCCCTGGCCCCCAAGTAGCCCCAGCCCACACCCAAACTCCAATCAAGAGCGCCAAAACGCTTGTTACCCACCAGGTATTCACCGGAAAAAAGACCTGTGCCCCCGGCATCGACAAAACCCAAAGCTACTTGCGGTAGGTAAGCACTCTCTTGTAACAGCCTGACTTTCAGGTCAATGCTTTTGTCTTTGTAGGTTTGGTTACCAGAAAGCTCTTGTGGACCATACAAACGGTTGAGAACAGTGGAATACCTGAAGCCTGCCTCCAAGCCATCAAAGGGCTGCAAAAAAACGTTGTAGCGCTCGTAGGGATAGACCCGACTGAAACTAAAGCGAACATCACCCGCAGGCGCCATGCGCGCAGTGGGTGTCTGCATCAGCCCTATGACGCCCCAGTCGTTGGCACTTAACGATTGTGACCGGGCAACTGACAAGGGTTGTGCTGGCGCCGCTCGTGAGAGCCGCGGCAACTCAAACGCCGACACCAAGGAGTCGTAAGTTTGTGTTGCTAAAAACTGGGCCAACAGGGCAGATGACGATCTGCTCCATAGACTGCCGCGTGGTGGCGCCCAAACCAGTGCGCCTGGCGCCAACTCAGTTTGTGTCTGCTCGTTCCAAGAACCGATGTTGAACTCAAAAACCTGCCCATCGGGTTGAATCACCCATACCGTGTCAACCGGTTCAGCGCGACCACGCGCGCAGACGCGCAGATAATGCCGCGCCTGTGCCCCAGGCGCATGATCGACTAGGCACGGTTCATCCGCTGGGCTGATGACTGCAACCGTTGTGGGCCGATACGGCAAGAACACCATATGATCGGCCTTCAAAACAGGGTCTTGATCGGGGTGGGCCTGTAGCCAGCGTGCCTCTGACATGGGCAAAGCCACTCTGCCTGTGACAGGCAAGGACGTCACCCATTGGAGCCATGGGGCATTAACTCCTTTTGGCCCATGGCCTGAATCGTTCAACGCGGCCAGAACATCGCTTTTTAAACGCAACTGCGCCGTGTGCTCTGCTGGAACCTGCCAGCTCAGACCAGGGTGGTAGGCTCGAGCATCAAAAGGCTGGCGAAGTATCCAATCGCTTAAACGCTCTTCAGGCTGTGCAGCCAAATTGGGTGTTGTCAAAGCTGCACTCTGTGGC
>Ga0315909_10002997_pt1 | contig 21000 bp, 16 predicted proteins | sample LakEriMetagenome_11_FD_203527 | JGI IMG/M metagenome (GOLD analysis project Ga0315909, IMG submission 203527) | Freshwater fungal communities from buoy surface, Lake Erie, Ohio, United States - Buoy 2 MA125 | ecosystem: Environmental > Aquatic > Freshwater > Lake | place: USA: Lake Erie, Ohio... | reverse complement strand
CTTGCCGTTGTTGGGTAAACTTTTGCAGAGGTATTAGTAAAATTAACGCCTTTATCTAAGGTTGTAGAAAGCGTAGTTGGCGTTTGAACCTGAAGAATTGCTGCTCCAGACTCACTACTCGTCCCCACCAGCACACGTCCTGAGTTGTCAATGCGCAGGCGTTCGGTCCCAGCCGTATCAAATTGAATGTATCCGGGGTTTACATTCCCGCCAAATCCTCCTGTGGTAACTGTGCCACCACGGATAAATACGTTTCCAGCTAATCCGTTGCTTGCTTCATATTTGGTAGCGTCGCCACCACCAATAGTGATGTTGCCAGCCCCCGTTGCACCTGCGCCGCCTCCTATGCTGGCGTTACCACCTTTGAGATATAGAGAAACCGCGTTAAATCCTTCAACTCCTTGCAGCTTATCGCCACCCCTCAAGTAGTAAGTTCCTTGGTTGACATGCGCATCAACCCCAAGTGCAATATCTCCAATGACGTTAAGCGATTCTGTAGGGTTCGTAATGCCAATACCGACTCTACCTGATGCAAGAAAAGTTATTACGTCCGTATCCGGATCGTTAGTATTACCGTTATTAAGGCGAAGTGTTAATCGTGTAAATGCTGATGTTCCTGTTTGAGAATATCTGCCTAAATTAAAATTAACATAATTACCATAACTTACACTAGATTTGCCATCTCGACCTATTGTTAAAGCAGATTTAGGAGGAACAGTATCAGCGTTGTTAGTTGAGTTATAAACATGCAAAGGTCCTAATTGATTCACTAATCCAGGAGATGTTACTTCAGGTCCTTCTACTATAAGTCTAGTCTCAAAGAAAGTAATGCCAGTTCCAATGCCAATATTTCCTGCCCCAGTAAGAGTCATTTGAGGACTAATACTATCTTGATGAGCTGCAGTAAAGTTTAATCTATTGTCATTAGTTACTCCAGAGCTGCCAGCATCAAAATAAATTGCTCCCTCATTTCCTTGTGCTGCATTGTCTGCTCTAGATAAAAAAGCAAGTGACGCTGGTTGACCTGTTGTTATGTTTTCAATTAAAGCAATTTGAGAACCAGCAGCGAGAGTGTGAGCACTTTGAATGTGAACTCGTGATACGGGAGTTGTAACACCAACACCAAGATTACCAGAAACATAAGCACCACCAGTAATCTGAAGTGGTTGAGATGCGGTTCCTGTGGGGGTTGTGGAACCTACTAATAAATTTGCAGCAGTAATACTACCAAAACCAATGCTTCCTCCACTATAACTTAGTGAACCTCCATATGATAATAAGAAGTAATCAGTTGGATTATTATCACTTCCACCACCTGGGGCAATAAAACATGCACTGCCGGAATAAGTACCAGAAGCTGATCTATAAGAACCCATACTTAAAACTTGTCTATATCCACCAGTAACGAGTGTTCTTTGAAGCATGAATGGAGTAAATCCACCAGAACCAGCATTAACTTCTGGGCAATTAATTGGATAACTAAGACCAATTGCAATACTTGTAATTCCAGAATATGTGGAAGGAGATGCTATTTGGAGTTGACTAGTGAATGTTCCAGTGGTTCCAGAAACTCCACCAGTAACAGAAAGATTTCCAACACCACTTAGGGTTGCAATATTAGTGGTTCCTGCATACCATCTATGGAATTCCGATGTTGTTGGAACAGAAGACCATAAAGTGCTACTGTCAATACCAAATCCGTAATCAACAGCAGCAGCACTAACAGCAGGATATAGAACTAGTTTGGTTCCAGCACTTCTTGTTGTAAATGCAGGAGCAGCAACACCATTGACATTAAAATCAATTCGGTTTCCAGTAGCACCGTTCAGGTAGATTTGTCCAGCACCGGTTGCAGTGTTGTTTGCTCTAGTGGATATATATTGACCAGCAACAGTAATACTACCACCTACCGAAATACTTCCTGCTGTTGTGTTGTTAGTAACACCAATACCCAATCCACCACTAATGTAAGTATTACCAGTGACCTGAAGTGGTTGAGATGCGGTTCCTGTTGAAGTTGCAGATCCTATAAGCACATTTCCTACTGATGTGATTCGCACTGCTTCTACACCACCTTTAACAAAAGCTAGGGTATCTTCAGCAGGAAAATATATTCCAGTATTTGTATCCGAAATTGCAGATAAACCGGGAATAGATACTGTGCCAGCAACTACAAGTGATTGATCGGGATCTACTCTAAAAGAAGTTGTACCATTAGTTACTATATCAATGGTATTAGTAACGCCACCATGAATTCCATTTAATGAAGAACCAAATTGAAACGCTGGAGCTGCTGTGCTTCCTACAGATACTGTTGTGACTCCAGAAATTCTTACATCACCTTGAACGTGTAATTTTGATGTTGGATTTATAGTTCCAATACCAAGATTACCACTAATATAAGCCCCGAACGGAGTTGATGCAGTTCCTACTTGAAGTGCTTGGTTTGCCGTTCCAGTTGAAGTTGCAGTTCCAACTTTTAGTGTTGAAACATCGGTAATATTATTTTGAAAAGCATCAAAACCTGCGGGCGTAAATTCAAGTGTCATTTGTGCTTACTTCCTCTAATGATAGATTCCAAGAATCCAAAAGTTCTTTATGATTTGCAAATGCCGGATCAACAAAATCTATTTCACCTACACAAGGACCAAGACCGTGATCACAACAAATAAAAGTTGCATTATGAGTATTTAGAGCATTTAACTCATTAATTTGCTGTTCTGTAAGAAGATAGACTTTCATAGTTTTTAGAATTTATTTTGATAAGCAGAGAGATACCAATCAGGTATGGAAGCAGTTCCTCCACCAATTGAAAGAACAGTTGTGCTGGTAAAGGGGATACCATAAATCTTACCATTCGGTGCTAGAACACCTCCTAACCATTTGGTAGATCCACTTAAGGATCCAAAGGTTGATGTGGTATTAGTCGCTGGATCTATGGCAAGGACAGTTGTGCTGGCATAAGGAATTCCATAAATCTTTCCATTTGGCGCTAGAACACCTCCTACCCATTTAGTAGTTCCACTTAAAGAACCAAAGGTTGATGTGGTATTAGTCTCAGGATCAATCACAAGAACAGTTGTGCTGGTAAAGGGGATACCATAAATCTTACCATTCGGTGCTAGAACACCTCCATACCATTTACTAGATCCACTTAAAGAACCAAAGGTTGATGTGGTATTAGTCGCTGGATCAATCACAAGAACACTTGTGCTGGTATGAGGAATTCCATAAATCTTACCATTCGGTGCTAGAACACCTCCATACCATTTACTAGATCCACTTAAGGATCCAAAGGTTGATGTGGTATTAGTCTCAGGATCAATCACAAGAACAGTTGTGCTGGTAAAGGGGATACCATAAATCTTACCATTCGGTGCTAGAACACCTCCTAACCATTTGGTAGATCCACTTAAGGATCCAAAGGTTGATGTGGTATTAGTCGCTGGATCTATGGCAAGGACAGTTGTGCTGGCATAAGGAATTCCATAAATCTTTCCATTTGGCGCTAGAACACCTCCTACCCATTTAGTAGTTCCACTTAAAGAACCAAAGGTTGATGTGGTATTAGTCTCAGGATCAATCACAAGAACAGTTGTGCTGGTAAAGGGGATACCATAAATCTTACCATTCGGTGCTAGAACACCTCCTACCCATTTGGTAGATCCACTTAAAATACCAGATCCATTTTGTGTTGTGGTAACTGCAAATCCTACTGTTCCTGCTGTTCCTACAGTTGGATTGCTAAAGTTTTCTGGTGTCTTCGGAACAAATACTACATTTCCATCACCAGAAGTTGCAACAGTAAATCCAGCATCAGTTGACATTTGTTGAGTAATACTATTACCAACAGAGATTGCAGAAGAACCTGTAGTAATTGCAATACCTACACTTCTACCTGCTCCCACAACTGCTGGTGTTGATCCTGCGCCCGCAACATTAAACCAAACCACAACATTTTGTTCTGCTGCTTCGACATTAATTGCTGCTGATGTTCCTCCAGGACCATAAATTGTAAAATACTTATTGTTTAAACTTCCAGCAACGTCAGTTCCACAACCAACTGTAATGATCCCATAGTTTTCTCCAGGGAATTGAATTTCATTTTCAGTTCCTGGGAAACTGAATAAATCTCCTGGTGCTGATCTATAAGAAGTTCTGTTTGCAATATTAGATTCACCTACAACATGAAGTTTTTCATCTGGATTTGTGGCTCCTATGCCAGTATTTCCAATACTATCAATTACAAATCTTACTGTGGCTGGATTAGCATCGTAAATATAAAAATTATTAACGGTTCCTGGTTCAGTTGCAGTAGATCCACCAACACCAATTCTATATTCTTTTCCAGTACCAGAAAACTGAATTTCAGCATAACTTGTTGAAAATCCGTTTTGAATACGTAATCCTCTAGTATCATCCGTGGTTACAATATTCAATTTAGTTGTTGGGTTTATCGTTCCTATACCAACTTTACCACGGTCTAATACCAATACATCATCATAAGACGTATTGTTATTAATCATTGAGAAATTATATCTCACAACAGTTGATGTTACAGTCTGTTTAAGATCTAGTCGATACTGATCTATTGTTCCTGACGTATAACCCCAGGATTGAATTAGTTCATTAGTTAAAGATGAAGGTGCAATAACAGATAATTTGGATGGTGGATTTGTGATTCCTATACCAACAGATGTTGTAATCCCAATAGTATTATTGACCCCAACTTCAACAAATGATGCAAATTGTGATAGTTCTCTATTATATGCCATTTATGAAAGTTCCTCCTAGTTTATTTATTTTTAAATGGTAATTCCATATCGAACAACTTTTATCGTTGCTGATGAAGAACTAAACATCGAAACTCTTAATAATAAAGATCCACCAGAAATTGTAGAACTAAATTCTGCAAGATAATTATCTGTTGAAATTGACCCATATTCAACTATGTTTGAATTTGTTCCATTATGAATTATTAAAAGATCTGAAGCTTGGTATGAAGCACCTTGAGTAATTTGAACTTGGAATCTTGCAGAACGGAATACTCCAATTGACATAGTATCAATTGTGGTTAATGCTGTTGTAGAAACACTCGTGATAGTTGTTTCTATTCCAAACACTCCTTGAATTGCAAGTTTAGACGTTGGATTTGTTGTTCCTATGCCAATAGAACCAGAAACATAAGCGCCACCAGTGACTTGAATTTTTTGATCTACAGTCCCTGTAGAGGATGCAGAACCAATAAACACTGGACCATTAGAAAAAGTAGAAGTACCAGATACAGTTAATTGTTGTGATGTTAAGTTAGTAGTACTAGTAACTCCAAGAGTAGTAATACCAGTAACTCTTAAGTCTGTAAATGTATTAGGTGGAAATGGAATAACAGACTCAATTGTTGCTATTGTTATTTCATCCAATGCAACAATGTTTTGAAGTTGTCTACCAGAACTAATGACTTGTGTAGAACCAATACTTAATGAATTGGTTGTAATAATACCAGAATTATTAATACTCCGAGTAGTCAAATTGGTAACAGTAGTAATACCAAGAGTTGAAATTCCAGTTGAATTAATGTTCGTTATTGTTGCACTGGCACTATTAACTATACCATTGAAAGTTGTTGCAGTAATTACACCAGTGACTCTTACATCACCCTGAACAAAAAGTTTAGATGTTGGATTTGTGGTTCCAATACCAACATTAGCAAGTGTATGAATTCCAACATCAACCTTAGTCCATATACTAGGAGCAGTATTGGTTACTGTTACAATTCCAAGAGAAATTTGAGATACTGAAAGATGATCACCAAAATTAATTGTTGATGCAGTTCCAACAAGAACATCATCATCTGTAATGATAACACCAGATCCAGATCCAACAATTCCTGTTAGTCCAGAACCATCACCGATGAATAATCCAACAAATGAAGATGCGCTTACAGTTCCTCCTACACTAAGTTTACTTGTCGGGAACGTGGTTCCAATTCCAACATTACCATATAATCTATAAATATCATCCCCATTAGCAGGAAACCATTGTGTTCCTGGATAAAAACCACTATCAATATATGCAGTAATATCTACAGTTTCACCACCAAAACAAGGTTCTTCAAGAATTACATTTAATCCATCTGTTGCAGTATATTCCGTTGAAGTAAGTCTTACTCCACTAACATAAACATCAATATATCCGGGAACATACGTTAATGAAAATGTTGTTTGATTTGTTGTTGCTACAAATGTTGTGGTTGTTCTTGTAAAATTATCTTGTTTATTTAAAGTAATCGTTGCAATTCCTGAAAGAATGTCTGCAGTAATTGAAGAAACTGCAGTGCCAACAAAATTAAGAATTGTAGCGCCGCCACCAATAATGACATTTCCACCACTATAAACACCAACACCAGAAACAAAAGGAATTTTATTCCTAAAAATATTTCCAGCAAAGTTTAAATCTCCCCCAACATCAAGAGTATATTCTGGGGAAACAGTATTAATACCAACTCTAGTTGGACCAACTAAAGTTGTTATGATTGATCCATCAGTACCAACATTTAGTTTTGAAGTTGTTGTGATTCCAGACTGAAAAGAATTTACAGAAGTAACAGTGTCATCTGTAATATGAACTCCACCAGCAGCAAGTCTTACACCATTTGGAACTTGAGTAGATCCAATACCAACTGCATAATTAATTAACCAAGCATCAGTTCCAAGTCCAGCAAAAGTTCCGTGCTTATACCAAAAAATTCTTTTATATGCGACAGGAAATGTTTCTATACCTACAACTCTAAGATCAACAAGAGGATTACCGATAGTTGATGCAACAGCAATACCACCAGTATTTGCAGTGGTATCCGTAGATGAATCCTGCCCGTTTTCATTTGTTGCAATTCCTGCAATAATATGTTTATCAAAAACACGAATATCAGAAGCAGCTATAAATGCAACCGTTCCACCAATAGTAATATTTCCGTTTACATTAAGATCTTGATTAATTTGAACATCATTTGTAACTGTTAAATCTCCACTAATTGTTGGATTTGGTGCAAATGAAATGACACTGCTAACTCCTTCACCAATTCCATCAACAACAACAATTTCATTTGCGGTTCCAGAAATATCTCTTACATAATTGCCAAAAGTATCTGTTCCCAATCCAACAGAATTTGGTTGAATTGTTGCATTCAAAAATACGTTACTAGTACCATCAAAACTTACTGGTAAAGCACTTATATCACCATCAATCTGAAACGTTCTTGCAGTTTGAAGTTTTGTTGCTGTAGAAATCGTTCCTGTAATTGATCCTGCAAAAGTTGAAATTCCAGAAACATAAAGTTGAGATGATCTAATATTACTTAAAGTACTAATTCCAGTGGAATTAATATTTGTTGAATTAAGATTTGTACTATTAAGTGTCGTAATCGTTCCAATTGTTCCACTTAGATTGGTAATAGTACCACTTGTGCTGACAAGTCTCGTAATCGTTCCAATTGTTCCACTTAGATTGGTAATAGTACCACTAGTAGAATTAAGTGTTGTGATAGTTCCTATAGTGCCACTTAGATTGGTAATAGTACCACTTGGGGAATTAAGTGTTGTGATAGTTCCTATAGAGGCACTTAAGTTGGTAATAGTACCACTTGTAGAATTAAGTGTTGTAATAGTTCCAATTGTTCCACTTAAATTTGCGCTGTCAAGTGTTGTAATCGTTCCTATAGAAGCACTTAGATTAGTAATAATTCCAACGGTACTATTAAGTGTTGTAATAGTTCCTATAGAAGCACTTAGATTAGTAATAATTCCAACGGCACTATTAAGTGTTGTAATAGTACCAATTGTTCCACTTAGGTTGGTAATAGTACCGAGTGTGCTGTCAAGTGTTGCAATCGTTCCTATAAAAGCACTTAAATTTGTAACAATTCCAATAGTACTATTAAGTGTTGTAATAGTTCCTATAGAAGCACTTAGGTTGGTTATAATTCCAACAGTACTATTAAGTGTTGTAATAGTTCCTATGGAAGCACTTAGGTTGGTTATAATTCCAACGGCACTATTAAGTGTTGTAATCGTTCCTACACCACTTGAAAAATTAATAGCAGTTAGCTGAGTTCCATCTACATATAAATCACCTTTGATTCTTACCGTACCAGAATCATTTCCAATAGTCGATGGATCAATAATAATAGTAGAGGGTCCAGTGATCGAATTTATACCAATATTAATTGCTTCACCCAAATTACCTGTAGAAAACTGTGTTGCAATAGCAACACCACCTACAGATAAAGTAGATCCAACATATAAACTTCCACCAGTTGTAGTAATACCACCATTTTCAGAAAGAGTAGTAATTCCTAAAGTTCTTAGATTACCCTTAATAAAGAGATCATCTTGAATGTTTACAGGACCAATAAATGTACTTAATCCAACAAAAGTTGAAACTCCGGAAACATATAAGGAACTTAAAGACGATGCACTACCAACATCAAGACCACTTACAAATAATCTATCACGGATACTAGCAGATCCCCTAACGTCCAAATTAAAATTAGGTTCAAAAACTGTAGATCCGATACCAACACGACCTACAACTTCTAATACTTTATTGTCTGTGGTAACTCCAACAATACCAATCTTTTGATTAGCATTTCTTCCACTCAAAAATTTGGCGCTAAGAAACTGTTCCATTTTAGAAAATATTAGTTAAGTGTTTCCAAAATACTTCCAATGAATTTAATACCGACAGTTGTATCAGCGGAAATTAAAATTTCATCTCTTTCTTCAAGAACAAGTTTTCCAGCAAGAAGATTTGCACTATCGTTACCAGGAATCACAAAATCTTTTAAAATTTCAGTTGTAACAGCAATTCCAGAAGTTGTTCTTTTATGGGAAAAAGAAATAGAATGTGCTACAGAATCTACATTTGTTGCTTGAGCAAGTAACACAACTCCACTATATCCAACTGGAGCTGTGTAAATTCCAACTGGACTTGTTGTAGCTACTTTGGTGATTGTTTTAAAGACATTAAGAGCAAGTGCCATTAATTTATATACCTCCTAACTAAGTGCAAGAATGAACGGGGTCATTGTAGAAAACAAACTCTTAGAATAAAATCGTCCAGAAATGGTGCCAGTTTGCTGGTCAATTTGAACTCCTTCACCAATTCTAAAGTTTCCTGATTGGTCTGTACTTGTATAAACAACTAATCCACCATTTCTCATATCAACTTCATTATCTTGAATTGGAACGCCACCTTGAGCAGGAAGAGCACCATTAATATTTGTTCCAGATCCAATGTATTCAAAAGAATGACCCGATGCTAAAATACGACTCTGTTTAAAAAATGGAACAGTAGATCCAACACCAACAGAATATGGAACATTCTCATTCACTACAATTGTACATATTCCTACAGAAATGGGTGTAGATCTCAAAATAGAATAATATGTTGGAAGAGATTGTAAGAATAAAGATGCAGTATTTATTCCAACATCGGGAGAAGAGATTGTGATATTTGGTGTTGTTACATATCCTCTACCGCTTGAGATAATTTCAACAGTTGTTACAGATCCATTTACTACTTCCGCTACCGCTGTTGCTTGAACTCCCCATGTAGTTTCTGGAGGATCAATGGTAATAATCGGACTATTAGTATAACCAGATCCTCCAGATAAAACAGTAATTTTATTAACAGTATAATATAAATTATCAAAATAAACTACTTGACCATCAAAAGGTCTTACGGTATTTATTTTTACAGTTCCTCCAGAAAAATAAGTGTGGGGAAGCGTTGAGGGACCAACATTTACAACAAATTGATTTGAAGTTGGAATTGATTTAACTTCAAATATATTTCCATAATTGCCACTTGGATAAGTTACAATTCCTGGACCAGAGGGGCAATTAAATTGAAGACCAGATAAAGAAATCCCCATTCCAACCTGAAAATTATGATCTGTCAGTGTCGTAATTGTTGCAACACCAGTTACATTATTATAGAAAGCATTAGATACATCGTAGGTTGGAGTATTTAAATTTAATGTAAATGTATCACTATTTACAGGCGCTGCTACGGTTACAATGCCAGTATATTTTCTTGGACCAATTCCATCAGAAATAAGACCATAGTTTCCAAAGGAAGAGTTGGAGTTTGTAAGATCACAAGCACCACCACTACCACAAAAAACTGCAGAGTCTGGGCAAATAGTAAAGAGTGAAACTAACTGAGCATATCCTTCATTTGTAATTGAAACTCCAATTCCACCCTGATTATATTGAGTATATGAATCAAGGACCATTGATTTTGTTGGTCCTACTGAATGAAGACCATCAATCTTCATTCCAATACTATTAGGAATAAAATTAGTGCAATTTTGAATGTATGGTGATTGACTATTATAAACTGCTTTATTTGGATTAAATGCAAATATAGCCCCAGTATTTGCAGATCCTACAAATGACATTTCTGCAATATAATTTCCATTTCCAACGTAAAAAAGATCTCCTTGATTTTGTGGCGTAATAGAGACCTCTCTTAAACTATCACCAATAATACTAACTTGATCGGGTACTAGAATTGGATTATTTTCTACATAAGATCCAGCACTAATTCTAATAACTGATCCTGGTGAGGCGATTGCGATTGCTCCTGCAATTGTTGCTTTTGCGTCTCCGAGTTTGAGTCCTGTGTTTGTATCGCTTCCATCTTTTGTGACATAAATGACATTTGTGACTGTTGCTCCTGCACCAATACGGACAATATCTGTTCCAATTCCTGGGCGCTCTCTTTTAGCAGTTAACTCACCATCATAGGTATTATAAGCCAGCTCAGCACTTAATAACTGATTTGCGGTAGGTCTTTTACCGGGAATAGCAGATCTTTTAATCCGAATTGGGGTCGTCATTTATAATGATTCGGTATATACCTAAGAAAACAGTATTTACTGCTTTTGATATATTTATTCAAGTCAAATTGTTCCTTCTTGGGCGATAGGAAAATAAATTTACTGGAGGATCTGGTTTCATCCAATTCTTAATTTTTTCATATTTTTCCGTAGAAAAAAACTCCTGTGAGAAGTACCAATCTTCCCAAGGAGTATGACCTTTATCTTGATTACAGGAATGACAACAGCACACTACATTCTTGGTAAAATCCATTCCACCTTTTGATTGTGGAACAATGTGATCAATTGTAAGTTTTTCTTCAGATCCACAATAAGCACATTTGTGTTCCCATTTCTCCCGTATTTGTCGTCTCCATAATCTTTTTGCTTCTGATGAACTTGTTGCATGAAGATTGTACAAATACTGATCGGGAGAGTGAAGAAGATCCATAAGTTTCTGCAACTTATGATTATTTATTTCACATTATACAATAACTGGATTTTGTTCTCCTTGAGGAAGTCTTTCTTTGTGAAAATCAAGAACTGGAACTTTACCTTCCGGCAATCCAATCTGCCCTGGGAGTTGTTTATCAGTAGTTGAAAGTACATCAATCACTTGATCCATCAAGAATCTATGACGACTATAAGATCTATTTTCAGGATCAAATGAAATCATCATTATGGCATCATTAACATCACCACAATGTGCAATAACTCTTCCAGTTTTATTTTCCGTCACAACCCAGTATTCGTTCATTTGTTTCATTCTTTTCCTTATTATAAGATACTTTAGTTGGTCTGTAAAGTCCAGGCCAAGTATCACGAATGATATTGGCAAGTTTATCTGGGGTTGTTGAAGAGATCATTTATGATTATATTTTTCTGGATGTTTCAAACTATCTATTGCAAAATATGCGAATGGTGCTGTGACAAATCCACTAATCACAATCATAACATATGTGTGATTCGACAACCAATGCGCGAAGATTTTAATCATTTTGACTCTTCAAAACTTCTTCCCAGTCCTTTTGGAATTGTTCCAGTCCCTTCTCGGTCATAATGTTCTTGTACATTGCCCAGAAGACCACGGGAGGGATTGTAACGACATCTGCACCATATACGGCACACTGCTCTACCTGCCTCACATCACGAATGGATGCTGCAAGAATTTGTGTATGAGTATATGATTGGTCAAATACCTTACGAATGTTTCTAATCAGTTCAATTCCATCTACCGAATTATCCATCCAACGACCGACAAATGGTGAGATATAAGTTGCTCCTGCCTTTGATGCGAGTATTGCCTGCGCCACAGAGAACACCAGAGTTACATTTGTCTTAACTCCGACCGAAGAAAGATGCTTACATGCCTTCAGTCCTTCAACGGTACAGGGAAGTTTAATTGTAACGTGTGGAGCAATATTATAATACTTTTGTGCTTGTGAGAGCATTTCTTCTGCAGTATCTGCAACGACTTCTGCTGAAATGCTTTCTAACTTTGAAAATGTACTTGAAATTTCTTTAATAACTTCTTGAAGTTGCCTACCACTTTTGAGAATTAAAGTGGGATTTGTGGTAACTCCATCTAACAATCCAGCATCATATGCTGGTCCAATCATTGAAACGTCTGCTGTATCTAAAAAGATTTTCATAAAAGAGAAAAAACTCCTTAGTAATTATAATGAGTTCTTTTTAGTTGATAAGGTTTTGTTATGAATTGAAGATATTATATGATGGACATTAGGAAAAGGAATAATCCAAAAAGTTGGAAGATGAGGAGGATGAGTAACATTTGAGGTTTTCTACGAGTAGTTCTAGTTCTTGTAGGGAGGCGTCATTTTTGAGGGTGTTTGCTCTACTGGAAACTACCCATATATTATCTGGTGTATATCCTTTAGTGCTATCTATTCTATCAAGTGAAGGTGAATGTCTTCTATCTTTTGCATTTGGAATAATATCAATACCAAGTAAAGGGCACTTATCAGGAACAATAATATCTTCTTTGGTTATTGTAAACTCCATATTTTTTTGAGTTGCTCTAGTTCTAGCACGAGCAAGTAAATATCCACGAGCATCATGTCTTCCATAGTTTCTATTTACAACACACCCACATGATGGAATGGGTGAGTTATTCTTTTTATCGTGTTCCGTCCTCTGAATAATTTGGTTCTTCCTTTTTATGACTTCTTTTCCGCTCCCACAAGAACACTCACATCTAAAATAAACATTAGACTTATTACTCCACTCTTCTTTTATTGTTAGTCTCCCGTAAGTTTCCCCTATATGTGAACACATATCTAGATAAGGTTTCCTTCCAAACATAATAGTTTCCTCTTGATACTACTATTTATAAAAATAAAGTTTTCTTGTGGTATTATAACACAAAAAAGACCCCGAAGGGTCTTTGCATTTCCGCAGAGTATTATATTTTTATCACAAAGCATTGCCTCGGGGCAATACTTCTTCAGGTAGCACCAGATCCATTTGAGGTTGGTCTACGCTAAACATCCAAGCACGGATTCCGTCATTCAGTAATACGTTCTTCGTTGTGAATGTTTCGTATTCAGGATCTTCTGCGGCACGGATTTCTTGAGAAACAAACTCGTATGCTCTTAAGTTCAATCCAAGACCAATGATACCAATGCTGGAAGTCCACAGACCCATAACAGGAACGAATAACATAAAGAAATGAAGCCACCGCTTATTACTAAATGCAATGCCGAAGATTTGCGACCAGAACCTGTTGGCAGTGACCATTGAATAAGTCTCTTCCTCTTGAGTCGGTTCAAATGCCTTGAAAGTGTTTGCTTGCTCACTGTCTTCAAATAGTGTGTTTTCTACAGTTGCTCCGTGAATAGCACAAAGCAGTGCTCCACCCAGTATACCAGCAACTCCCATCATATGGAAGGGGTTGAGTGTCCAGTTGTGGAAACCCTGAAGGAACAGAAGGAACCTGAAGATTGCTGCCACACCAAAGGATGGAGCAAAGAACCAACTAGATTGCCCCAGAGGATACATCAGGAACACAGAAACGAATACGGCAATAGGACCAGAGAATGCGATGGCATTATAAGGACGAATACCAACCAATCGGGCAATCTCAAACTGGCGAAGCATAAATCCAATCAGAGCGAAAGCCCCGTGGAGTGCCACAAAAGTCCAGAGTCCCCCAAGTTGGAACCACCTGACGATATCCCCTTGAGACTCAGGACCCCAAAGTAGAAGAAGAGAATGACCCATAGCGTCAGCAGGGGTGCTTACCGCAGCGGTCAACGCATTACAACCTTCAAGAAATGATGATGCTAAACCGTGTGTATAAAAACTTGTAACAAATGTAATACCAGTAAACCAACCACCCAGAGCAAGATAGGCACAAGGAATGAAAAGTAATCCACTCCAACCAACAAAAACAAACCTGTCCCTTTTCAACCAATCATCTAATAAATCAAACCAACCTTTTTGTTGATTTGGAATTGAAAGTGTAGAAGAAGTCATAACCTCCCATATTGTTTCTCATATTTAGTTTACAATAGTTTACAAAGGAAGTCAATGAGTGTTTCTACTCATCCCCAATACATTACAGAAAGAGTGAAGACGACAAACACAATCACGGTAAATCCCATCATTCCTACTCCTGCCCAGATTACCCAATCTTCCATAGGGTGGTGTTGATTATTATGAGACATTGGTTTTATTACAAACAACTATTAGCATATTCTATAATTTCCTTTATTGGTAGTTCTTTTATGAAATGTTCAGACCCACCAATTATACCATCAATCTTTTTTTGATACTGCTTATATGTATCCAAAATATATCTCTCACAATCAAACACTTTTTTATGAGTTGCTTTCCATTCACCAAGTTCTTTTATAGTTTCAGTAAAACGATATTTTATTCCGTGAAAAGACCTTCCTATCTTATAAGTTCCATAAATGGTCTCAATAAAGTATAAGTAATCTTCTCTATCAGACCATTCTTCCTTAAAACCAAAAAATCCATAACTCTTTGATACACCAACAGTTCCAGCATTCCAAGTTGGTTTTCCAAATGCAGGATTATTTTTTCCAACTTTTGATTTTCTCTTACAACAGAATGCCTCTCCACCTTTCTCATAAGTCACAATAAAGTTTCTTATGCTCATATTTCGTTGACCTGTGCAAGGGCAACTTACAATCACATCAGTAGAACGACGAACAAGTTTTTCAGGAAGATGAATTAGTTCCAATCCTCTTCTATCACATTCAGATATTACCAGTTGGTGCAAATCCATAGAGGTTGCTCATAACTTTCCATAACTATTTATACATTATATCATAAAAAAAGAGACCCGTAAAGGGTCTCTAATTTTATCAACCGATTGCGGGAGCAGTAAGAGCAACAGGAGTTGCTTCTGCAGCAGCAAGGTCAAGTGGGAAGTTGTGCAATTTTGTTATCGTAGTGGTTCTTTATCCTCTACTTCTTACTATCACTAGTAAGTTCAGACTATCTCTTCATCCGTTCTGGATGTCGGGCATTCGTGGGTGGATTATTGTTGGGACTCACCACCTAGTCGTTAGACCTTTCAGAAAACTTTAACCCTTTCTGACTTGGTACGGGATTGTCTCATAGAGAGTTTCCCCGTTTAACCCGATTTTACTAATGCTTATTCCTAAGCAAGAACACCAACAAATCTAGCGTTCCGTTCATGCATGACCTCCATTCCGAGTCCAGCACGATTAAGTACATCAGCCCAGGTGTTAATAACTTTACCTTGTCCATCAACGATAGACTGGTTGAAATTAAAACCGTTAAGGTTAAAAGCCATCGTGGAAACACCAAGAGCGGTGAACCAGATGCCCACAACGGGCCAGGTCGCTAGGAAGAAGTGAAGTGAACGCGAGTTATTAAAAGAAGCATATTGGAAAATAAGGCGTCCGAAATAACCATGAGCAGCAACGATGTTGTATGTCTCTTCTTCTTGTCCGAACTTATAACCGTAGTTCTGTGACTCGTTTTCGGTGGTTTCACGAACCAGCGAGGAAGTAACCAGAGAACCGTGCATCGCAGAGAACAGTGAACCACCGAAGACACCAGCAACTCCAAGCATGTGGAAGGGGTGCATCAGGATGTTATGTTCTGCCTGGAATACAAGCATGTAGTTAAAAGTACCAGAAATGCCTAGTGGCATAGCGTCAGAGAAAGAACCTTGACCGAAAGGATAGACCAGGAACACAGCACTCGCAGCAGCAACAGGTGCTGAGTAAGCAACGCAGATCCAAGGACGCATACCTAAACGATAGGAGAGTTCCCATTCACGACCCATATAAGCATAAATGCCGATGAGGAAGTGAAATACAACAAGTTGGAAAGGTCCACCATTATAAAGCCATTCATCAAGACTCGCCGCTTCCCAGATAGGATAGAAGTGAAGTCCAATAGCATTAGAAGAAGGAACAACGGCACCAGAGATGATGTTGTTTCCGTACATTAGAGAACCAGCAACTGGTTCACGAATACCGTCAATGTCCACAGGAGGAGCACCAACGAATGCAATGATGAAGCAAGTAGTCGCGGCAAGCAGGCAAGGAATCATAAGGACTCCAAACCAACCCACATATAGACGGTTGTTTGTAGAAGTAACCCACTCGCAGAATTGTTGCCAGGGGTTAGTAGTTGAACGTGAAGCGATTGTAGCAGTCATTTGTTAAAAGGGTAAGTATGAATTCAGGGGGGACTGAACAGTTACAATTATTCCCATGACACCCTCCATCATGGGTATGAGGGATGCTTTACTTCTCGTGATCCCGGTTGGAGAAGACTCGGTTTGTTAGGATTCCCTAACCCGTGTATGTATATATGATAACACGGTTAAGAAATCCCGTCAATAGGTCCAATTACCTATCTGGCACATTCAGTAACTACCGAAATTGAAAGCACCCGTGATAAGCCCTGGCACCAGAGTAAGCATGTAATTTTATAGACTCTTCTCCGGTGAAGGCATAGACAGATCCCTTTTGCCCTATCCATTCGTTCAAGAGATGTTCCTTAAGTTCATGAGGATGCCCTTCATGAGCAGGAATATCAACCCATTCAAATATTCTTAAAACTGGTGCCGCTCTCTTTGCATTCTCAATAATCCTTTGTGGATCTTTAACATGTTGCAGACAGTTATAAATCCAAACTTCATCCCATCCAGTCTCATCAATATTTTCCCCACAATCAACAAGAACTTCAATATTCTTAATTTTATATCTCTCCATAGTCCAATCGGGATACTTGATTGGATCGACAACTTTACCCTTCTTTAAATGAAGTGATCTTAATAACATAGAAGATGGTCCGCCACCAATGTCAAGAATGGACTTACCACCCACCTTGAAATAAGAATAATATTCTTCAATACCCATTAATTCGGCATACTTGTATTGCTTTCCTTCCTCCCAGAATGTATTAGTACAGTCTGCCCAGAAGTCTCTTTCGTACTTATAGATGTCTTCTTTATCTTCTTTCAATTGATACCATCCCTTACGATTCAAATCATTTAATTGCATAAAAATCTTATCATACTTTTTACCACAAGTTTCCAAACTAAATCTAGAGCGAGCATTACTGGCAATATATTTTCTATCAAGATTTCCAACTTCATCAATGGCATCCAACCAATCTTGAAGAGTATGGCAACGGAACCCCATTCCATCTTGAATGGTTTCGGTCATACCACCATAATCAACAGAAATCACAGGAGTTCCACAAAGCATTGCCTCAACAGACATACCACAAAAAGGTTCAATGAAAGTTGTTGGTGCAAGAAGTGCTCTTGCATTTCTTAAAAACTCACTTCTTTCTTTTCCATGAATAGGTCCACGATATTCAATATTTGGATGAGACCATTGTGTTGGGTCTCCTTGCCCGTGCAATACAATTTTATAAGGACTGTAATCTGCAATTGCACGAATTACATCCAGACCTTTTTCGGGGCATATTCTTCCCAGAAATGCAAGATATTCTCCTGGTTCTTCTTTTGGTTCCCAATCATTCAAATCATAATAATTTGGAACTACCCATTCATAGTTTCTACCAGTTCTATTTTCTTTTTGTTGATGAATGTGCATCCAGGCATAGGACTCAAAGATACGAAAACTATCTGGCATCAGTGTCATGTAACCAATGCCACTTTCGACATGTCGATGATTTGGAAACTCGCTCATTAAAATTTGATGAGTGTGCCCAAATGGATGACAAATAATATCATTTGGTTTGAGTCTTTTTCTTAACTCCTCAATTAATCTTTTTTCAAATATTTGATGCCCAGGAGTTCCCATAACAGCATCCTTTGCATAAAAATCTGTCGCACTTCTTTTACCATAAAATAATTCGTACTCATCATTAGTTAGCATTACTACCTTTTCATCAGCAGTACTTTCACTTCCTTCATTGCTATACTCAATGACTTTATAATCATACATTTGCATCATCTTTGGAAAACGTAGAGCCTTTCCGGTGAATGCACAATGACTAAATGATTCTTGATGTTTAGTATGAAAAATACCAATAAGATGTAAAGTTGGTTTCATATGATTCAAATTCAGTTTTTACTATTTAACAAACAAATTTAGATGGATATTTTTTTTATTATCCTACCTCGTGAATAATAAAGTTCATATATTCCACGGTGATTGGTGTTGTACTGTCAAGATTTTTACAATGAACTTCAATATAATTTCCAGTATTGAATTGTGTGACTAAATCAATGACAGTGACCTGATGAAGTTCTCCTACACTTGATGTGTGTTTGATTTGCGATGGTGATCTTACTGCACCCAAACGACTATCATAAAATCCAAACTTAACATTATTGCTTGCTTCACAACGGAAAGAAATCGAAGTAGAAACAGCATATTCTCTCTCAACCACCGCAATACACGTTAAACGATTATCACTTGCGACAAACTTTGCAGTTTCTCCAGTATCAGTAGTAATTCCCGCAACTTTAGTCCAAGTATCCGTACTTGCAATTGATGTTTGAGTGCTATTACCTGACATATAAATCTGCCCGGTTGCAAAGGTATTTGAGATACCTCTATTATTGGTAAACAGTGGTTTTGTGCCGGTAAGATCTGTTGCATCGCCATCCAAATATGCACCAGGACCAGAGAAATTGCAGGTATCTAAAATAAATGCTTCGTCTGGAATTGTTACGGAGTTACCTACAGAAATTGCGGTCATTCCAGAAGGAACAACAAAAGAGTTTACGGTGGCACGGAAACGACGAGTAATGTTTGCAGTATCAGCAATCTTAAGAATTGGACGAGTTCCACCAATACCAAAATCAGCACTAAACAAACACTGATTAAATCCAATCGTTCCGGTTGTTCCATCAAAAGTTAAATCTTGAGAACTTAAGAATGCACCATCAAGAAAAATAAAGTTATTGTAACTTGAAATAATTCCAACTTTTGCACAGTTGGTAAAGTTTACACCAAACCAATCAATTGCCTGTCCAGCAATACCAGTTGCATCAAGATTAAGTGCAAGAGGTGCCTCAAAGGTAATGTTACGAATTGGAATTGAATACTGACTACTTAAGAGTGCCGTGGTAGTGCTGATACCCGTGGATTTAATTCTTGAGTTCTCACTTGAACCACCAAGAATCGTCGTGTTCTGTCCCGCAACTAAACGACTTCCTTGTAAGTCTACAGTTGTGGTAAAGAAGTAAGTATAATTATCTTTGAGATTGATGATACCATTTACTGGGGCTGGAAGATCATTCGTACTTCCAACAAAAATAAAATCTACAACGTCATCCAGAAACTTAAATTGAGTTTCACCACCTCCACCAATCGTTGCCATCTGCTGTTGGATACGATTAATAAAGAGTTGATAATGATCGTTCAGTTGTTGAGTGGTTACAAAGTTTTGATCCAGTGGTGTAAGAGGATCACTGTTCTTTACATTTGGTGGTTCATTCAGTAAACCTTCATTCAGTTGCTTTCTTTGTGTTGGGACTGATTGTTTTTTAACTTGTTCACGAAGTTCATAAAAGTCATCGTGTTGATTTACAATTAAATTTTGTAAGAACTCAACATTATCCGTCAGTTCTTTTGCCTGTTCTTTTAATCTATCTACTTCCGTTTTATTCTGCTCTGCCTCGTACTCCTCATAAGTTCTTTTCTTTCCTGTAGAACTTTTGGGAATTGTTTGTTTTGGATTGACGTGATGTAATATTTTAGAATATCTATTCATTCTCTTTGGTCTTTTTAGTATTTAGATATTATAACAGATTAGAAGTTATTTGTTCCAGTAGTAGGAAATGCGCGATTTGGTCCCCAGATAATTCTTACGGCACCACGACCACCAGATCCAACGTTGAGTGAGTTTTCTACGCCACCACCACCGCCACCAAAAAGACCACCAGATGCTTGAGCACCATTAGTTGCGCCAGAACCAGCTAAGTTTGATCCGGCAGCACCTGATGTGGCACCTGATGTTCCAGAACCAAGAACACCTACGCCACCTCCACCAATACCGGCAGTACCGGCACTATCTTCACCACCGGCACCACCACCACCACCACCACCATTAGTACCAACAGCAAAGGCAGCACCATCGTTTACACCGGGACCACCATTTCCGGAGTAACCACCGGCACCACCACCACCGGCATTATTATTTCTTGCCGCAGCAGCATTTCCGCCAGCACCACCATTACCACCACCTATTGTTCCACCAAAAGGTCCGGCACCGGTTGCGGTTCCTGTTCCTCCTGCTCCACCGGTAACAGAAGCAGTGGTTGAGTTAGTTCCACCATTTGCCTGAACCAGAATATTTGCTCCTCTGGCAATTGATGAGTTTCCTCCAGCAGTTCCATTCGATCCGTTTGCTGCTCCAGGCGCTCCACCACTACCAACAACTACGGTAAGAGTTTCTCCAGGAGTAACTGGAAGATTGTTGATATATCTTAATCCACCACCGCCGGCACCTGCTTGTTCTGTACCGTTTGCGCCACGAGCACCGCCTCCGCCGGCTCCAATACAAACTGCAGAAATCTCATAAACTCCTTGAGGAACTATGAAACTAAAAGTTCCTGCTGCAGTTGTAAATTGCTGTTGTCCTACTGAATTAAAAAATCCGGCAAGTGC
>Ga0315909_10002996_pt1 | contig 21001 bp, 20 predicted proteins | sample LakEriMetagenome_11_FD_203527 | JGI IMG/M metagenome (GOLD analysis project Ga0315909, IMG submission 203527) | Freshwater fungal communities from buoy surface, Lake Erie, Ohio, United States - Buoy 2 MA125 | ecosystem: Environmental > Aquatic > Freshwater > Lake | place: USA: Lake Erie, Ohio... | reverse complement strand
CTGCTAAAAATTGACCACCCGATAGCACACAGCTATGGCTTGCGACGTAGCACCCATAGCTCAGCAGGATAGAGCATCAGATTCCTAATCTGGGGGCCACTGGTTCGAATCCAGTTGGGTGCACCATTTACGTACCAAACCACTAACAGGGATTTTCCCCGTTAGTGTGGTACCAACAGCCTTCTCTAAGCTGGACTTTTCTCCGATAATGCGGATGCTTTCATCACCCACCTCGATGCGGGATATGACCGCGCGCAGGTAAGCTTTGCGGGCGTGGATATCGCCTGTGTCGAGCTTGTCGCGCATGAGGGTTGAGAACGCTGCCAGACGTGCAGGGGTAATCTCGGTTCGGGCTGCTGCCGTATCGGTGATCCTCTCGATTGCTGTTTCGGCCAGATCCCGCTCTTGCTTGATGGCTTGGATTCGGTCCTTGAGGTCTGCATCAAGCTCCACCACGCCATCTTCGATTGCTCGGTAAAGCCGGGCTAGCTTGTCCTTGGCTTTGTCGCGCTGGGCTTCAAGGGCACAGCGCCGTTCGGCAACCTCGGTTTGACGCGAGGTACGCCGCTCCACAAGCTTACACAGGATATCTTGGAGGCGTTCAGGCGCGAGGAGCTGATCCTTGACGTTGGAGAGGATAAGGTCGTCAAGCTTGGTCAGCGGGATATGCCGTCCCTTGCAGACCGAGGGGCCCTTTTGATGACAGCCCGCACATGTGTAATAGCTGTAGGAGCGATTACCTCGCTTTGTGCCGGTGCGGGTCATCCACGATCCACAGGTGGCGCACACAGCAAGACCAGTGAGCAGGATCGGGCCGTTCACCACGCGAGGTGCAGTCACCTTGGGGTTGTTGCGGGTAAGCTTCGCCTGCACCGCCTCGAACAGCGGCAAGGGCACGATAGTAGGCACGGGGATCTCAACGATGCTCTCGGGGTCATTGAGTTCTTGGGTCCGACCATTGCGAACGCCGTAGCGGGAGATGCCCAAAGCGTACGTCCGGTTGGTAAGGATGTTATGGATGGGGCCTACGCCGAACGCCGCACCTTTGCGGGTGCGATAGCCTTTGGCGTTGAGCCACTTGGTCGTGTCCTTAACCCCAAGCGGGGGAGCGCCATCGATGCCATATGCATAGAGGGTGAAGATAAGGCGCACGAGCTCTGCCTCCACAGGGTCGACCGCCAGCTTCTTCTTGATTTTGGATCCGCGCTTTTCGGCCTCGACAATGCAGTAGCCGAGCGGCGCGGTGGCACCGTTCCAAAAACCCTGCTTGGCCGACTCGCGCATCGAGCGGCTTACGTTCTTTCCGTTCTCGCGAGATGTGTACTCATCGAAGATGCCAATGATCTGGCGCATCAACAACTGGCTCGGATCATCACCGGTGGGCTGGCTCATCGAGATGACCTCAACGCCCTGCTTGCGTAACTTACGAATGGTGAGCTCCATCTCGGCGCCATTGCGGTAGAAGCGTGAGAAGGCATGGACGCAGATCACGTCGAACCTGCGATCAGGGCGCGATGCTTCTTCTAGCATGCGCCTAAACACCGGACGGCGGTCATCGGTTGCCGAAGCGCCGGGTTCCACAAACTCACAGGTAAGTTCCCAGCCTTGAGCTTCGCAAAACCGCTGCGTGACATCGCGCTGCGACGGGATCGAGACATCACCTTCGGCTTGGCGCCCAGTGCTTACCCGGAGGTACAGCGCTACGCGTTTGGGCTGGGTAATGATCGGGGTGGTTGCAAATGCCATATCGACCTCTCAGTTACGGCTTTGACCAGCCGCAATCGAGGCTGGTGGGTTATTGAAGTAGTTGGTGCAGATCTGCGCGCAAAAGCTGCTCAAGCGCATCAAGCTCGGCAGCAGAAATCGGGAAGTCGGATCCAAGATCGACCAGCTCGACGCGTTGCGAAATACCGCTAACAGCGGCTTCACTTTCGCGTGTCTGATTCGGGCTGGTTGCACTGGACATCCATACCCGATGTCAGATTTGAATGCCTCTGCCATTGGCAGAACCAGATGAATTCCGACCGCGGTTGTGCAGGAGAATGGGCCTTTTGTGATTTGACAGTCCCTCAAAAGTTGACCTTCGAGCCATATTTTTTGAGCATCCGAGCAATAGCTGTGGTGTGGTCGCCTATTTCTAAACCAAGGGCGCTTAAGACATCAGCGCAAAGTTTTTCAAAAGGAGCGTTGACAGATGGTGTAGGCCGCCTGCCGATAATCAAGGGAGCGTCGCATGCCAAATTAAACAAGATATGGTCACGAACCCAGTTACTTGGAGCGCCGCCTTTGTTTTTCGGAATCTCCGCAACATACCCTTCAAACTGATCCTGCATTTTGCCTATAAGGAAAATGAGGACATCTGCCCTGTTTGCTAAATCAAATATGAGTTTTGGCTGAGCAAACTGGTACTCAAGCTCGATTAAGCTTGTCGGCAAGTTCATGGATTTTTGTTGCGCGACAAAATCACTGACATCGGGTTCGAACTGGATATTGGGGTTCATTTCTTTGATAGCTTCGAATGATAGCATTGAGCCCAGCGATCCCATATTTTCAGGAACTTGGATGTATTCAAGGGTAGAGCGCCCTTTTGTTATCTGAGTGCTAAGCTTGTTCAGTAGATCGAGGATAATTTTTGCGCGCCCGTTTATTGTTTCGGAATCTGGCATATCCTGCCGCCTTGCAGCATGACGTTTGATTTGTTCGATCGTATCCGTGAGAGTTCGAGTAAGTGTTAGCAACTGTTCGGGATTGAGCTTGTGCGTTTTGGCAAGCTCCTTGAACGCATCGTCATCTGGCAAAATAATGTGGTCAGCTAACGCCAGAATATCTTCGGCCGTCATTGAGTTTGTCTTAGCCATCATCCTTCTCCCCTCAGTGCGGTCATTGCTTGTGTAAATCTGTCATGCCCCTCTTGGGCCTTAGCTTGACGGTAATATTTCTCGGTGGTTTGAAAACTGCGGTGGCCGAGCAGCGGCGCTGCCAACCGGACATACTCGGGCGCCTCTGTTGCCAGAGTTGAGGCTGCTGCGTCGCGGAACATGTGCGGCGAGCAGTGCTCCCCGAACCGTTCGCCTGTGTGCCGGCATATACGGCTGTAGAGACCATCCTGCGTCATGGGCGACCCATGTTTGGAGATCCAAAGCGCATTGCCTGTTGGTTTCCGCCAGCGGCCTGTGCAGGCCACCAGCATTGGGCGATAGAAGTCGAGGTAGCGCTGCAGATATTGCTCAAGCGCTCGCGGCAGTGTCGTCTCGAACCATGCATGAGTTTTGGTCTCCTCAGGGGTAAGCTGAATAAACCACTGACCTTGTCGCCGCACGATGCTGCTGCCGATTTCAAGGGCGGTGAAGTTCTTGCGCCGTATGGGGACATAGGCAAGCAAGGCGATCATGAGCCCATCGCGATATTGCACGGCATCCGATATGTTGTCGTTACCTTGCGCGGCGTGCATGAGGTCGTAGCCAAGCTGCGCCAACTCATCGGTCATCAATATCCGGCTTTTCTCGCGGGCCGGCTTGTGTCGCGCGCGAATGCGGCTTGCGAGACGGTTTATAAACGACCAGTCGCGCTCAGGCGCGAACAGAGACGCCATACTACCCAGATCCTGCAGCCGGGCCATGATGGTCTGCGTGCTGTTACCTATGTCAGTGAGGTGGTTAACGTAAGACCTTACCCGCTGCGGGCTAATACGTTCGGCGGGTGCCACCTGTAGGCAGTCAGGCTCATGAATTTTGCAGTATGTTAGGAACCGTCCATATCCCCGTTCGACTTTGTAATTGGAAGCAACGGACAGATGCGCCAATGCGCCAAGGTGATCGTCAAGAATGGTCCCCGGGGTCAATGCATTTTGCCAGACAGTGCGGTCAGCCTCCGGCCAAAGCGCAAGTGGCATGCACCGCCGCTCCGGCGTCTTGTTTGGCCCATACCGACCACCGCTCATTTGTCTGACCTCCGCTTTGAGGCAATGGGCGCATGCTGAGCTCGCAGCGTATCAACCACATCATTGAACATGGCGCTTGCCCGCTTGGCTTCTGTCCCAGAGTAGAAGCTCGTGGTCGTATCCAACCGTTTGTGTCCGAGGACCTGCCGTACCACTTCATAATTGCCCGGCTGCTGGTCGAGGAACACCTTCCCGGCAAAGTGGCGGAACAGGTGAACGTTGAACGTGTGGCCGGTAAACTCAAAGACGGTCTTTTTAATTTGCAGACCAAGCGTATGGGCCGTCTTGTGCTTTCCATTACGCCCCGGGAACAAGGCATCAGTTGGTTCATGCATCAGATGGGGCCGATACTCGGCCATGTACCAGCGCAGGATATTCAAGGCATATGGCGGGATGTTAAAATCCACCGGATGCCTGTTTTTGGTTTCGCTTTCGCTAATGACCAGATGGACGCCCTTGCGCTGCGGCTTCAGGTGTCGGTGAATGTCAATCGCACAAAGATTGGCTTTGCGGATAGGTGTTGCCTGCAGCAACGCGATTGCGGCTGCCACCTGCGCTAAGACCGCCTTTTGTGCCGGCGCCCGCTTATCACGATCCACTTGTTGGCGGATGGTGTCTGGGAGGCATAGGAACTGCCTTACAAGCTCTGCATCATCAAAAGGCCGAAGCCGCTCACGGTTCTTGGCCGTAAGCCCGCCTGTCTGCACAGATACCCTTTTGCATAGAGCACTCATCTTACGGTCATGCTCATCATCCACCTTGACGTAGTGGCGGGCAACATTGCGCAGGCACGATGCAATTTGCGCGACCCCTGCAGACGTTTTTCCGCCAGCCCTCTCCATGTGAAAGTGCAAAATCAGCTTGAAGTTATCGACCTCGACCAGACGGGCAATGCTAGTAATGGTCGCAGGGTCAACACCGGATCGGGCGAGCACGGATGCAGCGGTACGTAACTGGCGGGTTCGAGTTGCAATGGTCGCGGGGCGTGATGGGCGCACAGGGCCATCATCGTCCAAGTTTATATTACGCATGCGATCAGCATAGGCGTTTACGTCCGCCTCGAACGACGGTGGGAAGAATGCGAATGGATAGACATAGATCTCGCGCTTCTCATCGCGCGGGATTGTGATTTGCGGCCACGTGTCTGGGAATTGAACGACCGCAAGGTTCCACCCCCACAAAAAATGATCCCATGCCTGCTCGGCATTTGCACGCATGCGATCGTTCAATATGGTATCGCGGTAGCTATGCAGGTCACTCAATGACACGGCATCCACATCCACACCAAGGCCACTGAGATACCGCGCGCCCGCCGAAACTTTCCGTTTAAGCGAAGCCGGCAGCATCTTCAAAAGCGCAGCCCATTTAGGCAACAGCGGAGTTGTGTTGCGGCTTGGGTAGCTTTTGCCCACAAGGCCGACCGCGCGTGCCACACCGGTTTTGACATTCGCCCAGCGGCCCTTGGAATATCCAAGCGCAACATATGATATGCCTTCCAATTTACGCCGGATATATATGGGGCTCGCAGGCACTTCATCAGGCGACAGACCCAGCGCTTTGCAGAATGTCATCACGGCGCTGCGCGTGTCGCGCTTCTGGATGTCGGTTAGCTGCGCCTCCAATAGCGCAATAAGCGCATCAGCGAGGGTTGGTTTATGTTGGTCGTTATGGGTCATCATATCCTCGTGAAGACTGGAGCGGACATTAGGTAATATTCGTGAGTAAGTATACTATTATTCCAACCCCGTATGAGCTCACGCCTATTCACGACAGGTACCTAAAACCGCAGAAATGCAGGGCTTTCCATTAAGCATATTGAGCAGGTCTGATTGTCGGATACGTACGGCTCGTCCGATGCGTGCAGCGGGCAATTTGCCCGCGCGAATGAGGCGTGACACCGTGCGGTCAGAGACGCGCAGATACCGCGCCACCTCCGCTCTGGTCAGCAGGTCGTCTGTTGCGACCGCCGCGTCGTGCGGCGTTGTCGCATGAGCTTCGGGCTCAGGCTTTGCATACACCCACGCGGGTAGGTCCGCGCCGTTGATGGCTGTCGAAGCAGCGGGATCGCGCGATGGCTTTTTGGTATTTTCGTCAAACATACGCGAATGTCGCACATGCCCAATATCAGGTCATCGGCATAAGCTAAGGATTGTTAGGGGAGGTTTTGCATTGGCTAAATGCAATGGGAAGTCAGAGCCTCGGGAAAAGAAAATGCGAGGTTAAACATTTAAAAACTTAGACACAAGCGATCCATAGGATCGCAATACTTTGCCACGCAACTGCGGTTGACCGGCTGGTCTAGGCGGTTCTCTAGACGCAGGTGTTCATTCGCCCGGGCAAAATCTGCTTGCGACTGCGCAGTTAGATCATCGGGCAGATACTGTAACACCCACTTGCTAAATGTCTAAAAGCCGGACCCTAAATCCGATACCATCCGCCGTCACGGCAACGCTCTGGTAATTGCGATCCGAACTCCCTTTTGCTTGAACTTCCGGAGGTTTGATGGCTATGATCGATCTCATTAAGTGGAGTGCATAAGAACGATTGACCTTAACCAAAATGGTAAAAGTCCAGAACGCCTGATTGTAATCAACTAATTGGCAGGTGGCTTAAGTTCCTGGATCTGCCGTTCGAGATTGCTCAGTAACGGTTCCACCATCGCCTCGTCCAGACCATGGACGAGGCGATTGATAGCCATGCCTTCAATCGTTTGCTGCGACAACGCAAGTGCAAGATCGAAATTCGTGCGGTTTTTTTGCCATTCGGGGAAAGCCTCGATGGACAGTGCGTATCGCCGCTCGCGAAATTCAGCTTGTGCAGGTTCGAGTATCTGGGCCAGCCCCTGATCGGTCCGCGCGGCAATCGACAGTTCGTGGAATGCGGTAAAACTTGAGCTAGAAAGCTGATTCCAATAGGCCCTGACGACTTCGTGGACACCCCGGCTGGAGATATCGCCAGTGCGCCGGATCGCCCGCAATCGCTTGTCATTTAGTTCGGCAATCACTGCACGCATCAGCGCTTCGCCGTTTTCAAAATGATGGAGCATCGCACCGCGAGATAGACCGGCCTCTGAAGCAACGCGTAAGGTGGTCGTTTTCGAATAGCCGAATTTCACGATGCAACGAATGGCGCCTTCTATCAGTCGCTTCTTGGTCTGGGCACTCTTGAGCCATTGCTGCGTTGGCGACGAGGGCACTACGGAAGCACTGGCTCGTTTACTTGGGTCAGTTTGATGCAATTTCGGCAGGATCTTCATGTTCACTGCTCGTCAGACGGCTTCGTGAAAGCTCAGGACCATCTCTTGCGCCAGACAGTCAAGGATAGGAGGGACAAGGCGATCGTGGAAGTCGATACCCATGTGATGATCGAATGCCGCTTCAGATTTGAACGTCGCGATACAGAAATAGGTAAAGGGTTCGTCTGCCGCCTTGAACAATTCATAGACTTCGCAATCTGGCTCATGGGCGTGGACAAGTTGCCGCAGTTCCGTCTGCAGCACTTCGAGATCGGCGGCTTTTTCAGGCTTGGCTACCAGTTTTGCGATGAATGATTTGCGCATAGATTTAGGCTTTCTTGAGTTTGGCGACAAGCATGTCACGTAGGCGGAATTTCTGAATTTTGGACGCTGACATCGGCCATTCGGTCACAAAGCAGACATGACGAGGCAGTTTGAAGCCGGCCAGCTTGCCGGTGCAATGTGCAATCAATTCTGCCTCGCTGGTGTTGTTGCCGTCAGCCAGTTCTACAAAGGCTGCCGGTACCTCGACATAGCGAGGGTGCGGAATGCCAGTGACTTGCGCCAACTTGACTGCTGGATGCGACTGTAGCACCGCTTCAATCTCTGCTGCAGCCACATTCTCTCCACCGACTTTTAGCATATCCTTGGTTCGGCCGTGAAACATGATCTGCCCTTGCGCATCGAATGAACCAATGTCGCCCGTATGGAACCAACCATCTGCATCAATGACTTCGGCAGTTTTTTCTGGTGCATTATAGTATCCGGCAAGCATATTCGGCCCACGAGCGATGATCTCACCCTTCTCATCACAGCCACAAGCATTGCCAGTTTCGATGTCAACGATCTGGACCTCCCATTCATCAAGAGGCACTCCCAGCCTCCAGCCACGGGCTTCCCAGGAGTCGGTGGTCCGGCTCGTGCAGATCGTACCGGAGCCTTCGGTTAGGCCATAGGTTCCAACCATGATCGTTTGCGGCATGGCTTTGACCATCGCATCTCTTATCCAGTCTGGCTGCACACCAAAATTGGCATTCATCAGGCGGACGCTAGACAGATCTGTTTTAGTAAATTTTGGATGTTCGATCAGATCCTGCATAATGGTTACAAAGCATGGATAGGCGTGCGTGGCCTTTTCAGTTTCGAGCATGGACAGCGCGACACCGGCATCGAAATTGGGGATTGTGAGGTAGGCGCCGCCAATGTCGAGAATTGACACCAGAGGCAGAATTCCGGCGATATGAAAAATAGGCAACGGCGACCAGAATCTGTCACCCGGCTGCATTTCGTAGCGCAGACCCAGATTACGGCTATTCCCTACAATTCCTCGGTGACGGATCAGGCAGCCCTTCGGATTGGCTGTTGTCCCGGATGTGTAGAGGATCATGGCTATGCTCTGAGGATCAACGGCATCGATCCGAACATCAATCTCGTGTGATATCTGAGTAGGTAGCGGTTTGGCGACAAGCGCAGTGGCTGCCGACACTAAGCTCGCTGGGCAAGGCTCGTCGACGCAGATAATTGACCGGAGCTTCGGCGCTTCTCCAAGTGACAAGTTCTCGGGATCTGGTGCGGCCGCAAGGGATGGGAGCGCTGCCATCAGCCGTTCACTGAAATCTAGTGAATCAGCCACACGGCCTGTGGTTATAAGACAAACCAAGTCCGCATCTCTGACAAGAAATGCAAGCTCTCCGGGCTGGTATCGGGCGTTCACGGGTACAGCAACGGCTCCGGCCATCGCAATGCCGAAAAGCGCTTCCACAAATTCAGGGCGAGTTGTCAGCAAGATGCCTACATGATCGCCCGGCTGAACGCCGCGCGCGATGAACGCCGCCGCCCAAAGGCGTGCTCGGTCATTTAAATCAGCGTAGCTTGTGCGCTGGTCCGGAAAGATAAGGGCCATCTCTTGCGGGCGAAGAGAGGCTCCGTTCCGCAACAGCTCACCCAGAGTGTAAATATGTGTCATGGCGTTATATGGAGCAGATATTCGCGGACATAAGTTCCATCAATACACTCGATCATGGTTGCTATGATGTCCGTGCTCGCGGGATTGGCCTGATGGGCTTGATCAGCAGCTTCATCCACAAAGCTTTCAAAAACCGCGAAGGCATGCGGCGCATCAAGGCGATAAAATTTATATGCCAAGGTTCCGATTTCCTCGGCGGCGTTCATTTCCATTTGTGGTATTAGCGACAAGAATTCTGCTTCTCGGTCTGCCTTGACGTTAAAGCGTGAAAGGAAGGTCCAGCTCATTTTTAAATCTCTCCATCAATATAACGGTCAAGCTCTGCGTGGAAGTGACGTAGCCTTGCTTCCTGCTCACTCCAAATCGGCCCGCGGAATCCGCGCGAACGCGACCCTTTTTGAACAATCGGTAATAGCTCGGAATCCTGATCCAAGACCTGCCCGAGATTAGGCGGCTCGCCAAGCGGAACACGTTCTATCTCAGGGCGCGTCATCCCAGTTGTGTCAGTTCCGTCGGCTAATCCCATCCAGGCCGGGGGACCATAGCCCGGCGCATCGACGTGTGCGAAAAGAATGCAGGTGTCATAGATGAACCGATTCGGATTTTCTGGATGCGGCAAAAACCGATGGATGAATACTGCTTCAGGATGGCATCCGATCTGCACATTAGGAAAGATGCCGTAAATGGTTGAATCGCTTAATTGGGTATCACTGAATTTGTCATAGTCGAGACCAAACCGCTTAGCGCGTTCGCGCTTTGCAATTTGGATTGCAGCGCGGCTGTCTTGGGCGGTGCCTGCAAATGAATCTGGATCAATACCTGCATCGTGCAGCATCATCTTGATGCCCTCATTCACGGTTAGTTGATCGGGGAACCGGGGCGATGGTTGCCCAAATGGCACGAACTGACGGCTCATTCCGTTGGGATAAAGGTCGATCTGCGTTCGGTCATCCATGACACCTTGCGTTTCGGGATGAACAGCGTGAAGATGGTATATCTCATAAAAGGCATCCACGCCGCCTTTCCAATTCGCTGCCCATTCAGTTTGTTTATGCTGAATAACATTCATCGCAGCGATATCGTAGGACTCTAGGTGGTCCGCCACTGGGCCAAGCCATTCGCGAAGCGGCGGCACATTGTTTGAGAGAGATATGAAGGCAAGGCCAGCCACCTCTTCGCAACGTACTGGGGTAAGATTGCGGTCATGACACAAAGTTTCAGGATGAAATGAGAATTCGTCCGTCACTTTTGTATTAGTGCCGTCTAGGTCGAATTGCCAGCTGTGGAAGGGACATGTGAAATTCCCGACCGAACCGAAATCGGCAAGGATCAACTGGCTCCCTCTATGGGGGCAAACATTGTAATGCGCCTTTAAACTTCCATCCTCTTGCCGCACCACAATGAAGCTTTCATCGGCAATGTCGAATCGGACAAAATCCCCATCTTCGCGAAGGTCACTAATTGGGCCAGCGAGCAACCAGGTTTGCGTCCACATCCGGTTCCATTCAGCGTCCTTATAGTCTGCGCCATGGTAACGTTTCGGGTCAGGCCGCCCAGTTCCGTTGTCGATTCTGGGCGCTCGATCATTGAAAGGATGATGCGCGCCTGTGTGAATATCCCAGAGCCGAAAATCGAAACTCATTGACCGTCCTCCTCTTGCTATTGTGGTCTATAATTACATGGTTTCAAAAAAAAACAAACATGATTGATTGTTATTTTGATATGTGGCAAGTCACAAGGGTGGGGCAGCACAAAAATAAAAAACGGCTGCTTGAATACTATCGGAGGGGAGTATCTAAATGGTTAGAAAATTTTTGACTCGCGGGATTGGCACCGGCTTAGTTCTGGCGCTTGCGACACCTGCTTTTGCTCAGACGACTGAGGTATCTTCAGACGATACTGGCCTGTCGGAGATTATTGTCACGGCAACGCGGCGCGACTCCAATCTCCAGACGACTCCGATTGCAATCACCGCAGTCGACCAAACCATTATCGAGCAGGCAAGCCCTGACAATATCGGCGATCTTGCGTCTTTTGTTCCTAACTTCTCCGCCGCAAAGATAACGGGCTTCAATGCAGCCTCTTTCGCGATGCGTGGTGTTGGGCAGAATAACATCATCGTTTATTTTGAGCCGTCCGTGCTGGTAACGGTTGACGACTTTGTCATGGCTAGCGTTCAAACGCAGCTGTTGGACACCTTTGACGTGCAGCAAGTTGAAGTATTGCGCGGGCCGCAGGGTACATTGTTCGGCAAGAACGCAATCGGCGGCGCTGTGACTGTCAAGACAAAACGGCCAGATCTCTCCAGTTTTGGCGCTGAGTTCCGCCTCGCGGCCGGTAGCTTTAAGTCTTACAGCGGCAACGCAGCAGTCAATATTCCAATCATCCAAGACCAACTCGCATTGCGCCTTGTTGGCGGATATGAATATTCGGACGGTTTCGTGCGCAACGGCGCGTGCTATGGTCCAGTTGGAACCTTTTTAACGACGCCACCGGCGTTGCCCGCAACCACGGCGAAATTTGTTGGCCGGTCGGGTTGTGGCGATGGCAGCCGCGTGGGCGGCGCAGATGTCTATAATTTGCGTGCAAAATTGCTTTGGGAGCCATCAGATAATTTTGATGCCTTGCTGCAATATGAAATGATCCGCGATAGTTCGGAAACGCCCGCGACCGTGAATGAAACGCCTGTCAATGGCGGCGGCCGTTTCTTCTTGTTCGATGCGCTGGATGTTGGTTCGCGCGGTAACAAGAGCACTGACCCCCTGAACAATGGGGGCGTGTCGAACCGTCAAGATGGTCTGATGCGCATGAAGGATGGCCATGTCGTCAATGTCGATGGCGTTTACCTCAACATGAATGTTGATGTCGGCATGGGTACGTTCACGTCAATCACGGGCTGGCGCAGCCAGCGTTCGCGTTTGCCGAACACCTATACCGGTCAGGCTCCCGTAGCAGCAGACGGTTCGGTTCTGTCTCTGTTTGATGCAACGCGCGACGACGATCGCAAGACCTGGCAGCAAGAATTACGCTTTGCCTCAGATCTGGGTGGGGCATTTGATTTCGTTGCAGGTGGTTTCTACCAAAGGGATGATGCCGACTTCTGTGTAAATCAGTTGCTTGGCTTCCTTGATCTTACGGGCGGTCCTCTGCCCTTTGGTGCTTGGAACGATTCGCCTTACTTGTTGTGCAATGCGCAAAAGGCGAAATCGACAGCTTTGTTTGCCGAGGGCACTTTCAAGGTAAATGACAAGCTCTCCATTACCGCAGGCGGTCGCTACACTTGGGAGCGCAAGACTTGGCGCGGTCGCCAGCAGGTATTCATTCCGCAATTGGGCGGGGCGTTTGATCCAAACATCAAAATCGAACAGCCGCTTGATGCGAGTGTTTATAACTATAAGGCCGGCGTGGTCACTGTGCGGGCAAGCGATAATGAGCCGACGTATCGGATCTCTGCTTCGTACAAGGCCACGGATGATACGTTCTTGTATGCGACCTATTCTCATGGCTTCAAAGGCGGCGGCTTTAACGACCAGATTGGTGGTTTCGGACCGTTTGGAGCCGACTTAGCGGCATTTGCGACTGCTTCGGCTGCAACCAAGCCTGAAAAGGCAGACAGCTATGAGGCTGGTTTAAAGACCCAGTTCCTTGACAACCGCGCGCGGCTTAACCTGACCGGGTTCTGGGTGGATTATAGCGATCTGCAAAAGCAGATTGTTGTGCCCATCGTTGTGAACGGCCAGCCTAATCAGGTCACTCGTTTCTTCAACGCGGCCAGTGCCCGGGTAAAGGGCCTTGAGGCAGAAGCAACACTGATCCCAACTGACGGGCTGACCCTTCGCGGTGTTCTTGGTTATCAAGATGCGAAATACCTTAAATATGCAACGCCGATACCCGCAGGCTATGATCTGTCGAAAGCTCCAATGGACCGTGCGCCTAAATGGCAATGGTCTGTCGATGGGACCTATTCGACACCAGTCAGTGGCAATCTGAAATTGGCAGTAAATGCCAATGTTAGCTATGTCGGGCAGAACCTGTTTACGCAGTCGATTGCCGATGTGCGGGATAACACTTTCCTGCGCGCTCGGACTTTGCTGAATGGTTCGATCACCCTTGCCGATTTGGACGATAAATATTCGCTCCGTCTCGTTGGCAAGAACCTGACCGATAAGCGTTATGAAACGGCTAGCCAAGTTGTCGGTGGGTTGTGGACATTCACCCTCTACGGTCCGCCGCGCTATTTTGGCGTTGAAGCTGGCGCAAAGTTCTAAACATAAGCGAGGATAAGGTTATGCGACGCAGTTGGATCGGATTGGTTTTAGCTGCGTCGCTTGCCTTGTCAGGGTGTAGTGAACCGTCTGCTGACAAGGTCGGCGGGGAAAGAATGACTTCGACTGACGAAATGCAGTCGCGAGATGGCCCGGTCATCGATGTAGAGAAGCATCCCGGAAAGGGGCTTTTCCAAGAAAATTGCGCGGCCTGCCACAATGGCGGTGTGCCAAAAGCGCCCCAGCAAGTATGGCTTGAAATGATGGCGCCAGATGCCCTTCTGGCGGCCATGAATGGCGGGATAATGAGCCAGCAATCCGCTCATCTCTCTGCATTGCAACGTCAGCAGATCGCAGAATATCTGACCCGCACATTATTGGCAGATTATAAGGCACCCGCGCCGCCTGTTTCATGCAATGCGCAGTTTGCGCGTTTTGACACGGCATCGCTGCCCGCGAAGACGGGCTGGGGGCATGATAACAATAGATTTGTGTCGGCCCAACAAGCAAGTTTGACCAAGGAACAAGTCCCGCAGCTAAAGCTGAAATGGGCATTTGCTTATCCAAAAGCCCAAAGGGCGAGGTCTCAGCCGTCCATCGGCTGGGGAGCGGTGTTTGTGGGAAGCCAAGACGGCACAGTGTACGCGTTCGATCTCGAAACGGGCTGTATGCGTTGGTCTTTCCGGGCATCCGCTGAAGTACGCACTGCTGTCGTTATAGATCCCGAGACAAAGCGGTTATATTTCGGCGATGTGTTGGCCCGCATGTATGCTCTTGATGCGATGACGGGTAAGCTCGTTTGGAAAGCGAAAATAGATGACCATTCAAACGCAACGATAACAGGAACGCCCACCATTGGAGGGGGGCAGATCTTCGTTCCCGTCTCGTCACTTGAAGTAACTGCTGCTGCCGATCCAAATTATGCATGCTGCACTTTCAGGGGTTCGGTCGTGGCACTTAATGCCAAGTCGGGTTCCGTCAATTGGCGGCATTACAGTGTTACCGCTCCGGGCGTTCGCTATGGCAAGACCAAAGTTGGAACGGATATCATCGGGCCATCGGGCGCTCCCATTTGGAATAGCCCTACTTTTGATGCGGCAACAAACCGTGTCTATTTCGGATCGGGAGAGAATTACTCTTCCCCTGCTGATGGGAATAGTGACGCCGTGTTTGCCGTAAATGCAAAAACGGGCAAACGGATTTGGGTGACCCAGCTGACCAAAGGCGATGCTTGGAATGTGGGCTGCATGATAGGCAATGACAATTGCCCCAAGGAAAATGGCCCCGATCTCGATGTGGCGGCTTCCGTGCTTGTTGTGCCAATAGGTGGCGGAAAAAACATTATCGTTGCAGGGCAGAAATCGGCGGATGTCTATGGCCTTGACCCGGATACGGGGAAGACTGTCTGGAAAACGACCCTTGGCCATGGCGGAACGCAGGGTGGCGTTCATTTTGGAATGGCAGCCCAAGGGCGTCTTGTTTACGTTCCAATCAACGACATGGAAGATACGAAAGACGGCCGCGTTTATAATGCAAAGCTGCGCGGTGCCGGCATTCATGCCATTGATGCTGCAAATGGCCGTGTATTTTGGAAGTCAAAAGCAGATAATGTTTGCGGCAATCGGGAAAATTGTGATCCCGGTATTTCAGCGGCAGTTACCGCTGTGACCGGATTTGTCTTCGCGGGGCATCTTGATGGTCGCTTTAGGGCCTATGACGGCCGTTCGGGCAAAGCGATATGGACTGTGGACACAACATTACCTGTAAAAACGGTTTCAGGCGAGACCGCGAGGGGCGGGGGCATGAGTGGCCCAGGGGCCGCAGTCGCCAATGGCCATGTCGTCGTCAACTCGGGCTATGGTCTTTATTACCATATGCCGGGTAACCTTCTCATGGTCTTCACACCGGGCGGCAAGTGATCGTGGCCGCCATGGGCCATGCTTACATCAAAGCTTTTCAACCCAGTCGTTAAGCACCTGTTCGACGCGCATGGCGGCTGGTACGCGATCGGGGCCAATTCGCCGATCTGCTTCCTCATGCCAATGATAGATGCGGCGTTCTTGATAGTTAAGGGGCATGCCTATGAAACCAGGACCTTCGACGGATTCCTGAATCTGTGACGCGAACCCTAAATCTTCGAGCAGGATCGTTTCAAAGTTTTTGATCCGTGTTTCCCAAAGCGGACTGAGGTCTTCTGCTGGTAGCTTGGGGCCAAACCAATGGCATTCAATCCGCATCGTGTTTGCCGATTGCGGCCAAAAAACAAGCATGGGTATGCCCGTTGCCGTTGGTGGCATCACGATATTGGGAAAGATGTTGTAACTGACATTGTTTATGCGGGGTATCTCGGTGACGCTTGGGATTTCCGGCATTCCCCGTGTGCCGGGATCGGTCCAATCTGGCCGACGATTGGGTGTGATCATCCGTGAATGGCCATGTGGCCAAAGGGTAGCAGTCATGCCGCGGTGGTCGAGGAACCGGTCGGCTGTGTTCTGGTGGATCGATTTTAGATGATACACTTCCAAGAATACATCCAGCAGCACTTTCACGTTACAGGCAACGTTATAGCTGCGCGAATAGATAAGCATGAGATTGTCGAGATCAAATTGCCGAAGTTCGCTTTCCAAAGGCCCCAAGCTTTCGCGTAACCCCAACGCATCAGCGTCCTCGTTGATAAATATCCAGCCACCAAGCGTTTCACAGCGGACGGACAGCAGCGACCGACAGGCAAATTCGAAATCGACGAAATCGCGCTTGTCGCGTACCGATTTCAACTGACCATCGAGCGTATAGCTCCAGCCGTGATAGCCGCAGATAAAACCCCGACCCTGGCCGGCCTCTTCTGTGACAAGTGGCCCACCGCGATGGCGGCACGTGTTATAGAAGGCGCGCAATTCACCTTGCAGATCACGCACGATCAGAATGGGCGTCCCAGTATTGCGCGTTAGGAACCAACTGCCCGGTTCAGCGACTTGGCTGGCGTGGCCAGCATAAAGCCAGCTGCGCTTCCAAAGACCCTGTTTTTCCAATTCAAGAAATTGCGGATCGGTATAGCGGGCCGCTGCGATGTCGGGCAGCCGAGGAAATCCCGCCGGGGGCTCGGTGCGCGCGGCTTCGAATGCGATGTTATCTTTGATCCGCCGCGTCGTCTTTGCATCCATAGCCCATGACCTTTATAAAGTGCTGAAAACTCGTATAGAGCGCTAACCCAAAACGACAATCATGTTTGCTTTTTCAAGGCAATTCGGGCATCTCTGATCGCCAAAGATTACAGATTTTCTGAGGGGATTTAAATGCGTTTTCGACTGATTAAGCCCAGCGTTGATCAAAGACGTTGAAACCGTGAAAATTCCTGTCGCGCCGCTTTGTGACATTCCCGAGAATGGCACCCGTACCTTCGCTTTGCATGGAAAGTCTGTGCTGGTCGCCCGCACGCAAGCCGGCGTGTTTGCTATCGAGAACAGGTGTAGCCATGCCTTGCAGGCCCTCGAAGGCGGCAAATTGAAGGGGTTCCATATCTTCTGTCCCGCGCACGGAGTCCGCTTCGACATGCGTGATGGTTCTGCCATGGGGACATTAACGAAATTGCCGATAAATGTCTGGGACGTCGAAATAATCGACGGTGTCATCCACATCGACATGGATGTTGAATGAACAGGCTGCTTTATATCGGGGCCAGTCCACGCAAGGAACGGTCGCGATCAGCCATGGTTGCCGATCATTTGCTGGTGCGTCTTAAAGAGCGATATCCAGCATTGTTGGTCGAGCGTCTTGACTTGTTCGACATAGATTTACCCGCGTTTGATCAAGATGCCGTGGCAGGGCGCTATCATTTGCTCGCCGGCAACGCCGTTGATCCCGAGCAGGCAGACGCATGGCGGGATCTGAAGAAATGGACTGATCAATTCTTGTCATTTGATGGCTATTTGATAGCCACACCGATGTGGAATTTCGGCATCCCGTATCGGTTGAAACAATATATTGATATCTTGACCCAGCCGGGACTTACATTCCGCAACGATAGCCTTGGCAATGTCGAGGGGTTGGCCCAGGGGAGGCGGGCGATAATCGTTGCTGCCAGCGCCATGCCCTTTGGCAGCCTGCCCGAAATTGACGGGCTGGATTTTCAACTCGCATATTTGAAGGCATGGTTGGGCTTTATCGGCGTGACAGACATTGGCGCAGTGCGCGTGGCGGGTACCTTCGGACCTGACGATGTTGTGGCTGCAGCCATGGCGCGGGCTTTTACTGACGCGGATCGGCTTGCCGAAACAAACTGAACGCGCGATGTGACGCGCGGCGAACCAAAATGGTCTATGCGGCCGATATACAGGCCCCGAATTCAAGCCTAGCTTGCGGGCTGACCTGCGACAGGTCGGAATTTGGGCATAGTGATTTCCGCCGACCATTGTTCGAAAACCACTTCGACGGCGACACCGCATTTTACGCTTTGGACGTCGCAGCCGATGACATTGCTCATCATTCGCGGCCCTTCATCAAGCGTGATGAGGGCAATGACATAGGGGGCATCTGCGGCATATGCGTCCGACACCGCGCGCGTGACGATAGTATAGGTTTCCACAGTACCGCGCCCGCTGGCTTCGCACCATTCAAGTTGATCGGACATGCAGTTTGCACAGATAATGCGCGGATAGAATTGATGCGTGCCGCAGGCCGCACAATATTGCAGCAATAGCTTATGATCGCGACAGCCCTGCCAGAATGGCGCGGATTCTGGGGTTGGGCAGGGGAGAAATTTGTCCGTCTGGCCCGTCATCAGTGCCGCTCCCCTGCAAGGATAACTGTGGTATGACTGGACATGATCCCGCCTTGGCCATGCACAATCGCGACTTTGGCATCCTTGACTTGGCGGGCGCCCGCGTTGCCACGAAGCTGAGTCACGGTTTCGGTAAGTGCAAACATCGACCCCGGATTACCCGGATGGCAATGCGACAAAAGCCCGCCATGGGTATTGACCGGCAACATACCACCCAGTTCAATATTGCCATTTTCCACAAATGCGCCGCCTTCACCCTTTTTGCAAAAGCCTAGATCTTCAAGCTCCACGAGCACCGTGGGTGTGAAACAATCGTACAATTGGGCAAAGTCCATGTCGCTCGGCTTGAGGCCCGCCATGGCATAAGCCCGACGGCCCGATTCCACAGCGAAGGATGTGGTCAGGCTTTGTGCTTGGCTGATATGTTCATGGCCATGCCCTTCGCCCACGCCGAGGATATACACCGGGGCATTCGGGAAATCTGCTGCTCTATCAGCCGAGGTCATGATGATCGCTGATCCACCGTCCGACACGAGCGAGCAGTCGAGCAGGTGTAAGGGGTCGGCAATCATACGTGAATTCATGACATCGTCGATGGTGATAGGGGTGCGCATTTCAGCAGCCGGGTTGAGGCAGGCATGTTTGCGGCAGGCGACGGCGATCGCGGCAAACTGTTCGGCGGTCGTGCCATATTTGTGCATATGGGCACGGGCGATGAGGGCGTAAAAAGCGGGGACCGTGGGGCCGAAGGGAATTTCAAACTGAGAATGGCCAGCCGACGACTGCATTTTCATAGCCTGATCGCGTGTCAGGCCGCTACGCAAACTGTCGGCCATCGTGATCAGGACAGTATTGCACATGCCACTGACGATCGCCGCTGCTGCATGATGCAGGATCGAAAAGGTCGTGCTGCCGCCAGCACCCACGCTCATGCAATAGCGCGGGAATATTTGCATATATTCGGCCATTGCTTCGGCGTGATACATATAGGGTTCGGCCATCGAATTACAGGTGATTAGCCCATCGATCTGGTCTTTTGTGATATTGGCATCTGCCATAGCGCGCCGCGCCGCATCGATACACAAGCCGGTGGGGCTGAATTGGGGAAGCTTTCCCACCTGGGTATCCGCAGCGCCAACAATGGCGACTTTTCCCCGCAAGTTATCCATGATTGTTTCCGATCAGGCCTTATTGATGGCAACGACGGCAGTGCCCGGAACGATCACGTCACCGGCTTCATTCTTGATGAAGATTTCAAGTCTTGCGGAACCCGTGTCATGATCCACCGAAAGCACCCGCCCGCCTGAGGTCACTGTCTCGCCGATATATGCGGCTTTGCGGTTCGAATATTCAAGCTGCGTCATTTGGCCCGCACCATCCAGCCATTCTATGACACATTGGGTCAGCCAGTCGCCAAGCATCGGCCCCGACATCACAATGCCCGGATAACCCTCGACTTCGGTAGCGTAAGGCATATCGAAATGGATGCGATGGGCATTCCAAAGAGCTGCGCTATACATGAAATTCTGGACATTATCTGGCGCGTAAGCACGGCCGGGTAAGGCGTCGCCTGGCTTTAGATTTGTTATTTTCGTTGTGGTCATTATCGCAAGAGCCGTGTTGTTTTTTCAGTGAGGACAAGTTCGCCAGCGGCCGTTTCCACGCGCATGATAACTTCATAAAAAATGATTGGCCCCTGCGAGCCAGATTTTTCATAGATATTGGTCAGGGTGCGGGTGGCAACCAGAACATCCTCTGCCATGATAGGTCTGAAATAATCGATGCTGAGGCCACCGGCCATTGCTTTTTCTAGTGGAAATTTGGGAAGCAATTCATCGATTGAAACGCCGTCAGGCGTCAGCTTGTCAAGCTCGACCATGTCCCAGAACAAAGCGAGATGGAATAAGGGGGGCGCTTCATCGCCATTCAGATATTCTTTTTTCTTCCAGCCCGTCGCAATTGAATATTTGCGTATTTCCCGGCGAGAGGCAATTTCGGTCCGAGGTGCGGACGTTCGGCCTATGCAAGCAAGCAGATCATCAGACAACAGCCCACCCGTGCTTACGGAATTTTTTCTGTCTGGTTCAGGCGAAGTTACCTGTTGTTGCGCCGTACTCATGAAAGTTTACTTTTCGAAAATTTCTGTCTGGATTTCCGATTTTGCTTATCTGAGATTCATCATTAAATCCACACTAGATATTTGCCCGTTAACGGCCAAGTTTGCGGCTTGTACGCAGGGCTATGTGCGCCTTTGGCTGACATCAGATAATGCGCAGCTTGGTGCGTCATCTGGTCTGGGCATCGCTCGCAAACTAGCCCGCATCCTACCTTTCAGAGGACGCAACAGTCGCAATCACGGCTTTGAGCTTCATTGTCCCCAACATCTTCAAATGAACAGCCGCATAGATGCCGCGCGCTTAGGCGGCATCCATAGACATAAAGCGGGGTGCAGCGAAGAGCGGTGTACGAACAGCCACTCTAGCAGCCGCTATTAGCTGGCCTTTACGATTACTTCGCCGATCATCGGCTGATACTCGCTGAAGTTCGGTTTTGCAGCGGTCGCGCCAATAGTCGCCCCGGCATCTGTCGTCAGCGTGTGACCAGTTGTGTAACCCGATTCATCGCTTGCCAACCATAGGGCTGCATTAGCCACGTCTTCGGCGAGGCCTGGTCGTCCGCGCAGCGGGGAAACTTCCGCCAATATGCGCTTGGCCTCTTCGATATTGCCGGGGTCGCCGGTCAGGACATTGGCAACCATTGGGGTCGCCATGCTTGCTGCAGCAATTGAATTGACGCGAATTCCAAAATGGCACAGCTC
>Ga0315909_10002993_pt1 | contig 21018 bp, 20 predicted proteins | sample LakEriMetagenome_11_FD_203527 | JGI IMG/M metagenome (GOLD analysis project Ga0315909, IMG submission 203527) | Freshwater fungal communities from buoy surface, Lake Erie, Ohio, United States - Buoy 2 MA125 | ecosystem: Environmental > Aquatic > Freshwater > Lake | place: USA: Lake Erie, Ohio... | reverse complement strand
ACCAAATTCGCGCTTGATCGGCTTGCTCACATTTCCCCCATCGTCGTTGCTAGCGATAGCCTACGACGGCAATGGATAACTCGTCACAACGAAAAATTCTGCGGGTCAGCCCTGCATGCGAAACTCCTCTATTAGCGAGGGACATCACAGCGGCTCTCGCAGGCAATGGCCCCACCCTTGGATTTGGTGAGGTCAATTCAGAGTTTGGCCCTACGCAAGCCGCCGTGGTTATTGGCACATCGGGCACAACAGGTGCACCCAAAGAAATCTTTTTAGCCTCGCACGCTTTGGTTTCATCTGCACGCGCATCTAACGCCTTTGTCGGAGCAAAAGCCGGTGACACATGGTCGCTGCTATTGCCGTTGACTCATGTAGCTGCGGTTAATGTCTTTGTTCGGGCCTTTGAATTAGGAACAATTCCTGTCGATCTTCGCAATCATTCAGGTGAATATCCACGAGTTAACTTCACTGCGATTGTTCCAACACAACTTTTCCGTGCGCTCAATGGAGATGATCATTTACTGAAACATTTACAAGGAGCCCAAAAAGTTTTGGTGGGTGGCGCAGCGCTTTCAAACGCTATCCGAAATCAAGCAACTGCTGCCGGAATAAACGTTGTGACCACTTATGGAATGAGCGAAACTTCAGGTGGATGCGTTTACAACGGCGAAATTCTTGAAGGAACAGAAGTCGAAGTTCGTGGCGGTTCCATTTTTATTCGCGGAAGTATTCTGGCATTAAATCTTGATTTATCAGATGGTTGGTTTGAGACTAAAGATTTAGGCGAATTTGTAGATGAGAAACTTGTTGTCATTGGTCGATCAGATGATGTGATTATTTCTGGCGGCGAGAATCTCTCGCTCAATAATGTCGAAAGCATTTTGAATGAAATCTTTCCAGATATCCAGTGCGCTGCCTTTTCGGTAGATGATCCGCAGTGGGGGCAAACCTTGCATATTGCTGCTGTTGGTGAAGCCGATACAGACCGCATTAGCTCAGTGCTGGAAGAAAAAATTGGAGCTTTCGCAAAACCAAAGGGTATTCATTTCGTAAAATCGCTACCCTTGCTCGGTATTGGAAAAGTTGATCGCAAGAGATTGGCACAAGAGTTATCAAATGAATAAGTGGATACTTGGCGCACGCCCTCGCACACTTCCTGCCGCAATTGCGCCAGTTGTAGTTGCAACCGCACTTGTAGGTGCTGATTTCAATTGGTTTCGTGCGCTCCTAGCTTTAAAGGTAGCGGTATGGCTTCAAATAGGCGTGAACTTTGCAAACGATTACAGCGATGGGGTTAAGGGAACGGATGCTGATCGCGTAGGCCCAATTCGCTTAGTCGCTAGCGGTATGGCATCAGCTAAATCTGTAAAAGCTGCTGCCTTTATTTCTTTTGCAATTGCAAGCGCTGCCGGAACTTGGCTAGCGTTCTTGACCTCACCATTACTAATTCTTATTGGCGTTATCTCTATCGCAGCTGCTTGGGGATATACGGGAGGCAAGAATCCTTATGGTTACAAAGGGTTGGGCGAATTATCTGTATTTCTCTTCTTCGGTGTAATCGCAACAATGGGTTCATACTATGCACAAACCGAAGAGCTAACACTTTTGAGTTTCATCGTCTCTGTGCCGATGGGCGCACTTTCATGTGCCATTCTTGCAATTAACAATCTTCGTGACAGACCTAAGGATGAACTAGTTGGCAAACTAACTGTTGCCGTCCGTATTGGTGATCGTAAAGCTCGACTTATGTATGTGGGGCTTCTGCTGCTTGCTCACATCGCTGCTCTCGCGACATTGATTCCGACCGTGCTTCTAACCTTGTTAGCACTACCCATGAGCTACTCAATCTCAAGGCAAGTTTTAAGTGGAATTTCAGGTAAGGATTTGATCCCGGCTCTTGGCAAAACCGCAAAACTGCAAATGGTTTTTGCTCTCTTGCTTGCTGTTGGCTTAGGGATACAATAAACACATGACCCGAGTCGTCCTACTAGTTTTGGTTTTTGGATTCACAATCTATGCACTGATTGATTGTGCTCGTGCAGATGAATCCCAGGTTAAAAACTTGCCGAAGTGGGGCTGGCTGTTAATCATTATTCTCTTGGGACCAGCACTGTTTGCAATTGGTCCAATTTCTTATTTGATTGCTGGTCGTAACAAGCCAAAGCGGGGTAAGGGGCCTAAGCGCCGCATACTTCCACCAGATGATGATCCAGATTTCTTAAGAAAGCTCTAGAGCCCCGAATACGTGTGCTTTCCGGTTCCCCAAATATTTATATAAACATAGTTGAACAAAAATGTTGAGCCAGCAAATAGGCACAGCCATGCTGCACGTCGACCGCGCCAACCAATGGTTACGCGGGCATGTAGATACGCGGCGTATGCAACCCAAGTAATGAAAGCCCAAGTCTCTTTTGGATCCCAACCCCAGTAACGACCCCAGGCACTTTCTGCCCAAATTGCTCCTGAAATTACCGAGAATGTCCATAGCGGAAATACAAATGCCACAAGGCGATAAGACAATAGATCGAGTGTCTCTAAATCTGGCAAACGTTTAGCCCATGGTGTTCGCTCGCCCTTTTTCTCCATGCGATCTAAATACAAGTATGCAGATGCAATTACATTTGAAAGTAAAAACACTCCACCAGAAATGATTGCAGTTGAAACGTGAATAACGAGCCATTCGGACTTAAGGGCAGGCACCAATGGAGCACTTGGTACATACAAAACCGTGATCGCAGTTCCAATAGTTAAAAGCACAGAGACAGAAACTAAAAGTCCTAACCAACGAAGGTCATACTTTCGAAGCGCCAAAAGATAAGCACCTGAAAAAGCTAAAGCACCAGTAATTGAGAACTCGTACATATTTCCCCAAGGCACTCTTCCGGCAGAAATGCCTCGTGCAATAACTCCAGCAAATAGAAGTAGAAAACCTAGAATCATCAATGCAGTTGCAATTCGAGCAACTTTTTCAGTCCGTTTGTAATCCAACACTGCGGATTTATCTGTAGGCACTTTCACCGCCCAAGCAGTTTCTATCAAGTGCGCAAGAAATGAGATTGCATAGACAGCCATCGCTGAGTACACCAAGTAATTTGATGCAAAAGCCCACGAACGTGACATCTATTTCTCTCCCTTTAACATCTTCACAAATCCCTGCATTTCAACCTCTAAGCCCGGTGCTGCATTCTTTGCCAATGCCGCAACTTCGACTTGGTCTGCTACTCGAATCCAAATTCTTCGTCTGCGAGTAAATAGAGAAGCTAGCAACCCAAGGATGGCAACAATACCGCCAAGCAATGCAAGGTGCTTTCCAGGATCTGCTACAAAGTTAAGGTTCACCCATTGCACATAACCTTCAAAAGTTATTGATCCACCTTCATATTCAAAGCTTTCGCCAGGCTTTAACCCCTTTAAACCAATCTGAGTCATATCCGTTGTATCAAGTCGATAAACAGATTGTGGAATTCCTGAGTCCAAACCTAAGTCACCGCTCCAGACAGAAAGTAGTAATCGAGGATTTAGTGCTTTAGGAAAAGCACTTGCTCCCCCGTTTTCTCCTTCACGCACATAAGTTGGAAGGAAAGATCCTAAGAAGCCAACTTGTGGAACTGCATCAGGAACCTTAATTGCGCCAATAGATCGAAGGTTTGCATCTTGCGGCAAGAAAGTTACTGGACCTTGAAAAGCGACATCACCCTTTGAGTCCCGAACTGTTACAACGGGCGCATAACCATTTGCCTGTAAGTAGACACGGGTCATGCCAATAGTCATAGGGCTATTAACTTTTATCGTCTTCTTTTCTATTTTTGTAGAACCGTCTCGAAGTAGTGAAACATCAAGTGTGTAGTCTTCGGGGGCGCTAGTTTCAAGGCTGTATTGTGCAACAAACTTATCGGCAGTCATCATAAATGTAGGAATACTTGAATCTTGAAAAAGCTTTCCGCGTATCAAAGTATCGTAACTAGTCGAAGTATTAACAAATCGCTCACCAACGTTGATAATTGCTTCGCCGCGCATTCCAAAGAGCGAACTAAAACTAATTCCTAACAGGATTAAAATTAGAGCTAAGTGAAAGAATAGATTTCCGGTCTCTCGGGTAAAACCTTTTTCGGCTGATAGAGAGCCATTAGCCTCTAGAACTCTAAACCGGTTTGACTTAAACCAGTCGCGAGCAAGGTCAAGTTCATTGCCTTGTGGGCTCCACGATTGATGATGTTCTAAACGAGACAGATTCTTTGGCGTAGCAGGTGGCAACGCTCGTGCAGCCTTGAAGTGTTCAAAAGTGCGCGGAAGTACACAACCAATAAGTGAAATGAACAGCAAAATATATATCGCACTAAACCAAGGCGACCCGTAAACATCAAACAAATAGAAGCGATCCATCCAACGTGCTTGTTCTGGTGAATCTTTGAAGTATTGCCCTACCTGAAGTGGGTTTTGTGTTCTTTGTGGGACTAATGATCCCGGAATAGCTGCAATACCAACCAATAGAAGCAGAATCAAAGCTGTACGCATACTTGTTAGCTGTCTCCACATGAAGCGAAGCAAGCCAACATTGTCTAGTTCAGGAATTTGAGTTTGCTGGCTCATCAGATCACCGGAATGAAGTCAGAGATTAGAGAGCGCATTGAGTTCATTATCTGACTCCAGAAACCCAAAACTTGTAATAGACCAAGTGTTATTAAGAAGACGCCGCCGATTTTGGAGATCACATCACCGCGTCGGTAAATCAGTGAACGAAGTTTTGCCGACTTATCTAATGACAAACCTGACAATATAAATGGCAAACCCAAACCTAAGCAGTACCCAAATGAAAGAACTGCACCTCGAACCGCACTTGATTCTTGAAATGCCAATGTTTGAACCGCGGCAAGTGCTGGTCCAATACATGGTGTCCAACCAATTCCAAAGAGAATGCCCAGCATTGGCGCACCTAGTAAGCCCCCGGTTGTTCGCATCTTTGGACGTATAGTTGGTGAAAATGGGAAACGACCATAAAAAACAAAACCAAGGAAGATGGTCAAGATTCCTAGTATCCGAGATATCAATTCTTCATTTGCAGAGAGTTGATTGCCAAGGCCGCCAAAAATTGCACCGTAAGAGACAAAAACCAAGCTGAAGCCTAGAACAAACAGGGTTGATCCTAGTAACAATTTACCGCGACTGACTGAAAAACCTGCCGCAAAGGATAAATAGCCCGGAACAAGAGGTAGCACGCAAGGAGAAAGAAAGGAAATTACACCAGCAATAAAAGCAAATGGAAAAGCTGTCAGTAAAAACCCTGAAAAGATTTGCTCTACAAAGAACTCTCTCATTCTGCAGAAACTTTCTCAATTAATTTAGAAAGTGATGCGACTGTAACAACGCCAGAGATTCTGGCAGCCACATACCCTGATTTATCCAGAACCACCGTCGTAGGAATTGCATTGGCCGGCAAAGACCCCTTAAAACCAAGCAGAATTGAGTCATCAATAACCGTTGGGTAAGGAATTTTGAATCTACGTTCGAAAGCTTCAGCGTTAGCTGGATTATCACGGGTCAGAATTCCAATGAAGGCGACATCTGTGTACTTGTTTGCCAAAGCAACCAGTGTTGGAGCTTCTGCGCGACAAGGTGAACACCATGACGCCCAAACATTAACAACAGCAACTCTGTCCTTTTGGTAAGTGTAGTTCTCTCCTGACAAGGTCATTCCGGTAATGGCCGGAGCAATCTTTCGATCTGAAATCTTGATAAATGTCGTAGAACCATCACCTGATACAAAACTTTCCTCTGAAGCTGAAGTTCCTCCACCGCCACATGCCGTTAATGCAAAGGCAAGAACAATATATGCGGCGATTTTTTTCATTACTTCTTCTCGGGTAACAAGTGACGAGCCGGTTCTGAATATGAAAGTCCTGTAATCATTCCTTCGTCATCAAAGTGAACACTTGTCACAGATGCCAGGGTGCACTCTCGTTTACGAGGATCATGAAGTAGCCGACGATTTTCAATTGCACTTCTTAAGATCCAGATTGGTAGCTGGTGAGATACACAAATAGCATCTTTGCCATTGGCAGCTTTGTTTGCGGCAAAGATTGCGGCAAGCATCCGCGAGATTTGCTCCTCGTATGGTTCTCCCCAAGAAGGTTTCCATGGGTTCCACAAATGTTTCCAAGCCGCTGGATGACGCAAAACTCCATCACCAACTCCAAATGGTTTTCCCTCAAAAATGTTTGCTGCTTCAATCAAGCGATCATCGGTGGTTATTGAAATATTGTGTGCAGCTGCAATAGGTGCTGCGGTTTCTTGAGCACGCTGCAGGGGTGAGACATGAAGAGCTCCGAGATTTAAACTCTTTGACCATTCGCCAATTGTTTGTGCCATCTCTTGCCCACGCTCAGACAATCTCCAACCAGGCTGACGACCGTATAAAATTTTCTCAGGATTATGGACTTCTCCATGACGAACTACATGCACCGTTGAACTCATTGGTAAAGCATAAAGCGTCCCTAAAGCAGTTCTCTCGCTAAGGTAGTGACATGGCACTCACGAGCAAACGGGCTGCCTTCTTCGATGTCGATAACACGCTTATCCGCGGTTCAGTAATTTACTTCTTGGGCCGAGGCATGTATCAGCGTGGTTACTTCACCAAGAAGGATATTTCTCGGTTTGTTTTAGCTAACCTGAGATTTCGCTTAACGGGCAAAGAGAACACTGAAGAGATCCAAAGATTTCAAGATGCTGCCACAGATTTTATTGGTGGGCACAACGTTAAAGATATCGAAGCAATTGCTCAAGAAATTTATGATGAATATGTATCGCCAGCAATTTGGCAAGGAACTATTGATATTGCTCAATCTTTAGTTGCCGAAGGCATTGAAGTCTATTTAGTTACAGCGGCTCCAGAAGATATGGCAGTGATCATCGCAGAACGTTTAGGTCTGACTGGTGCACTTGGCAGCAAAGCAGAAATTAGCGATGGGATTTACACCGGTCGTATGAATGGTGCGTTGTTGCACGGAAAAGAGAAAGCAGTTGCAGTTACCCAACTTGCAAAAGAAAAGGGCTTTGACTTAACTGAATGTCTAGCTTTTTCAGATAGCAATAATGATCTGCCACTTTTGCAATGTGTTGGACATCCATCTGCAATCAATCCCGATGCTTTGCTTGGATTGCGCGCAATGGCAGAAGGTTGGCCGATTCACGATTTTCGTAAGGCACGATTTATTGGCAAAGCAATTTCGCCGCTAGTTGTTCGTCTGGCTGCTCTTGGAACCTGGCTTACCCCGCGTAAACGTAGAGGCTAATTAACAAGAACTCACGATATGCCAGTAATGTAGGCAAGTTATGGAAATGCGCTCCTTCTCGGACTACCTACGTAGTGTTGATGACGCTGCCTTCTTAAATCTATTTAACGCTCGGCCTGATCTGATAACCCCGGTGCCTTCAGATATTGCATCCCTTGCGGTTCGTGCCTGTTCTGCGCCAAGCCTTGCGCGAGCTATAGATTCACTCAACCAATGGCAGTACCAAGTACTCGAAGCTTCTGCATCCATAAATGAACCTTTCACCGAAAAACAAGTAATAGCGTTGACAGAAAAAGAAGCGAAATCTGCCCTTACCCACTTGATAATGATTGGTTTGATCTATCCATCAAATGATGGAATGCGTTTACCAACACAATTGCGTGAAGTAATGGGTGCAGAACCAGCTGGTCTTGGGCCAGCGTCTTTAGCCAAACTGAAGTTGAGTGAGCTCGATGATGCACCTGCGGATGCAAAGAAAGTTTTAGATCGTTTAACATGGGGACCTCCACGTGGCAGTGTTGGCGACATCAAAAATCCAGGTCCTGGCGTTGCTTGGCTTCTTGATAAAAAGTTTTTGGTACCGCTAGATCAGCGAACAGTAATCTTGACGCGTGAAGTTGCAATTCATCTTCGCGGAGGAAAAGTTCACAAAGAGCGATTTATCAATCAGCCTAAGTTAACAGGTAGCAAGCGCGATGAAAAACAAGTAAATCTAGCCGCAATTGCAAATGTTTCAACAGTTCTTCGTTGGGTTGAAGAACTACTTAACTTCTGGGCAGATGAACCTGCAGATGCATTAAGAGCGGGAGGTCTTGGAGTTAGAGACCTAAAAATCATTTCAAATCACTTAGGTGTAGATGAATCCTGTACAGCATTTATTGCAGAACTTGCCTATCTCGCATCTCTTGTCAGTATTGATGCTGATGAAAGAATTCTGCCAAGTAACAAATTCGATATCTGGTTAATGCAGACTCCGGCCGATCGTTGGCAAATGTTGGCATCTCAATGGTTGATTACTTCCCGTGTAAGTGGATTAGTAGGTAGAGCAGAGGCAAAAAATGTTGCTGCACTTGGCCCAGAACTGGACCGAGTTAATGCAGCCCGTGTGCGCGCTTTAACCCTAGATCTCTTGCGTGAAAACACCGGTATCGCACCAGAATGGAAGAGTTTCAAAGAGGTTATCTCTTGGCGTGCTCCGGTACGTAGAAACTCTTCGTTGCAAGAAGAGTTAGCTGAATGGACGTTGCGTGAAGCCGAATGGTTAGGAATAACCGGACAAGGTGCGATTTCAAAATTTGGTGTGGAATTTCTAAACGGTGATGATCTCAGTTCGATTAACGAGGATCTTCCAAAGACGGTTGATCACATTTTAATTCAAAGCGATAACACAGCAATTGCTCCCGGACCATTGGAGCACGAGATTTCTCAAGCGTTGGCAATGATGGCTGAAATTGAAAGTCGCGGTGGCGCAACTGTTTATCGCTTTACCGAAGCAACAATGCGTAGAGCTTTAGACCATGGCAAAACTGGTGATGAGATTAAGAGTTTTCTAATCAAGACTTCTAAAACACCTATGCCACAACCTCTTGAATATCTGATTGCCGATGTGGCAAAGAAGCACGGAAAACTTCGTGTGGGAAATACCTCATCATTTATTCGCTGTGAAGATACAGCATTGATTTCTCAAATCATGAATGACAAAAAACTTGAAATCTTGTCACTTCGACGTATTGCCCCTGAAGTTGTTATCTGCGACATGGATGCGACGGATGCGATGCGAACCTTAAGAGAAGCTGGTTATCTACCTGCCGGTGAGTCAGCCAACGGAATGGTATTGACTGGACCGAAATCCAACCGGTCAATTGCAAAGCCAAGACCACCACGTGTCATTGGTGAAATTGAAACACCAACAGAAGATGTAATTAGTGCGGCAATTCGAGTTTTACGCACTGGCGAAAAATCAACACATCGTCAATCTAAACTTCGCCAAGTTGCCAGTGAAGCTTTAGGACAACTTCCACGCACCACCGCTAATGAAACTATGGAAATTCTTAATCAATTCATCCTTGATGAAAAAACCCTGTCCATCGGCTATGCCGACAACAATGGTGGAGTTACACATCGAATAATCGATCCGATCCGCATTAGCGCTGGGGCCTTAATTGCCAAGGATCATGCAACGGGCGAGGTCCAATCTTTCAGAATTCCACGCATCACCGGCGTAGCACCGCTATAGACTTATCCCATGTTGGCCGACCTCGAAGCGTTAGTTAAGTTGGAATCACCAACTGAAGATCTTCAGGCATGTCGCGATGTCATCGCATTGGCAGATGAAATTGCAACACGTGTTTTAGGAAAACCCGCCGACATTCGTGAGGTAGCTGGCCGTCCTGTTTTTTGGTGGGGTTCTTCAGCACCTGATGTTGTTGTACTTGCACATTTAGATACGGTCTGGCCAAAGGGTTCATTTCAACCTTTGTGGCAGGTAGAAGGCACTGCAGCACGTGGCCCCGGAGTTTTCGATATGAAGGCTGGATTCATCCAGGCTTTGTATGCGATGAAGGGAATCTCTGGCAATGCCGCGCTGATTGCTACAACAGATGAAGAAACTGGCAGTGCAACTAGTAAAGAGTTCATCAAAGAGATTTCAGTAAAAGCAAAAGCTGTCTTAGTTTTAGAGGCAACCCTAGATGGAAAAGTAAAAACGGGAAGAAAAGGTACAGCGATGTACCAAGTAAAGATTCATGGCAAGGCTTCGCATGCAGGTCTTGAACCGGAAAAGGGCGTTAATGCAACAACCGAAATTGCACATGCAGTTTTAGCAATTGCTGCAATGGAAAATTCAGAGCATGGAACAACAGTTGTTCCGACAACATTACGCGCCGGAAACACAACAAATACGGTTCCAGATTTAGCTGTACTAGATGTTGATATCCGTTCGTATTCGATGGCAGATTTACAACGTGTAGATGGTGCAATCAAAGCTTTGAAGCCAGTAAATGCAGGTACCCGTTATGAAGTGAGTGGTGGTTTCAACCGTCCCCCTCTTGAAACTTCATCAACTATGGCTTTATACGAGCGTGCTGAAAAAGTTGCTAAATCACTTGGAATGCCACCACTGGGCCATGCATCTGTTGGCGGTGCCAGTGATGGAAACTTTGCTGCAGCTGCGGGCGCACAAGTTCTAGATGGTCTTGGCGCAGTCGGAGGCGGAGCGCACGCCGCGCATGAATGGGTAGACATCAGTACCCTTGAAGATCGCAGCAAACTATTACATGCGCTAATAAAGGATTTACTTAATGACTGATGGTCCACTAATTGTTCAGAGCGACAAGACGCTTCTGCTCGATATCGACCATCCAATGTCAGTTGAATGTCGTCGAGCAATCGCTCCATTTGCTGAGTTAGAGCGCTCCCCCGAACATATTCACACCTACCGGTTAACTCCACTTGGATTGTGGAATGCCCGTGCTGCAGGACATGACGCAGAGCAAGTTATCGACACCCTAATCAAATATTCGAGATACGCAGTACCTCATTCAATCCTTATTGATGTTGCCGAAACAATGTCACGGTATGGACGTTTGCGACTTGAAATGGATCCGGTTCATGGATTGATTTTGATAACAACTGACACTGCAGTTCTGGAAGAAGTCATTCGTGCAAAGAAAATAGCTCCACTGCTCGGAGCACGTATTGATGCCGAGACTATTACCGTGCTGCCAAGTCAACGAGGCCAGATTAAACAATCACTCTTGCGTTTGGGTTGGCCAGCTGAAGATTTCGCGGGCTATGTAGATGGACAAGCCCATGAGATTAGTTTGGTACAAAAGGATTGGAAGATCCGTCCGTACCAAGAGTTAGCTGCTGAAGGATTTTGGCATGGCGGTTCAGGTGTAGTTGTTCTTCCGTGCGGTGCAGGAAAAACAATTGTCGGGGCAGCCGCAATGGCACATGCCAAAGCAACAACCTTGATCTTGGTGACAAACACTGTTGCTGCACGCCAATGGCGTGATGAGTTACTAAAGCGCACGACCTTGAATGAGGATGAAATTGGCGAGTATTCAGGTTCAAAGAAAGAGATTCGCCCTGTAACTATTGCTACTTACCAAGTCATGACAAAGAAGAAGAATGGTGTTTATGCCCACTTAGACCTCTTTGATTCATACGACTGGGGTTTGATTATTTACGATGAAGTTCATTTATTGCCAGCACCGATCTTCCGCTTTACTGCAGATATTCAATCCCGTCGCCGTTTAGGTTTGACCGCAACTTTGGTGAGAGAAGATGGCATGGAGGGTGAAGTTTTCTCACTTATTGGGCCAAAGAGATTTGATGTCCCTTGGAAAGAGATTGAAGCGCAGGGATATATCGCGCCGGCGGAATGTATAGAGGTTCGAGTTAATCTGACCGAAACTGAGCGTCTAGCCTATGCAACCGCCGAACCCGAGAACCGCTATCGAAACTGTGCGACAACACGTACAAAGCGCGATGTTGTAGAAGCTCTAGTAGCCAAGCATGTTGATGATCAGGTGTTAGTCATTGGTCAATACATTGATCAACTTGATGAATTATCCGAAGTTTTAGGGGCACCATTAATCAAAGGTGAAACTCCAATTAAAGAGCGAGAGATTCTCTTCAATAAGTTTAGAACTGGCGAAGTTAAGTGCTTAGTAGTTTCTAAAGTGGCTAACTTTTCTATTGATTTACCTGATGCAACAATTGCAATTCAGGTCTCTGGTGCATTTGGCAGTCGTCAAGAGGAAGCACAGCGCCTAGGTCGCATCTTGCGTCCAAAATCTGATGGCCGTGGCGCTAAGTTTTACTCTGTAATTTCACGTGACACGATCGATCAAGATTTTGCACAGAACCGTCAACGCTTCTTAGCTGAGCAGGGTTATAGCTACAAGATCATTGACGCTGACGATGTTTTTCAAGGGAAGATCTAAATCTCTCTGGATCTACTCGCCAATAATCATGGTGCACACCATCAATCTGTGTGACCGGAATTTGTTCGCCATACAAACTTTGTAACTCTTGATCTCCATCAATCAAGATCTCTTTAATCTCAAAATTTAATTCATCCTTAAGGGACTGTAAAACCTTTAATGCATCTTCACAAAGATGGCAACCAGTTCGGCCATAAATTGTCACGATGGTCATTAATTCACCCTTTCAACCCTGCTAATTTGCATAGAGAATTGGTAATTCCTACCCCTGACCTTAAACCACGGAGTGAGCCCTGATAGCGTTTGACCATGATGCGCATTAAGAGAATGGGGCCTTTTGCTCTTGCCGGCGCATTGATTCTTGGACTGTTAACCGCACCTGCTGCACCTGCTCTGACCTTTAAACAAATCCCTGCAACAACATGGGGGCACATCTATGCAGGTACACAAGCCTCAACTACGGTTCCAACTCCGACAAGAAGTAAGAATCTTGAAGTTAAATCTAACTTCCAGGTTAAGTACAACAACTTTCCCGAGTGGGCAAAGAAAGAGGTTCAGGCCTCGATTGATGTTTGGTCTGCAAACTTTAAATCTTCAGTTGTTATCTCAGTTGATGCTTCGTGGGGGCGTTCAAGTTCATGGGGTGTTTTAGGTAGCGCGCGCCCAGGCAGCTTCTTCTCTGCATTTTCTGGCGCGCCTGATCCATCTCTTTGGTATCCCTCAGCACTTGCAAATGCTTTGGCAGGAAGAGATTTAGATAAAAAGAATCCTGAAATAATTATTCAGGTTAACTCTGAAGCGGCATGGAATTCAAGAGGTGACGGTGTTCCATCAAGTAATGAATATGACTTGCAATCTGTCTTCTTGCACGAGCTAGGTCACGGACTTGGATTTCTCTCTAATGATGCTTATGACCCTTTCTTTGGTTTCGGTAGCTTGGATCAGCCAACTCCATTTGATGCTTACCTTCAAACCAGTGATGGTCGTCGATTAGCTGATCTTCCAACCCCATCTAAAGAACTTGGTGTTGCCTTGACTACTTCTTTGGTGTGGTCCGGCGCGCTAGGCATAAAAGCAAATGGCGGAATTAAGCCCAAGATGTATACACCCGCGCGTTATGAATCAGGCTCATCAACTTCACACCTTGATGAAGCAACTTTTTCAAAAGCGGGACTTGATTCTGTAATGACTCCAAACCTTGATCCAGGTGAAGTGTTTAAAGAACCTGGACCGCTTTTGCTTGCAATGATGGAAGATATGCGAAGCAAACCGCCTGCAGGCGTAGCAACCGACTTTCCATTTTCGCCTCGTAACGCACAAGCTTTCACATCAAATGCATCAGCTTTGATTGCTTTTGATCCACCGGCAAATCTGCGTACGGCTCAAGTAACTGAATACCTTATTAAGAACATAAAGACTGGCGCAGAAAAGAAGTCTCAATCCAGCCCAGTTCTTATGACAGGGCTAAAGAATGGAACCTCATACACATTTAGCGTTATCGCTAGAAACTCACTTGGTAGTTCTGAACCCGCAATTACAAAGCCAGTGATACCGCAAACAGCATGGACTAGTTCGGTTCTTGATAGTGCTGCAGATGGAAAAACTGTTGCAAGTACAACCTTTAATGGAAGACCGGCGATTGCTTATACAGACACCAAGAGTGGTGACCTAAAGCTTGCAACATTTGATGGCAAGAGCTGGAGAAAGGTAACTGTTGACGGCGCCGGTGGCAGTAGTGGCAGAACGACTCACAATCTCTCTGGCGCAATCAGTATGTGTGTCAACGGCAGTGGTATAAAACAAACTTTGCACATTTTCTATACAGATGCCACTGAAAAGGATCTCCGATATACAACTTTCAATGGTAAAAACTTCACTTTCGAAACTGTTGATGGAAACGGTCCTTCTGTAAACAACTACGAGGACCCAGTACGAGTTCGTACATCTAGTGATGTGAGTGTTGCTAATGCATGCGTGGCATCAGCAAGTGCGGTGCAGGTTTTCTATCGTGATGAATCCCAAGGAGTTTTGCTAGGCGCAGTTAAAACTAGAAATGCTTCTTGGCGCTATGAATTAGTAGATGGTGATCGTAAGAGTGATGGTCGAACTACTGGAGATGTCGGCTTCCATGTTCAGGCAATTTTTGATGGTAAAACAACATATGTTGCTTATGACTCTGTTGTTTCAATGAATCAGAAGAAGGAAATAACTTCCGGTGCTATTCGAGTTGCAACTCGAACTTCGATTGAGCCAACTGCCTGGCAATATCAGACACTTGATATCTCAACTGATGATGCATTGGTGTTTGGGTTTGATGTCGCACTAGCCAGAACTTCTTCGGGTGTTTTTGCAACCTGGCTTGCCGCCTCTGCTGCATCAGCGCCAAAGCCAAATCAAATCCGTTGGAGCTGGCTTAGAGATTCCACAAAAATTTATAAGTTGACCACTGAAAATTTTGGAACCCCAGATAAGTATCTGGCTACTGATGGAAAAACAATTATTTTTAACTGTCAAGAAAGATTGTGTGCTCTAGATACAAGCAAGAAAGATCTTGGCCAATCTGCTATCCGCTTAGTTAGCAGCACCCAAGGCTCCGAATCTACTCAGAGCGCTTGGGTGACTGTAAACAAAGTTAAATATGTGCTTGCCACTATTAATGGCAAACTTGCACTTCTTAAACCGTAATTTTTTACTTAGCGTTACGGCGCTGAATGCGAGTCTTCTTCAGAAGCTTCTTGTGCTTCTTCTTCGCCATGCGCTTACGTCGCTTCTTAATTACGGAACCCATATGTCACGCTCTCTTTTCTAATGTACGCACTGTGTGTGCGGGGGTTTAGGTTCCCGCGGAATGAGGGTAAAAATCGAAACCGTATCTGCGCTTGATGTGACCACTAAAAGCCCTAACTCCTTTGAAAGCATGGCTCCTAGGAGTTCTTTCTGCCCTACTGGCCCGCTATCAGCTGCTACAACCGTGCCTTTTGCATTAAATGTCAAAAGTAATGGTGTCGCAACCTTTGGCTTCCAGTTGAGTTGAGCCGTTGCACCTGTAGAGATAAATGCCGCATACGTCGAACCAACCGTTATTGCCGGACCGGTAGAAGGAAAACGATAGGTCCAAGTAGGTGCGAAGGAAGATGTAAATTTCGTTATTGCAGTTTCTGTTTTTCCAGCAGCGACAACTTCACCGCCCAATAACAATGTAGATGTTGCGCTATTCCAGATTCTCTTTCCTTTGACCGCTGAACTTCGAACGACGTTAGTAATTTTCAACGCCTTTGAAATTTTGATCAAAAAGCCATCTGTTATACCGGCAACTTTCTTACCAGCCAGGGTTTCACTGCTTGAACCAACCACGGTAAAGCTTCCATCTGCGTGACGGACAACTGCATCTGCGGTAGTGGATGCAGAACCAATCTGCAAGAGTTTGCCAAATAATCCAGCTTTATCGGCGTTCACAAAGAATCCGGCGCTGCCTTTCTCGGTTCCAATGATTCCAACAAGGGAAGCACCATTTCGATCCACAGAGATAGCTGTTGGAATCACAACCGAACTTGTCGGCAAAGTATTTGTGGCAACAAGCACGCCTGCAGCGGTGACCTTCCAAAGTGTGACAGCCTGCAAATTACCAACAGCTGTTGTTGGTGGCGCAGCAGCATTATCCGGATTTATCGGAGTTGCTGCAGGGCTTGGTGCGATTAGCCCAAGTGCTAAAGGTGTAGCACCTGCTATCCAAATGTCTCCTGCTGAATCAACTACTGCAGCGGTAGCAATCGATGCCGGTGATTGATCTAAAGAGAGATTCCATAACTCTTTTCCGGTCGTATCTACAGCACGTGCATATGCTTTAGCTTCTTTGGTTCCAAAGACAATCAAACTCTTGCCCGAAGCTACTACTCCGCCTACTTCATCTGGTGTACCGACAGTTGTTACAAGCTGCATTGCCTTTACAGAGATTTTCTTTGGAGCGGCGTTAACCGCTGGAGTAAAAAAGAAAGTTGCGATTAAAACAAAGGAAAGTAAGCGTTTCACGCTAATTCCTGCGAACGATCGCGGGCCGCCTTCATTGCTTTAGCAACAATTGAATTTAGGTCAGCATCACCAAAAGATGCAAGGGCTGCAGCGGTTGTCCCATTCGGGCTAGTTACATTTTCGCGCAAAGTTGTGGCGTTTTTTCCAGATTCTTCAAGTAGTTTGGCTGCGCCAACAATTGTTTGAACCGTAAGGGTTGTTGCATCTTTTTCTGAAAGCCCCAGCTCTTTTGCTCCGGTAACCATCGCTTCAACAAAGGCAAAGAAGTAAGCAGGTCCCGAACCACTGGTGGCAGTTACTGCATCCTGTAGATCTTCAGAGACTTCAATTACTGAGCCGGTTGCGGCCAGAAAACCGAGTACAAAATCACGTTGTGCAGCTGTGACACCAGCGCCCATAGAAGCCGCAGCCATTCCTTTACCAACCAAAGTTGGAGTATTTGGCATTACTCGAATTACGGGGTTACTAGTTCCAAGGCCATTGCTAATAAATGAGATCGTCTTGCCTGCTGCAAAGGTGATCACGACAGCATTTGGATTGATTGAACCCTTAATCTCTTCAAGAACTGTTGTCATATCTTGTGGCTTCACAACCAACAAAAGTGCATCTGCAACTGAAACATTGGCCGCAAGGGATGCAGCCTTAATTGAATACTTCGAAATCAGCTCTTGTGCACGTTCTTCGCGTTTTTCAGAGATTGTGATGTGATCCGGCTTAACACCAGATGAAATCAAAGCGGCAATAAGGGCCTCACCCATTACACCGGCACCGATAACGGCAACCTTTGATTGCTGATCCATGTAACAAGTCTATCCTTTATGCCTGTAGGCTCTGCGACTATGTCAGAAGTTAAAGCAGGATTTGCCCGTGATTGGGTTGAATTCTTTGACCCAAATGATGAAGAGACAATCTTTAAGTGCGATCTCACTTGGTTAACTTCATACTGGACTTGTATTTATGGCGACGGTTGCCAAGGTGTCTTTAAGAATCAGCCAAATTCAGGGTGCTGTACCGAAGGTGCGATGTACACCGATGAAGATGATGAAGCGCGCACAGTTAAAGCTGCTGCTTACTTAACTCCAGATATGTGGCAGTACTACAACGAGGCTCGTCCAAAGAAGCCTGGTGGCCCATTAAGAATTTCAGAAAAAGATGAAGATGGTGAACGCAAAACTCGTCGCGTAGAAGATGGTTGTATTTTCTTGAACCGTAAAGGTTATGAAGCCGAAGGTTTCACTGGATCATTTGGTTGCGTGCTGCATCATGTTGCACAACGCGATGGAAAGCACTTTGCTGACACAAAGCCAGATGTGTGTTGGCAGTTGCCATTGCGTCGTAGCTTTGAAACTCGCGAATATGGCGAGCGTGAATACTCAGTAACCGTAATTGGTGAGTACGAACGTCTTGCATGGGGCGATGGTGGCGATGATTTTGACTGGTACTGCACAAGTAACAGCGATGCACACGTCGGAACGCAACCGGTGTACATCTCAAACAAGTATGAACTTGAATTGTTGATGGGTAAGGATGCCTACGCCGAATTAGCACGCTTGTGTGATGTCCGAATGGAACACATTCGAGATGCCGCAGCACGCTCACTTCCACTATTTATCATTCAGCATCCAGCAACTTTGGCCGCCCAGAAGAAATAGTCAGTGCCTTGTCATAGGGTTACCTCATGGCCAAGGTAGAAAAAGAACCATTCCGCTGCACCGAATGCGGTTGGACATCCCAAAAATGGGTTGGTCGCTGCGGTGAATGCCAAGCATGGGGTTCAGTTGAAGAAATCGCTGCTCCGAAAAAACTTTCACTAGTTGCAGGAAATGTAACTGCTAAAGCAACTCCTATCGGCGATGTAGATCTATCTGCAGCACATGCACGTGCAACCGGAGTATCCGAATTAGATCGCGTACTTGGTGGTGGATTAGTTCCAGGTGCTGCAATTTTGCTTGCTGGTGAACCAGGTGTCGGTAAATCAACGCTTTTACTTTCAGTTGCCGCACAAACTGCATCAAAGGGAATTCCTGCCTTGTATATCAGTGGTGAAGAATCTGCATCGCAGGTGCGTCTTCGCGCAGAGCGAATCAATGCAATTGATCCTCAACTCTTCCTTGCATCCGAAACAGATTTAGGTGCAGTCATTGCACATATCGATTCTGTTAAACCACAGCTTTTGATTATTGACTCGGTACAAACTATTGGCAGTTCGGCAGCAGATGGTGCGCCAGGTGGTGTAACTCAGGTTCGCGAAGTTGCGGGCGCGTTAATTCGTATTTGTAAAGATCGCGACATCACTTTGCTACTAGTTGGACATGTAACAAAAGATGGATCAATTGCCGGTCCTCGCTTGCTAGAACACATTGTTGATGTTGTTTTACAGTTTGAAGGCGAACGTCATTCGCGTCTTCGTTTAATCCGCGCAATCAAGAACCGCTTCGGTGCATCTGATGAAGTTGGATGCTTTGACTTAAGTGACACCGGCATCGAATCAGTACTTGACCCAACAGGTTTGTTTACTTCGCGCCATGCAGAACCAGTTCCTGGAACCTGTGTAACCGTAACTCTCGAAGGTCGTCGTCCGCTTCTTGCCGAAATCCAAGCACTCGTATCTGCTGGTCGTGAAAATGATTATGGAAACGCACGCCGAGTTGTCTCTGGTTTGGACTCGGCCCGCACATCTATGACCCTTGCAGTCCTAGAACTTCGTGCCAATATCCGTGTTGGTGGGCGTGATGTTTATGCAGCAACTGTTGGTGGTATGAAAATGACCGAACCAGCAGCTGATTTAGCCCTTGCTTTAGCGGTCGCATCAGCTGCAAAAGGTCTTGCTTTACCGTCAGATTTAGTTGCAATTGGTGAAGTTGGTTTAGCGGGTGAAATCCGCAAGGTAAGCGGTGTAAACCGCAGACTTCAAGAGGCATACCGTCTTGGCTTCAAGCGTGCGTTAGTTCCAACTGGATCAGATACAAAGATTGATGGCATGGAGATCGTTGAAGTTTCACGCCTTGATGCCGCACTAAAACGGGTAAAAATCACCGGCGAATGAGCTCGCTAGAAAAACCAATTCTTACTTGGTTTAAGAAAAACAAAAGAGATCTTCCTTGGCGTGACACAACGCCATGGGGTGTGATGGTCAGCGAATACATGTTGCAGCAAACCCCGGTTAATCGCGTTTTGCCTAAATGGAATGAATGGATGCAGCGCTGGCCAACGCCTAAAGATTTAGCAAAAGCAACACCTGCTCAGGTAATCACCGCTTGGGGGCGTTTGGGTTATCCACGTCGTGCACTTCGCTTACATGCTGCTGCACAAATCATTGCTGAAGATTTCAATAACCAAGTTCCAGAAGATCAAGAAACTCTGCAGTTGTTGCCAGGAATTGGCGAGTACACCGCTGCAGCAATCGCAGCTTTTGCATTTGAACAACGTTCGCTGGTGATGGATGTAAATATTAGACGCTTGCTTGTTCGAGCAATTGATGGCGAGGAACATCCAAAGCCAGCACCGACTGCGCGCGAGAAAGCTCGACGCTTAGCAATTCTGCCTGAAAAGAATGCACATCTTTGGGCTGCAGCAACCATGGAACTTGGTGCACTTGTTTGTACATCTAAAAACCCATCCTGTGAATTATGCCCAATCATTGGACAGTGCAATTGGCGTAAAAATGGTTATCCAAAAACAGATCTAGCTAGAAAATCTCAAGATTGGCATGGCACTGATCGCAAATGCCGCGGAACTATTGTTCAAGCTTTACGCGAGAATGAATCATTAACAGAGACAGCCATAAAGAAACTGTGGCCTGATGAATCACAGCTCGAAAAAGCCCTTAAAACACTGCTTGCAGACCAACTAATTCAGGCACTTCCCCGCAAGCGATATAGACTGCCGCAATGACACAGTCTGCGATTCGCTACGCAACTAAAGAGGATGTTCCACGTATTCATCAGCTCATTAAAGATTTAGCTGAGTACGAGAAAGCTCCACTAGAAGCAAAAGCGACTTTCCAACAAATCGAAGAGACAATCTTTGGCGATAACCCCGTCGCTTACTGCCATGTTGCTGAAGATAACGGCCTTGTAGTCGGAATCTCCATTTGGTTCCTGAACTATTCAACGTGGGTAGGCAAACCTGGAATCTATCTTGAAGATCTCTACGTTGATCCTGCTTACCGCGGCAAGGGTTACGGTTTAGCTTTCCTGAAAGAGTTAGGAAAGATTTGCGTTGAACGCGATTATGAAAGATTGCAGTGGTGGGTTCTGGATTGGAACCAACCAAGCATCGACTTCTACAAATCCTTAGGCGCAGTGCCCATGGATGAGTGGACTGTATATCGCGTTAGCGGAGACGCACTTAAAAAACTAGGAAGTTAATTAAGCGGTTGGTGCTTCTGCAAGATCTTCAGGAGTGTCAGGCAATGTTGCCTTTGGTGCTCCCTTGAAAGTAAAGGCTGCTTCTGCGCCTTCACCTTCAACATCTACAACGATGATCTCGCCTGGCTTTAGTTCACCGAACAAAATGCGCTCTGACAAACCATCTTCGATCTCTCGCTGAATTACACGACGTAATGGACGTGCACCTAACAGCGGATCGTAACCACGCTCTGCAAGAAGATCCTTCGCAGCGGGCGTGAGCTCGATGCCCATGTCCTTTGCATGCAAACGATCATCAAGATTCTTAAGCATCAAATCAACGATCTGAATGATTTGTGGCTTAGTCAACTGGTGGAAGACGATGATGTCATCGATACGGTT
>Ga0315909_10002992_pt1 | contig 21019 bp, 20 predicted proteins | sample LakEriMetagenome_11_FD_203527 | JGI IMG/M metagenome (GOLD analysis project Ga0315909, IMG submission 203527) | Freshwater fungal communities from buoy surface, Lake Erie, Ohio, United States - Buoy 2 MA125 | ecosystem: Environmental > Aquatic > Freshwater > Lake | place: USA: Lake Erie, Ohio... | reverse complement strand
CAGCAAGAGCAAGGCCACCACGTACCAGGGGGCTGCCACCATGGAGGCTCGCAAAGCGAGCATCAGGTAGAAACCCGCCATGAGTGTGCCCTGCAGTTCCGACATGGGAATACCTCGTCCCGTGCGGCGATGCCACCAAGACAACAACACCCATTCGATCACAGTGACAGCAATCACGATGTCAATCAGCAAAGTGCCAGAGAAGATCTCGCGCACGATGTTTCCCCAATACCGCGGCCCGCGCCGCACGTTGTCATTATTGTAACTGGCTATCGTAACAGCCAGACTGTTTGTGCCAGCTTACATCGAATGCTGTCAGCGTATTCGGACACTTATTACTTGAAGTGTAACCCTGAAAGTCCGGCTTGGGATGTGCTTAGGCGGACTGATTTTGGAAATCGTGGTGCCAGGGTGGAGTTTTTGTTGGGTGTTATTGACTAGGGCGTCAGGGCGACGGGTTGAAAATCCTTGTGTCAGCTCGAGGCCGGCCCGGGCCACCAAGAAATAGCGCGCCCCTCCAGAAATGGTGTGGGTTACAGAATATGTGGTCCCGCATCCTCATTGGCGATTTTGCCGACTTTTCTAACTACTGCCGAGAGACACTGCAGTCTCAGCCATCACCATCTCAGCACTACGGTATTTTTCTGCCATGGCACGTTCATGGGGCGTACTGATTTGCGCCTGCATATAAGCACCCAATCCTCGGGCTCGCGCAACGATGTATTTGCCACTCGCAAGTCGAGCCGTCTGATATCGATCGAGCGCTGTGCACAAATCTTCATGAGCTGTCAGTGCCTGCACCAAAGATCTCGCGTCTTCCGCCGCTTTAGTCACACCCATGCCGACGTGGGGACGCGCAACAAAAGCGGCGTCGCCCAGCAGTGCGATGCGACCAAAAGCAAGTTGCTTGGATTCGAGATCAAACACAGGCTGAAAAAATAAATGCTCGGTTTTTTCAATCATTTCCGCAAATTGCGGCGCCAGTACCTGTCGCGCTGCAACGCGGGCGTGAACCCGATGGTGGGCTTGTATTAGCGGAGGCGGTATGCCATCAGGCCAGATTTTTCCAGTGGCATCCGTCACCATGTCGCGCAAGGTAGTCGCTTCATCAGCGGGGCGATACCAAACAAAGTTATAGCGACGCTTACCCGGCTCAACCGTATTATTTTTGCCAGCGACAGGGTAAGCAATCATTTGCTCATGCTCGGGCAAACCAAACGCAAAATACGGAAACATTTCTTTCAGGGCGCGCGCAGATAAGACCGATTCCTCAACCATGCCGCGCCAAGCGATATATCCCGCGTATTGAGGGTTGGCGTTTGCTACCAATGTCTGGCGAACAATTGAGCGCAGGCCATCGGCGGCAATGAGTAAATCGGCGCTAACGCTTTCGCCATCAGCAAACTGGGCTGTTACGCTACTTGGATCTTGATGAAACGAACTCAGAATTTTGCCGCCGTGATAGCGTTCGGTGGGAAAGGCTGCACTCAACAAAGCAAAGAGCCGGCCCCATGCAGTCAAAATTTGCGGGTAACGCAAAGTACCGATTCGCCTGCCATCCATATCCAAGGTAATGCGCTCTTGGACTTGAATACCCAAAGAAGCATCGACAACTACACCCGCTTCACGGAGGGCCGCAAAGAGTTCAGGATGCGTGACAATACCAGCGCCACGGCTTTCGAGTTCGGCTGCGACTTGCTCATAGATGTGTACATCCCATCCAGCACGAAGCAACAGATTTGCTGCAAACAGCCCCCCTATAGATCCGCCAATGACGATCGCTTTTTTAGACGGGTTCATTGGTCTGGTCGTTTGGCTCTGGCTGCTTAACTTCATCCGCAGGGTAGTTCAATTCAATCGTGATGCCCGAGGGATCTTCAATAAAAAGCTGATGCAAACCCAGACCCGGCACCGTGCGTTCTCGATAAGGCAGGTTACTGTCTTGCAGGCGGCGGTGCATGTCGGCTAAATCACTAGCGATGAAAGCAATATGATCAACCGCGGCGCTACCATGGAGCGAGCTTTCATCTTTATCGCCCAAATAGGCTTTTAGACCGTCGGGGTCATTTTTATCGATGCCGATTAAATGCACCACGCCAAACTCAGCTTCGTCGCCGCCCTGATAAAGCCAAATACCAGGAAAAGGAAAAGCCGGGCGAAAGCCCACTTGAAAACCGAGTATCTCGGTATAAAACTTTTTAGATAATTCCAGTTCAGTGGTCCGCACCGAAAAATGCGCCAGTTTTTTCAGAGCCATATAAGATCCTAATCATTAATTTAGAAGGTCACTGGAATCGATGCCGATAACCGACTGATAAATTTAATTACTGATAAACTCTAATCATTGTTTAAATACGATGGTACATGTTTTTTAGACAGCACTTGTTACAAGCCTTTTTATTCCCTTGCCTGACGTCATTAAAGGATTATTTATGTCGACATTATTTTCACCTATGGATTTAAAAGGTCATGCGCTGCCTAACCGCATTGCCATGGCGCCATTAACACGATGCCGCGCTGGTGATGGCGATGTACCTCAGCCTATCTCTGCTGTGTATTACGCCCAACGTGCTTCCGCCGGCATATTAGTTAGTGAAGCAACCAATGTAACGCCAAAATCTTGTGCGTTTGAAAAGGCACCTGGTATTTACAGCGAGGCGCAAGTCGCCGGCTGGAAAGTGATCACTGACGCAGTACATAAAGCCGGCGGGCGAATTTTCATGCAGCTCTGGCATTGCGGCCGTGTTGGCTCGGAAGCTATTTTGAATGGCGAAGCACCTTTGTCGCCCTCAGGCGTTAACGATGACCTGGGCGCCCTGCAAGTTTATGGTCTGATGGCTAACGGCCGCTATGCGCAAATCGCCGCAACGCCCTCACGCGCAATGACCCTCGCAGAAATTGAAGAGACCATCGCGGACTACGCAAAAGGAGCAGCCAACGCAATCAAGGCAGGTTGCGACGGTGTAGATATCCATGCGGCAAACGGCTATTTGCCACACCAGTTTTTATCCGCTACGTTGAATCAGCGAACTGATAAATACGGCGGCAGCTTGCAAGGACGTCTGCAGTTTTTGAAAGAAGTGATCGAAGCGATTTTAGCCAAAGTAGATGCATCGAAAGTCGGCATTCGCATTTCACCTTTTGCCGGGTACAACAATACACGTGACCCAAATGCCAAAGAGACTTACACCGCAGTGGCAAAAATGGTCGAATCGTATGGCTTGGTTTATCTGCATGTGGCAGATACTAACGCCTGGGGTGGCACACCGGATATGCCCGAGATATTGAAAACGGTACGCCCGCATTACACAGGCTGTTTGATGGGTAATGGTGGCATTGACCCGGTCGATGCACAAAAAATGGTGGAAGAAGGTGCGTTAGATATGGTGGCATTCGGCCGACCATTCCTCTCTAATCCGGATCTGCCAGCACGTATTAAAAATGGTGGCCCCTACAACGAAGCGCGATACGTAGGCTGGTACGGCGGCAGCGAGGAAGGCTACACCGATTACCCTACGCTGTAGACCTCACTGCGATTGGTTCAGACCGGCATATGACAAATTCATACGACTGACTGCTGTCGGTCGCACCGCCCTAGCGCAGAGCAATTGGCGGCAATAGTTTATCGTTGCATGGGCTGAAAACTGGCAACCCGATGGTTGACGCAAGCTTATCCAGGTTTGATTGCGCCCTGGGCCACCAAGAAGCAAAAATGCCTCGCTTTATGCGGGGCATTTGTTTTGGGACTGGAAAGGTGGGGGTTTTTTAGACGAGGTGAAGTTCAACTCGCTTACCTAGGGCCGCCGCATATTTGCTGAGGGTGCTTAGGCTGGGAGAATACTTTCCAGTAGCCGGGTGACTAGCGGCCATCAACTACACATAGGCCATGTGATCTCATGACGCACTAACCTCAGATCAAACCTTGTCCTCAGAAACATCGATGGTTACCCCAAGGGACAAAACATCACTGGGCGAGAGTCCAAACATCGTCTTAAATGCCGTGCTCAAATGGGCGGAGCTGGAGAATCCAGCCGCAAGTGCAGCGTCAGTCAGGCTAACGCCTGCAGAAATATTCCGCATCACCATTGCCATTCGTCGCCAAAGTCTATATCGGCGAAATGGAAGGCCAACTTCAGCATCAAACCTCGCACGGAACCGGGACGGAGATAATGATGCTAGGGAAGCGGCGTCTTGAATTCGCCCGAATGCATTTGGGCTACGTTCGATTTCACTCAACACCCTTGAAATACGCGAATCTTTTGGACGATTTGGAAGTAAGCCAAATGCATCAAAAGCAGCATTGATACTAATCTCTTGCGAAACTCCGAAAAACTTCTCTCGCCCCTGTAACAAAGTTTGATCTTTCAAAGACAGGCATCGATCTCTGAGTGGGTCAAGATACAAGAAAGCCATCGGCCCCGTACTTTTAAGATGGTGCAGGGATTGCGAGGGTATGACTGACACTACGCTTGACTTCCAAACTGACCACTGCTTTCTAGGTTTCCAAAACCGCAATTCAAAAGCATCGGCAAGGGCAACAGCAATGGTCGTAGCCACATTCATGTGGGGAACAAGGTCCAGACCGGGGCCGATATACATTGCTCGGGCAGGACCTATACAAATGCGCGGAAAAACAGGCGTTTTTTGAAAGATTGATTCCATAAAAAAGGACAAAATCAGGGGATTTATTCATCCATATCCACATTCATCTATGCTCAATCTTCCGATTTATCTTGCAATGACTGGTTTTGCAGTTATGGGCATAGGTGCGATGGTACTGCCCATGCGCGTAACAGCACAATTTGATATTCCAAACTTAACAGTGTCAGGCAAAAATGAGATCCGTGCGGTCTACGGCGGATTCGGATTAGCAATGGCGATCGTGCTTTTGATCGCAATTGAACAGCCGGCACTGCGTGCCGGCATCTTGCTGGCTGTCGCCGCAAGTCTAGGTGGCATGGCAACAGGGCGCGTTATTTCTGCTTTTGTCGATAGAACAATCAGAAAATGGCCTCTTTTTTACTTGCTTCTCGAGATAATCCTCAGTTCACTACTCATCATCGCTATTTGATGAAGAAGATATCGAAGCTCCTTCTCGCAAGGCTACCCCTGCTGATCTTTGGGATCTGGGCCATTGCTGGCGGAATGATTTTCTGCTTTCCAGTTCAGTTCTATAATTTGACGCCGGGCATGAGCTCATATGGCCCATACAATACTCATTTCATCCGCGACATAGGCCTCATATACTTCAGTAGCGGTCTGATCGGCATATACGGCCTCCGTATCTCGAACGCTGCATTATGCACCGCAGGTACCGCTTGGTCATTATTTCATGGAGTATTTCATCTACATCTTTGGGTTCACCGAGGTTTACCTTTTGATAGACTGTTTTTGTTTGACTTGAGCGTAGTAATTATGCCGCCGTTTTTTATTATCTTTACGGCGAAGAAAATCTCTATTGAATCCAAAAAAATTCTATGACTATTAACCAATCGGCTTCTCTAAATTTTTTATTCCCAGCATTCATCATCCAAGCGTTTTAATCGGGAAGGATCTAACTACGTCACCACAAAAATTGATATCAATAGTGAGAATCTAATGAAATACCTTCCCTCTGCCGCATTGTTGATTGCAGGCCTCATCCATCTCCTGCCAATACCTGGGGTCATGGGCGTGCCAGCTTTATTTCGACTATATGGCATCGAGATTAGTGACCCAAATATTGCCATCTTATTGCAACACAGAGCACTCATGTTTGCGATTCTGGGTGTAATCATGCTTACTGCAATTCGCTTGGAATTTTTACAAATCACAGCGCTATCTACGGGGCTGGTAAGCACCACGAGTTTTATCGGGGTCGCTGCATGGGTTGGACACTACAATCATGCAATTCAACGGGTAGTTATCGCTGACATTGTCGCTTCGATCGCGCTTACCGTTGGCCTTGTAGCCGCGGTATGGCTCCGTAGGCAAGCGTCACCATGAGAAACTTCATGGCGCGGGGGGAAACTTAAGAAAAAATGTCTTCAGTTCAAATCGTTGCCTCCCATGGACACTCTCAACCGCCCAAAGATAGTGACTTAAAGCAGAAAAGTCTTTGACTTTTTCACCCTTCGATTGTGTGTAGTCGGGACATTTGCTTACCTATAAGTCGATGCAAATCGATTCTTATGCCAGAACAACATGCATCAACGATTTGACCAGTCATCGCCATGAAATTCTCTAGCCCAGTAACTATACAAGGTAAGCATGCATCATTAGTTCCATTAACTATGGCGCATCATGATGGTTTATGTGAAGCCGTCCGCGATGGCGAACTTTGGAAACTTTGGTATACAAGCATTCCTTCGCCTGAGGGAATGGCAATTGAGATTGATCGGCGTTTGGGCTTACAGCGGTTAGGCTCAATGAATCCGTTTGCCATTTTGGACGCTAAAGGGAACCCGATTGGAATGACAACTTATATGAATATTGATCAAGAAAATCGAAGGCTAGAAATAGGATCTACTTGGTGTCGTCAGTCGGTTCAGCGCACAGCGATTAATACTGAATGTAAATTGATGTTGTTACGGTACGCATTTATAAATCTAGATTGTATTGCTGTGGAATTTCGTACACATTTTTTTAATCATCAAAGTCGAAAAGGCATTGAGAGATTGGGAGCAAAATTAGATGGTGTATTACGAAGCCACCAAATCAATCGCCATCCAGATGCTAAGGACAGTATTCGAGATACGTGTGTTTACAGCATTTTGGCATGCGAATTCCCTGCTGTAGATGCTCATTTGAGCTTTCGATTGCAACTGCCCGACATGTAAATCAGCGACTTCTCGCCGCGCTTAGTAGGGTAATCTCCCCATTTTTAACGGACGCCTGAAGTAGCGTTCCGCGGTCATGGCTCTCGGCTGATTGGAAGTGATGATGACCTGCCCCCGAACCTATGCTAGGCCAAGAAAACTTGCAGCGCTTATGCGTTTGCCTCTTGAATAACCGGTGCGCAGCTGGGGACTGGGTATTTCCCTGAAACTGTCATCATTTGTCGCATGCTCTGTCAGACACGTGATGCCGTACGTTTAAATGCAGGGTCAATGCAAACCAATCAATAAAAAATAAACCAATGTCTCTCTCGCACCCAGACTCTTCTCTTGCAACTCGTCATCAAAACGGCGCACTAAGCGCGCTTCATGCGTGGGTTGACGCAGTGAATCGCCATGACCTTGAGGCGATTGTCACAATTTTTGCGCCCGATGCGAGCTTCTTCGGCACAAGCACCCAAACATTGGTGAGCTCATCCGAAGGCATCCGACAATACTTCGACGTGGTGTTCAAAAACTATGCGCCACTCACGGTCGCGCTTGGGCTGGTCACCATCAGCGAACTGTCGCCAGAGAGCGCTGTGATCACCGGTTATGACAAGTGGCAGGTGACGCGTAACGGTGAGTCGGTCGAAGGCATGGGTCGCTTAAGTGTCGCGGTGGCTTTACGTGACGACCATTGGCGCATCATCAGCTTCCATCGTTCTGCCATACCGGACTGATATTGTTTTGTTGCGCTTGGGTTGGGTGTGATGCTGTTTAAAATCATCAGCAGCGACAGCCTAGCTTGGTGCACATTAAGGCCTAGCCCTGGCCGTGGCGTATCTTGAAGCATTCAGCCCCTCCCTGTTTCACCATGTATGGACACTCACTACAACGCTGTCACGCGCTGGGTTCACTGGCTGACTGCAATACTTGTGGTGGCAACGTTCATCCTCGGCCCGGAAGATCTTGATGAATCAGAAAATCTTGTTGGTGACTGGAGCGTGCAACTCCACGAAACATTGGGACTCGTCGTATTTAGTTTGAGTATTTTTCGCATTGTCTGGATGCTTTTTTTCCAGCCACGCTTGCACATCCCTATGTCTGCCATCATGTCCATGAGCGCCAAGACGCTTCAAGCTGCACTCTATTTTTTATTGCTCGCCGTTCCTTTCACTGCAGTGTTCGGCATTTGGCTCAATGGCGATGCGTTAAATCTCCTCGGAAATACGACGATCATGCCTCCGTTCACGGCGATGAAAACTACGGGTGAGCTATTGCTTAATCTTCATCCAGTCCTCGCCGATTTATTGATGTGGCTGGCAGGCGTCCATGCGGCGGCGGCGTTGTTTCATCATTACATTTTGAAAGACACTGTTCTCAAGTCGATGATGTCGAAGTCGCTTGGTGACCCATGATAAGCACCTCCGTATCAGCGACTTTGCACTCGACCCCTGACTTCTGGCCGAGTTGTCCCAGTTCGATATTGCTTCAGCAACCCTTTCTTGACTCTTCCCTGTGTCTTTCAATCCGTCTTCTGTCGAAACCACCAGGACTCTGACTTCTCCGAGGCGCTTGCGGAAACCTTTTGATCCCTGCGCATTCTGAAATCTTGTGGCTAGGTGACTATGTGGTACCTCAGCGCATCCAAGCCGGACCGTGCCCTCGCAAAGGCCTTGTCTTGCGGTGTTGACGCTGCATACTTCGATTGAAGGCAAGGTCGCGCTGAAATCGCAAGGGTCACGTGAGCCAGCGTAACTGCACACAACGTGCAGGGTATGCCCACCTGAAAACCCAGCCTCTGACCAAAACCAAGGACCTCGCCATGACCGGAACATTGAACAAAGCTTTACTGATCGGCCATCTTGGCCACGATCCTGATGTGCGCACCATGAACAGCGGTGAGCCCGTCGCGCATTTATCGATTGCGACCAGCGAGGGGTGTAAAAACAAATCCACCAGTGCGCGGCGTGAGGCCACCGAATGGCATCGTGTCGTGCTTTACAAACGACTGGCCGAGATGGCGGGCCAACATCTGAAAAAAGGGGCTCTGGTTTATGTCGAAGGCCATCTGCAGACGCGCAAATGGACGGGAAAGGATGGCGTCGAACGCCATACAACGGAAATCGTCGGCGACGAACTCCGCTTGCTGCACCGCCCGTCGGAATATCGGGCGGCGCTAGATGTGCACCCAACACCGCGCTTTGAAAAAACGCCGGGAGAGTCAGCGGCTGGGCAAAGCGTCTCTTTTTGAGCTAAGCCACCGAACCTGCAGGTTCGTGAGCGACGTCGCCAAAAGCGGCTTTTTTAATGACCGCGGAACCTGACCCTCGCTTTTGAACACTGATTTTGCATGCCCGCTTCAAAAAAAGATAAGACGCCTGCGAGGAATTCGATGAACGCTCTGCCATGCGCCAGCCTGCTTGCAAGCCCGACACCAGGCCGGCCGGATACCACGCGAAAATCGCCTTTTGTTTTTGCTGCCGGTAATGGGTTTCCCGAGCCAATACTCTCGTCGCAACGCAAAATTCTCGCCTCTTGCGGCCTCCATCTGACGTCCATCGGACCAGGCGAATCGGTGGAATCTGCTCAAACTCTGATCGCTCATCTCGCCCCACATCTCTCGAATGGCGCCAATTTACTCATGCATGTGCATGGACAACGGGGGATAAACCATCAACATGAGTTGATGTTCAAAGAATCGGCTGATAGTCATGTCAGCACGGCAAATTTTCTCGAACAGCTGTTGAAGCAAGCAGAAAAACTCCATGTAGGCCGACATCAAACTCCTCTCCCGCTGCCGATCTTGCATGTGATGAGCTGCGAGGCTGGCGTACTCACGGATGAAATACTGCCGCGTAGCCCTTTGTGGAATTCGGCTTACATTATTCTGTATTCAGGATCGAAGCCCATTCTGGCGTCTCATTACGATGCCGCACTGGCGTCAGCCGCCGCGTATATGAGCCACTGTGGAAAACACGATATTCCTGTTGATCCGAAGCGATTGTTTTATCTGGCAGGAAGCCGGCGTGGAGACGGAATGCGCTTGCTGGGAGGCGATCTGCAGGCTCCGCTGGTGCTCAACGCGCCCAAAATAGCCGACGATCTCACGCCATCCGGGCTGGGTCGACGCCTCAAAGGTTCGGCAAATGACATCGCCGATTTTTTTCTATCCGCCATCGAGACGAGCGCAGAAGAACGACAACTTGCTGCATCCTGGCGACAGGCGATCGTCGAACTTTTGAACACGCGAATTCAGCGTCGCGATCTGGTCGGCGTAAAACGTCTTCTCGCGGAGCAGCCAGCAAGCATTCATCCGCCCGCCTCGGCGAAAGTGGTACCTATCGTGTCGGCTCTTTGCTGGAGTACCGGACGAAACGAGGAGGCAAAAATGATCGTCGAGGCCATCCTCGACAAATGCGTGGATTTGAGTCAAACCGACCTGACAGGTTGTGGCCCGCTTCTCGCATCACTCCCCCACAGAAACCCGATGTTGCTGCAACGGCTGTTACAGCACGGGGCTAATCCCAATGAAAGAGAGTGGGGTGGCAAAACGCCTTTGATGGTGGCGACCTATCATCAATTTCATGCCGGTATCAAGTTACTGCTGGATTTTGGCGCTGACGTCGATTATTCCCGGTACGGTGATACCGCTTTAACGCTTGCTGTACGGCGAGGCGACATCACCGCGGTCGCGTTACTGCTCAACCATGGTGCGGGTCCGAAAGCGGGCTTGTCGCAGGCGCTGATCGATCAGGCAAACAAAGCGGGGGACTTTGACATAGCAGCACTACTTGACACGGCACTTGAACGCCATCAAGAGGGCTGAATTAACGATAACCACCCCAGACCGGTCGCCGTGCCATGACGCGGCCGATACTCGCAACCAATCCATCCCTCATAGCCTGCCTGATCCATCATCGCGAACAGCCAGGGGTAGTTCAGCTCACCCACGTCCGGCTCGTGCCGGTCAGGCACACTGGCGATTTGCACGTGTCCGATATGGGGTAGGTATTGCCTGAACGTGCTGATGATGTCGCCCTCCATGATTTGGGCGTGATAAAAATCCATCTGCACTTTGAGATTAGGCGCACCCACCGATGCGAGCAAGGCATGCGCCTCTTTTTGATAGTTGAGGAAGTAGCCTGGCATATCGCGCGTATTAATTGGTTCGATCAATAGCGTGATGCCATGCGGCGCGAGACGTTCGCAGGCATAGCGCAAGTTTCGAACGAATGTGTCACGACACTCGGCCGGGTCTGCATGGGCCGGCACAATACCGGCGAGTGCATGGAGCTGCGTTGTGCCTGTTGCGAGCGCATAGTCGAGGGCTTTTTCCACACCGCTGCGAAAATCCTGCTCGCGCCCTGGCAGCGCACCAAGGCCACGTTCGCCCGCGGCCCAATCACCCGGCGGTAAATTGAACAAGACATTCTGCAGGCCGTGATCGCGCAGGGCTTGTGCGACAGCGTTTTTGTCTTCGTCGTAGGGGAACAGATACTCGACCGCACGAAATCCGGCGGCAGCGGCAGCGGCAAAGCGGTCCATGAAAGGCACTTCGTTGAACAGAAAACTCAAATTGGCGGCGAATTTGGGCATGGTACGGGCTCGTCAAACGGCAAATTGAGTTGCCATGATACAAGCCCAGCCCTTATCCTTTGACGCAGATCAATCACAACAAGGGAGACAAGCATGGAAGTCCTGATCACGGGTGGCGCGGGCTTTTTGGGTGCAAAGCTGGCCCGACAGTTACTGGCACGCGGCACGCTGGCCGGACCCTCGGGGCAGCCTGAAAAAATTTCCCGCATCACGCTGCTGGATCAGGTCGCTGCGCAGGGCTTCGATGATGCGCGCATCGCGGTCATGACGGGCGACGCTGCCGATCCGGCCGTGATCGCCAAGGCACTGACGCCATCAGTGCGGTCGGTTTTTCATTTAGCCGCTGTCGTCAGCGGTGAGGCGGAAAGCGATTTTGATCTTGGCATGCGCATCAACCTAGATGCTACCCGCGTCTTGCTGGAGCAGGCGCGCAAGAACGGCAACCGGCCACGTGTGGTGTTCACCAGTTCAGTCGCCGTGTTTGGCGGCGATCTGCCGCCCAAGGTATTGGACACCACACCGGCAACACCGCAGGGTTCGTATGGTGCGCAAAAAGCCATGTGTGAATTGATGGTGAGCGATTACAGTCGCAAAGGCTTCGTTGATGGTCGCTCGCTGCGTTTGCCTACGGTCACGGTAAGACCGGGCAAAGCCAACAAAGCCGCATCAAGCTTTGCCAGCGGCATTATCCGCGAGCCTTTGAATGGCGTGGTGTCGATATGCCCGGTACCGCCGGAAACCAAGGTGTGGGCATTGTCACCTCGCAGCACGGTGCACAATCTGGTTCACGCGCATGAGTTGGAGAGTGCTGCATTTGGTACCGCAGGCGCAGTCAATCTTCCGGGGCTCACGACCACCGTGGGTGACATGGTTGCCGCCATGGGCCGCGTAGCCGGCGCGGAAACGGTGAAATTGGTGGAATGGAAAGAAGACCCGGTGATCATGAAGCTCGTACGCACCTGGCCCGGTGATTTCGTTACCACGCGCGCAGAGAAAATGGGGTTCGTCCACGATGCCAACTTTGACGATGTGGTGAAAGCGTATATCGAAGAAGAGCTTCGTTGAGTACTGCTAACGCTTGCGCAGGGGGCTATGCTGAGTTCAAGTCCCTTCGCGCATGCCCCATTTCCACATCCAGGTGGTGGGCAATGGCAGCATCATGAACAGGTGCTCGATGACGGCGAGCGTCAATAGTCCCGCGACCAGACACAAGCTGGTCGCAGCGAACGCATCCTGTGGCTGCATCGATACCGCCATCCACAGTGGCACCAGCACCGCCATGGCTGCGGTCACTGAGACAGGCATGAGCCAATTCCACGAACGGCGCGTGAAATAGCTTTGTAAATACGCGAGATGCGCAGGGAGGAAGTTCTCCGAAAGGTTGCGCACGCCAAGGAAAAGATTCAGCTTGGCCGAGAGGCGCATGGACCACAGCACAAGATAAGTCCACCACCCTGTTTGATTTGGTTTATCCCAACTGACTGCAAACACCATCAGCGCGAGCAGTATCAACGCCATCTCGTGGTGCAGTATCGCTTCCGTTGCATGACGAACGCGTCGCCAACCCCGGCTATCCGGGGGGCATTCGCTGCGCCGTGCACCAGTGACATAACCCAGCAGGAAAGCAATCTCCTGCCAGCTCCATACAAGCACGGCGCACGTGAATGCGCAATAAGCCGATGCGACGGTGGTGCGCGATGCAGAAATCGACAAGCCTACCAGCGCGAATCCTAACAGCAGCGTGAATTTGAGCAACGTCCATTTGAACGTCCAGCGCGGCAGTCGGCCCAGATACATGATCACGCCGGTGGAAAACCACCAGACAAACAGCGTGAACAGGGCCGGTAAAAGATACTGTGACATCAGAAACTCACTCGGACATCACCAGCTAGGCACGAGCCGCGCCGACTGTGGCAAGGCGTTGGACTTCACCGGAATGAAATACATTCGCACAAATACCGCTGCACCCGCCACGCTCCAGAATGCCTTTTGCAGGTTACCCAGAATGCCGCCGGCCGCCTTGCCTGCATCTGCCCGCATCGCGCAGTGGTAGAGCCGGTTCAGATTGGCATGGAAAGCTGGATGGTCGATATCGAGCACGATGGGAAATACCTGCTTGGTAATTTCATTAGTGATGCGGAAGACGTCGAAATCGTATTCGGTTGGCTCCAGCCCCATCGCCTGCTTCAGCTCGGGCCGGGTGTGATCACGCACGTACATCGTTGCGTACACCGCGAGGAGGAAAAAGCGTATCCAGAGCACATTGCCACCCTGCAGCAGCCCGGGATTGGCACGCATGATTAATGCAAACGATTCGCCATGACGAAACTCATCATTGCACCAGCGCTGAAACCAGCGAAAAATCGGATGAAAGCGCTTGTCCGGATGTTTTTCCAGCTGACGGAAGATCTTGATGTAGCGGGCGTAACCAATTTTCTCTGACAGATAAGTCGCATAGAAAATATACTTAGGCTTGAAGTAGGTGTAGCTCTTGGTGCGCTTCAAATTACCCAGATCGATGCCCAGACCATAATCCTTCAGCGAGGAATTGAGAAAGCCAGCGTGACGTGATTCATCGCGCGCCATGTATTCCATGAGCTTTTTGATGTCCGGATTACTGACATTGCGCTTGATTTCGTTATAAAGCACGCAGCCCGAAAATTCGGAAGTCAGCGAGCTGACCAGAAAATCCAGAAACTCCTGACGCAACTCCGGCGACATTTTGTGCGCCAACTCGCGCGCCTCTTCGGCAAAGGTCGCATCACGCTGAAAATGATCGTGATTGTTGTCGCCCTCATACTCGGCCATCATCGCATCCCATTCGGCACGCACCGGCTCGATACTGATCTTGTTCATCGCATCGAAGTCAGTTGTATAAAAGCGCGGCGAGAAAAGGGTGTTGGTCACCGCCTTTTTGGCAGCGTCTTCAACCGACTTTATTTCACTGATGGCAGTGTGCATGGTATTTGCTCCTCTACTTCACGAATCACGGACTTTTCCTCCACGGGATCGGCGCGCAATAGCCACAGGTGCAAACCCAGATATCCGAGCCAGAACAGTGCCAGTGCCGCTTCGATCACCGTAGCATTCATCGCTTTTGAATCTCCATCGCCTGCGAGGTGTAAAACCCGCTGGAAATTTTTTCTGTGTTCCCGATCTGCCAGCCATTCAGCGCGGTGCATTCGCCGATTGCAGAACGCAGCGAGGCCTCTGCAATTGGCTCAATAAACGGTGCGCGATCGCTGCGCGGAAAAATGCGGCCAACACGAATCATGGTCGCCAGAATCGGATTGCTCGGTGCAAAAGTGAACAGCAGCGAGCGCCCTGTGCGCTGCGCCAAACCGGACAGTACGCGAACCATGTCGTGCTTTTCGTAATGAATCATCGAATCCATCGCGACGACATGATCGAAATCGCCATAGGATGTCGACAGCATGTCACCGGAGACAAACTCGACCTTACCCTCACCCAGGTCATCCGGTACGCGTTTGCGCGCCAGCTCCACCAGGGTAGGTGAGAGATCAATCGCCACCACATGCGCACCGCGACGCGCTAGGTCGACCGCCAGCGTGCCGGTACCGCACCCCGCGTCGAGGATGCGACGCCCATGCAAGTCATGCGGCAGCCATTCAAGCAGCGTCTGTCGCATTCGTTCGCGTCCCGCTCGAACGGTTTTCCGAATACCCGATACGGGTTCGTCCGAGGTAAGTCTTGCCCATTGGTCAGCCGCCGTGCGATCGAAGTACTCTTCGAGCTGTTCACGTTTTTCTTCGTAACTGGTCGTTCCCATTGTCTTCCCCTATACGACCTGCCTGCTCCTAATCGAACCCCAGCAAATCAAAAATATCCCGATCTTTCATTGCTTCACAGACGAGCGGGTCAGTGCCTGCCCACAGTGAAGCTGCCAGTCGCATATATTCCTGCTGCACTGCCAAAAGCTCAGGTGAGTCCTCCATCTCGAACAACGTCGCCTTCTTCAGACGGCTCTGGCGGATCAAGTCGAGGGACGGAATGCGCGCCATCGTCTTGAGTCCGACGCGCTCGTTAAATTTGTCAATCTGGTCTGTGGCATCGGAACGATTGGCAATCACGCCGCCCAGACGCACGTTGTAGTTCTTTGATTTGGCCGCAATCGCCTGCACGATGCGGTTCATCGCAAAGATGGAATCGAAATCATTGGCGGTGACGATCAATGCGCGATCGGCATGCTGCAGCGGCGCTGCGAAACCGCCGCACACCACATCACCGAGCACGTCAAAGATCACGACATCGGTCTCGTCTAAAAGATGATGTTCCTTGAGCAGCTTTACGGTCTGACCGACCACATAGCCGCCGCAGCCGGTGCCGGCGGGCGGACCGCCGGCTTCCACACACATCACGCCGTTGTAGCCTTCGAAGACAAAATCTTCGACTCGAAGTTCTTCGCTGTGGAAATCAACCGACTCCAGAACATCAATGACCGTCGGCATGAGCTTTTTTGTCAAGGTGAAGGTAGAGTCATGTTTCGGATCACAACCAATTTGCAGCACGCGCTTGCCCAGCTTGGAAAAAGCCACCGACAAATTCGATGAAGTCGTGCTTTTGCCGATACCGCCCTTGCCGTATATAGCAAAGACCTTGGCATTGCCGATCTTGACGCTGGGATCCAATTGCACCTGGACACTGCCTTCGCCATCGGCGCGTCCACGCTTGATTTCCGAGACGGGAACTGTCGCTACATTCATTGATTTACTCCTTCGGTGATGCCTTCAAGCCGGTCTTCGAGTTCTTCGCCCGCACGACGCATGGCGTCAAGCGTGTCCTGGTCCGGTGTCCAATACTGGCGTTCATACGCTTCCATCAGACGGCTTGCCACGCGAGCTGAAGCTGATGGATTGAGTCGCGCGAGTCGTTCGCGCATCTCGGGGTCAAGCAGGAAAGTCTGTGTGAGTTGCTGATATACCCAAGGCTGCACCTGCCCTGTGGTGGCCGACCAGCCCATGGTGTTGGTCAGATGCAGTTCGATCTGATGTACGCCCTCGTAGCCGTGGGCGAGCATGCCTTCATACCATTTGGGATTGAGCATACGCGTACGTGTCTCCAGCGCTACCTGCTCGGAGAGTGTTCGAACCGTGCCGCCGCCGCGAGTCTGATCACCGATGTACACCGGTGCCATCGCAGCATCAGGACCTTTGGCGCGCTTGACCGCGCGGCTGATGCCACCCAGTGTGTCGAAATAGGTATCGATGGTAGTGACGCCAACTTCGACCGAATCCAGATTCTGATAGGCGAGTTCGATGCCGGCTAATACGCTCTTGAGTAATTCCGGCTGCGCGACGGGACGGCCAGCAACACCATAGGCAAATCCTTTGCGGCAGGTATACGTCTCTGCCAGCTCGTCTTCGTCATCCCAGCGACTGCAATCGATCAGATGATTGACGTTGGCGCCGTAAGCGCCCTCGGCATTCCCGAATACTCGCAGCGATGCGGTCTCGATATCGCAGGCATGTTCAAGCTGATACGCACGCGCATGTTTACGGATGAAATTTTGTTCATAGGGCTCGTCAGCACGTGCGGCGAGCAAGGCAGCCTCGGCCAGCAATTTGATTTGCAGGGGTAGCAGGTCGCGGAAAATGCCCGAGAGGGTAATCATCACGTCGACACGCGGGCGGCCAAGCTCCTCAAGCGACACCAACTGGGCGCCGGCCAGACGGCCATAGTTATCGAAGCGTGGCTTGGCACCCATCAGCGCCAATGCCTGCGCAATCGGCCCACCTTCGCTCTTGAGATTGTCGGTGCCCCACAAGACCATTGCGATAGATTCAGGGAAGCTGCCGGTGTCTGCGCAATGGCGCTCGAGTAAACGCTCGGCCTGCCGCGCACCGTCTTTGACGGCATAGGTACTGGGCAAACGGAATGGATCAAAGCCGTGCAGATTGCGACCTGCAGGAAGAATGTCTGGCGTGCGCAGCAAATCACCGCCAGGGGCGGGACGTACATAACGACCATCGAGCGCACCGAGCAAACCATCAATCTCATGCACTTCGCCCATGAGCTCGCTGGATGCAGCGAGTTTGTCGAGTAATTGCTGATGCGCTTCAGACAGCGGTTGGGGTTGTGCTGCACCGGTCAGCATGGCTTCGACAGCGATGCGCAAGGCCGGCGTCGGTTCAGCATCATGGGCTGATTCAGCAATTGCCATCAGCATGTCGGCACGCTCCTCGAGCGTGGGTGCTTTGCCCACCACATGCAGGCCATGCGGTATCAGTGTGTATTCGAGTTCAAGCACAGCCTCGCTCAACGCAGCGATCTGCTCGCCACTGTCGGCATGCCATACGGGCTCAGCCGCTGCCAACTCAAGCTCGACCGCCTGTGTCTGCACCAGTGCAGCGAGGTCGGTCAGCTCTTGCGTCTCTTCCGGATCCAGACCACGCCAGCGCGTGAGTGAGGCTTTGAGGTCATTGAGCCCTTTGTACAAACCCGCTTCTGCTACCGGCGGCGTCAGATAAGACACCAGCGTTGCGTTGGCACGGCGTTTGGCAATCGTGCCCTCAGAGGGATTGTTCGCCGCATACAGGTACACGTTCGGCATATCAGCGATCAGGCGATCAGGCCAGCAGGCGCCAGACATGCCGGTCTGTTTGCCGGGCATGAACTCGAGCGCACCGTGCGTGCCAAAGTGCAGCACAGCATGCGCTGCGAAATCCTCGCGCAGATAACGATAGAACGCAGAAAACGCGTGCGTGGGTGCAAAACCTTTTTCAAACAGCAGCCGCATGGGGTCGCCTTCAACACCCATCGCTGGTTGTATGCCCACGAGCACATGACCGAACTGGGCACCTAAAACGAAGATATTGCTGCCATCGCTCTGATGACGACCAGGGGCTGGGCCCCATTGCGCTTCAATTTCCCGCAGATGTTTTTCGCGGCGCACATAATCATCGGCACTGATTTTTGCGTGTACATTCGCGTGCGAGCCATGATGCTCGGCATTGCCTTTGAGGATAGCGTTACGCAAAGTGTCTACGCTGTCGGGCAAATCGATGGTGTAACCGGCGCGCTGCATCGCCGCCATGGTGTTGTAGAGCGACTCGAACACTGCAAGAAAAGCGGCAGTGCCTGTGCTGCCTGCATTGGGTGGGAAATTGAACAACACGATGGCAACTTTGCGTTCTGCTCGCTGCGCCTTGCGCAAAGTGATCAGTTTTTCAACGCGTGCGGCGAGCATGTCGGCACGTTCGCTACAGACCTGCATGTCTTGTGCGTTCTCGGCCTGCGGGAAAGTGCAGCCTCTGCTGCAGCCAGTACAGGATTTACCACCAGCTTCACTGCGGCCACCATAAACCAATGATCCACTGGCGCCATCAAGCTCCGGCAGCGCGACCATCATGGTGGCCTCAACTGGCAGCAGACCGCGATCCGATTCGCCCCACAACTCCAGCGTCTGAAACTCCACAGGCGTCACAGCGACATAGGGCACATCGAGCGAAGCGAGCAAATCTTCGGCTGCCTTGGAATCGTTGTACGCAGGTCCACCGATCAGCGAGAAACCGGTCAGCGAGACGACCGCATCCACGCTAGGTTGCCCATCCTTCATGAAAAACTGTTCCACCGCGGGCCGCGCATCCAATCCACTGGAATACGCCGGACGTACCGATAAACCACGCGCTTCAAGCGCGGTAATCACGCCATCGTAGTGACGCGCATTACCGGCCAGCAGATAGGAACGCATCAGCAGCAAGCCGACCGTGCCGCGACTGCCCGCAATCGTTGGCAAGCGATCCAGACGATCTGTCATGCCTTTATGGACTGCGGCACCTTTCATGCGCGGGTGATAAACACCGACTTCCGGATATTCGATGGGCATTGCCGCCGGTGCTTTGCCGCGCAAGACCTTGCGCGGACCATCGGCAAAATTATTGACCAATAGTTGAACCATGCTGGCGATGTTTTCGTCCGAGCCGGCAAGCCAGTACTGCAGTGTCAGAAAATAAGCCCGTACATCCTGCGCGGTGCCTGGAATAAAGCGCAGCAGCTTGGGTAGACGGCGCAGCATTTTCATTTGCTGCGCACCCGCAGTCGCCGCCGGTTTTTTCTTGTCATCGGACTTGCCGCGTAGCTTTTTAAGAAAAGCCATGGGGCCACGCGTGGTGCCATCCATCGTGAAGCGGCCAATGCGCGTGAGTTTCATCACTTCACCGGCCGACATGATGCATACCATGGCGTCACACGCATCGCGTCGTGCAGTGAGCGTGGGCATCACGGGCAGAAAATGATCTTCCATGAAGAGCATGGAGGCGATGATGATGTCACCCTGCTCGATATCGGCAATACAGCGCGTGAGTGTCGATGCATCGGCAGCCCATTCCGAAGCCGCATGCACGGACAGGACGACACCGGGCAACTGCTTGTTCAGCAGTCGCTGCGCACGCGCAGCAGCACTGGCCAGATGGTTATCCATCGTAACAATGACGACGCGCACAACTGGCGCCGTCATGACATCAGCGGCCGTAGTGGGCTTTCGCGTCATATAAGGTGTCCAGTGTGATGGTCGGTACGCCGCGATCTCTCGCATAGCGCTCAGTATTGCGTCTTGCCTTGCCACGTACGAAAAACGGAATCTTGGATAACTCTTTTTCTGCATCGGGCGCCCAGGCCGGATGCATTTCGCCTGCATTGGCCGGATCGGTATCGCGCGCCACTTGCGGTGAGACGACCGCATCGGCTTGTGCTGGCATCGCGCGCGGCGCGCCGCCTTTGCCGAGGTGCGATGGGGATGCACCGTCATGGAATTCGAAGTCGTCCTTGAACATGCCCAGCAGGTGTTCTTCCAGACCCATCATCAGCGGATGAACCCAGGTATCGAAGAGCACGTTGGCGCCTTCGAAACCCATTTGCGGGGAATAGCGTGCAGGGAAGTCTTGCACATGAACCGGCGCAGAAATCACCGCGCAAGGCAGTCCAAGTCGTTTGGCGATATGGCGCTCCATTTGCGTGCCAAGCACCAGTTCAGGTGAGAGCTCGGCCACGCGCGCTTCGACTTCGAGGTAATCGTCGGTGATCAGTGGCTCGATACCGTATTTTTTGGCAGCTTCGCGAATCTCGCGTGCAAATTCGCGGCTGTAGGTGCCAAGGCCAACGACTTCAAAACCCAGCTCTTCCGAGGCCACACGGGCGGCGGCGATGGCGTGCGTTGCATCACCAAACACGAACACGCGCTTGCCGGTGAGATAGGTTGAATCCACCGAACGCGCATACCAGGGTGCGCGTGAAGCGGCATCTTCGAGCGCGGAATCGACCGGTATACCGGCCAGCTGCGCGACTTCGATGATGAATTCACGCGTTGCCTGCGCACCGATAGGAACGACTTTGGTTGATGGCAAACCAAGATTTTTTTGCATCCAGGTCGCTGCCTGCATGGCCGTTTCAGGATACAGCACGACATTAAAATCGGCATCGGCGAGTCGCGCCAGATCAGCCGGCGATGCGCCCAGTGGCGCAACGACATTGATCTTGATACCCATGCGAGTCAGCAGGCCGGTAATTTCACGCAAATCATCACGATGACGAAAACCGAGTGCCGTCGGTCCAAGAATATTGCAGCTCGGCTGCTGGCCAGATTCGCTGTCTAGCATGCGCGGCTT
>Ga0315909_10002988_pt1 | contig 21054 bp, 27 predicted proteins | sample LakEriMetagenome_11_FD_203527 | JGI IMG/M metagenome (GOLD analysis project Ga0315909, IMG submission 203527) | Freshwater fungal communities from buoy surface, Lake Erie, Ohio, United States - Buoy 2 MA125 | ecosystem: Environmental > Aquatic > Freshwater > Lake | place: USA: Lake Erie, Ohio... | reverse complement strand
CGGCTATGTTTCTTTGTCTCACAGCCAAGTAGTTAACAGATCGCTTACCTTCTTTGATGACATGGTGAAAGTCAATGATAGCCGGGTGTTTTTTCCGACAGTGACTACACCGCTGCTTCGACTTGTACGCGATCCACTCTACTCTGTTTTTATCTCTACCCTTCCTTGCTCTCTTGATAACCTCTTGTCTGTTCCCTTCGTACCACTTCCGTGCGTACACCTTCTGCTTGGCCTTGCGTATGGCCTCGTCCTTGAATGGCATGAACCCCCCTCAGAGTCGTTTCCTCCAGTACAACGCTCTTGCGAACGAGTACGTGATCTTGGGGGTATAAAGTCTGAAGCCGCACGAGATCAGGTTGTTGGCACTCGGTATGTTGTCAGTTGTATCCGACACAGCCCATCTATACCCATGCCTTCTAGCCCACTGAACTCGTAGTCGGATCATCTGCCGTTGAATGCCGTACCCCCGGTAAGCACTCAGCACACCGCAGCGACCCAGATAGATACCATCCTCCATTTGCTGTGATGGCGACAGACAACTAAATCCTATCGGGGTAACTTTGTGATGCGCCATCCACCACACCCCGTCTTCAGGAAAGTACAGATCATCCGCCGGGAGACAGGCCTTTTGCAGCACCTTCAGTTGCCGCTTGACCCCCGGATCTGAAGCATCGACTTGGCCGTAAGTGATCTTCATACGGCACAATTTTACCCTATCCTTTTAGCCCTCGCAGATGCTCCAGTTCAGTCTTCAAAGTACTCAACTCTAATGAGAGGACTGTAGCCTCGTCGAATAGTCCCGCTCTCCGTATATTCTCTAAGGATCGCTCTACGAGTTTCTGTTGACTTTGACCATAGCCCCAAGGGGCAGCACTCATCTCGTCTTTCCAAGCGCCGGGTGGGGACAGATTGTCTACAATCATTGATGTTTCCGACGCCACCTTCGGCTTTGATTCGTTGGTCATATTGTCTTATACCTCGGTAAACTGCTTTCTCGTCTCATCTCGCACCAACACTAGTAACTTGCACATCACGTGCGACTGCGAACGATTCTTGTTATCGATGTCATACTGCTTGGCATACATCTCGATGATGTCCCACCGGATGACTTCAAGACCACCGTTGTCACCAATCTTTGCCCACACCGTTTCGCTCGGCACAGCCTTCACGTGGGTCTTGTCCACGATCAACTCGGCGTACTCTGCGTCCTTCGGCGGCTTCACCGCTGCTTCTACTCTTGCCATGTCACATCTCCTTCGCTACTGCTAACCATTCGTCGGCATATTCCACGTTGCCCCAGTCTTTGAACCAAGGACCGCCACGGGTGAAGTGAACAGCCACGGGGTTCGGGCAATCGTTCTTCGTATGCCACCCTTCCAAGTAGTTGTATGCAATCGGTAGTGCACCGATGTGCGTCCCCGCCCACTTCAGTTGATGCAAGTACATCCCAGTGCCGATGTTGACTTGCTCTAGTGTCAGCCCATGCTTCACGCTTTCGTGACCGCAGTTGAACAGCATCAGGCTCGACCAATTCTTTCTCGGGTATTGGTGTTGTACCGCACCGTCCATCTTGGTCGTCTCCTTCGGCTCGTACCTGTGCTGCACCACCATGACCGGGACATTCGGATCAGCGTAGTCCATGATCCCTGCCACATCTCCTCGCCAGAGAAAATCACAGTCCATGAACAACGCCCACCCTTTGTATCCAACTAGATACGGTGTCAGGAAACGAGTGAACGAAAACTCGGTAGAAGATAGAGGGTCATGCTCACGCCAATACAAACCACGCTCACGCATCTCCTGCTGCTTGATCGGCTTGATGTCGAGCCATTCGGAAGAGTTCCTAGCCAATGACTCCCTGCACACCTGATATGCAATGTCCTCACGACTGTCCCAACCGATAAAGACTTTCATCACGCCACCTCAAACAACTTCTTTCGTGCCTCACCTTTGAAGTGCAGGATCTTGGCATCGTCGGTCTTGTGTTCAGGTAAACAACCATACACAGATTCATGTATCTCGCTCACCCGTTCGGGATACTTCTCGGCGTAGATACGTAACGCCTCTTGATCGCCGTACCACCTGCGGAACTTCGGATCGAGCGCGTCATAGATCGCCAGTAAGTCCTTCCATACCTGCGGGTTCTTGGCGACAATCGTGCAGCCCACATAGGGATACACCTCGTCAATCGTCTTGCCTTCATACTCATCAAACCGTAACCCACGCTGATCAACATTGAAGATCGCGTCACGCTGAAACTCTCTTCGCAGGAACGCTGTGTCTTTTCCTTGCAGCAAATCTTTCACCACGATCTCATCCTGCACCAACATATCCGTATCGAGATACATCACCGGCAGGATGGAAGTCGCGTAAGTCTCGGCGTATGCCTTGACTCGGTGGTAGCACAACTCTTCCCGATTAACTTCGCTATCCACCCGTCGAGTGATACCCATCACATCTGGTGTGGTCTTGTCCGTATACATCGTGATGAAAGCATCAGGATTGTGCCGTAGCAGCGACTTCACCATCTTCTGCGGCTGAGAAATGTTGTCGCCCACGTGGAAGAAAGCAAAGTGGTTGTACGAGGGATCACGCAACATATACATCCGTTCCAGTTCTTCCTTGACCTGCTTCACTTGCAAATCCCACGGCGCATTCATGTTCTCGCGTTGGAAGATTCGCACCTCGGGATACCACAGGCTGCGATACCCCTTGCGATTGTTCCAGTACCACAACTTGTTAGCGTCAAGGAGTTGGACAGGCTTACCCATCGCAGCAGCCAAATGCACGTTGGCATTCGACGGAGAAACGATTACGTCACACAACTCCATGAGCGCAGCGACGTTCTCCAAATCTAAGAAGGTGTCGATGTGCGTCGTGATTAGGTTCTGGTGAAAGTCCTTCGCCTCGTCCTGCGGCTTGCCATACTGAAGATTGATGAACACACTCTCGGGGATATCGAACAGCGACCTGAATCCTTCCAACCCGACAGACTTGTGCTCACCGATGGCAGGTGCAGTGCTTGCCCATGACAAGCCAATCACACGCTTGCCTTCCAACTTCAGTTCTTTCTTCAGCGTACCAACCCGGTGCGGGTCAGCCTTGATGTAACCCTCGCTGCGGCTCGGCAGGATGTCGCGCACACTGTTAATAAAGTATTTCCCAAGGCTTGCGATGGGGATGTGTGAGTCGTGCTCCGACATCTTGACCTTGGCATTGTGCGGTAGGAACGTGACGTTTGACGCCTTGCATCCACGTTGCAGTAGTGGGGCTAACCGCATATCAATCAGAACGACAACGGAATCGACTTCCTTTGCCAACGCCTCGATGAGCGATGCGTAGAGAATCTGATCACCGATGCCCTGCTCCGTCCACACAATCGGACGCTTCAAGCCAAGGCCACGCTCCCACTGCGGGTGGATCGTAGAGATACGTGGAGAGTTAAAAGTCTTGCTGCCCCATCGTCGCTCGTAACCTTCCCACCCGGCTTTGAAGTCACCCATCTGAAGAGAGAGCAGACCCAGAGTCCACGCCGTATCGTCGTTGGTCGGGTCGAAACGATGTGCTAACTCAAAATACTTTCTCGCCGGTTGCCAACGGTGCATCTCCCAATGGCATCGTCCGGTCTGAAGTGCTGATGCGACAAAGGCAGGGTGAATCTGGTTGATGTTCTCAAGGATGCCGATGGCCTCGTCATACTTGCCTTCACCCGCCGCTGCCAATCCCTTCTCAAAGATGGACTTCGCTGCATCTGTTAGGGTCTGCCCTTTCTTTTCACTCACCAGTAATCCCTCCCGCTACGCTTCGCTCCCCATGCAGGGGGCGGCACGTGTGCCCACTCTTTCCTGCGAAACTCGTCCGCACGTTTAAAGAAACTCAGTATCCACCTGATCATGTGGCCTCCTGCGGCACGAACTGAAGCATCGTAAATGGAAGTGATACGGCAGTCTTCCTGCCTTCACGTGGGTAGATCAGCAGTCGGTTCGCACCATCCAACATCATGGCGTTGACCACACCCTTCTCGGTTCCTTCAAAGTCATCGAACACAAAGATGGTCTGGTCGTGAACAATTTTATGGAACAACTCCAAGTCTTCCCGCTGCAATCGACCATCCAGATACATCAAGTCCACGCCAACTTTCTTCTCGGCCATGTCCTTGAACATTTCAGTAGAAGACTGCTTGGGATACTGGAAGATGTTAGGTACGCCCAAATCAATTTTGTTGGAGTGATCACACGTATAGATATCTACCAAACGATCCATAGCCAAGTTCATGGTTACGGTGGACACACCAATGAACGTACCCACCTCAGCAATGACCTTCGGCTGAAAGAACTTCACCAACTTGTACAACTCAACCGCATCATCGTACGGAACTGATCCGGTGTTGTAGTCGGCTTCGCTACGAAAATTTTGGTTGATCTCAACAATCCTCTCGATCTTTTCGTACGGGTACTCATCCACCCGCTCATCCACGATGCCCCAGAAGATGTTGCTGAATCGTTGCCGTCCAATCTGTACGGTGTTCACGAGATCGCTCCTACCAAATCAGACAGAACTTTCTTCTGAATGTCGCGCATGTCTTCACCCAAGTCCCGCACCATGATTTTCATGTTGTTGAACTTATACGGATTGAACGCATGCCATGCCAATCCAACGGACATCATGTTCGTCAGCCGATTGTCTTCCATTACACGGCGATACAGACTGCTCATCGAACGCGGAGCTTTAACGAAGTCGGCACGAATGAAATCGTTGTAGGCATATACAATCGACGCCTTGCGGTCGGGATAGGCCATCATCGCCAATACAACTCCTGCACGAATAGACGCTGACGCAACACGCGGTCTGTTAGAACCTGTAGCGTGTTCAAAGAAGTAATCCAAAGTCTCCTTGGCAAAGTTTTCTGTCACATCACTTTGCTCAACCGTGTGTCGGCTTGCACCATACGGATACAACGCTGTGCGGATCAACGCGCTGACGACGGCCTGACGGTTCTTGTCAACGCCACGACGGAATGCCATGGATCGTGCCTTACCTGCGTCATAGTTAGAAAACGAATCAGGGTCAACACCACGCACAACGAGAAACGGTAGCGACACACCGGCCTTCTCAACAGCGTGTAGTCTGTGCCATCCGTCCACCAACGCATCGTTGGTATCGAACGAAATGGTCTGAGCCACGCTCGTGTCCCATGTACCTGTCTTCATCTCCTCGGCGTATGACTCAATCAACGCTTTGAAGTCACGGCCTGACTGACGAGGATGCACGTTACTCAACAACTGACGCGCCTTGCGCGGGTCGATGATCTCTATTTGATGTGTATACTTAACTTTCTTAGACATGATTAAGCCTCCTTACGGGCATTGATTTCACGGTTCAGATACCAAGCAGCCTTTTCCAAATCCTGAATCGGATCGGTGTTCTTCTTACCGGCACGAGCGACGTACTTGATGACGTTGCCCAATCGGTAGTTCAAGTCTTTGGCTTCGATGAAGTCGATGGTCTCGATGCCACCGGCCTTGTAGTGTGCGGGATGGTTGACGAGATCGGAAAAGGCAGAGGCTAATCGGTACTTCGGCCTGTCTTTAATCTTGTCCAACGCATCGAGTGTGGTCTTCATCTCCTGCACTGCCGTCACAATCTTCGACGGCTTCTGCTTCTTCGTCTGCCATCTGACTTGATGTACTAAGTTTGTACTTACTCCCAACTTATCGGCTACTTCCTTCGCCGTTAGTTCGGGTCTCGACGCAAGAAGCGCGTTAATGCGCTGCGTCTTAGTTTGCTTCTTTGTCATTACTCAACTCCTTGCGTAGGGTCTCTACGTTTGTTTCGTCTATCACTAATGCGATGCCACCGGCTTTACGTATGTCATCGAGGTTCTTCAACTGCAATGCGGTGGGCTTTCCACCGTTCGCTTTACACTCTATACCATAAAACAACCCGTCTTTACAAACTAAAAAATCAGGGACACCAGAAGAAGAGAAACCAGTTCCCAACGGCATCGTCCAATAAGCACCCGCCTCTTTAAGAATCTCTTTGACTCTCTTCTTAACCTTCCCTTCAGGCGTCATGCGGTTCCCTCTGACAGTGTCAGGCGTTCATGTTTCAACTGCTGCGTACCAGATGTCTTCAGATCTTGTAATTGATTAGCGTATAAGACCAGACAATAGTCGTTGCCGTTACGCCACCCAATGTCCATTAGTACCTCTGGATATGTATCTTCAAAGCACCAGACTACGTTCGACTTTAAGAACATCTGTGAATACTTGTTTAGATCATCCCAGTTGTAGGCATTGATAATGCCCACTGCGACCTTGATAGCATCGGGCAGCGTCTCGTCGGTGAAGACACGCTTGAGGTTGCTCTTGACATAGATGTGGTACTCGCCGTTATTCACGTACATATACGTGCGGTATACGGCCTCGCCATCGTCGTTATTAAATCTTATAGGTGTGTAGGTAAACACGTTGTGTGCCTTCGCTCATTAGCCATTCAGGATGTACACCGGGCAGTCATTACCCCAGTCGGAATACACGGCAGCACCTATCGCTTCCCACATCACGGTCGCACTACGATGCACGTGCGGCGGCGGTAACAGATGCTCATGTCCCACATGAGCCTTCAGCATCACGAGTTGTATTTCTACGTCTCGTCGCATGTCTTCGGGCAGGGCTTCCAAACTCGGATACCACCTGAGCGGTACGGGGTTCATTGTCTCGTTGAATGAAATGTATGAGTACGACTCAGGCGTAGCCAGATGCCCACAACGAGGACTCTCGTAGTCCTCCAACGCCTTGACGCATCCTTCAAGATTTAATTTGCCGACGATGATGCCGTTGTTGACGCCGTTGAATATCACCCACTTGTTACCGCTAAATAATTCCTTGGTGATCCTGACAGCGTCAGAGAACTTAGCAATCTCGTCCATGTGCTTCTTGTAATGACGAGCGATCACATCACGATCCGCAGACGGGATGTCATGTATGGACATACCACCCATCATGACGCTGATGGCATGGGTCACATACTCTCTCGGCAGATCAATCGTCGGCCTACCCGACACGCTGCCACCGTTGTATTTGTCTACGCTCTTATCAACCAACTGACGGAATTTGTGATTGATGTTGCCCGGCAGATGCTCGGCTGTTGCGGCTAAGTATTTGCTCAACTGATGATCAGATTTAGGATTCAGTTTGGCCGTGATGTAACGGATGTTGGCCGATACGGTTGACTCGCTGAACGACTCTGCATCGGGGCGATACGTGTGCTTACTGCACACACCGAACTTGTACATGAACTTTGGATCACCTTCGCCACTCTCAAGATACTTCATAGCCATGGCGACGTTGAATCCTTCTGGCGTTGTAAGCCGAACTGTTTCGGCTCGCGCATCCATCATCGTGGGCTGTGTGATTTTTATCTCACCTACACGGATCTTGCCGCCTGTCCGGTTGTAGGCTGCGGCAACTAGCGGCCACACCGACAACTTGGTTAGCTGTGCCTCACGCTCTGGCGTGTAGTAATTCTCAAGGAACAAATCCTTGAGGCTGATGCTGACATTGTCTCTTGCTCTAGCCATGACTCATGCCTCCACTACAATTTTGCGACCGCTCGGCGGGTTGAACTCACGGTTGTGATTCGGCGGTAACAACCACAACACAGGACACTGAATGTTCCACGCTATGTCATGCTCGACGTAGCCATCGGTAAAGACAATCATGAACATCGGACTCATCTCGTTGTCGATGACATAGTCACTGACACATGACAGCCTCGTGCCGCCACCACCAACGGGTTTGAGCAACTGCGCGATGCCGTCGTAGTTCTCTTCAAAGACCTGCTCACCATGCACCTGCGTATCCCACCAGAGAATCCGCATACTGCTTGGCTTACAAGTCTCACAGATGGACGCGACCTCCGCGCCGACCATGCTCAACAAGTCCTCACCGATACTGCCTGACGTATCGTTAGCCATGATGCCCTCGTCGATCTGCTCGGACTCCACGCTTGGCAGGAACAAGTCATCGACCAATCGCCGTCTGTTCAAGCTAGACCACGTGTAGTTGTCTCGGCCAGATGTTGCTTGGCTCACGAACTCACGCAACTCTTCGCGCCAGTCAACCTTCGGTGTCAGTACGTCCTTGATGGCACGAGGAATCTTTGCACCGAACCGACCTGCGATGATGTGGCCTTGGCTCAACGCCTCTTCGATGTCCTTGCCAAGTTTCTCTGCCTCTTCATCTGTCATTTCATCGGTAGGTTCCATGTCGTGATCATCGAGCGGCTTCATCCCTCTGACACCGTCAGACGGTTGACCATCATCCGATAACTCGCCACCGCCACCGTCGCCATGTTCAGGCTCGTTCTCCATCTGCTTGACCAAGTCATCCCACACCTGACGCACCGACCAGTTGTGATACTTCGGGTCATACAGCGCACCCTTCGGCAACTGAATTAGATCGGGAGCCGCCTTGTTGATCTGTACGATCACATCGTTGACGACGAAATCCATCGCCACGTTGGCAAGCCTCGGATTGATCTTCATCAGATCACGATGCCGCGCAATGTGCTTCAGTGCCACGTGCAGGTTCTCGTGCATGACCAGACCTGCTAACTCAGGCTCGGACAACTTGTCAATGAAGTCTCTGCCGTAACGTTTGTTTATCCCATCTGTATACGCTGTCGGAATCCCGACATCGACGCTCGACTCACCCATCAGGATGATGCCCGAATACAGACAAGTCTCGGGATGCTTCATCAGTTTGATGTGAGTCTTCTTCAACTTGAGCGTCTGCTCGTGCGTACTCACTGGGATGTCCTGTGCTACTGCGTTCATGACTATGCCTCCGTATAAGATTTGATTAGACCAATCAAGTCAGCAACTTGTAGTTACCTGCCGCAAGCCACTCGGCCACCTTCTGATTCTTTGTTGCAATAGGTGACAGTCGCTTGCTTGCCATCGCCATGGTGAAGAACACCGACTGCAACTCGGCCGACTTCGTGCGATCAAGGAACCGCATGAACTTGCTCAACTCGTCCTGCGTTTGCAGCGTATCAATCGCATTGAACATCATCTGTAACAGTGCAGCCTGTTTCTCTGGCACTCTGACACCGTCAGGATCAGCAAGAACATCCGCCGTCAGCACGATCTCATCGCTCAGCGAAAGTACAGCCGACATCAGATGTGCAGTCGCAGCACCTACCGTACCGGCCAATGCCGCCATGGTGAGCGAGGTTCCCAACTTGTGACGATTGATAATGTCAGGATCACACGCTGCCAATGAACGTGGTGATGCGAACTGCTTCGTCCGATGAACAGGGAAGAACACATGCGCGTTGTCTTCAGGACGGATGCCATCCGTGTAACTCGCCATGACTGACGGTGTCATCGCTACGAATGTTCTCAACTCAGACGACAGCCCTGCGTTGCTTGCCCATGCCAACCACTCGTCCACCGTGGGCTTGCGGATGTTCATCGTCGTGATGCGATTGGATGTATGAGCGAGGATCGAATTGCCCACACCATCCGTAACTAAATTACCCGTTGCAAAGACACGAGAGCCAGCCGGTAACTTCCAACTGCCGACAACATGATCAAGCAACAACCGCGTACCCAACTTCTGTAGCAACTTGTCGCCCTTGTCCAACTCGTCGATCATGATCAGTTTCTTCTTGTTGGACTTCGGCTTGAGCAACGACGAGATGTATAACTCCAACTCGCCAGTGTCACGATTCGGCGCACGTAAACTAATCTCGCCGTACTCGATCAGCGACCAGTCAAGATAGATGTGGTCATACTCATCATCACCTAGTGCATCACGTAGCATGTAATGAATAGACGATTTGCCGATGCCGGGTTCGCCTTGGAAGTAATAAGTCTTCCTGTCGCCATTGACCATGACCAGACGGAACGCTTCCATCACGCTGATCGCGTTGTTGAAGTTCACAGTTTCACGTTTGATAGCCATAACACTCAGCCTCCACGTTTAATGAATTAAATAAAACCAAACTCTGACAGTGTCAGAAGCCAAACTTCTTCATGATGTCATCGACGCTCTCTTTGACGACGACACGGGTGGTGTCGCTGTTGCGTAGAGTTTCAATACTCAATCCCGATACCACACGTTCAAGTTCAGCACGAGCTTGTTCCAATCGAGTGTCCTGCGTCACATTGAATTCCTTGAATGTCTCACACAGTTCTTGCGCTCGTTGCAGTGTGGTGTCGTACAACTTGCGCCGCTTGACCTTCAGTTGCCCGTCCTCCATGACAGTTTCAGTGTCGCAACAATGCGAAAGCGACTTCATTACATCAACCATCTGCTCAACCTGCTTCTGGTAAATGTCCTGCACCAATTCCTTGGCTTGGTTCTCGTAGTGCCGCGCCAGATCGTTGGCTAGGTCGTTGCTTATCTGACAACGGAAGTCACCGACAGGGACTTCAGCCGTGAACACACGGACTTTGAAACAAGACATGACCTCATCGACGGGTGGGTAATCACTCTCTTTGAACATGTCACCCTGCACGAACGCCTCGTTGGCTACGGCAGTCGCGTACACCTGACTGAACTTGTCCTTGAGATTCTGCGTATTGGCTTGCCGCTCCTCGACCTGCTTCATGAAGCCCACGATGCGCTGCGTTGGCAGGAACCGCCACCGACCCGACCACGGATAAGTCTCACGCTCCACAAAGTTGTACCAAGTTTGGCGATCATTCAGCACAGCCTTGTGTTCGGCCACACCGGCAAGCAACTTCTTAACGAACCGACCTGCGTCACGATCTGCCTTCTTGGCTTGTGTGACCTCGTCAGAGATTTCTCTATCCTGTTTCGTACCAGTCCACACACTGACCTCGACGTTCACGAGGATGCCTGACGTTGCAAGCGACACCACGTGATCGGGTTTCTTCAAGATTGGATTCGTTGACTCGTTCATTCGACTAGCCTCCTGACGCTGTCAGCGTCTTGTGTATTGATTGCTTGATAGATGGGCGGTTGGCAGTCCCGCCCTTTGTCACTACCACATGACAAGAATAGTATAACACAACTTAACAACTTAATCAATGGCTTGGCCTATCCGCGTTAGGCAATCTTGCCGTGTACGTTCTCGTTCCACACTGTCACCTGCCGCTCCTCCATGTCACGAGCGTAGTTCAGGTAATCAATCACCAGTTCAGGCGCACGTGGGTCATGCCCGCCGATGTTCCACTCCTCGACCTCGTAGATGGAGCAATCCTTCTTCCAGTCGTAGATCGTAGCGATGACCTCGTCACCATCAGGCAGCGAGAACAGCAATACCCATTCAGCCTGAGTCTTGTAGCCATCACCTTCTAGCGGCTCACCGAATGTCTCGACTAACTCATTGAAGTCAGCCTTGACGTAGCCTTGCAGGCACGTGCCGTCAGACAGAGTAAAACCATCCTGCCTTGTCACCTTCATGCGTGCGATCTCCTCTCGTATCGTGGTTAGTTTAAGTTCTAACTGTTGAATCTCTTCCTCTTGGCGCTTGTGTTCAGCCCACCAGTCGTTCATGTCGTCTTGAATGTTCGTGTCCATCTTCGCCTCCTCTGACAATGTCAGATAAAAAAGTAATAGATGATTGATCCAACCATGGCTGCCATGAAACCGTGACGGAATGCGGAGAAATAGATACGCCGCACCGCTTGGTTTAGTTCCTGCTCGTTCATGCAACCTCCTCACCAAATGCGCTTATCAACGGAACCTTGATGATCTCGTACACCGACTCTTCGTCGTCGATATACAACTCCACCCGATACTTCTCTGCCGCTTCTAGCGTGGTGAACGCTGCCTCGATTGGGTAATCAACGTCATACCCATCGTTGTCCTCATCCACCTTCATCAGCACATACGCATACTTACTCATCTGTAAAACCCTCCCTTGTTGTTGATGCCTCTGATCTCGTCAGCGTTGGCAGGAACGATGTAGTTGCTCTTGTGCAACGGGACGACCGTGTGTTTCTTCTTCCTTGCCTGCTCCTCGCCACACGGCATACAGGACAAATAGCCAAGCACTACCCGCTCGTCCTCGACGAACTCGGCATGGCATCGGTTACACAACTTCTTAATCATCGCTCGCCTCCTTCTGACAGTGTCAGAACGTTGTGGATGTATTTGCTTCGTCGCTTCTTTCAGTCTAGTAGATATTATAACCTAACTTGACAAATAAATCAAGGCGATACGGGCTGGCGATGACTTTGTGCGGCGGGATACTCAATGCCGATACGTGAAAGCGTGAAAAGCGTGAAAGACTTTTTGGATTTTGATGGTCTTGCTGGTCCAGTGACAAGATGGGATAGAATTTAATCGTGTCACGATTGTGTAAGTTCTGGCTGTGTCTGACAGTGTCAGAGCGGCGTGTTCCACAAAATTGTTCCGATGTTCCAGCGTGTTCCACAAATCAAACTTGTATTATTCTTCAGCGGAACGAGGTTTGATTGTGTAAGGGGGAATTGCAAGTGCTTGATTTTGCTAGAAAACGTAGTAGTAGTAGTTATTTTATAAAGAGATAATAATATAAGAAGTTCCATGTTCCACGATTTTGCCAAAGTATATATGGCGGGATTGGAAGAACGAGGTTTACAAACTTGCGGATTGCCTTGAATGGTTCTGACAATGTCAGATTGGTACACTTCCGGAAACTGTGGAACATTGGAACAAATGGTGTTTTTGCCTTGTCCTTCAATGACTTGCGTGTTCCACGCTCTTGGAACACGTGTGGAACAAGTCTGGAACAGGCTTGCACCTTGTCCTTTCCCTTTGGACTTCGGGCTTTGGCGTAGCCCATTCGCGTAGCCCTTCTTCCTAGGAACTGGTTTCCATAGAACTGGTATCGAGAACTGGCTTCGTAGTAACTGGTCTCGCGCGGACGCAAAAAAGCCCCACCAAGCGTGAGCCTGATGGGGCTGTGACTAGAACGGGAATTCTAGTTGTTCAGGATCGCATCTCATAAAACTATCCTCGCTGACAGTGTCAGGACTAGGGCGGCTTGCGCCGCCCCGTCCGTTGGGTTCAACCAAGCAACTCCTTGCGGAAGTTGGCGAGTGCCTTTTTCGCGCGGTCGTTCGTGGCGACCTTGCGTTGCTCTTTCCGAGCCGCACCCAGTTTGGCGATCATCGGTTTGGCGAGACCATCCAACCACTCATCGACCGACGCGGTAGCACCGCGACCGCCTTTGCTCTCGGCAAAGTCAGCCTCAAAGAACCGGCCCCAAGCCTTGGTCGCAGTGTTGTCCACGGTCTTGCGCGTGGCCTCGACGTACCGACGAAGGCTGAATGGGTTGTCCACAAGGTTAGGCAACTTGGCGAGGCTGCCCTTATCCATCGAGACGGCATTCCGTCCGGTCAGGGTGAAATTCGCCGGTCGATCCTCGCTCGGGGTGTAGAACATATCGTCCGCACCACTATGCAACTCTCGGTTGTACTCCGAACCCTCGGTCAGCGACAGGATCGCGTTAGCGATGAACACCTCACGAGCAGCCTCACAGGCCTCGGACTCGCGGTCGATCGCGCCGTTATCCAACCTCGGGAAGTCTGCGGACAACTTCGCAAACGTGGCGCGATACTTCGCCCACTTGGTGCGGTCGCTGCGAACGTGGCCGCCGACGTCCTTGGCAAGAGAACGGAACCCCTCGACGACCGACGACGCGAGGACAGACTTAACGTTTTCAGATACATTCGACATGGTAGTGACATCTCCACAAAACCCCGCAGACCGTGGCGGGTAACACGATGTTGGTACGTCCAACATGATTCCATTATACCACACTCGAGTCTGACAGTGTCAGAGCGCGGTCAAAGCAGGATGGCAGGCAGAAAAATCGTAAGGACAAGTTCTAGGCATAGCAGCCAGAGTCAGATCTAGCCGACCCCACCGTATCCCACCCCCCTCGCCAGCGTTAGGAGTCCCGACCAACAACTTATACAATCTAATCCGCACAAATCACTTCACATTTTTCCAATGTTCGGACCCCACCCCCTTCGTATAGAAACACCCCCCTTGATGGAACCTAAAGATTCCTTTATATAATCGGCTATTACTTGGGTTGAGGCCCATGCAGACACTTGTTCCATACATCGACGAGACCATACCGCTTCCCGCTAACGCGGCAGAAGCCTTGCCTGACCTCACTCCTGTAGAAGAACTCAATATGAGGGTCAGGACTATTAAGTTGATATCCGATCTGACCAGCCAGCCCATCATCCCAACTGAGAAAGACAGGGATGCTGCCGAGGAAATGGCTAGAAAAATGATGGAAGATCCCGAGTTGCGGCCTGAATACTCGATGCACTCGGACGAATTCACTGCTTACTTGTCTGGTTTGGTCTACCGTTCCAACGGTGCCATCGTTAAAGAGTTGTCTGACTTAAAAAACTACGTCATCAATAAGCTCGTAGTAGAGATTGAGACGACTAAAGACCCTAAGTTGCGTATCCAATCGGTTACAAAGTTGGGTGAGATCGATGGTGTAGACGCCTTTAAGAAGCGTAGCGAGATCACGCACCAAGTTAAGCCCATCGAAGAGGTCGAAAAGGAGCTTATGCAGGTGCTGGAAGGCATCGAATACAGCGTAGTAGACAGCGAAACGCCTGAAATTAACCCCGACGACTACCTCTTACCGGATCAGAACGGGGCAACAAATGGGTGACATAGTTGGATTTAAAGGCAAGAAGAGTAAAAAGGCTGTTGAAGTTGAAGAAGAAGTAGCAATCATGGCTTGCGGTAACTGCCAGCAGCCTAATTTTTATCTCGCGGTAGACGGCAGACTTTTTTGTGAAGAGTGTTTGTTCCCAGTAGCGGGAGTTTGGGCTCCGATAGACGACATTCCTGCCGCATGAACGTCCAACTTACACCTGAAAAGCTTAAGGCGCTGCGTATGGCGCTGCCGAACATGCCAGATGAGCAGAAACGGCGCACATTAGAGCTACTAAAGACGTATCAGGCCGAGCGTACTCGTACCGTTGGCAAGGATTCCTTCTTAGACTTCATCAATCATGTGTATCCGGGATACAAAGTTGGCCCCCATCACCGGAAATTAGCTGCAATCTTTGAAGATATTGCTAACGGCGTGAAGAAAAGGGTGATCGTCAACATCGCCCCGCGTCATGGCAAGTCAGAGATGATCAGTTACCTCGCTCCTGCGTGGTTTTTAGGCAAATTTCCGCAGAAAAAAGTCATTATGGCGTCTCACACTGCGGATCTTGCGGTGAACTTCGGTCGGCGCGTGCGTAACTTAGTGGGATCGGAGCTTTACCATGATGTTTTTCCTCAAGTTGAGCTTCAGGCCGACTCTAAATCTGCTTCTCGATGGGGTACTAATTTTAACGGCGAGTATTTTGCTATCGGTGTTGGCGGTGCTCTTGCTGGTCGAGGCGCTGATCTGTTCATTATTGATGATCCCCACTCAGAACAGGAAGCTAAACAAGGTCGCGCAAACGTTTTTGAACCGGCTTGGGAATGGTTCCAGTCGGGACCGGTCCAACGACTAATGCCGGGTGGCGCGATCATCGTAGTGATGACGCGGTGGAGCAAATCTGACCTCACCGGCAAGATCGTAGATCACATGCTGCGTGAAGAAGGTGCCGATCAGTGGGAAGTGGTCGAGTTCCCGGCGATTCTTAATGAGAAACCGCTCTGGCCGGACTTCTGGACGATTGAAGAACTACTGGCTAAGAAGGCAGGCATGGATGTGCGGTACTGGCAGGCTCAGTACATGCAGCAGCCGACCTCGGAAGAGGGTGCGCTGATCAAACGTGAGTGGTGGCAGGTGTGGGAGGCAGAGAGTCCGCCCCAGTGCGAACACATCATCATGTCGCTCGACGCCGCTCAGGAGAAGACTAACCGCTCGGACTACAACGCCTTGACGACTTGGGGGGTTTTCTTCAACGAGGAGACTAAGAACTACAACATCGTCCTCCTGAACTCGATCAAGCAGCGGCTGGAGTTCCCAGAGTTAAAGGCGCTCGTGCTGGAGGAGTACAAGGAGTGGAACCCGGACACATTCATCGTGGAGAAGAAATCCAACGGTGCGGCGCTGTATCAAGAGATGCGGCGCATGGGCGTGCCGATTAGTGAGTTCACGCCGGGTAAGGGTCAAGACAAGATCAGCAGAGTAAATGCTGTATCAGACCTATTTGCTGCGGGTATAGTCTGGGTGCCCGACCGCAGGTGGGCATGGGAGGTCGTTGAGGAGTGCAACGATTTCCCGTCCGGTAGCAACGACGACTTGGTTGACTCTACCACTCTAGCCCTCCTTCGCTTTCGCCAAGGTGGTTTTATTCGTCTTCCGACTGACGAGCCAGAGCCTACGAAATGGTTCAAGAGCCACCGTCGTGAAGGGTATTACTAGGAGAACTTAGATGGCCGTTGATAAAAGTTTGATGGAAGCTCCGTTGGGTTTGGAAGCACTTGCTCCCCCGGAGCCGGTAGAGATCGAGATCGTTGACCCGGAAGAGGTCAATATCGGCATTGATGGGATGATGATTAGCTTACAGAAGGATCGTCCCCGTGCCGAAGACTTCGACGCCAACCTCGCAGACTTCATGAGCGAGAACGAGTTGCAGAGTCTCGCTGGCGACCTGATCGGTCAGTACGAGCAGGACTTGGCTTCGCGCAAGGACTGGTTGGATACGTACGTCAAAGGTTTGAAGATCCTTGGCATTCGCTATGAGGATCGTACCGAGCCGTGGCCGGGTGCGTGTGGTGTGTTCCACCCGCTTCTCATGGAGAGCGCGGTCAAGTTCCAGTCCGAGACGATCATGGAGACCTTCCCAGCGATGGGTCCGGTCAAGACCAAGATCATCGGCAAGGAGACCCCGGAGAAGAAGGATTCTGCCATTCGCGTTGCAGATGACATGAACTACCAACTGACCGAGGTGATGAAGGAGTATCGGCCTGAGCATGAGCGACTCCTGCTCTCGCTGGCCCTCGCGGGTAACGCGTTCAAGAAGGTCTACTTCGACCCATCGTTGGATCGACAAACAGCTGTTTACATTCCGGCTGAAGACATCGTTGTGCCGTATGGCGCTGCCAACATCGAAACGGCTGAGCGTGTTACGCACCGCATGCGTAAGACGAAGAATGAACTAATCAAACTTCAGTACGCAGGGTTCTACCGAGACATTGATCTGGGTGAGCCGATGCGCGTCATGGATGAGGTAGAGAAGCAGAAGGCCGAAGATCAAGGCTTCAGCGCAAGCATGGACGATAGGTTCCAGTTGCTTGAGATGCACGTGAGCATTGACCTGCCGGGTTATCCGGATGTGGACAAGGACAATCACGAGACCGGTATAGCACTACCTTATGTGGTCACTATCGAGAAGGGAACTGGAACGGTTCTAGCGATTCGCAGGAACTGGAGAGAAGATGACAAGCTCAAAGCCAAACGACAGCACTTTGTTCATTATGGTTACATCCCCGGCTTCGGGTTCTACTACTTTGGTCTCATCCACCTTATCGGTGGACACTCTAAGGCAGCTACATCACTTCTTCGCCAGCTTATCGACGCAGGAACACTCAGCAACCTTCCGGGTGGTCTCAAGTCGCGCGGGTTGCGAATTAAGGGAGACGATACGCCTATTGCTCCGGGCGAGTTCCGAGACGTAGATATCCCATCTGGTGCGATCCGCGACAACATCCTCCCGCTGCCGTACAAGGAGCCGAGTCAGACTCTTGCCATGTTGATGGACAAGGTCGTTGAAGAAGGACGTCGCTTCGCTGCGGTGTCGGACCTCAAAATCTCGGACATGTCCTCGCAGGCTCCGGTCGGTACGACGCTCGCCATCTTGGAGCGCGTGCTGAAAGTGATGTCGGCTGTGCAGGCTCGCATCTATTACACGATGAAGCAGGAGTTCAAACTCCTCGCTGCGATCATTCGTGACAACACGCCAGACGAGTACAGCTACGAGCCGGAAGTCGGCAGCCCAAGTGCGAAGAAGGCTGACTACGACAACGTCGATGTGATCCCGGTCAGTGATCCAAACGCGGCAACAATGTCGCAGAAGATCGTGCAGTACCAAGCGGTGCTTCAGTTGGCGCAGCAGTCACCTGATATCTATGACATGCCATATCTGCATCGCCAGATGATTGAGACGCTTGGCATCCGAAACGCCAACAAGATCGTGCCGTCGAAGGACGACATGAAGCCGATTGATCCTGTCACGGAGAACATGGACATCCTGAACGGCAAGCCGGTCAAGGCGTTCTACTACCAAGATCACGAGGCGCATTTGCAGATTCACATGGCTGCTATGCAAGACCCGAAGATTCGACAGATGGTCGGGCAGAACCCAAAAGCCAACGAGATCATGGCCGCTGCCGCTGCTCACATCATGGAGCACGTGGCGTTCCAGTATCGCAAAGAAATCGAGAACCAACTGGGTGCGTCTTTGCCGCCTATCCCAGATCCGGAGAAGGACGAGACTTACTTGCCCGAAGAGGTCGAGTTGCAGATCTCGCGCCTTGCCGCACAAGCCGCTGCCAAGTTGCTTCAGAAAGATCAACAAGAAGCTCAAATGCAGCAGGCACAACAGCAGATGCAGGACCCGGTTCTGCAAATGCAGCAAATGGAACTTCAATTCCGTCAACAAGAGTTGCAGCTTAAAGCTCAGCAGATGCAGTTGGATGCTCAAGTCCGACAGGCTGAGTTGCAGCGTAAGACTCAAGAGATGCAGATCGAAGCGGCTGCCAGAGCAGACGAACTTGATCTTCGCAAACAGGAGATTGAGAACCGAACGCAGCTTGATGCTGCGCGACTTGGCGTGGATATCCAAAAGCACAAAACCAACTTGTCTGCCAAGCAGCAGGCAGAAGGGTTGCGGATGGGAATTGACATTGCCAAGACCAGAGATGCTTCGGCACGCGCCGTAGTACAACCGCCGAAAGGTGCAAAGAAGAAGGAGGACTAAGTGAGCTATTCAAACGCTCTGGAATACCTTGAGACCAAACTCAAGGAGGAGCGCACGTTGATCGTGGAAAACCTCATCCAAGGCAAATTGGATGAAGGTGAGTACAAAAGGCTATGTGGGGCGTTACAGGGTCTCGACCTCGCTATTGGCTACATCAAAGACCTTGCAAAGAGGATGGACGAAGAATGAGCAGTATTGATATCGAGAAGACTCAGGAGGAAGCCGCCAAGGCCAAGCTCCTGCCAGAACCCAAAGGCTACCGAATCCTGTGTGCGGTACCGCACGTAGAAGAGGAGTTTGAGGGTGGCATCATCAAATCAGACGACACCAAACGCACGGAAGAACTGACTACGGTCGTGCTCTTCGTCGTGAAGATGGGAGACCTCTGCTACAAAGACAAGGACCGGTTCCCCACCGGCCCATGGTGTAAGGAAGGCGATTTTGTCCTTACCCGTCCGTATTCAGGCACTCGCGTGGTTATCCACGGTCGTGAGTTCCGCATCATCAATGACGACACGGTAGAAGCGGTGGTCGAAGATCCCCGTGGAATCCGTCGCGCATAAGGAGAGATAGTTATGGCTGATAAGGAAGAATTTAAGTTTCCTGATGAAATAGAGCAGGAGCAGGCCAGCCAGAAGGCTGAAGCCGATGACGGCTTTAAGGTCGAGGTTATCGACGATACCCCACCGGAAGATCGGGGTCGCGTGCCGCTGCCGAAGGATGTAGTGGACGAGCTTGATAAAGACGACCTTGAAGAGTACTCGGAGAAGGTTAAGAAGCGCCTCTCCCAGATGAAGAAGGTTTGGCACGACGAGCGTCGTGCTAAAGAAGCCGCCGCCCGTGAGAAGGACGAGGCTCTTAAGTTTGCCCAAGCCCAGTACCAAGAGAACCAGAGGCTGAAGCAACGTCTTGGTAATGGTGAAAAGGCTTATATCCAAGAGGTCACGAAGTCGGCTAATACCGAACTAGTGGTCGCCAAAGAGAAGTTGAAGATGGCCTATGAGTCAGGCGATGCCGAGAAAATCGCTGAAGCTCAGGAGGCTATGACTGACGCTAAGATTCGTATCCAACAATACGCTAGATTTCAACCTGCTTTACAAAGCCAAGAATCAGGTGTACAACAAACACAACAAGCACAGGCACCACAGGTTCCTGCCGCTCCAGTCATTGACCCAAAAGCCGAAAGCTGGAAGCAGAAGAACCCTTGGTTTGGTGTAGACGAGGAGATGACCGCCCTCGCTCTGGGCTTGCACGCTAAGTTAGAGAGGTCCGGTGTTGATCTGCGTAGTGACGACTACTACAAGCAAATCGACTCGACGATGAGGAAGCGATTCCCAGACTACTTTGAAGTAGAACAGGAAGAAGTTCCTCAAACGAAGGAGGCTGAAAAGCCTGCTCGCACAAAACAGGCTACTGTCGTAGCTCCGGTAACGCGGTCCACCGCGCCTCGTCAGGTACGCCTGACACCGACTCAAGTTGCTCTTGCCAAAAAGCTTGGTCTTAGCAACGAACAGTACGCACGTGAACTTATGAAACTGGAGAATGACAATGGCTGATAATCGTCTTGCTCGTGAGATTGAAAGTAGAGAATCCACACAGCGCAAGCAGCAGTGGACTCCACCCCAGACGCTACCGGCCCCTGAGCCGAAGCCGGGTTGGGTGTTCCGCTACATCCGGACTTCGATTATGGGTAATGCAGACCCATCGAATACCGCAGCAAAATTCCGCGAAGGTTGGGAGCCTGTGAAGGCTGAAGATCATCCGGAGTTGATGCACGTTGCCGATCCCAATTCCAAATTTAAAGGAAACATTGAGATTGGCGGATTGTTGTTGTGTAAGGCACCGGAAGAGCTAATGAAGCAGCGTGATGATTATTACGCTCAGCAAGCAAAGGCTCAGATCCAGTCCGTAGACAATAACTTTATGAGACTGAACGACGAACGGATGCCGCTGTTCAATGAACGCAAGTCCAGTACCTCGTTCGGTAAAGGTAAATAACTTTCTTTTTTGGAGTAACAAATGGCTTATCCTTCCGTTGACAAGCCTTATGGCTTGAAGCCGATCAATCTGATCGGTGGGCAGGTGTTCGCCGGATCGACTCGTCAGCGTCGTATTGCTTCCAATGCCTCAAG
>Ga0315909_10002987_pt1 | contig 21066 bp, 28 predicted proteins | sample LakEriMetagenome_11_FD_203527 | JGI IMG/M metagenome (GOLD analysis project Ga0315909, IMG submission 203527) | Freshwater fungal communities from buoy surface, Lake Erie, Ohio, United States - Buoy 2 MA125 | ecosystem: Environmental > Aquatic > Freshwater > Lake | place: USA: Lake Erie, Ohio... | reverse complement strand
CAAACGTAAATCCATTGTACCATCAGAAGAATTCCATTGCATCCTACCAACCTGTAGAGAGCCTGATGGAGTTAAATCTGCTTGAAAATAACCAGAAGAAATACCAAACTCACCTAAATCAACATTAGTAGTTGCTCCAATGTATGGAACATAACCATTAGCAGAAGCTGCACCAATATCAGATAATACTTGAGCGCCAGTTCTATACTTTACAACACCGCCATCACTCACTAAGAATTTATCTGTATCTATAGTAGCGTTAGTAATAGTGTTTAATTGCGTAGCCCCATCTACTGTAAGACCAGCCTTAATTAAAATATTGGATAAGAATTTCATATTATTTATTTACAATAACCCTGTATTGATTTGTTGTTGGAGCACTAGCAAACGAAACTGAAATAGTATTCACCCCAGTTCTTAAAACATCAGCAATCACTGTCTCACCTGTAGCATTCTCATATAACTCAACATCCACATCAAGCGAATTGAGACTGTGCGTAACAGTGAAACTTGTAGCGATATTATTTCCTACGTTTACCACATACTTGCCAGCATTGATCTGACTAGCTATGTAGTTTATCAAATCGGTCTGCGCAGTTATAGTACCAGTAATGTTACCCCAAACAGCGCCCGGGAATAGTGGCGTAAGATTATAAGGAGCGATTGGAGCATTCAGTGGGACATATGTCGGTATCTGGTAGTTATGAAGTACCGCTATTAGATCCGACAAGTCTCTAAATATCCCTGTTGTGTTAACAATCTTTATGCGATCAACAATATGCGTAAATAAAGTTTGCGCATATTCAAAGTCATTTCTAGTTTGTGCAAACTCATTAACAGTATCCACCTGATTTTCTAGTGTGTTTTTGAGCAACACTATCAGGCTAATTATTTGACTTACCGTTGGCGGTGTTTCAGCATATGTACTCACCGTCTTTGTGATAGTCTCCTCAACCGTCAACCAAGAATAGGTCTGATGGGTATAAACAAGACTAGATGTGAGCGTGATAGTATAGTTGGCGTCCCAGTACTGGTTAGAGAACTTAACATCAAGTGTAGCTGTGGTTCCTGTAATAGTTCCTGTTGGGGTAGATACCGCAGTCCAAGCTCTTGTTACCGCCGTGTTGTTATAGTTTGAAATCTGATATGCAGTTGAGTCGATGTACTCTAACTTAGGAGTAAAGACATCAAACTGATTTGTCATAACTAAAGACGCAGGCGCATACTGAAATTGAAAGTTTCTTGTAAAGTCTGTAGACAAGTACCCCGGAGCTGCCGCAGTATACTTGATAGTATAAGAACCCCTCTGCACCTGCCCAGAGGCGTCTAGTGTCAGGACGAACGAAAAGCTAGAGCCTGCAGACGGGATGTCTGGCGAATTGATATTTCCAGTTCTTACGTAACCATCAGGCTGGATAATCTCGAAGATACCAACGAGACCGGCAGGTGGAGATGTTGTCGTATCTGTTAAGACTAACGTAGGGGTCCCGTCAAGATCGAACTTGACATTAAAAGATGTATTTGAAATTGTTGGCATTTGGCAGCAAAATTCCTTATAAAGTGTGACTATAATGGGAAAAACAACCCCAAAAAAAAGCCCCTCCTGAGAACAGGAAGGACTTAACCAAACCAAACGCGAGATGAACCCCTGTTTAGTTGTAAACTAGGGCCATCACTTCTTGGCCTTACTTTGAATAGTTTGGTATACTTTCTCACCTTTCGCCGAGCTAACACAGAATGAGATCAACTCATCTACTGCGTCACTGCCAGTTGCTCTAGCCACTGTAAGGATTGCCTCCTTATTTGGCCATTCAAATCTTGACTGCTCCTCGTTAAATACAATCACGCCCTTAGATAAACCTCGGTTGATTGTAGCTTTCATTACAGCTTGCTTATTACCTATAAGATCTAGGAACGAAACTGGATCTGTATCAGCTAGCTCCTCTAATTCATTTCTTAATACAGCAACAGGCCTTGAGTCGTCCTTACCTAGCGCTGCTGTAAAGTTTTTAACATCTTCTGGATCTAGGTCAGCTGCTGCGTTTAAAGCTTCACGCTTCATGTTACGCTTCTTGCTTTCCTTCTCAGCTTTAGCACCCTCATCTACAAGCTCAAATACAATTTCTTTTGTAGTATCTCTTTTTGGGTTAGATGCATTATGGTTGCATAATGTTAGGTAGCTATGTATTTCCTGATCTATTGCTCTACCACCAAACAATGTCATATGACCTGCCTGATTACCATAGAAAAATATTTCATGGAATGTATGGTTGCCTTCAGAATCTACCGATTTAACAGCGGCGATGTCTATATATTCTTGCTTTTCTTCATCCCAGATCTGATCGATAACTGGCACATTCTTAGAAGCAGGAATCGCTAAGCGCGAAGGATCCATTGGATTTTTCTGAATACCAAAAAGCCTGTAGGTAACTCTTTCACCCGGCTTTAGCATTGTTGATTTTAATAACTTGTCTGACAGGTTATTAAACTGTTTTGTCTTTTTCATTCTCGGTTTTATTGGTTTTAAAATTCTTTTAGTTTTAAAATAAGGAAGGGGACACTAGGTCCCCCTCCTCGTCTATTTTAGAGACTAGACTAATTTAAAGAATTGGTTTGCACCTAAGATCTCTAAACCTTGGATTGATTCGTAATGGATTTCCAATACGCTTCTTTCGTTGGTAGGAACTGGAGCAAGACCACCTAATAAGATCTCACGATACTTAAGATCAAGACCGTCACCAGCCATGTATCTTACACCGATACGATCTACCATAGCGCCATCGATAGTCTTCTGCTTTGTAGCAGGAGCACCGTAAGCAGCATCTTTGAAGTTAGGTCCACCAGTGAAGTTTACGATATTCTTGTGATCAAGAAGTGGTAAATACTTCTTATGGTAAGTACGTCCGTAGATCTTCACGCTGTCGATACCTAAGTCTAATTTAGACTGTACGTTGAAACGAGCAGCTTGAGAAACGATAGCACCGTTACCTAAAGCATTAAAGAAGTTATCCCATGCGATGTTTTGAGTAGTACCTGTGAAAAGGAAGTACTCAGCAGGGCAACGATCTTTGTTTAAGCTTTGAGTTAAAGTCTTAACGTCAGCAGCGCTTAAAGAGCCAGCAGTTAATAAACTTTGGTTTACACCGTAAGTTGTAACATACTGATCAAGACCTGCAGTTGTTTGAACTGGTTTACCTTCGCCATCAACTAATGAAGGGTTAGCGTCAGCAAACTGAGTTGTTGACATACGACCGAACATTAAAGCTGCACTGATATCACCACGGAATTTCATTAAAGATTCGTGCTGACCTTTGTACATGTAGAAAGGTTTACCTTGGAACTCAACTTCAACTTTAGAAGCCTTCTGAACGTCAGTGATACTGAACTTGCCTTTGAAAGCTTGTACTTGGTTGTAGTACTTTGTTACACCCCAACGCTTAGCATCTGGAGAAAGTGAACCTTCACCAGCAGCGTTAGAGAAGAAGCTGATCTTATCAGCAGCAACAAGAGTTAGATTACTTGCATCAACACTCTTAACAACTACGCTAGAGCCAGACTTAGAGAATACATAACCTACCTTACCGTCAGGGAATAATACTAATTCGCCAGCGTTAACGTAAGCATAAGCTGTAGCATCAATTGTAGCGGTTACTGAAGTTGTACCAGAACCAGTTACTGCAGTTACAGTAGCAAGAACATACAATTCTTCGTTTACAAAGTGATGATATGTAGGAACAGAAGTAGGATTAGAACGACCAGTCAATTCCATGATGTCAAGGAAAGAAGACTCTTCGTTTGTAATGTCCAATACTTTGTTCAGGATTTCCCTCTGATCGAGGAAGTTTACGGATGATACGTATTTTTTGTCGTATTGTCCAATTGTACCTGCCATTTTTTTAAATTTAAGTAGGGGTTAGGAATAAAAATTATTTTGTCATCCCTCTGTCAGCGAAGGCCTTTAGTAGGCCGGATTTGAAATCGCCGGTTCCTTCTGTAGGAACATCTCCAACTGAATTGTTAGAGGGGTTTTTTATTTCTTTTGCAACTTCTTCGCGGCCCATACCTTTAAAGTAGTTCCCAATACTTTTAATAAAGCCTTGAGGATCCTGACTAAAGGCGGAAGTCAAATACCATCTTTCATAATCTATTTGACCATCCTGAGATGCGAATTGTTCAAAGAACTTATTATTATCAAGTGTCATATCCAAAAGACTTTCTGGCTGAGACAACTCATAATTAAACTCACCGTCCCCAACCTTAATACTAAGTCTCTTATTATCAAGGATGTTTTTTGTGAGGTCATTATTTCTTACACCAAGTTCGAATTGGCGTAATGCCTCTTGCATCTGTTCTTCTTCTTGCTTTTGACTTTCATCTAATTGGGGTTCCGGGGCCCTAAAAGATGTCTGCCAGTCGATGTATTTTTGTCTGGCTTTGGTAGCTTCAGCCTTAAGTAATTCTTTACCTAATTCGCTGTCGTCCTCGCCCCACTCATCGGCATCTAGCTTGAACTTGTCGGCGATTTGTTGCTTATAAAGTCTATCAAAGGCTTTTTCAGAAACGTCAGGATACTGCTCTCGTAAGTTACGTCTCATAACTTCTTCGTCAGACATCTGATTAAAATCGACAAGCTTAGCTTGCAAGTATGGTGTTACGTCACCTGTTTTTTCGTAGTACTCTACGACTCCTTTAATGAAGTCGTCTTTAAAATTGTAGGTAGCTGGCGTTGGTTCTTGCTCACGAGCTGGCTCTTTAGCTGGCTCTTCCGCTTTTGTATCAACAGTTTCTACCTTTTGTTCAACAACAACTTCTTCAGATTTCGACTCTGGTACGCCATCTGCAGAGGTTTCTTTTACACCCTCTTCGACGGTATCTTGTTGCTGTTCTTCCGATATAGGCTTGCCGCCTACAGTTACATCTCCTAAAGAGATGTTGTTAAAATCTAGTTCACTCATGGTTTTTTGTTTGGTTGTGCAAAGTTTTTCTTATTAGTTGATAATGTGTGGAAAAACAGGGGGTGAATTATTTAGACATGTTATAATAAAAACAGTCTCCATCATCACTTACCCACCTATCGGTCGTGTTCTCTACACTTATACTTTCATTATCTACTTTAAATGTTTTAGGGTCTACTGGGAATTCTTTTGTTATCCAGTTGGAATCTCGCCAGTATATCCTGTTGTTTGGCTGACATAGAAGATAACCGTCGTCGGCTACTAATACATGCCCACACTTGTAATCACTAGGCTCATCAGAGTATGGATTATTCCACCAGTCAACAGTAAAAATATAGGTAGCCCAAACTTTGGACCCATCCCTTAAAACAACTTCAGCCCTCTTACCGGAAAGGTATGCGTATTCTATTACAGAAACATCCTCGCCAAAACAGTCCCACAGTTGTTTAAAGTGTCTATCTATATCTTTGTCTGGGACCTTAAGATATATCTCAGATATAGGAACCCTACTTCTAAGCATTCCATAGTCTGTCATGATATGAAACGTAAGGATGCTGCCAGAGACTGACTGCACCCCAAACACGTAACAATTATCGTACTCATTACATGGTTCCTTCGTCAACCATTTCCTCTTCACTAGAGCCTTGAAGCTCGGTATATTGTTGTTCAGTTTCATCTTGCATTTCTTCTTCTACTTCCTCTTCTTCTGGCATTGGAGGCGGTGTTGGAATCATTTCATCTTCATCGTCAGGCTGACCCATCTTTATTTTAGTAACACTCTTCTTGCCTTTATTCTCAACTTGCTTAGTAGCAACCTTACCAGTCTGGCGCATTTGCTCTAACTGAAGTTCGTACTGATACTTCAACTCTAGTAACTTAGCATCAAACTCTTTCTCAACTTGAATGATCTGACTTTTAACTTGACCTTCAACTTGTATTGTTTGCTGCTTAGCTTGCTCTGCTACCATGGCTGATTGTTGCTGAACTTGAGCATTCATCTCCTGCATTCTCATAGCCTTAGCTTCCTCATCTTCTCTACGCTTCTTAACTTTATATGCAAGCAATTGTTGAGCAACCTTTAGGTTATCTGTGTTCTGTATTATTATAGCATCTTCGATATCAAGAAGACCATTAATTTGGCTAGCTTGAACCTGTTGCATTAACATAGCTCTTTGATCATCCGTAGGTTTGTCTTCTAAAATAATACCATACTCGTGAAGATGTATGTTAGGATTAATTCTTATGAAGTTTAATGTATTACTTCCAAGCGATCTTAAGTATCCTTTAACTTCTCCTTTTAATACAACGTCCTGTAATCTTAGAACAACTGCATTAGATAAAGATTCTAGAAGCTTCTTTTCGCCCTGAACAATATGAGTTAACGCATTGTTAGTTCCCTCGTAAGCAAGCTTAGCTACAGTTGTAAGTGTACGTGGGTCAGGAGTAGATCCGTCTGTTAATTCATTCAATCCAGTAATGTCTCTCAACAACTGAATATTGTTTTGAATTATTTGCCAGTAGCTCATAACATCTCTACCTAAACCATTCTCCAACTCTTCAATAGGCTTGTAGTTTGTAGCTCTACCTTGAGCATCAGATTTTCTGTACACTAACGTACCAGTCTTATTGTAAAGATCTAGGACCTTCATTGGAGTTAATTGCTTACCACCCTTACCTAATGGGATATCTTCTAAAGCTCCCATCTCAATCATGATACCCTTAGGTCTAGCCTGATTGATTACGTTCTGTAAGTTATACCAAGCTATCTGGATAGCATCTGCAATAGGAATCAACTGTTCCATCATACCGTAAGCACGCATGTCCCAGAACTCTGGAGCATAAAGATGGTAGCTTAATTCAGTATCCATCAAGCTTGACTTAGCTCTCTTCATGTCTGTCTGAAGACCATAGTTATAAATAAAGTCTGTGTTTACAACCCACTTGCCTTTATATACAACCTTATAAGCTACTCTGTCAAACTTTTCTTTTCTTTTATTTCTATCTTCGTACTTGGCTTTTGCAAATATTTTGTTACCCCTCCTGTCAATACGCTGCTCGAATACCAATTCATTGACACTAAAGAACTCGATGTCCAATACACGAATCTTAAATTTATCATAACCTTTATTGTAGATTGAATAAGATGTAGGCCAGTCTTTTGGATTACCAAATAATCCAATATGGTTCTGTGCAATTTGTTCGTACTCTTCTTCAGAGAACTGATTGCCTGCCTGTTGTTTTAGATCAGCTATAGACATCTCTATAATCTCGCCAACATAATCAGCGTCACTAAAGTCTTTATTCTTACAATGATTTATAAGAATGTTTCTAGGGTTTACTGTTCTAATTTTAATTGCGCCATTACTATCTATCCACTCCTTATAACCACCAACACCAAAATCAAAGAAGTCTTCTCTAATTTTTTCTCTCATCTTCTCTACGCTATTCTGTTCTAATACAAGTTTAATTCCTTGTTCAGCTTCAATAGCCATTTGATGCTTGAATGTATAGTTCATTTGCATCTCGAGTTCTTCCATATCCTTTGCTTCGTTAGGCGTAAGCTGTAATGACGGGGACTCTAAAAGAGTTGGATCTACCTTTTTTATTTGGTCTCTAATAAGCAACTTTGCTTTCATTCCCGCAAAGTAAGCGTCTGTCTCTTCGTTTGCTAATGGGTCAATAGGGGTAGCAACTATATTGTAGTCTACCTTATTTAAACGACCTAATGCAATTCTTCTAAACTTTGGGACAATAGGAATAACACTCCAGTCAACATTAAGCCATGTTTCAGTAGCCTCTTCATCAACGCCTAATAAAGGCTTGTATTTGTTAAGGCTCTGGTTACCCATGGCGTATTGTTTATATACCTCATAGTTAAACCTGTTGTGAAAGAAAATACTGCGTGGCGTGTCGTTCTCAAAAGAACTCCATGCTGCCTTGCAATATTGCATAATCCACTCCCTGCCCTTCTCAGACGGCGGAATTAGATGTGATGGGAAAGCTGCTGTAATTGGCATTTATTTTTATATTTTATGTGCTTTGAAAAACTCGCCTACTTCTCGTACTGCGGTTGTATCTTTCTTTTGTATTTTTATTTTATCTGCTATTAAACAATACCCTGCTGCCATAGCTAAGTCAAACTTAGTTGTGTTCAGTGTATCGAACTCTAGCCACTCACTAATCAGATCTTTAAAGTATACGTTATCAATATTCTCTTTAATGTACGTATCAGTTATCTCTGCTATATACTGAGTGTTTTTAGATCCTGCTGCAATACCCGGTTGAACTCTATCAGGAAGCCACATTAAAAAATTAAAGTACCCCCGATCTGTCATGTAGTGTTGCAGCCCTATCTTCTGGTTCTCGAACAAAACTTCTGCGCCATAATAAAAAGCAACCTTAATAACCTCTTCGTAAAACATCTGAGGTGTATCTGGTCTGTAGCAATACTTAGCCACAAAAGCGTTATTATAGTTAGTGTCAACTGGGCTGTGTTTTTTAAGGACAATTATCGCACCATTAGACATTCTGTTATCTGCTGTTTTAATGTGATCAAACGGATCGACTCCTATAACAAACCCGTTGTTAGATGGGTTATAAGACTCTCCTCGTTTAATTATTTTATTAGATTGAGCTTCTTCTTTAAACAAATAAACAACTTCCCACTTCCCGTTTTGTCTAGGTTCAAAAACAACTTTAGTGTCCCTGTCGCCATTTTGCCAAACAAACTCTCCTTTAGTTGTTACATTATCTTTCCAACTCAACCTATCCATTCTTTCGTTTAACAACATAGAATCGTATAAGCACTCTTCTCCGTCAATCCTAAAAGCCTCTTCTATAGTAAAAGGATTCTTTCTAATTATCGAACTCAATTGACGTGTGTCATGAGAAAACCCTTTCCTCATATTCAAGTAGTAGGTCATCCCTTTTTCTGAATCCTCATTACCATACTCATCAAAGAACGTTGACTCATGAGCTCCGAAGAATAGACGGTACATACCTGATGTTGTTCTTCCATTCTCGTCTCTTTTACTCTGATCGCTATTAACCCATATATCCTTAGGACCCTTCCCCGTCACTTCTATATCTTCAATGGTTGATGTTACAAAAGCTTTACCAACCCACTTCCCATCCTGATCCATACAGTACCTAACGATGTTCCAAGTATCCCAAACATTTGATCTTTGAGGTTTACCAAACTCATCTAGTGTGTATGCATACAGGGCGTTACCATCGTATGCAAAAGATTCTGATGATCCAAAGTTAATCACACTCCTAAGCTCGTCTCCATGCAACATATCATTTGAGTTCTTACCCTTGATTGTTGGTTTATAAAATCTCAATTCTTTCTTAGGTCTAAGACCTTGAGATGTATCGTATATTGGCTGGAAGAAGTGTGGAAGATTTACAAAGTAGTTTATCAGTTTATTGAACACAATCTTTGCGTCCTCATCTGTTTTACTCTGCGTACCACCAACCTTATCTAACGCCAAACTAACTCTATCTAATTGCCAAGCGTTTGCTATATAAGTCTTACCTCCTCTACGTCTACTTACATATACAAGTCCGCCAGCTCGTGGATCTTCTTCTATAGATCTCATACAATAGAATATCTTTCTATCAGTATTTCTATAGTTCATGTATCCTATATTAGTTACACACCAATTCAAATAGTACCAGTGTGATCCTGTTATATATACATTCTCTCCATTGTTCTTAAACCAAAACCCACACCTTCTGTGTGTCCAATGCTTTTCTCTTATAGCCTCTAATTCTGGATCAAAGTATTCTGGGTCTTGTTTTATTTTAGTTTCTTCTTTTAGTCTCTTCTTGTCGTAGTCTTTTGGTAGAAGTATTCTTTCAAACTTCTGTTCTGATTTTTTTGGATTAGATGTATGTACACCTATATGTACAAGATCGCCAGTAAGACGATCGACGCCATAACCAACTGGTGGTATCCAGCATTCAATTCCTTGAATAACTTCTAGCGTTCCTCCTTCTACTTTATTATACATTATCTTTTCGCCTGTGATTCAGGGCTTAGTCTTTTTCTTTTAATTACTGCATCTTCTAGTTGTTCATCCCCACCTGATATTTCTCTAAAATATTTTTTTAATCTCTGAGCTATATCATCCTGAGACTGCATGATCTGAGTCTTAATATTGATAGCCTGAAGAATATCCTTATCTTTATTACCATCAACAGGCATCATGACTCTTTGATTGAATTCATAGAACGCCTGCTCGTTAGATACGATCATAGACCATACCCAGTTGTTTTGGTATTTAAGATACTTCATTATAAGTTCTAGCATCTCTTCGCATGGCACATATTCATCAGCTTCGTTTTTAACTTTAAAATCAAACAACGTTGTTACATCCTCTTTGTCAAGATCGTAACCCGCAATCGAAGCAGAGAAACTTTTTCTTTTGCCAAGCTCTGGGTAGTATTCTCTTAGTGGAGAATTCTGATCGTACATCAATAGAACATACCTAAGCATCCTATCATCAACGGATCCTACGATTTGTTTTAGCTTTGGATAAACAACAATCAAGTTTTTCTTGACAGTTGGGTTAAACTCCATTCTTAAATAATCATTTTCGCTTATCATATTCTAGTTGTTTTATCGCACCTGTTACAGTAGCCTTCGTATATGTTTAGTATACTATTGTATTCTATTACAGTACTAATACCACAGTTGCATTTTATTTCTTTAGGCACCTCAACAGAAGCCTTCTTAAACTCTCTTGAGTTTTCTGGGCGTACTATATAAATAACCTTATCAACAAATTCGTATGTCAACATTTTAGATATTGCTGTATAAAACTCTCCATCTCCAGAGTATATAAATTCCCACTTAGGAAAATTACCTATGTTAGGATATACGCCAGTTGGTGTACCAACGTTTCCTATCTCTACCCTATGTTCTCTAGGAACCCTCATCCCTTGTGTTGAGTATTGGAAGAAGTAAAGCTTATGGTCCGTAACGTGCTCTCTTACTATATCCATAGCATTGGGAACGTACACATCATCATCATCTGCGTTCATAAAGTAATCACCCGGTAGTTCGTTCTGCCACCTAGTTCTAGATCCATGCCCCCAGTATCCTAATGGTTCTGGATTATGTAAAGCTATTACTTTACATTTACCTTCTATTTGTAAAGCTATAGGTTGACAATCCCATATAATAGTTAAATAATCGTTCTCTGTTAATTGAGGAACGATGCTATCAACCATCCTTTGAAGGGTTGCTCTACCTGCTGTTGCTATTATTACGTTGAATGATTTGCTCATAAACTTTTAATCTTTCTTCAGAATACTTATACATGTCATAATTATCCTTACAAAACTTATATAACTCCTCGCCCGATTTTTTTCGCAGCTCGGGGTCTTCTACGAGATTTGTAATCTTATATACCCATTGATTTTCTCCGTTAGCATAGTGCACAGGAAAACCGCCGTATGGATCTGAATCACTAACTACAACGGGAATCTTTAATGCAGCATACTCAAGCAGCTTTAGATTGCTTTTGCATTTGTTAAATTGTGTGGGTTTGCTCGGAAGAATTCCGATATCGCCAACATAATTCAACATATAACAATCCGATTCAGCCCACGGAGTAAAGCTATACGGTATAGCCCCATCTGCTGTTAAGTTCTTAACCAGTATGTCAAAGAGCGGGTTCTCTTTATACCCAGCCATAACAACTTCTATATTAAGATGTTTTAGCCGGCGCATTGCTCCCGCAATTAGTTCGGTATTTGCATAGTTCATGATAGTGCTGGCGTATAATAACCTTACCCTATCACTCTTCTTCTGCGCTCTATATTTAAACTGCCCCTTACCGTAAGAGATAAAGTTCGGCAGTATATAAACGTTACTGTTAGGCACAAGTTCTGCAAGATAAGAATGGGTGCATGTTACAGCATCCGCATTCATTAAGTGTTGACGCACTTGCAAACTTATATTACTCCTACTCCACCACTCGTACTTTGGGTGGTCCTTGCCAACCTCCCACCAATCATCCGTATCCACTACGATCTTAAATCCGTACTTGTCCCTGAACTGATTCAAGAATCCTACAGCTACCATAGTATGGCGGCTATAGTGCAGTATGTCGCACCACGCCAGATCTTCCTCAGATAGCTGGGTTACGGTACGGACATCCGCCTTTATCGATTGGTTTGGTAAGTGAATTCTATGGTAGGTACAACCATCCATGCCCTTCACGTAAGACAACACTTTCATGCAGGGCAAAGCTAGTAACGTATGGGATACGTGGGTCGGAAAATAAGGGGTGATTATTTGTAGTAGTGGTTGAGTTTCAACTCAAAATCCTCTATACTCATGAGTACATTATATATCTCGTTTCTGGTATAAACTCTAACACAGTCCTCGTCAATGTTCGTCCCGTCTTCTCTAGTATAAGTACAGAAGTCTTCCATATAACTCTCTATGCTTATAGGATTTAGGTTAAGGTTTAGTATTCTACCTCCATCACCTTCATCGTCATTTAAGGCTACTCTAAATTTGATAAATCTGTCTGTGAACATTGCTTTGGTTTTTTATAAAAGAATTTCATTGCAACCTCTGTAAACATACCACACATCCAAGCACCAGCTTCGTCGTCTTCTATGCCCCTGTCCTTTAGTATCTCCCTAACTAGGTGGTATATTTCGTGCGATATTGTATTGTAACTAAGATATTTTTTATTGATAACAAGATAATAATTATTCATATCAAAACAAATAACGGTACCTTCTGCGGAATCAAACTCTTCGTCGTATTTTTCATTAGACTTCTTATAGATAGAAGCACAAACCTTATCAAACTTTTCAGCTAAGATAAAGTGAGCACTACAACTATAAACATCTAATTTAATCTTTTTCCTCATAAAATACTTTCCAATTGTTAATATAAACAGAAGCCTTACCAGCCATTGTTATTGTCATAGCGGTACCTTTAATTTCACATGAAGGTATAATAAACCAAGCACACTCTGGCTTGATGTATATTGCTATGTAATCTATGGTATCTTTGTACATGTGTTTGTTATTCCAGCATGTCTTTACCCAATACCTATTACCTCTCTTGTTAGCAGTCATCTTTATTTGAACTCTAGATAACTTGCCGTTGTGATCAACTATCCTATCGTACCTCGCGTGCGCTAAAGGCCTAGACACAGTTAGTCCTTTATCTGTTGCTAGATAATCAAACAATGCTTCAGCTGCGTATCCGTTACTCAATTACTGTAAGAAATTTAGAGTCCATCTTTAAGAACGAGTTTGTCCTGAACGCGGATCCTCCGTTAACCGTTGCGCGTGTAGGTGTCTGTTTGGTTTCAAACTTCTCAGTATAGTCGCCAACTGAATTTGTTATTTGCCATACAAGTATAACATTCTCTTCCATCAGTGATACTATAACATAAAATGGCACCTTATACATACTAGATGCAAGGGCGCCAAATTTTAATTTCTCTGCAGTAATAAGATACCCTCCGTTTTCTGAAAGATATTCCCTAGTCAACTTGTGTTCACCAGCAGTCTTCCTGCTTTTTATTTCAGCAAGGCCAGTCATGGTTAACCTACCGTCTATTACTTTAGCAAGTATGACATCTGCGTTGTTAGCAGCGCCGTTAGTATTTATCACAGTATAGCCACGAGCCGCAAGTCTTTCTTGAGTTCGGTACTGTTCCTGTATAAATAACTTACCAAGAGGTGTCTCGCAGTCTAGTTGCATTCAGAATAGTTTATATCAATTTCTTGTTTTAAGTCTTCTAGTGTTTTAGTTTTTGTTGGGTAAGAAACAGATATAGTATATTCTTTATTTCTTATCGTCACTGATAGTATCACCAGTTTGTGGTAAACTATCCTGTTCGGATAACACTGCATCAGCGTCTCTACTTGCTTTTTCATTACGTTGAATTTGTAGTTTGTGTATTGTTTCTAGGTAATTGTGTATCCCCTGCATACCAAGCTTCTCATACGCATGACGCAATCGGCGCTCATGGTTTATCTCGACTACGTAAAAGTTACCTACAGGCTCACCTTCCTCTACCGTGAACCCACTCATGTGTTGTTCGTAAACTACAGGTAATCTTTCAGCAATCTCTTTTATTTGTTTGGTGGTTTTCTTTTTCATTAGCTAAGCATTAAGAAGAACTTTAATTTACCTACAGACTCTTCGAACTCTCCAGATAAATTAATCATAGCTTCGTCAGCAATACCTTTGGCGTAGTTGCAGAACATCTCAGCTAAAGCAGATGCTTCCATCTCGATGTTTTCTCCTACCTCAATAATAGAAGCAGACACCTTAACGATTCTTCTTTCGCCAATATGATACTCGATTAGTCTATCCTTTGTATCATTAACCTTACCATAAAATTCACCTAAAGCTTCGTGAGCTGCAAATGATTTAGTGTTTACATGTGCAACATGCGTGCCTACTGATAACGCATAGAACTTACGAATCAGGATGTCAATTGTTTTTACTTCCATTGTGTTTAATTAAAATGTTATCGTTATACATACAATACAATCTTTTGCCTTCAATAATATTCCAAAACTTTCCAACCTCCTCGTACTCTACTATAGATCCGTTAGGTATGTCTTGATGTAAACTGGAATAAACTAGGCCTCGGTTCTCTTCTTTATTATTCGCTAGTTCTGGTATTATAATCAAATCGCTTTTGATCTCTTCTTCAATAGGATCAATAAGTATATAGGATCCTACAGGTAAAATCACGCCGTCCCTTACCAGAGCTATCGCATTCCAGTAATCAACTACCCAGTACTCCTCACCTTCGTGCAAGATCAAGTTATCGTTATCTAGTACCACATTAAAGTTAAAGTACAGCTTATCGCCTACCTGAACGTTATGCTGGAAATCCGGATCAATATGAACGGTGTCCACGTGAATAGGCACAGCGGTAACAATACCGAATGTGGTAGAGTTCTCCTCTGGTTTCCAAGTCGTATCTTTATACAACTTTAACCCACTGTCAGTCTCAATCTCTTCTTGAAATTTGCTATCTACCTGAACAAATATCTTGTTAAATACTGGTTGCATATAGTAAATTTACTACTATATACCAACAAGTAAGGGTAGATATTAACATAAATATTAACACCTACCCTGACCTTGGTATTTGGACACCTTCTTGTCTTTGGGTCCAGAACTCTTTTTAGCTTTACCGCCTTTGCGTTTGCCAAATGAAACCTTAAAGGCTTCTCCTTTTACTTTTGCCATAATGTATCTTTTTAATGATACACCTCGCGCTGGCTATAAACTCTTTGCTGCCTTCTTCAGGTTTGTTACAAAGACATTAAACTTTTTAATTTCTGCGGTATCAAGCTGAATGCTGTCTACTTTAACTGGTTCACCTTCTTCTGGGAGGAAGGCGTAGATCACAAAGATAATCGCCTCTGTCCATAAGCCTATAGTGAGGGCTAGATCTGCGTAGCGGTTGTGGGTGATCTTCATCCAAGCGCCAAGGATTACGATGGCTGCTCCTAAACTGGTGATTGCGTTGATGGTTTTTTTCATAGGGTTATCTGTTTTTAGTTGGAGTTCGGATAGCTGCGGATTTAGACACCTCAATTTTTTTCAAGTTACTTTGGTCTAGTTTGCCTGAACACGAGCTGCATTTAAATTTGATTTTTGCAATCTCACTCTGCCAAGCGTACTCCTCTTGGGAATGACCGCAATTGCAATTGTATGTTCTCTTTCCGTAGTTATCTTTCATGTTTTACAAATATATACCTATATAATCATAACTAAATGTTAAAACTCGTAAACAACTTATTATGATGTTTTGTTATAAGAAAATCCAAATACTGCTTCTTATCGCCGTACTCAATATGACATTCCCGGCACAGGGCCATAAGATTCTCGATCTCATCCTTACCTTTCCCGCCTCCCATACCTCTGGCTACAATATGATGAATATCTACAGCCTTCCTTCTACACACTTCGCAAGGTATATAGTCATCCGTTCCATATTCAAAATAATCAAGGTAGATTTTTGTATGCTTCTTCATATATATAAACTGGTTCTAGATTCTGATCCTTTTAAACAAGGCTTCGCCTAAAAGCGAAAAACGCCTTTAAACGAAATCTGGTTCCGAGTTCTTCACCTCCGTCACGCAGCTCTAGTTAAACTAGCGGGATACATCCCGTCGCCCCATATGTCAGCTTAAACATCCCAGTCTTCTGGGTAAACATAGCTTGGCTTTTTACGGTAGCCGTCCCATATGGTAGAACCGAATCCAAAGGTAATTCGCCAGTTTATAATATATTTGTAATTATGCCCAGTTGTTTATAAGTCACAACTCAACGAAGGCTTGTTGGTAACTTTACAGTATGCCTGTAATAATAGAGCACATTGGCGGGGCTATAATAACCGTTTGTGACGGGGTAACTTCCAGATCTATATACCTGCCAGAGGAGGAATTACGTGCGCTCTATGAGTCTCTAATCATCTTCTATGAGGGTTCCGAAAAGGCGTGGAAAAGTAGGAGAGAAAATTAGGGGTATGTGTGTGGTCGAGGAGTGGGGGTTATACATATTTCCGAGCCCATCGCAACCAATTCGCGAATCAAAAACAGGCAACCGAGTGGGGGTCAAAATTGCAATTCCAAAATCGATTTTGACACAGATACTAATGTAGCATAAGTGACCGCGAAACGCGAAACGCAATACAGGTCTGCATTATACGGCACGGGATACAAAAGGTAAAGCTATTTTCCCTTGGTCCTGTGTCAAAAAAGAAACGAAGGAAACAGGGATGCTTTGGCATATGCATGTACGTACACGTAATTGTGCAGTAACCCACCACCCCCTCCCCTCCACCCTAACCACCTACGAACAGATAACCCAATATATCCTCACCCATTGGAACCATCCTACCCATGAAGCTAGAGAAGTACATATTCAACCTACCCAAGGCCATCAAGCTAGCCTCCACCCGCACCGGAGTATCTAGGCCACTAATCCCTTCCGAGCTCTTCCTCCTATACGCCATCAAGCGCCTACCTCCCCCATGCACCCAAACCCACCTACAAAGGTTTAGCGACAGGGTCCACAATCCCGTTACCCTTAACACCATCCACAAAGGTTTAAATAACCTTGTTGAGTATGGGTTTATTGAGCGTGATGTTAGGTCCTATTCTATTTCCCCTCTTGGGAGAGAGTTCTTGTCTTATATACGTAGATATCTTATTAATGTTCGGCTCTAATATCCCCCCGAGCCCCCACCCTTTGATCGATGCATCACCCCCTATTCTAAATGTGGATAACTTTTTATAGCTTAGTCTCACAAGGGTTTCAGAGGATTTTCTTACCTAACTTTAAAAATAAATTTGGAGCGAATAACACACTCCCCGTAGTTTTGTGTCAACAAATCGGGGGAAAAGTCCTCCGGTGTTCTTTGAAAAGTTTGGCGCGAAAGTTTTACATGCGATGCTCTTCACCGGAGCTAAGTTTGGACATCGGCCCTGCCCCTTACACGGGAGCAACCCACAAACAAGCAACACCCCGCTCACCACGGCCTAGTCACTTGCTACCCATCTTACCCCTTACATGTAACACGAGTAACCCACCCATCGCCTTCAGGTCTGATTTATCGGCCTGATGTTTAGCGTAGTCTTGAGGCTAATGGGTTTTGGTATATGGATACAATCACTCCATACTGATGAGGGGCGGAACCCCGAAACCAAATTTAATATCATGAAGAAAAAAATTCAACAACACGTTGCCGTCGAAGAGCTCTACAGAGACTCTGATGGATGGTGGGTAGTTTTAAAGGATGGCTACAATTACCTTGGATGCTGCTCCTTCCGTCAAAACACACTGACATCCATTAAAGACTCACTATCTCAAATCAAAATTGGTAACCCTTACTAAAACATTTATTATGAAAATCAACGAACTAAGATTAATGATTATTTCAAACTTTATCCTCTACTATACAAGCGATGATGCAGAGCGCGAAGCAATGCTTCAATGCGCTAATGATTATGTGACAGAAAACGAGTCTGAGATAGATACAGACGGATTGAAATCAATAGATTAACTGATGAGGGTTCAGTACCCGAAACCTGCTCCGGCAGGTCTTAATCAAAAACTTAATATCATGAAAGTAGAACTAAAAGAAAGGGAAGTTTACGGCAAAGTACTTCTTTACCCTAAAAACATTAACGCCTGCATTTTTGCTGATTTGGTTGGCAAAAAGACATTCGACCAACTAGACATCTTCCACATCCAACAACTAGGCTACGAAGTTGAAATCATTAAACTTTAACGACATGCACCAACAATTAACGAACCACGAACAACTTGCCAAGCTATGGCTTACCTACCATGGTATGAAGCATACTCCCTTCCATATAAACAGAACTAAAAAGCAGTTGCCCCCCGAACTGCTCACCCGCATGCTCACCGAACGCGGCGTAAAGATTAACTGATGAGACTTCAATAGTCGAAACGCCTACGGGCGTCTTAATCAAAAACCTAATATCATGAAAGCAAATTTAAAAAACAGATTGGCTAATGTAAATGCCAAATTATCTAAGCACGGGTTCCGCACTATTAGTGACTCAGATGCTATCAAATTTAATTCAGTAATGCTCCCTGAGAGCGGCCAAGATGGTGGTTGGAAAGCGATTGACCATTGTAAGCCTGACGGGATGCTAGGATACGAGGTTGAGCGGTTCTTCAACAGAAAGGATGCTATGCAAATTGGCGACACTCTGATTGAAATCAGTAGAACGTATAGCGGGGTTGATATTTACTAAAGATTAACTGATGAGACTTTAGTAGTCGAAACATCCTTCGGGATGTCTTAATCAAAACCCTTTTATCATGGAAACTTTACAAACAAAAGTAATTACCGGTCTAACTGACCTAGAGAAAAAAGTATTAACCGCGCTAGCTGATTGCATGTATGCCGAATGGGGATACAGCGATGCCGGAGCCACTGACTTAGCTGAAGCGACTGGCATATCGATGAAGTCTATTCGCGGCGTGATTGGTTCACTATCTAAGAAAGGATTAGTATGCGTGGATGACCGCTCCGATGAAATTGACTACCGCAGAAACGACCCTTCTTGGGAGCCCATAGTTTACCTGCAAGGTATCGCCGAAGCATTGGTTCCTGATTGGCAAGATGAAATTGGATTCAAAACCATCATACAAGATTAACTGATGAGCCCTGAATGGGCGAAACACTCTTCGGAGTGTCTTAATCAAAATCCAATACCATGAATGTTATTTTAGTTTCTAGAAACGGCGTGTTAGATACGCCCATCCTCGTAAAGCACGACATCACCGCAGAGGCCACCTTCGAGAACCTTGTTGAAGAACTTCTAGGCGAAGACGCCGACGAGGTTAATTTGTTTTCTGATAACGCCATTGACCACCTTAACCGCCTCCTAGAGGGAACCGGTATCGAGGTTACTTGGTTTGTCGATATTGAAGTAAACAACTACAAAAACTAATCACATGAAAAGCACATCAACCGCCATCATCATTGTCATTGTCTTCTTATTAATCACCCTTGCAGATAACATATAATGAAAAAAGTATACTCCTTCTCTTATCAACTATCTGATGGGAACGAAATACTCTGCGCCATTAAGACTTGCATATACCCTGAGCGGACCAAAATATGGAAGCGCCTCTTGACCCTTGTTATAAACAGAGAGGACGTCGTTAGTATTAAATACTCCTTTGAATAGTTTACCCCCGAGCTGCCGACCTAAGCGGTCATACCGGAGCGATACCGGAGCAGCTACTAATCAAAACCATCAAGAGCGAGATGTAAAAACGCACTAACACTATGACTCTCGAACTAGCCAAAATCAAGTTACAAAAACTTGAACTAGAAAACGAAATGCTAAAGCAGTTGCTTAAGTATGGGAAGATATATGTTAATTATGATTCTTCAGATTGTGACGGAGGGCATAGCGGAGGTCACCGAACATTTAATAGCATCGATGATGTTTATGAATGGTGGGAGAACGAAGCAGAATCGGCTGATGGGCCTTTTGGATGGGCATTAACCAACCCTGAAGAACTTCAAGAAAGATACACCTATTTTACACGATAAAAATCTAACACTATGAAATATCAACAAATTAAAGCCTCCCAAAAGGAGCAGGGATACGACCAATGGCAGCACCTAATCGACACCGGCATGGCATGGACCATGGAGGGAGCTATAGGACGCGAAGCAATGAACCTCCTAGAGGCCGGCGCCTGTATGCTTCCCAAGAAAGCCCACCAAGACTACTACGGGAACCGGATACCATCTAGAGACGACCTCAAGGCCGGAACTAAAGGAACCTTTCAAAACTCAGTAAACTACTACACGCAGAACGCGTGGTAATTTATAAACCTACCGCCATGGGCGTGGTCTTCGATGACATGTAGGTTCTCATCAAAACCTCAAAGAATGCAACAACAAGCATCAAAAACACGTAGCCATTTTTTCCTATCCCTTGCGAAGAGCTTCTTAAGAGCTGCAGGATGTGTATGGCTTTATCTAGGTGACTACCAAGTAGCTGCCGGATTATTCATAGTAGCTGAGTCTTTCGGTATACTAGAAGAACTATAATACCCCCGAACTGCGAGGAACGACCGAAGGTGGAGCGATACCACCCGCAGTTACTAATCAAAAACTCAAGAGCGAGAGTTCAAACGCACCAAACCTATGTCAACTAACACATCCGCAAACCTACAGGTGCATGTCTTCACGTTAGACAATGCCCTAAGCTACCTAAAAGAAAATTTACAAACCGACGCCGATTTTAGCGGTGACAATGGCCCCGACTATCTTGATGATGAGGCCGATGGATACGATTCAAATCTGGAATACTACCTAGAAATGTTTTGGTCAAAGCATAAGCCCAAAGATGCTGCTAGCTTGAATACCTTCTTCGACAAGTTCTTCAGGTTTATGCAAGAAAGGGACCAATACTATTTACAGATTGAATTCGACCTTAAGTTTATTGGCGACCAAATAGTCCTCTCAGTCATGATGGCGTGTGAGTGCTAGAAAATACCCCTGAGCCGAGAGAGTGGTTAAGGCAGAGCGATACTGCCCTCGGTTCC
>Ga0315909_10002985_pt1 | contig 21077 bp, 18 predicted proteins | sample LakEriMetagenome_11_FD_203527 | JGI IMG/M metagenome (GOLD analysis project Ga0315909, IMG submission 203527) | Freshwater fungal communities from buoy surface, Lake Erie, Ohio, United States - Buoy 2 MA125 | ecosystem: Environmental > Aquatic > Freshwater > Lake | place: USA: Lake Erie, Ohio... | reverse complement strand
ATGGTAGCTTAGGTTATGAGCCAGATAGTGTTGTTGACCCGAGTGTTGTTATAACAGATTTTGATCTAGATTTAGAGTATGACCAGGACTATATAGATTCTTTAAGCATAGGTGAAAAAATAATCAGGCCTAGCCCAAGATGTTCAGATGAGGTTTCTAATAGACCCGTTGTTTTCAATGACTGCGGGTACACTTTTAATCCCTATGCAGTAAATAGAGCTCTGAATCTATACCAGGATCTGAGTAAGATTGTGAATAAGATATTTGGATTTGAAGTTAATTACTACTCAGTACAACCCCAAGCTAGAGGTAAAGATGTTGTTCTAAGAGAATACACATTATTTGATGTTGTTGATGAGAAGTGTATAAAGGTTATGGTGCAAAATAACCAATTTCCGGACAACAGGAATAACTTCGATCCGTTTGGTGTTAACTTTGAAGAGCCTTTTGAGATCCAGATAGATCGTAAATATTTCGGGGAGATCTTTGGTAATGGATCACAGCCTAGAAAGAGAGATATTATTTACTTTCCGTTAACAAACAGGATATACGAGATAAATTCGACATATTTGTTTAGAGATTTTATGAACGCCCCTGTTTATTTTAAGATAGAACTCAAGAAGTATCAGCCTAAGAGTAATACTTTCTTCCAGGATCCAGCATACCAGGAAGAGTTAGAAGGTGTTGGGTTAACTACACAAGAATTATTTGGTGCGGATCTAGACAAGGAGGAGAAAAAGATAGCCAAACCTCAGCAATATGCTACCACTACCTATGTTAGATCTCAAGATCCTATTAGATCCTACGTATATGGAAAGCTTCCGATTATAGGATATGATCTAAACAATAACTGGACAATAGTATTAAATAACTACTACGATCTCGAGGCTGCTTTCGTTGATGATGCAGAATTTACTTATGATCCGTTCAAGAATAGAAACGCGATAAGATATAAGGTAAGGCCAAAACTTCTTGAAAAAGAAGAGTTGTCTTTGACATCTTGGTTTAGTCTTAGAAATGCCTACGATAACACTAAACTTAAAAAGATAGGCTACCCCGTTCTGCCTCTTACTACAGTCTCTTACACAGACACTACGGTTACGTACTCTACTCAGCCATATAAGCACTACTTAACCCCCTGGACTTCTTATGCTGATAATCCTGATGGGTATGTTGCAATACAAGGCGACTATTCCCACAGCGGGGGATATAGGGTTTTGTCTGTTGTGGATGATTTCACTTTTACCGTAGTAAACAACTCTAATATTTTTGATCCTGGTATAACTAACTGGAAAGCTCAAAAAGCTCAATCCCGGAACTTCTTAAGTGGCCTTTATATTGATCAAAACCAGACCATGAAGGGATTTAGGTTTGATTTGATTCACTCTGGCGCTATGGAACAAGAGGTGACTAATTTTATAGGACAGGGAAGTTTCTCTTTGAAAGCTAACAACATAGAGATAAATTCGCCTCTTCAGTTTAAGATAGACTACGGTGAATGGTATGCTTTTGTCGTGAACGTTTCCAATAAATACAAGCAGCTTTCTATACAGGCTTGGAAGATGTCATATGATCCCGTGAATCCTTCACAGCAATCTAGCGAGCTGATAAAAGTACACGAGTATGTCAGACAGCTAAGTGATAGTATAATTTTTGATGCACCTGAGAATATTGACCTGCAAACAAGCAGCCCTTTTTATAAAACTGACCAGAATTCTTATAAAATATTTACTTCCCCGCTATTTTTGAGTAATGTTAGATTATTTAAGAACATGATAGATACAGACAATCAATCTACTGTACTTAATCAAAATATAGTTAGAGACGAGCAACTTGCCCACATAATAGATAACGCTAAACCACTGTTCAATGCACCAAGATTTGCTAGGAACAGATAATTTTTATATTTATGCCAAGAAGAAAGCCTAAAATGGAAAAGGTGGTCCAGGAAAAGATAAAAGAAAACCTGGATTCTATAATAATGGAGGAGAATCTGGATTCTTTAGAAACTGGAACTTCAGATTTACCTAGACTAAAGACGTCCGTGACGATGGACTTTGCTGGCGAGAAGAACAGCTCAGCATCAGAGGCTAAAACCCTATTGGACTCCTTAGTTAAATTTTACTTTGATAGTGACGCAATAGAGGAGAATGCCTATTTAGAGTATAGAAAAAAGATAGACTCTATGAACATCTCATCGATGATGTTTCAGCTTAAGTCCGGCCAGCATGCAATAACTAAATTGCTAGAAGAAATTGATATGGGAAATATGCATCCCAGATTGTTTGAGGTGCTAGCTCAGCTTCAGGGCCAGATAATGCAGATGTCGAAGGATCACCAGACTTATCTTGATAAGATGGAGAAGGGGTATAAGAACATGAAGGATCAGGTCGATGATAAGAATTATAACGGTGGTATAGCTTTACCTCCAGGTGAGACTGAGGGATCTTTTGGAGGTCCTATAACAGAAAATGGTGGAATTAAATCTAGAGGAACTAAGGGACTTATGGAAGGACTAAGAGGGATTCTAGGCGGAGATATAGTCGACGTTAATCCAGTCGAGATAACAAATGAAAATTCTGTAGTGAATGCTAGAAAAAAGGCAGAGCTAGATTCCTTGCATGCTAAGGAATCTGGTGTTGATCCCGATAGTTCTGGCGATTATGAAATAGAGGACGATATCTTTAGCTGATTTATTTATGAAAGCAGAAGAATTAAAGAACGGCCAGGATGATTCTGGCAATGGTAACTATTGGAACACTGAGAAGGTAAATGAACTCATGCGTAAAGCCGATGAGGAAGGTCTTGATTTTAAAGGAGTAGACAATCCTTTTCATGATAACGATCCGGAGTTCAAGAGAGCAAATATACTTTTTGAGTACACAAAGGAGGAGATATTGGAGATCCAGAAGTGTGCTAAAGATGTGATTTATTTTTCCAAGTTTTGCCAGGTCATGACCGATGAAGGACTTGCTTATATTAGATTGAGAGATTATCAGGATTCTGTTTTAAGAGAATTCCAAAACAACAGATTCAACATCTTCTTAGCCCCTAGACAGGTTGGTAAATCCATTATGTCAGCGGTATTTCTTGTTTGGTATCTACTTTTTAACCACGATAAGAATGCGATGATTCTGGCTAACGTTGGTAGCACATCAGAGGAGCTTATGGACAAGATCAAATCAATAATAAAGGGACTTCCATTTTTTCTCAAACCTGGTATGCTGGTCAACAACGTCATGTCGATGAGGTTTGATAATGGGTGTAGGGTAATGTCAAAGACAACGACCAAGACATCCGGTATCGGTTTTACTATTCACTTCTTATACATGGACGAGTTTGCCCATATCAATCCTTCCTTCATGGAGTCATTCTTTAGATCTACATATCCCACTGTATCTTCCTCTAAGGTATCTAGAATCATAATAACTTCAACACCTAATGGGATGAACAAGTTTTATGACATGTACATGGATGCCCTAAACTCCAAAAATACATTTAATCCAATTAGGGTTGATTGGTGGCAAGTTCCAGGTAGGGATGAAAAATGGAGAAATAACGAGATAGCCAACCTTGGATCGGAGGAGCTATTTAACCAAGAGTATGGAAACCAATTCTTGAGTTCATCCACTCTTCTTTTAGGAAGGAAAGAACTTGAAAGCATAAGAAAGAATAGCGTCGAGTATAAATGGAGAGAGATTGACTACCTGCATGATTCTGGTCTGAATTACGAGAATCTGATATGGCATCCGAAATTTGAAGTTGATTCACTGCCCGACGTGAATAAGAAATTTATTCTTTCTATAGATCTCTCAGGTGGAAACAAGGGTGACTTCACAGTTATCAACATATTTAAGGTTACACCCCTCCCAAAATCTAGGATAGAGTACATAGACGAGTTCTACGACGAGTCAGATTTCTTTGGCCTGGTTCAAATTGGTATACTCAGAGACAATGAGATAAAGCTCGAAGAGGTTGTTAAAATGACCAGGATATTAACAAAGGATGTATTTGGTGTTGAAAATACAAGGATAGCACTGGAGGTTAATTATAAAGGCGAGCTTTTCATCGATAAATTTTTATCTGACGAGGACTTATTCGACGAGTTATTTGTCTACACCAAACACACCGACGCATCTAAGATGGCAAAAATAGGAATCAAGTACAACGATAAAAATAAGATGAAGAACTGCGACGAACTTAGGATTCTAATAGGGGGACAAAGAATACTTGTAAACGAGAAGAACTGGACCGTACCTGAGCTATTCACTTTTGGCTTAAATTCCAGGGGGACATATTCTAGTCAAACTGGTCACGATGACGTTGCTATGTCTCTAGTAAATTTACCTTCTGCTTTTGAGAGTGGATCCTTCTATCAATTGTCGGGTGAACTTTTTGATATTATGGACAATGGTTATAAGACTATGATTTTATCTAAAATGGGTGAAACTAATACTGCTCAGAACGATCCATTTTTAGGAACCGGCAAGACTTTCTATTCTAAAGATGCAAAGGGATACAGCGACTTTAACTCTCTAATGTAAAGCGCTGCTTTTCTTATTCGTGTCGATATATATAGGTGAAGAAGCAAAATAACCTATAAATAATAATGGCACAAAAAATTAAGATAGATTTCTCGCAATTTAAGGCATCTGGTGTTTATACACTGGAGTTTGACGCTTCACAAAACGTCATACTAACCTCGAATACCCTCAGATTGGTTGTGGGTTTCTCTAATAAGGGACCTTTCAATACACCTGTTTATATTCCAGATGTTACTACAATGATTGCGGTTTTCGGCGATATAGACAGATCTTTAGAAAACAGAGGATCTTTCTTCCAAAGATCGATTCTAACCTGCTTAAATGCTGGACCTGTTTTTGCTTTAAACCTCTTGAAGCTTGATGATGATATAGACAGCGCAACTGCGGATCTTACAGTTTATAGATCATTCTCTTTGAATACTGAGCAAGCCAATGGTGTTGAGACTGAAAAATTATATTCTTCTTTTTATAACAAGGAAAGATTCTGGTTCCCGTCTCCTGAGTATTTCCTAGCAACACTAAGCGTTGCAGACCAAGGAAAGCTTTTTAGCCTTGTTAATCTTGGTCAGCAGGCTATGAGTGCTATAGTTAGAAAGTCTACTGACTCAGTTACCCCTATAAAGGGATATAACGTCTTTGCTATAGATTGGTATGGTGCTGAGAACGTTCCAACTTTTATTCACCCATATGATTACATGCAGGATTATTTCATTGATGTAATAGCGGTGTCTGGTGATTGGACTAATTATCCGGTTCTTGCTTTGGATCCAAAATGGGGATATAACCCGATCACTGGTAGCGGATATTTCACTGCAAATGGATTTGTTAAAAATAAGATCGACGCTTTCCTTTCTGACCCTGATGTAAACATCGTTATCAGCCAAACTGGATGTATTATTCCAGATTTCGTTGATCTAAATGGTAATAACCAATACATACAAACCCTTATAAATTCACAAACACCTCAAAACGGGTTATTCTGTGCGATTGACCAGGAAGCTTTTGATGATATTTGTAACAGTGATTATCAGATAGATCTGGTTGGCCATAATCTTATTGATGAGTTAACATCAGATAGAGACCTAGTTACTCCTAGACTTAATTTCTTAAGTTATGATCAGGCTTTGGTCGCAGACTATCTTTACACCAAAAACAGCGTAGGTGTAACTGGTGCTTCTGGAGCTACTGGAGGATCAATGTACGTTGGAACTCTATTTGATTTTATAAGCGGCGGAGCAACAGGTGGAACAACAGATAAGGGTGTTAATCTTGATTCTTTCCAAACTTATAGTGCTTCCCAGTTCGATAGCGGATTTCACTATCTAGTTACTGGAACAGGTCCTAATGAATTAACAACATCTCAAAAAACAGCTCTACAGACATTTTGTACCATAGCTTCACCCTCTGATCAGAAATTTATTATCGGTAGAGTTCTTATACCATCTGGCGTTACTGGGGGAATTCTTGATAGCTTTGGTGGATCTGGAGCTACACAGATTACTAAATTAAAGATAGCAACTGTTAAGAGCGTAAACTCACAGGTTAGAATACTTTGGAGTCATCCTTTGGACACTGCATACTACAGATCGCAAGGTGTAGTAGTTCAGCCTTGGCCTTATTTGGATCCAATAAATCCTGCTGAGGTAACTTTCACCAACGGTGGAACTGCTTATCAGTTTGGCCTGGCAGACAGGATCGGAATAGACTCTGTCTTGAACCCCAGTGGTAGTACAGGCGCAACAGGAACAGGATTCCCTGATGGATATTCAAATTCTTTGATTTCGTATTCCATGTCTTTACCTTATATAGATAAGCAATATGACGAGCTTCAAAATGGTGATCTCATTTGGAAAAATAGCGACGGTACACAGGATCAGTTTTTAGAGTTCACTTTTGCTACAGATAGGGATCAGTTTGATTACTATATTACTAGAGCATATAGCAATGAGTCCAGAGACATAACATCTTTGGAGAATATAGCTGCTTTTGGAGCTTCTTATGCTTCGGATAATGTTGGTCAGCCAGTTTCCGCTAATAAAATAGATATCATCTCTCAGAATGGTAACATATCTGAATTTATTAATGTTACCTCAAGAATAGACTCAACAACTTTCTTAATCACCGAAGACGCTAACGGCAACGTTCCTCTCTCGGTTGGTGATTGGATAGTTTCTACAGATCTTAATATTTGTGCTGATGCAGTTGGGGTTAGACAGAACAGATTGACTAGAATATCTACTGTCTCTGCAACAACCACTTTCGGAACATATAGAGTGACTACTGCTAGACCGGTCTTATATTATTCTGGAACACCTCTAAGAGTTCAGAGATTTATCTCGATAGAGGATTTCACAACTTCTTTTGATTTTACTTACTTGAGAGGATTTGTTATGACTGAGAGGCACAGACCTAATGGCACTGATGCTAGAATTAGCGAATTGCTAAACGTTCTGTATAATACTAATCTTGCAGTTACACTAGCATCGAAAGATGTTATCACATTTAGGTACATAATCGATACTTTCTCTGGTCAGATTTTGCCAAACTCTAAGTATCAACTTAGTAGATTGGCTATGATGAGACAGAAGTGCTTATCTTTTATAAATGCACCCTCTATTACTCAGTTCCAAAACTCTACGGATCCTAGATTTACTGACGCTCCGACAGCGGCTAACCCAGCTCCTGTTATAAATACTGCTTACATAGCAGCTGGAGGAAATCTATCCCTGAATCCAAGCTACACATTCAGCTTACCTACTGAGGCAGATGGAGCTAAATTCTGCGCATTCTATCTTCCCTATGTTACCATAAGGGAAAACAATAGAAACATAAATGTACCACCAGCCGCTTTGATATCTAACAACTTCGTTAGAAAGTTTGCTAACGGTGAACCTTATGCTATTATAGCAGGTCAAAAAAGAGGGGTCCTTTCTGGAGGTACGATAGTTGGTGTTGAGTATGACTTCACAGACGAGGACAGAGGAAATCTAGAGCCAATCGGATTGAATCCTATTATAAGAAGAAAAGGAGTTGGTGTTGTTATATTCGGAAATGGTACAGCTTATCAGACCGTAAACTCAGCATTCAACCTTGTTCACGTAAGAGATCTTCTTATCAGTATAGAAACTGACGTTGAAACTATACTTGCAAACTACTTGTTCGACTTCAACGAAGATTCCATCAGACTTGAGATTAAGACTTTGGTCGATAACTACCTAGATGGTGTTAGAGCAGGAGGTGGAATTTACGCATACAAGACTATTATGGATTCCTCTAATAACACTCCAGCAATCATAGATATGAATATGGGAGTAATAGACATCATAATAGAGCCAGCTAGAGGAATACAGAAGTTCATCAACAGAATAACTGTTACTAGAACAGGTGGTATTGCAGCTGGAGGATTTATACAGTTTGCGTAAAAATTTGCTCGCAATAGAAAAATAGATAAATAGTTTGATATGGCAAATTTACCACACTATTCAAGTTCGATGTCTTCGATAAACAAGTTTGAACCTGTTTATCTGAACCAATTTGAAGTTACAATTACCCCTCCAGGACCGGTTGCTGGAGGACCTATATTGCTAGAGCACGTTACTAAAGTTAATGGGTTACAGCTGGATAAAAATCCTTCTACTGTTAACCAGAAGTATAAGTTTGCTAAAAGAAACTATGCAGGAGCAAAGCCGGATACAACTTACATGAACGTTTCGTTGAGTTTCACGATTAACCTTAATGATGCTAATTCAATGTATGTTTTTAAAACTCTAAGACAGTGGACTGATCTTATTTACAATCCTTTAACTGGAGCTATGGGTTTAAAAACAGATTACACTGGAACTATAGTAATCTCTATGTTTAACAAACAGGGAGATGTATATAGAAGAGTAGTTTGCAGAGATTGCTTCCCAATAAAACCAGTTTCCGCTATGGGATTAAATTATACCAGTGAGGAGATCTACAAGATCGATAACATGGAATGGGCGGTTGACTACTGGGAGGATACATTCCTATAAAAAAATAACATAAATGGCAGGATTACCACATTTCAATCAGTCTACAGCGGCTAGAAACTATTACGAGCCGGTTTATTTGAACCAATTTGAGGTTCTTATAACACCACCTGCTGCGATAACTGAAGCTGCAACTCAGTTCCAGGGCGAGTTTATTCTTACCCAGCAAGTTAAAAGCATTAGCGGTTTAGCTGTAGACATTCAACCTTCAGCTCCGGTTGAACAGTTTTATAAGTTTGCAACTAGAAGATATGCTGGAGGTGAGCCTTCAACATCAGATATGGATATGACCATAGATTTTGAGGTTAACCTTAATAGTGCCAATTCGATGACTATCTATAAAATACTTAGACAGTGGTCTGATTTAATCTATAACCCATTAACTGGCGCAATGGGATTAAAGAGAGATTATGTCGGATCAGTTCTTATCTCTGTTTTTAATAAGCAAGGTGACGTATTTAGAAGAATCAGAATTCCTTCTTGCTTCATAAGTGAGCCAATAAACGCAATGGATCTCGATTACGATCAGGGAAATAGCATCTACAGTCTATCAGTAACATGGAAATGTGATTACTGGGAAGATACATTCTTGTAAAGAATCAAAAATTTTCAAAAACCCCACAATAGCCTCAATATTTTTGAGGCTTTTTTATTTTATTGGTATATAATATACTAAAGACTTTAAAACCTATACGTTATGCTAGACTTATCACCCGAAGAAATTCTAAGAAGAAGAGAAGAAGAGGGCGGATTGAAATATGATCCACTTCCAGAAAAAGAAATCAAAGAATATGCTGAGGTGAATCAAATGACCCAGCAAGATCCTGCACCGCCCGCTGCTGAAGAACAGCAGGAGGTAACATCATTGGGTAAAGCTCAGAATTTTTTCAGAGCACCCGCTACTCCATTTGGCAACACTGGACAAGCAGGGGAAAGAAAAATATCACCCGGCGACATAGGCTGGAAAAACCTACCTGTTGATATTCTACCTTCTAAAGGAATGTTTTATCCAGAAGGTGTAAGAATGGCTATTAGACCTGCTGATGTTAAAGAAATCCGCCACTTCTCAACTATAGACGAGACAGATAGATTGGACATAGAAGAAAAATTAGGGTATATTCTAGACAGGTGCCTTTCTATGGAATTCCCAAACGAAGGAGTGGTTTCTTACAAGGATCTTAAGTCAGAGGATAGATTTTTCATAATTGTAGCAATAAGGGATTTAACCTTTGTAAAGGGTGAAAATTCAGTTGTACTCTTCCCCGAAACCGAGTGTGAGAATAAAAAAGAATGCCCGCTGACAAATGGATTTGAATTAAGAACCGGTGTTTTAGCTTCATATACCTTGGATTCTGAGGTTTCTAAATATTATGATCCTACAAATAGATGCTTTACCTTTCAAATAGGTGGATCATCAAATCCCATTAGAATGTATGTTCCTAGTATAGGAGTAACTCAAAGAATATCTGAGTTCACTGCTCATTGTTTAAAGAACAATATAGATGTTGATGACTCTTTCCTTAAAATATCTCCATTCCTATTTGAAGAATGGAGGGTGATGGATAATCAATTCATAATGAACGAGATGAGAAAGATGGATTACTGGACAAAGGAGGAATTCTCTTTATACTTCATACTATCTGAAAGAATAAAGATAGGGACTAAGCCAAAAGCTTCTGTTAAATGTCCTAAATGCGGAGGTAGGGAGGTCTCCGCTGAAATATCATTTCCCGGCGGGATTAGATCACTTTTCATTATTTCAGATATCCTTAGAAAACTTCTTTGATATTAAATTTAGGCTCTGGCAAGAGCATAAAATAGATCCAGATTGGCTGGAGTCTATACCCTATTACGAATATCAGATATGGCTAGATAAATTGAATATCGTGATAGAGGAAGAGAACAATAGTAACCTGGAGGCAGACGGCAAAAAGAATGTTTTCACCCTCCGTAGATAATATTAAATATATAAATCAAATAATTTAATATTAATGGCGGATAGCAATGAGTACAAACAGCTATTGGATGTTTCCAGGAACTTAGCCGAGGTTGTTAAAGAGCTAAAGCAAACCAACAAAAATCTGGGAGCTATATCAGGATCTGTTTCTAAAGATCTTAAGGAGATATCAAAATCTGTCTCTAAGGATCTTCAGGGTCTTCCGGATAAAATTGCTGAATCCACAGGTTCTAAAAAAAATCCTAATCTTCCCGAAAACGATGCGGTAAAGAAGGGAGCAGAGATGTTAAAAAAATTCGGCCTTGAAGATTTTATGGGCCAATATGAGGCGGAGATTTCAAAGCTAATGGCATCTAAAAGTGCCAAACAGAACCAACAGAAAGTCCCTGTAAAAGGTGCTTTAAAAGATGGCGGAAAGGCAACTGAACCTGGAACATATGTGGTAGGAGAAAACGGACCAGAAATAATGGAGATCCCTGGTGGTTCCAAAGTTGTACCCCTAAATGTATCGGACCTTATAGATGGATTGAATGCAATTCCTAGGATGAAGGACTTCATAAAAGATGGTTTCGTAAAAGTAGAAAATCAAGGTGGGTATAATTTTTTGGTTGGTGATAATGGTAGATATCCCATAGAGGAGATTAAAAAAAGTATACAGAGTGATATTGCAGAGAATTCCGCTTTGGGTTTAGATACTAAAAGTGATTCTGATAAATTGACTGTCCTAGACTCTTTAAGTAAAAAGATATCAGAGCAAGGGAAATCTGCTGCATCTGGTGCACCGACAGCAGGACCATTTGCAGGTGTAAAAGGTGAAACAGGTAGAGTTAATGTCAAGACAGCAGAATCTATTATCAGTGAAAGTGGCGGAATAAAAAGCATGCTTTTTAAGGATTTTTACCCTTCACAGAGTGAAGTTGATAACCACGTCGCTCAATTAATTAAAGAAACCCCTGGTTTAGCTAACAATAGTGATGTCCTTAATTACGAGATCGAGAAATTCATGGACGAAGAAGCTAATCGAAGGTTTTCTGAGGCCAAAAAAAAATCTGAATCTTCTGTATTAAATACCGAATCCCCTGAATTATCAAAGGTAAACAAGGGTGAAGGACCCGCTGCTAAAAAAGAGGGAGGAAATAAATCTGGAACCGACGCAATAAAGAGCGGTGTAGAGATGTTAAAAGCTTTTGGCCTTGAAGATTACATGGGCCAATATGAGGCGGAGATTTCAAAGTTAATGGAATCTAAGGGTATCAAACAGACGGATAATCTAGATAAGAAATTATTTAGTGAAAACGGGAAAGTTGAAAAGACCACAGCAGGATCGGCTAAAACTGCATCCGGTCTTTTAGCTAAACCAGCTTCAGTTCCCGCAGGTAAAAAACCTGGGCCTAAGGTTGAAAAGTCTAACGCAGCTCTTTCTAAAACTAGCAAACCTGCACCCGCTGAAGCTTCCCAGACGCAGCCTGCACCTCAACCCCCAGCCCCATCTGCTGCTCCTATGGAGGCTAAATCAGATAGCGGTAGTGGCGGTGGTGGAAATACACAATCTAGTTCTACCACTAGTAAATCTGGGGGTGAAGTCAGTGTATCTGAGGGATCTCCTTTTTTATCAAATGATATGAAAGAAATAAAAGCCCTTCTTGGGAGTATGGCTAGATCTTTAAGTGGTCCGCTTAATATATACAATCCCGATCCTTTTAGGCCTGATTCTAGAAGAATTTAAGGGGACCATACTTTTTTCTACGGGTTTATTTAGTATATTAGCGAGAAATACTATTTAATCCTTTGCCCTAATGAAAACTGGAATGCAATCTCAACTATATAGTGAACTTGATTTTTTGGATGACACCTTCTATCTAGAAAATGAAAATTGGAGGATATCTAGGGATCCGGAGGCCGGTGGGTTCCATTGCTTTTTGGGAGATTCTATTCATCCTACTGACAAAGACAGGAACAGGGATTTGATATATTTAGAGATGGCATCAGCTTGGTCTAAAAATTCAAGTTGTAAGAGAGCTCAGGTTGGTTGTTTGGTGGTGAAGGATAAATCTATAATATCTGATGGATATAATGGATCCCCAACTGGATTTCCTAACCAATGTGAGGATGACGAGAATAACACATTGTCTTGGGTATTGCACGCTGAAGCTAATGCTATAACTAAGCTTTCAAAGAGCACACTTAGCTCGGATGGGTCTACACTGTATGTAACTCTTTCACCTTGCTTCGAGTGCTCAAAACTTATTATACAATCCGGTGTAAAAAAGGTTGTGTTTACTGAATTGTATAGGAAAAAAGAATCAATTCCATTCCTCTTAATGGGTGGAATTGAGATAGTTAAACTTTAAAATCGATAATTTTTATATTAAATATGGCTAAAAAAGAGAACAACATCCAATCCCTAGCGGAGATTTTTTTAATCGAGAAGAATGAAAAATCTTTCGTTGATTTATTTGACAGACTTAGGCCTGGTATACTAAACCATTGCTTTGTAATTCTAAAAGATAGAGAACAAGCAGAAGATGCTTTCATTAATACTATGTCCAAAATATGGACCAAGATAGATCAGTACAATAGCGAGAGAGCTAATTTTTCCACCTGGTGCTATAATATAGCCCGAAATGAAAGCCTACTCCTTATAAAGTCTAGAAGCAGATTCGTTTCACAGAGCGACCAGGAGATAGATTATCACTCCAATAAGAAAAATTCAAACACCCTTACTGACGGGGCTTACACTCTAGAGGATTCACCCGATTACTGTTTCAAAGAGGAGAACACACTAGAGGAGATCTACGACTCTGTTATAGATGAAATCCGTGCTCTTCCTGAAATATATCGTGACATCATGATTGACCGTGAGATAAACGGTATGAAGTATAAGGACATAGCCCACAAGTATGGCATAAAAAAGAGATCGATCGCAACTAGAATCAGGAGAGCTAGAGCTCAGATAAAAAGAAAGGTTAAGAAACACTAACCCATCTGGGTCTATAATAATAAAATGAAGATACTATGTTCTCAGCACTAAAAGAGTTTTTAATATACCTTAAGTATCGGAAGATAATTAAGGAAGAATCAGCCAAGGAGATAATCTGGACTAGGAAGAATCTTAGATATGACTGGCTTTGTCGGATATACACCGTTGTAAATTTGCCACCTGAAGTGACGATGTCGCCTGATCTGGGTAAAGATGTTAGACCTTCTTTTGTCTTTGATATGCTAAAGCCAATAAACGAGTACCTCAGAAAGGCAGGTATAGAGGAAATGATTTCCGTATCTCTTGAACCGATAGACGGAACTGACGATGAGTCTTTTCTCGTAGTTTACTATTTTATATTCAAAAAGTTCAACTGGGTGTGGTTTACTTTTTACTTTGCTTTACTTCCTTCCGCTTTGATTTATTTAATTTTTAATTTTTTGGTGTAATCCGGTATGAATGAAATTATCGAGTTAGAGAAGAGCCGTATAGAAAAGGAGATAGGTAAATTCAGTGATCCTAATTTTATCTTTGAAGAAGGATCTCACACTTACAAATATAAGGACATCAAGTTCGATTCCGTTACCACTTTCCTGAAGAAATTTAAGGAGCCTTTCAATAGGGAATATTGGATTAAGGAGAAGGCTAGACAGAGAGGAGTGGATCCGTCTGTGATAGAGAATGAGTGGACTGAAGCTGGTAATAAAGCTACTTCTTTGGGGTCCAGAGTACATAAATGGATAGAGGATTTCTGGAGCGGTGAGAATCCTGAATTACCCGAAGATGCAGATTTCTTAGAGCGTGTTAATAAGTTTAAGTCAATCTATGACCTTAAATTTAAAAATCTGATTCCGCTTAAATCTGAGCTTAAAATATTTTCCAGAAAGTGGAGGATTGCCGGCACAATAGATCAGCCTTTCTTAATGTGGGATTCATCTAGGAATAAGATGATTTTCATAATAGGTGACTGGAAAACCAACAAGGAGTTCAAGCATGATGGACACCCGAAAGGAAGATATAAGAAATTACTAAGGCCGTTTAATACGCTATATGAAAATCATCACAACGAGTATTCTATCCAGATATCCCTTTATAGACTAATACTGGAGGAGGAATTGGGTATAGAAACGGAGAGTGGATTTCTAGTTCACATCGGCCCAGAAGAACCAGCAAGAATATATCCAGCTAAGGATTTAAGGGGACCTTTAAAAATGTATTTGGATCAGAACATGCTAGATCCTGATTTAACAACAGAAACATCGGTTCTCACACAGGTAGACGATAAAAAAGATCCCAGCGATATTGATATTTTTGATATTGGATAGAAACAAAACGTGTTGAATTTGATAGAATAATAAAAGTTATTAAAATGGGAAAAACAGGAAAAAACCAAGACGATTTAGTTTTAGCTACATCTGAAAATCTTGACAGATTGCCATCGGAGAGTGCATCTTTTGATATAGATGGCATTAAAGTAAACGTAGACGAAGCCAAAGTTGATGCTTTAAAGAAGCAAATCGAGGAGAAGAGAAAAGAACTCTCTAAGAAAGTTTATGCTGTATCTATGGATTCTTCTACATTGTCAATGTTTAAGCGGTTCATAAATGAAGAAGCTGAGTGGAATTCCACTGAATCATTGGGTATCATCGAGATAAATAAATCCATTCAGAAAGCAGAAGCTGATGGCGTGAAAGATAACACGATTTATTTTGGTGCATTGACCATTGAAGCTAGTCACTACTTTTTGTCCAAGGGAAAGGGTAAGGGATTAGAATCAGCTCAGAACTTTATAAAAGTTTTCAAGCCAGTTGATATTGCGCTAAGTAACGTCAAGGAGGATAATCTAGTTGTTAACGACCTCCAAAAAGAGCTTAACGCAGCTGAGCAGGGACTAGAAGTTTGCTAATCTATAGATACTGATCAATAGCCAGTTTACTGGCTATTTTTTTATGTTCTATATTTTTTAAGATAAATATAAAAAAAAATGAAAATGCTAGAAAAAATTAAATCAAATTCATGGTGGATATCCATCGTATTGGTGCTTATGATGTTTTTGAGACAATGCGGAGTAAATAACGATGTTGATAGAATCGAAAAGGGAATTAAGACACTTAACACATCTGTAGACTCTTTGCAAAAAGTTAGCGTAACTAAAAGTGACTTAGAGAAATCTATGAATCAGACGATGTTTAATTTCTTAATTTATGAGGATGATTTCGATAAGGGTAAGTCTTCTTTGTCTGATATAAAGTCAAAAATAGATCAAACAAAGTGAAAAGCAATGCCCTGAAATACTTCGTTATAGGAACTTTTGTTACCCTGTATCTTGTTGTTTCTGTAATTTCCACTATACACGTAGTTCAGTTTTTCGATCTCACAAATCCGAAGTGGCTTTCTGTTTCTCTAGCGATAGCTTTTGAGTTAGGTGCAGCTGCTTCTTTGGCTTCCATAATAGCTCTGGATAAGATGAATAAATTCTTAGTCTGGGCTTTGTTTATAATACTGACCGGTATGCAGGCTATGGGAAATACTTACTATGCCTATATAAACATTGGCGATTTTAAAATGTGGTCTGAGTTATTTGGCCTTATAGAAGAGGATCTAATATATCAGAAAAGAATACTTTCCATTATATCGGGTGCAATACTTCCTTTAGTTGCTCTTGGATTTATAAAGTCATTAGTCGATTACATAAAGCCTGAGCCTACCGATACCGCTGTAGAGGTAGATGCTTCTGAACCTGTTGAATCTAAAAGCTTGGCTGAAGAATTAGAATCGTTAGATATAGTAGATTTAGGTGATGCAGGGACTTTAGATGTCGAAGAAGAGTCTAAAGACGTGACAGAATCTGAAATTGCTAGAACCCCGGTAGAGGAGCAAATAGAAACCCAGGAAGAGAATAAACAAGAGCTTAGCGAGGATAATAAAATAGTAAACGAGGAGGTTAATGTTGTTACTCCTGACCCCGCATACAATCAAAACACCATTTCACGTAATAATAGGAACGAATATGAAATTAATAGGTCTAAATGGAGACCTAGAGGATAATTTTTATCTTCTTTCGGTTTAGTGTAAATATATACACTAATGGTGTCTGATAATACTGATTTTGATGGTGGTTCCAGTTCTTCAACTGGGTCCAGTAATGTACAGGGTGGATTTGTAAACCCTGTATTTGTTCCCGGTGCTTGTGCTTTTGTTACTAATTATAAAAACGTAGCAAAAACCAGGGACCAGCTTTCCATAATAAATTGGACATTCAAGTATAAGAATGATCCATATAAGCTCAGATTTTTTAACTCAGGCTTCAATGTTCATCAACAAGCTCAAGTTGCTGAGTCTATAAATTTAGAATCTTTTTTCCATCCGCTTTTAGTTTTTTCCACATACCAAAAGCAGACATTTGTAATAGCACCAGATACAACAGTAAGTATAGATCCTGGAGACTATACAGAAACTGCAAACGAGGCTGGTTTTATATTTGCGAGAGCTTATTATTTGCCAGAGTCCATAGCCTCTGAAAAGTTTCTTCTTTGGGATTATGGTGGTGACGAGAGATATCCAATGGGAGAAATAATGGCACTTTCCGGGGGAGTTAAGCAGGGTGTAAATTCATGGGCTGGATGGAACATGAGTCCCTTTGCATATTATGGACACACCGGACCAATTTACAATCCCAACTTAGGAGGTATCAGCTTTTCCAATATAACAACTAGACCAGTAAAACTGGTAGTGATAACATCTAATTAAATTTATGGCAACTAGACCCGTACCTTGTCCACCTGAACCAGCAGGATTCAAATTTGAGAAGAGTGATCTTGTTATAGATTCCGGTACTGCTCTAAACGCTCAGACAATGGTCTCTCTAAAAGACTTTGAGATGGAAGTTAGCGCTTTTTCTAAGGTTAATCTAAATTTGGCCCCTGGTACTTGCTCTTTCTTAAGTCAGACGGATATAGTTGATCCCTCCGGATTTGTTAACTTTATAGTATTTAAGGGCATCTATCCTGATGATGTGTTACCAAAGGATAGATGGGTTACCTGGGAATACCAGGGAAAAACATACTATATGGGTGAAATAATGATATTAAGTGGCCCTAACATTACTACAGTAGACTCTGGAGAGATAGGATGGAATCTATCTTTACCTGGCCCAGTATACCAAAACGGAGGCATAAGAATATGCAACAATCACACAGGAAAAAGAGTTAGAGTGGAAATAATGGTCTGCCGACAGTGATATATAAAAAAATCTCGGAAACTAGATATATAATTTGAAAAAAACATACAACCCATGGATTTTATAAATAAAGTAAAAAAATTGAAAGAAACAACAAAGTCTCCTGAAGTGAGTTCACTTTGTGAAAACTTTCTAAATAGCTCTTTTTCTAGAGAAAGCCTTATGGAGGGACTAGGACAGATTAAGGAAAATGACGATGCAATTGGCTCTTTCTTAAGGGAGAGCATTGATTTGCACTCTGAAGCTAGAAAGAGAGAAATGGAAGCTTCTAAGAGTCTTGCTTCTTCTTTAATGGAATCTTGGGGAGGCAATAAATCTGTTCAAAATTCAGGAACCTGGGTAACTGATAATAGAAACGAAATAAACACCAACCAAATAGACAGATTGAACGAATCTCTATCTGGGTTAGATAACGATCGTGCTACAAACTCTTTCCTATTGTCAGAGTCTGTTAAGGATTTAGGCGTGCTTAAAGCTATTAACAAAATAAGCGTTTCCCCAATCTCCGAGCACTTTGGTGTTAAAATAATGTTGGAAAACTACAGAAACATAATCTCAGCAAAAGGTATTGGTGAGTATCACGTAATTGACAATTTTATAAAGGACATCTCAGATTTACAGTGGGATAAGACAGCTAAGTCTGTTTATGAGTCTCTAGTTAAGAAGAGAAACGATTTTGATAGGGAAATAGAAGTATCTAAAGTAATAGATTCTATAAAGAACTCTGGTTCTAGAGAATTCTACGGTGGACTTTATGAGTCATTGAATAATTGGATGGTTTCTGAGGACAAGTCTAATAGATTGCTACTTAAGAACATTTCAATGTATTCTTTTAATCCAGTTGTTAGAAACTTAATTAACTTCTTGAACGAAAACGAAGGAAAAACAAATGCTAGCAAGCTTAATATACCAGAGGTAGCTCAGAATGAATCATATGTTGAAAAGGTTTATTCACCAGTTTTCACTAACGATGGTTCTTTCGGATTTTACATGAATGGTTCAATTTTCGAAGCTAACCAAGAGGGAATCTATAAGATCTCAGCTGATCAGGCTTTTGAAAAATTTGGTGGTGACTTTGTAAATCTTATCTCAATAGTTAACGATCCTATAGTTAGGGTAGACGAAAGCGGTGTTAATTTCTACATCGGTAAGAAGCTTATTAAGATAACAGAGGGTCTAGAAGGATCACCTAACGTTTATCTAGGAAAAACACAATTGAAGTTTAGATCAGTTGCAGAACTAGGAAAACTTATAGGATTGGAAGTTTCTTCGACCTCAGGTTACAATGACATGAAGGTAGTTAATCAGGTTATGTCTGTTTACGAAAACATTAATGCTATAGTTGAACTTGATTTTGCTAAGTCTTTAGTTTCTAGAATCTATGAGGGATTAAGAATTAATTTGTTTAAGTGGGACGGAGCTTTATACTTGCAGAAAGTAAACGAAGCTATGAAAGAAAATTCAGTTTACCGTGTAAATGCGCTACAAGCCGTTAGTATGGTTAAAGAGTCTTTGAGATATGATATTTCTCAAGGTTTAACTGAATTCTTGGAAGGTGAGCTTAGAAGTAAATCAATTCTAATTAACGATAGAACTGAAATACTTTCAAACATAACTAAGATAGAGAAAGAGCTAAACAAGATACAGGAGGCTATGAAGAACCCAATCATAGCTAACGAGGCTTCAATCAAAGAAGCTGAGGCCCTACTAAAAAGAGAACTAAAGGTACTTAGAAATAAATGGTCTGCTGTTAATGAGGAGATCGATAGAATCGAGAACGATTTTTTAGAAATTGATATGGATCTTTTAGAGGACGATGCTTTTTCTATTGGCGATTACGTTAAAATAAAAGAGTCAGGCGAGACTGGAAAGATCATATCTGTAGATAACACTTCAGGTAGATACACTATTTTGACCGACGCTGGAAAAACGGAAGATCACAGAATAGATGAGATTCAAGATCTAGAAGAAGCCCTTAATAAAGCTGCTGATGACAATGAAACTGCTTCAAAAGATGAAGAAGGAGAGGAGGAGATCAAGGAATCAAACGGTATGGCAGTTGCTCCAGAGAACGGAAAAAAGGTTAAATCTGAGAAAGCTGTACAAAACTATGCTACTGCACCAGATAAAAAGAAGTCTGTAAAAACTAAACCTCAGCAACCAAACTTGGTAGAAGCACCAGAAGAAAAATCTGACAAGCCTATGTCTAAGGACCTAAAAAACCCAAAGGCAGCTAATTTTGCTGAAGGAGTCGATGGACAGAAGCCTACTAAATTTGATGTAAAGGGTTACGGGATAGGATATAACAATGTTCAGGAATCAAATGATGCGAATATTGAAAAAGCTCCTACTAACGGAACTAAAGCTAAAGAGACTAACAAGGCTAACACAAAGGAGCACAACCTAGCTTCTCCAAAGAAGATCACTAGAAACATCAATCCTGAAACAAAGAAGGTGTTAAAAACGATAGCTTCTAATCAAGGACTATCTGAAGCGCCAGGTAAAAAAGGAACAGGAGAAGTTGATTTCGATATTGATGGAAACCACATGGGATATAACATCCACGAATCTGAGGCTGAAAAAAAAAATTAAGTCGTAACTTTTATTTTGCTCCTGACAACCCAAATCAAGGTAAACCAGGAAAAAGCTTCGTAGAATCGTCAAAGGGTAAATTAGCAACAGCCCCATCTAAATCCGCAAAGGTTTCCGCTGAGGATTTCGACGAGGAAGACGAAACAACAAAGTAAAATAAATCTACAATATTAAACCAATCCCCCTAGCAATAGAGGGATTTTTTTTATTTACAAAAAATCAAACACAATGGCAAAAGTTTACGTCAGAAACAGCGATCTTTTAAGGGCTTTTAACGAGTCCAAGACCAAAGGCCAGCTTACAAATGAAACTATCGAGATGTTCACCTTGATGATAGAGGGAATATCTAAAAAAATGGCTTATAAGGACCCTGACGATAAGGATGATTGCATGGCTTTTGCCATGGAGGATCTATGCAAGTACTGGAACAGATTTGATCCAGCTAAATCAAATAATCCTTTTGCATACTTCACACAGATAGCTAAAAATGGATTTGCTAAGGGCTGGAAAAAAATACATCCGCCTAAAAGTCCGAAAACTATTCCGTTTAGCTACATAACTGGCGACGATAATAGCTACAATGTTTAATTAATTTTATGTCCATAAAGAACGTAAAACCCAATGGACTTCATAGGTCTGGTCTCTTTCAACCACAGAACCCAGACAAATATATTGGCGACATAAACAAGATAGTTTATAGATCGTCCTGGGAGCATAGATTCTGTAACTACTGCGATAGGAACGAGAATAT
>Ga0315909_10002984_pt1 | contig 21081 bp, 18 predicted proteins | sample LakEriMetagenome_11_FD_203527 | JGI IMG/M metagenome (GOLD analysis project Ga0315909, IMG submission 203527) | Freshwater fungal communities from buoy surface, Lake Erie, Ohio, United States - Buoy 2 MA125 | ecosystem: Environmental > Aquatic > Freshwater > Lake | place: USA: Lake Erie, Ohio... | reverse complement strand
CACTGCCGGTCACGCCAAAGAGCAAGGTGACGCCGTATTCGTTCGCTGCGCTGATGGCGCCTACTGCCGCTTGCTGCTCGGCATTCAGGTCAGGGCCCTCCGATGCTGTCGTGTTTGCTGCCAACGGTGGCGCTTGTGTCTTATTCAAAGCGGCATTGAGTGCGGTGGCTTTCAGGGCTCTTAGATTTTTGGGAAGGCACGGCACCATGACCTCGCCCAGCGGGCGCTGATAGTAGTCTGCCGCGAACCGCGACAAGGCTACCCAATGCGACGACAAGGGCGGCAGTTGATGACGTATTTCCGTAACGTCGCGAATTTTTTCAGGCGCATAGACACTGCTCTCTTGTACCGCAACGATGAGCCCGACGACTTCCCGGCGGCCGAATGGCACGAGCGCGAGTTGGCCTATGCAGGGTGGGGGATCGTCCGCCGATTTCGGCTGCCATCGGTAATCAAATTCGACGTCAAGCGGGGTGTCGAGCGCCAGTTTGAGAATGAGCGGAGTCAGTGGCGGCATAGACAACGAGTTTGACCTTTGGGACTGCTACCGAAACGTAATGAAGGTTTTTTCAGGCTGATAAAGGCGGCCACGGGAACCCAGATACCCCTCGCCTGAAAAGCCCGTCGGCCGCTCGATAGCAAGAATTTTGTCCGTGTAAGAACTTAAAGAAAAGCTTTAAAAATTGATTTAAATCTCCGTCGTACAAGGCATTTTTTCGCTATCCACAAATTCTGTGGATAACTTTGTGTGCAACTGACTCTTGACAAGCCAAAACGCAGATTTCATGCGGTGTTCAACAAAATGACTCGTTACAAAGCAACCGACAAGGGCACGAAAAATCAATGACTTAGCGAAGGATTCGCTGCCGAAGAAAAATTTTTGGATTTTTTTTCGAGCATCTTGACAACTAAATTTTTGTGAATAAGTGAGGATGAGCCAATACCCGTATGTCTATTCCTTGGGTCAGCGCATGCTTGAAGTATCACCTCAGTCGCCGCTATCAAAGATGGCAAGAGAATGTGTCACAAGGATAGCGGCTTGGGCAAAGTGGCGGTGCTTTGTAGAACGCCAGTAACCCGGTCTTCCCAGAAAAAGGGCCTGTGGATATCTTTGTGAACAATGTGCCCTCTCAGCGACCTCACATTTTCCTGTTATCAATTTGTCGATCAGCGCACAATTATTGATTAAAAAATTTTATTCAGATAAATCAATGGCTTGCCAAATATATCTAGAGGTCGGATTGATAGATTTGCGCAAGTGCTTGATTCGGTCAGCCTGCGCTACGCTTGTGCATAACTAAGCGAATCCGGCGACCTAGACCCATGCCCATGGCACCGTCACCCGCGCTGCATGGCCATCAGGCACGCATCTGGCGGCTGATCTCGTGGACAGCAGACACCATCGCAGTGACCGATTCGGGTGGTGTGAACTGGGAAATTCCATGGCCAAGGTTGAAAACGTGGCCGGATCCTGGCCCGGGCTTTCCGAAGGCCTTGAGCGCCCGCTCTACTTCGGTGCGAATTTGTTCTGGTTTTGCAAACAATACATTTGGGTCGAGGTTGCCTTGGAGCGCAACCTTGTTTCCCACCAAGGCACGCGCCTTGCCCAGATGAACAGTCCAGTCCAGTCCAACGGCATCGGCACCGCTGTCGGCGATTTCTTCCAACCAGAGGCCACCGCCTTTGGTAAAGACAATGCACGGGATGCGCTTTCCGTCATGCTCGCGCTTGAGGCCTCGGATGACCTCCTTCATGTAATTCAAAGAGAATGTCTGGTAGATACCGTCGGCCAGTGCGCCACCCCAAGTGTCAAAAATCATGACGGCTTGGGCGCCCGCATCGATCTGCGCATTCAGATAGGCCGCGACGGCAGCTGCGTTGATGCTCAAAATATGGTGCATCAGATCTGGACGGTCATAGAGCATGGATTTGACGGTCCGAAAGTCATCCGATCCACCGCCCTCGACCATGTAGCAAGCGAGTGTCCAGGGGCTGCCGGAAAATCCAATCAAGGGAACTCGACCTGCCAGCTCTGTGCGAATCTGAGTGACGGCATCAAAGACATATTGGAGGCTGGCCAAATCCGGCGCACGCAAAGCACGTACAGCCTGTTCATCTCTGAGCGGACGAGCAAAGCGCGGCCCCTCGCCCTCGGCAAACGACAGTCCCAGACCCATCGCATCAGGCACCGTGAGAATGTCGGAGAAGAGAATCGCGGCATCGAGTGCATAGCGATCCAGTGGCTGCAGCGTCACTTCAGTGGCGTAATCGGGATTGGTAGCCAGCCCCATGAACGAACCCGCCTTGCTGCGCGTGGCTCGGTACTCAGGCAGGTAGCGACCGGCCTGACGCATCAACCACAGCGGTGTGTACTCGGTTGACTGGCGCATCAAGGCGCGCAGGAAAGTGTCGTTCTTGAGGGGAGCGAAGCGGCTGGACATCCGTATCCTTAAGGCAGTTCTTCAAAGGCAATATTATCGCTGAAAGTTTTTGATAACTCCGATTTTTTAAACGGGTGTTCCCGCGCCGCGATCCGAGTGATGGTTGGTTGTTTTGGACGGCCTGGGGCAAGGTATCAGCGAAGGAAGCACTGATTGAATAAAACGGGTTGCTCCTACAGCGAAATTAATCACGACAAGCTTCTGGTTTTGCAGGGCGATGGGTCGCACAACGACGCTGGCTCGCGACAAAACATGGAATGATTCATTATCTGCTCAAGCAGCAAAAGAAAAAGGCAGCCGAAGCTGCCTTGGTCGCGATGAGCAACATCTCAGCGCTTCTGGCGCAACTTGTGAATCGCCGCGAGCTGCGCGAGTGCAATCGCTAATTCTGTCTGCGCGACAGCGAAGTCAATATCGGTTTCCCGGTTTGCCATGGCCTCTTCCGCCATTTTTTTGACTGCGTTGGCCTTGGCCTCATCAAGGTCGCGGCCGCGAATTGCGGTATCTGCCAAGACGGTGACCGTGTTGGGCTGCACCTCAAGTATGCCGCCAGCTACGAAAACGAACTCTTCCTCCGTTCTGCCGACTACCTTGATACGGACCGCGCCTGGCTTGATGCGGGTTATCAGCGGCGTGTGCTTCGGGTAAATACCCAGTTCACCCGCCTCACCCGGTAAGGCAACGAACTCCGCCTGTCCGGAGAAGATTTGTTCTTCTGCGGAGACGACATCAACGTGAATGGTGTTTGCCATAAAAAGCCTTTTTTCGGTAAATCGAATCGCGTGTTGCAACAGGTACTGCCCTGATGACAGGACAGAAACCTGTTATTGCAGCTTCTTCGCTTTCTCGATGGCTTCGTCGATGGTACCCACCATGTAGAACGCCTGCTCAGGCAGATGATCCAGTTCGCCAGAAGCGATCATCTTGAAACCCTTGATCGTTTCTTTCAGCGGCACATACTTTCCGGGAGCGCCCGTAAACACTTCAGCCACATGGAAAGGCTGCGACAAGAAACGCTGCATCTTGCGAGCCCGTGCCACAACGAGTTTGTCTTCGGGAGCAAGCTCGTCCATACCCAGAATCGCGATGATGTCGCGCAGTTCTTTGTACCGCTGCAAAGTACCCTGCACCTGACGTGCGGTGTCATAGTGATCCGGGCCTACGACGTTCGGATCGAGCTGTCGTGAGGTGGAGTCCAGCGGATCTACCGCAGGATAAATACCCAGCGCAGCAATGTCACGCGATAAAACAACGGTCGAGTCCAGGTGAGCAAAAGTCGTTGCAGGCGACGGGTCCGTCAAGTCATCCGCAGGAACATAAACCGCCTGAATCGACGTGATCGATCCGGTTTTGGTGGAAGTAATACGCTCCTGCAGGCGGCCCATTTCTTCGGCCAGCGTTGGCTGGTAACCCACCGCAGAGGGCATACGACCCAGCAACGCAGATACTTCAGTGCCGGCCAGTGTGTAACGGTAGATGTTATCAACGAAGAACAGAACGTCACGGCCTTCGTCACGGAACGACTCGGCAATCGTGAGGCCAGTCAGCGCAACGCGCAAACGGTTACCCGGTGGCTCGTTCATCTGACCGTAGACCATCGCCACTTTGGATTTGGGGAAGTCTTCGGTGTTGACGACACCGGCTTCAATCATCTCGTGATAGAAGTCATTACCTTCACGAGTGCGCTCACCGACGCCAGCAAACACGGAGAGGCCCGAGTGAGCTTTCGCGATGTTGTTGATCAATTCCATCATGTTCACGGTCTTACCGACACCCGCCCCACCAAACAAGCCCACTTTACCGCCCTTTGCGAACGGGCAAACCAGATCAATCACCTTGATGCCGGTTTCAAGCAATTCCTGCGAAGGCGACAGCTCGTCGTAAGCAGGCGCTGCACGGTGAATGGAAGCGTGCTTGTCCGACTTGACCGGGCCGACTTCGTCAATCGGATTGCCGAGCACGTCCATGATGCGACCCAGGGTACCCTGACCAACTGGCACCATGATCGGTGCGCCCGTATTCTGAATTACCATGCCGCGGCGCAGACCATCAGACGTGCCAAGCGCAATAGTGCGCACGATGCCATCACCGAGCTGTTGCTGCACTTCGAGCGTCAGCTCCGAACCTTCCATTTTCAACGCATCGTAAATTTTGGGCATCGCGTTGCGAGGGAATTCAACGTCAACCACCGCGCCGATACACTGAACGATTTTGCCATCCGCCATTTTCGTTCCTTCAAATAAAAATTGTAATTCGATTCAAATTCGTCATTCTTAGACCGCAGCTGCGCCAGCCACGATTTCGGAGAGTTCTTTGGTAATTGCTGCCTGACGTGTCTTGTTGTAGATCAGCTTGAGTTCACCAATCACATTACCCGCATTGTCGGTTGCCGCCTTCATCGCCACCATGCGAGCTGCTTGCTCGGAAGCCATGTTCTCAACAACGGCTTGGTAAACAAGTGCCTCTGCATAGCGCAGCAAAAGTTCGTCAATGACGGATTTCGCATCCGGCTCGTAGAGGTAGTCCCACGAGTAAGAATTCACCGGTTCCAGCCTGTCGGCAGTCAGTGGCAGGAGTTGATCGATAACGGGCTCCTGTTTCATGGTGTTGATGAACCGGGTGTAACAGATATACACCGCATCGAGCTTTTCATCGTCATAGGCATCGAGCATGACCTTCACTGGTCCGATCAATTGCTCTAAATGCGGGGTGTCGCCAAAATTGATGCACTGAGCGACCACCTGTGCACCGATTCGGTTCATGAAGCCGTAACCCTTGTTACCGATCGCAACGATTTCAACTTTATTGCCAGCCGCGTCCAGCTCTTTCATCCGGTTGGTTACCTGACGCAAGACGTTGGTATTCATGCCACCGCACAGGCCCTTGTCTGTGGTCACGACGATGAAGCCAATTTTTTTGCTTTTCTCGTGCTTGACCAGAAACGGGTGCGTGTATTCGGGATTCGCCTGCGCCAGATGCGCAGACACTGTACGAATCTTTTCGCTGTACGGCCGTGCAGACCGCATCCGCTCCTGTGCCTTGCGCATCTTGGATGCAGCAACCATTTCCATCGCTTTGGTGATCTTCTTCGTATTTTCTACGCTTTTGATCTTTCCGCGTATCTCTTTACCTGCAGCCATTTAATGCTCCTGTGACTGGGTTGAGATCAGAATGTTTTCTTGAAGTTTTCGATTGCGCCCGCGAGCACAACCTCATCTTCTTTCGAAAGCTGCTTGGTGTCTTCGATACGTTTGAGCAGTTCCGCATTGCTGGTCTGGAGGAACTTGTGCAAATCATGCTCGAAGCCCAGCACATCCTTGACTTCGATATCGTCCAGATAGCCCTTGTTGACGGCGAAAAGACTAACCGCCATGAGCGACACAGGCAACGGGTAATACTGTGGCTGCTTGAGAAGCTCCGTGACGCGCGCACCACGATCTAGCTGCTTGCGGGTCGCTTCATCAAGGTCCGAGGCAAACTGTGCAAAAGCGGCCAGTTCGCGATACTGCGCGAGGTCGGTGCGAATACCGCCGGAGAGCGATTTAATGACCTTGGTCTGAGCGGCACCACCGACACGAGAGACCGAAATACCGGCGTTAATCGCGGGACGAATACCGGCGTTGAACAAAGAGGTTTCAAGGAAGATCTGGCCATCGGTAATCGAAATCACATTCGTCGGAACGAAGGCAGACACGTCACCGGCCTGAGTTTCAATGATTGGCAATGCGGTCAGGGAACCCGTCTGGCCCTTGACCTCACCCTTGGTGAATGCTTCGACATAGTCGGGGTTCACCCGTGCGGCCCGTTCGAGCAAACGGGAGTGGAGATAAAACACGTCGCCAGGGAAAGCTTCGCGGCCTGGGGGGCGGCGCAGCAACAGGGAGACCTGGCGATAGGCTACCGCCTGTTTGGACAGGTCGTCATAAATGATCAACGCATCCTGACCGCGATCTCGGAAGTATTCACCCATCGCGCAGCCTGAGTACGCAGATACGTACTGCATTGCCGCCGATTCGGAAGCCGATGCGGCAACCACGATCGTGTATTCCAGTGCGCCATGCTCATCGAGCGCACGCACGACGTTTTTGATCGACGAAGCTTTCTGGCCGATCGCAACGTAGATACAGGTAACACCCTGACCTTTTTGGTTGATGATGGTGTCGATCGCGACCGCCGTTTTACCTGTCTGGCGATCGCCGATGATCAGTTCACGCTGGCCACGGCCAATTGGCACCATCGCATCGATAGATTTCAAGCCCGTCTGCAGTGGCTGCGACACGGACTGTCGCGCAATAACCCCCGGGGCAATCTTCTCGATCGGGGCGCTCAGCTTGGCGTCAATGGGACCTTTCCCATCAATTGGCTGGCCCAGCGCATTCACCACACGGCCGCGCAGCTCCGGCCCGATGGGTACCTCCAGAATTCGGCCTGTGCACTTGACAGTATCGCCCTCGGAGATATGCTCGTAAGCGCCGAGAATAACGGCGCCTACAGAATCGCGCTCAAGGTTGAGCGCGAGACCGAAGGTGTGGCCCGGGAATTCCAGCATCTCGCCTTGCATTGCGTCGGAGAGGCCATGAATGCGGCAGATACCATCCGTGACAGAAATCACGGTGCCTTGGTTGCGAACCTCGGCACCCGCGCCGAGTCCCTGGATCCGGCTCTTGATCAGCTCGCTGATTTCAGACGGGTTGAGTTGCATGTTAGCTCCTGATAGGTTGAGACCGGCGTCTCGGCCTGTCTCGCAAAGTCAAAATTTTTTCCGGACGCCTAAGCCGACAGTACCGTCTGCATGTGCTCCAAACGCGCGCTGACTGACGAATCCAGCACCTCATCACCTACGGTAACGCGTACGCCACCAATCAATGATGCATCGACGCTTACGGTTGCGTTGAGTTTGCGCCCAAACTTCTTTTCCAGCGCCGCGACCAGATCGTGCACCTGCTCATCCGTCATCGGGAATGCGCTTACGATTTGTGCGTCCGCAGTGCTTTCAAAAGCATTCTTCAGTTCACGGAATTGCTGCTCGATTTCCGGCAGCAGTGAGAGCCTGCCGTTCTCCGCCAGCATGCCGACGAAATTCCTGGCCTCGTCGTCGATCGATGCCTTGAGTGAGGCAAGAAAAACATCCGCGAGCTGAGCCCGACCGAAACGCGGGTCACCCGCTACCTCGCGGAGGGCAGGCACAGCCGCTACTTGCGCCATTTCAGACAGAATTTCGGCCCAGGCGCTCAGCTTTGCCGGCTGTGCGATGCGGAACACCGCCTCAGCGTAAGGACGCGCAATCGTTGCGAGTTCTGCCATGGTTAGAGTTCTGCCTTGAGTTGATTCAGAAGATCGGCATGGGCTTTCGCGTCAATCTCGCGCTTGAGGATCTGCTCCGCACCCTTGACAGCGAGCGTAGCGACATCATTGCGCAATAGATCGCGAAGCCTGATAGCCTCAGCAGTGGCCTCATGCCGCGCGGCTTCGATGATCCCCGCAGCCTCTTCGGCCGCGTGTTTTTTTGCCTCTTCGATGATCTCGGCGGCGCGGCGCTCCGAATCGACGATACGTTTCTGCGTCTCTTCATGAGCCTGCGCCAGCTCGATCTGCACGCGCTTCTCGGCGACGGCCAGCTCATGCTTGCCACGGTCGGCTGCAGCAAGGCCTTCCGAGATTTTCTTTGCACGCTCGTCCAGCACTTTCATCAGCGGCGGCCACACGAATTTCATCGTGAATAGCGCCAGGATGAAAAAGACGACGAACTGCGCAAACAAGGTTGCGTTCAAGTTCACGGTAGTTTCCTTCTCAAATTAACGATCGCCGAGGCAATCCCCGGCAGGATGAGAATGATGGAATCAGCCAGCGAACGGGTTTGCGAACGCGAACATCATCGCGATACCAACACCGATCAGGAACGCCGCATCGATCAGACCAGCGAGCAGGAACATCTTGGTCTGCAGGCTGTTCATCAGTTCTGGCTGGCGCGCCGAAGCCTCGATGAATTTGCCGCCCATGATGCCAATGCCGATACATGCGCCAATAGCGCCGAGGCCGATGATCAAACCGCAAGCGAGTGCAACGAAGGCGACGTTAGTCATGAAAACTCCTTAAATAGTCAAAGTCAAAAAACAAAACCCGGATACTTCAAAACTGGTCAGTGACCTTCATGCGCCTGGCCGAGATACACCAGCGTGAGCATCATGAAGATGAATGCCTGCAACAAAACAATCAGAATGTGGAAGATCGCCCAGATCGAGCCGGCCACCACGTGCATACCAAAACCCCACCAGGTCGCGGTGGAGCCCAACAGAGCGATCAGCAGGAAAACAAGTTCGCCCGCGTACATGTTGCCAAAGAGTCGCATGCCCAATGACACGGTCTTGGCGACAAATTCGATAATGTTCAGTCCCAGATTGGCCAGCCAGAGCGCAGGGTGGGCGCCGAACGGCGCACAAAAGAGTTCATGCACGAAGCCGCCCACACCCTTGATCTTCAGGTTGTAGTAGATCATCAGCGCAAACACGCCGATGGCCATGCCCAGCGCGCCATTCAGATCGGCAGTCGGAACCACGCGGAAGTGGATATCGAGACCGAAGAGACCGAAGATGGCGGAAAAAAGGTCGACCGGCAGGAAGTCGAGGGAGTTCATCAGCGCAACCCAAACAAACACCGTCAGAGCCAAGGGTGCGATGAAACTACGATCACCATGAACAATGTTTTTCGATTGGTCGTTCACCATTTCAACCACCAATTCCACAAAAGCTTGAAAACGCCCGGGCACACCCGACGTCGCCTTTTGCGCGGCACGAATCATGAAGAACAAACCAACGACGCCCATCAGCACCGACAGAATGATCGTATCGACATTGAAGATGCTGAAATCAATGATCTTGTCCTGATGCTGCGTGGACAGGTGACCCAGATGGTGGACGATGTACTCGGAAGCGGTTGGCGCGTGCGCTGCTCCTTCAACTGCCGTTTCTGATGCCATGTGTCAGTGCCTAAACAATAAGATGATGTAACTTTTCAACGCGACGATAAATGCAGCGATAAGCGCCAGCCAGTTCAGGTCGTGATACCACCAGGCGACGCTCGCAAGAAGCGCAACCGTCAGTGCAATCTTGATGAACTCACCGATAAAAAAAGTCATCGGGCTGAGCGCACCCGGCTTCAACGCGCCGATGTGTAAACGCAGCGCAAATAAACCGTTAGGTGCCACGCAACACAAGCCACCCAGCAGGGCCGAAAAGAACGCATGCTGGCCGGCCATGAGGCCAGCCAGTGCTGCTGCAGCCAGCGTCGTTGCCAACTGAGTCAGAAGCAATCGCAGCATGGAAACATTTCGGTCGAGCCGGTTGGCTCTGGCGGCCTGGAGGGAAGAAATTCACCCAGCGCCGTGGCGTGGAACGCGTTCCGCAAAACCCGGCGATTATAAGTGGATTCAACAACTTGCGTCAATTGTTTGCTCCTGCGAAAACTCGCCGTCGGGTTCCTGCAAGGGCGTTGCGGAAAACACATTAGTCCTGGCCGGCACGCAGGCGAGCTATGACCCCCTCAAGCTGGTCGAGTCCGGCGAAAGCAATGATGAGCTCGCCCTTGTTTTTTGATCCAACCTTGATCGTCACTGCGGCGGCAAGGGCGTCGGAGAGCTCTTCCTCGAGCCTTGCGATGTCCCGCGACTTGTCCTTCGCGAGCGATTTGCCGCCAGCCTGACCAGTGGTCGTACGCACCACGAGCTTTTCTGCCTCTCGTACCGATAATCCTTTGGCAACAATTTGCGTGCCGAGGGTAATCTGGGTTGCGGAGTCGACCGCCAGCAGCGCGCGGGCATGGCCCATATCCAAATCGCCAGCCATCAACATCGCCTGCACTGGCTTGGCAAGATTGAGCAAGCGCAACAAATTAGACACGGCACTACGTGAACGGCCAACCGATGCGGCGGCCTGTTCGTGCGTAAAACGGAATTCCTCGATCAGGCGCTGTATGCCCTGCGCCTCTTCGAGCGGATTAAGGTCCTCGCGCTGCATGTTTTCGATCAGCGCCATCGCGGCAGCGGCCTTGTCATCGACGTCGCGTACCAGCACCGGCACCTCTTTCAGGCCGGCCAATTGGGCTGCGCGAAAGCGACGCTCGCCGGCGATGATTTCATGGGTCGCGCCATTCTTGGCGTTATTGATCGGACGTACCAGCAAGGCCTGCAAAAGGCCCTGGGCTCGTATAGAGTCGGCGAGCTCATTGAGGGCCGTTTCATCCATGTGGGTTCGCGGCTGATATTTGCCGGGCTGCAACGCAGCAACGGGCAAGCTGAGTGATGCTTCCGTAACTGCTGTTGCATCATTCGTAAAATCGGCCGAGCCACCCAATAAGGCTTCGAGTCCGCGACCCAAACCTTTCGGTTTTTTACTGATCATGACGATTGCTTTCCTTGTCGGTGAATGCGCTGCCCATCAAAGTGTGGCAATGCGATCGAGCAGTTCCTTGCCAAATGCCGTGTACGCCTGAGCACCCTTGGCTGCCGAATCAAAAATGACGCCGGGGATGCCATACGAGGGCGCTTCGGCCAGCCGTACATTGCGCGGGATGATGGTCTTGAAAACTTTGTCGCCGAAATGTTTTTCCAGTTGAGAGGAAACCTGTTGCGAGAGCATCATGCGCGGGTCAAACATGACTCTCAGCAGACCGATCACTTTCAGGTCCGGATTCATTTTCGCGTGCACGATCTTGATGGTGTTCACGAGATCGGAAAGCCCTTCCAGCGCGTAGTACTCGCACTGCATCGGAATGATCACGCCGTGCGCTGCACACAAGCCATTCAGCGTCAACATAGAAAGCGCGGGCGGACAATCAATCAGTACAAAATCATATTGTTCAAGAACGGCGGCGAGTGCCTGCTTGAGCCGCAATTCGCGTTGAGCGAGCTCGACCATTTCCACTTCAGCACCCGCGAGATCACGGTTAGACGGCAGCACATCATAGTGGCCGGTCTCAGAAGTCTGAACCGCTGAGCGCAAGTCGCCCATGCCCAAAAGAACCTGGTACACCGACACCTCGAGGTTGGATTTGTCAACGCCCGATCCCATCGTGGCATTGCCTTGCGGGTCGAGATCCACCAGAAGCACGCGCTGCTCGAGCTTGGCAAGCCCCGCAGCGAGATTGACCGCCGTCGTGGTTTTGCCCACGCCCCCTTTTTGGTTGGCGACACAAAAGATCTTTGCCATGAATTTGCTTATGGTTCGTTGGTGTATTGACCGATCACAATGCGCCCGCCTTGGGCTTGCGCAGTGTTGTTGGGTGTTCCATTTGCCATTTCAATCCCCGCCCCGACAAGCTTTGATGATATGAACCAGATGTCGCTGCGCATTCAGTCCTGGGACGTTGACAGCTGTCGTGCGGATGATCTCCCAAGGCTCAGGCAATCGTGCGAGCTCGTCTGCCGCCGCCTGCCCTTTCAATGCAATCAATTCGCCGGCTGTAGCAAGCAAGTGACCCGACCAAGCCACAAAATCAGCCAACTCAGCAAAAGCGCGTGAGGTAATGACATCGAATTTTTCTCTCATCTCGAGCTGCTCGACTCGGCCTGTGTGGACAGTCAGATTGCGTAGTCTCAGCTCGGCTTTCACCTGCGTCAGAAACGCCGTCTTCTTGTGCACGGTATCAACCAAATGCACCTGCATAGCCGGCGCATTTTCCTGCGCCCATATCGCGATCACCACCCCAGGTAAGCCGCCGCCAGAGCCTACATCGAGCAAGCGCTGCGCATTGACAAAGGCCGGTACCGTTGCCATGCAATCGAGCAAATGCTGGGTGAGCATGTGCGAGGGATCGCGCACCGCCGTCAGGTTGTAGACCGCGTTCCATTTCTGCAGCAACGCCAAATAATCGAGGAGTTTTTCAAGCACCTGCGGACTAAAACGCAGCGGCAGATGCGCCGCAGCTTCGCTCAATGCCGTATTCAGCTGCTGTCGCTCTTGAGACTGCATTCAGGCAGCATCCGATCGTTCGGCATCCGTAATGGCGTCGCGGAAACCGCCCTTCTTCAAATGCACCAGCAGCAGCGAAATCGCGGCAGGGGTGACACCTGCAATTCGGGAGGCCTGACCCAGGGTTTCAGGCCGGTGCTTTGCCAGCTTCTGCCGGACCTCGATCGACAGCGCTTTGACATCCAGATAATCAAGCGCCTCGGGCAGCTTGAGATTTTCATAGTGGTCATGGCGCTCGACTTCCTTGGCTTGACGGTCGATGTAGCCCGCGTACTTGACTTGAATTTCGACCTGCTCGGCCACCAAAGGATCGAGCGCGGGATCATCGAATCGGCGGCCGTCAATGCCCGTCAGGCTCATCAATTGGGTGTAGCTGACATCGGGACGACGCAACAGGTCGGTAAGTGCATACTCTCGCTCAATACCTTTGCCTAACACGCGCTGTGCTTCGGCGTCCGCAATAATCCGAGGGCTGACCCAGGTCGATTTCAATCGTTCAAGCTCCCGCGCAATGGCCTCACGCCGGCGCTCGAAGTGCGCCCATTGCACATCGCCGACGCACCCTAACTGCCGTCCGATCTCGGTCAGACGAAGATCAGCATTATCTTCACGCAAGCTCAGCCGATACTCGGCCCGGCTGGTAAACATACGGTACGGCTCCTGAACGCCCTGAGTCACCAGGTCGTCGACCAGCACGCCCAAATAGGCCTCATCACGCCGCGGCGTCCATGGATCACGACCTTGAACCTGCAGCGCGGCATTGATCCCGGCCAATAAACCCTGGGCGGCGGCCTCCTCGTAGCCTGTTGTGCCGTTAATCTGGCCAGCGAAGAAAAGGCCGCGAATAGCGCGAGTCTCAAGGGAGGATCTCAGACCGCGTGGATCGAAATAATCGTATTCAATCGCGTAGCCTGGCCGCAGGATATGGGCGTTTTCCATGCCGCGCATCGATCGTACGAGCGCAAGCTGCGCATCAAACGGCAGGCTGGTGGATATGCCGTTAGGATAAAACTCGTGCGTGGTCAAGCCCTCCGGCTCGAGGAAAACCTGGTGGGATGTTTTATCGGCAAAGCGGTGAATTTTGTCTTCGATAGAGGGGCAATAGCGCGGCCCCACGCCCTCGATAACACCGGTAAACATCGGGCTTCTGTCCAGTGCCGCACGAATGATGTCGTGCGTTGTTTCATTCGTGTGCGTAATCCAGCAAGGCAGTTGCTTTGGATGAAGCGCAGCAGAACCCATTACGGAAAACACCGGAACCGGGTTCATATCGCCGGGTTGCTCTGTCATGACGGAAAAATCAATGCTGCGACCATCAATCCGTGGCGGCGTACCCGTTTTCAATCGGCCTTGGGGCAATTTCAGCTCTTTGAGCCGTGTTGACAGCGAAATTGCGGGTGGATCCCCTGCCCGCCCGCCTGCGTAATGATTCAGGCCGACATGAATTTTCCCATCGAGGAAAGTGCCCGCCGTCAGCACCACCGCGCGCGCACGAAATCGCAGCCCGACTTGCGTCACAGCGCCTACAACCCGGTCGCCCTCAACCATCAAATCATCGACGGACTGCTGGAAAAGCCAGAGATTCGGCTGGTTTTCAAGTCTGGAGCGTATCGCCTGCTTGTAGAGCAGCCGATCTGCCTGGGCACGGGTGGCGCGAACAGCCGGGCCCTTGGAAGAATTCAGGATACGGAACTGTATGCCCGCTTCGTCGGTGGCAATCGCCATCGCACCGCCCAGCGCATCCAACTCGCGCACCAAGTGCCCTTTGCCAATGCCCCCGATCGAGGGATTGCACGACATCTGCCCGAGCGTTTCGATGTTGTGGGATAAGAGCAGGGTTTTCTGACCCATACGGGCAGCCACGAGCGCAGCTTCCGTCCCGGCGTGGCCGCCTCCGACGACAATGACATCAAATTCTGCGGGGAAATCCATGAGAAGCGGCTGGTCAGAGGTAAAGCGGAGGCTGGATTATAAGGGCAATCACGCGCCTTGTTTCACGTGGAACGCCACAGCGGATGGATTTGCGCTGTTCCACGTGAAACAGCAACGAGCGCGGTCAGAAAAAGGCGTCGTTGCTGGTTTTCAATATCAGGACGCTGACCACCAGCAAGAATACCTTACGAACCAATCCGGTGCCGCCATGGATCGCGAGTCGCGTGCCTATCAGTGAACCCAGAATATTGCAGGCCGCCATGAGCAGGCCGAGCTGCCAGAATACGTGGCCGAGACCCGCAAACAGCGTCAGCGCAGCCAGATTACAGGCCACGTTGACCAGCTTGGCGACCGCAGAAGCTCGCAAGAAGTCGAAGCCAAACACCCTAACGAAGAGAAAAATCAGAAAACTACCCGTCCCCGGTCCGAAAAATCCATCGTACAGGCCGATCAGTGCGCCAACCGCCATTGCCAAGAGGGTTTTTCGGCGGCCTTGTGCGATCGGCTGGTGGATACTGCCAAAATCTTTTCGCACCAGCACATAAGCCGCGACCAGAAGTAGAAGAAATGGCAGCCCTTTTCGCAACAAAACGGGAGGAAACACCGAAACTGCCCAGGCGCCAATAAAGGCAAAGGCCAGCGCGGCCAGTGAAGCTGGCAATGCCACATTCCAGGCAATCGGAAAACGCTGCGCATAGCTTCGGGCCGCCACGACAGTTCCCCAGACCGAGGCCAGTTTATTGGTACCAAACAGGGTTGCGGGCGCAGCAGAAGGAAAAACACTGAAAAGCATGGGCACCTGAATCAAGCCACCACCCCCAACCACAGCATCCACTAGACCGGCAAGTACCGCAGCCAAAGCGAGCAGCAAAACATCGGGCAGCAGGGCCTCCATGCTACTTGTTAGTGTCCACTATCTTTAAAATGCTCATAGAATGTGGATATCAAGCATCTGCTGGCGCAGCGATGGCTGAAGCCACCGCCCTTTTCCGATCAGCGCGAATCAGCCCGGCAGCCTTATCGGCGATCATGATGATGGGCGAATTAGGGTTGCCTGACGTAATCACTGGCATAACCGAGCCATCAACCACCCGTAAACCGGCAACGCCGCGCACCCTGAGTTGTGGATCAAGCACCGCCATTGCATCATCATCCCGACCCATTTTGCAGGTACCGACCGGATGGAAAATGGTGGTGCCAATGTTTCCCGCAGCATGCGCCAATTCGGCATCGGTCTGGAATGTCGGGCCGGGCAGGAATTCCTCGGGCTCATAGCGCTGCATCGCCGGCGCGGCGACGATACGGCGCGTAAGACGCAGTGCGTCAGCGGCCACCTGACGGTCTTCCTCCGTACTCAGATAATTCGGGGTGATTTTTGGTGCCTGCGCAGCGTCCGATGACGCAATACGGACATGCCCGCGCGCCGTTGGACGCAAGTTGCACACGCTGGCGGTAAACGCCGGGAAGGGGTGCAAAGGTTCGCCAAACTTATTGAGCGACAGCGGTTGCACATGGTATTGAATATTCGCACTTGTCTGCGCAGCGTCAGAGCGCGCGAAAGCGCCGAGCTGGGATGGCGCCATCGACATCGGGCCACTACGGTTGAGCGCATACTCAAGACCAATTTGCATTTTGCCCAACCAGCTATTGGCCATCGTGTTGAGCGTTTTGGCGTTACGCACTTTGAATGCCATGCGCAGCTGCAAATGATCCTGCAAGTTCTCCCCAACGCCATTTGCATTAACCGCGAGCGGTATGCCGTGTTCTTGCAGCAAATTCGCGGGGCCGATACCTGACAATTGCAAAATTTGTGGCGAGCCAATCGCTCCTGCAGTGAGCAAAGTTTCATGCGCGGCCTGGGCCAACCAGCGCTGGCCACCACCCGTAAACTCGACGCCCTTGCAGACAGCGCCATCCGGCCCTTGCTCAATGCGCAGCCGATGTACATGACAACCGGTCATAATTTCAAGATTACCGTGGCGACCCTTCACGGACCGCAAGAATGCTTTCGCCGTGTTCCACCGAATGCCACTGCGCTGGTTCACTTCGAAGTATCCGCAACCTTCGTTATCACCGCGGTTGAAATCATCGGTTTTCGGTATGCCCGTCTGTGCCGCAGCATCGCGGAACGCATCGAGAACATCCCAACGCAGGCGCTGTTGTTCCACCCGCCATTCACCACCCTCACCATGAAACTCGCTACGCCCGGCATGATGATCTTCGGTATGCAAAAACAAAGGCAACACCTGATCCCAACGCCAGCTGGCATCGCCCGTGAGGGCAGCCCAGGCGTCATAGTCGCGCGATTGGCCTCGCATATAGATCATGCCGTTGATGGAGGAACACCCGCCGAGAACCTTGCCGCGAGGATAAATCAGCGTGCGGCCATTCAGGCCCGCATCCGGCTCCGTGCGAAAGCGCCAATCGGTGCGCGGGTTGTCGATGCAATACAGATACCCGACTGGAATATGAATCCAAGCATAGTCGTCCTTACCACCGGCTTCGATCAGGAGCACCGAAACACCCGGATCTTGGGTAAGCCGATTAGCCAGCACACAACCCGCTGTGCCCGCGCCGATAATGATGTAGTCGTAAGTGCCTGCTGATTGCATCGCGGTCTCCTGTTATTTCGCGACAGGCATCGTGAATTCCGCACCCTTACCTATGGATTCAGGCCAGCGCTGCATGATGGATTTGTAGCGCGTGTAAAACCGGATACCCTCTTCGCCGTATATGTGCAGGTCACCAAAGAGAGAGCGCTTCCAGCCGCCAAAGGAATGCCAAGCCATAGGCACAGGGATAGGTACGTTGATACCGACCATACCGACTTCAATGCGGCGCGAGAACTCACGCGCTGTATTGCCATCGGAAGTAAACAGCGAAACACCATTGCCGAATTCGTGCGCATTAATCAACGCGATTGCTGCGGCCATATCCGGAACCCGCACGACGCAAAGCACCGGTCCGAAAATCTCTTCGCGATAAATCGTCATTTCCGGCGTCACGTGGTCAAACAACGACCCGCCCAGGAAAAACCCTTGTTCATGGCCGGCCACAGTGTGGCCGCGCCCGTCGACCAGCAGGGTCGCGCCTGCGTTCTCTCCCTGCGCGATGTAATCTTCGATTTTCGCTTTATGTGCCGCCGTCACGACTGGGCCCATCTCCGACGCAGGGTTCATGCCGTCATCGATGGTGAGTGCCTTTACTCGTGGCACCAGTGCGTCCACGAGCTTGTCTGCCACACTACCAACGGCCACGGCCACAGAAATCGCCATGCATCGCTCGCCCGCTGAACCGTAAGCAGCGCCAATCAGCGCGTCCACTGCTTGATCGAGATCAGCATCCGGCATCACTACCAAATGATTTTTTGCGCCCCCTAATGCCTGCACTCGCAATGGGTACGGGCCCTTTCGACGAGTGCCTTCGGTATAGATATATTCCGCGATCGGTGTTGATCCCACAAAAGACACCGCTTTGACATCCGGATGCTGAAGAATCGTATCGACAGCAAGCTTGTCGCCCTGAACCACATTGAAAACCCCATCAGGAAGTCCCGCTTGTTGGAGCAATTCCGCCATGAAAATCGATGGCGAGGGGTCTCGCTCCGAAGGCTTGAGAACAAAGGTATTCCCACAACCGATCGCAATCGGCGCCATCCACAACGGCACCATCACCGGAAAATTAAAGGGCGTAATCCCCGCCGTCACACCCAGGGGCTGACGTAGCTGCCAGTTATCAATACCGCCACCAATGTTGTCGGTGAACTGGGTCTTCAGTAATTGCGGAATACCCGTCGCAAACTCCACGATTTCAAGGCCACGGACCACTTCACCTTTGGCATCGCTGAACACCTTGCCGTGCTCGTGCGTAATCATGGCGGCCAAATCGTCATGATGTTTTTCAAGCAGCTCCTTGAACTTGGATAACACTCGCGCGCGCCTCAGAGGGGCCGTTTCAGCCCATGCAGGCGCCGCTTTGGCAGCGACCGAAATGGCGGAATTGACTTCTTCGGCGTTCCCAAGGGCAACTTGGGCCACCGGCAAACCGGTGGCCGGATTGAACACTGGCTGCCTGCGATCGCTAGGGGTTAGGATTTTTTTACCGTTAATAAAATGGGGAATTTGTGGAAGTGACACCGTTGTCATAAATATTCCTTTGATAGTCTGCAAGCTTACCTGCAGCTTAATTGGGTAAAAACCGAAAATCCAATGAGTTATGATTAGTTTCACATAAATATTTCTTATAAATGTTATGGAGTTAAGCCAGCTACGTGCCTTTATTAGTGTCGCCAGAGAGGGCAACTTGACACGAGCAGCTGGACAGCTGCATCTCACGCAACCCGCTGTGAGCCTGCAAATCAAAGCACTTCAACAGACCCTCAACGTCAAACTTTTTACGCGCACGCCAACCGGTATGGCGCTTACTAGCGATGGTGCCAAATTGCTACCTTTGGCTGACCGCGTGGTCAACGGGAGTATCGAGCTTTTGCATGCGGCTCATGCGCTGCATTCCACGGTAACCGGCCATCTCGCCATCGGCACTATTCTTGATCCCGAGTTCACCCGGCTCGGCGCCTTTTTAAGATTGCAGGTGGAAGCACATCCGCACATTTCCACCCGTTTGCAGCAAGGCATGTCAGGCTGGGTGGAGCAGCAGATCCGCGATGAACAATTGGATGTTGGATATTTTGTCGGGACGCCCACGCGGGAGTGTCATTCTCTTGCGTTGACCTCGTTTGTTTACAACGTTGTCGCCCCCAAAGGTTGGCGACGCCGTGTGGAGAATAAAGACTGGAAATCACTCGCTACACTTCCCTGGATATGGTCACCCCCAGAATCAGCGCACCACCGTTTGCTGACAAAAGTATTTGAACACCAGCGAGTCAATCCTGGAAAAGTCGCCATGGTGGACCAGGAAGCATCAATGCTGGATTTAGTGAAATCAGGCATAGGTCTGTCCCTGGCGCGGGACTCAATTGCGCTACGCGAAGCTCGGGCTCATGGCCTTGTAATAGCCAATGCAGTAAGCGTCGCCACCGAGCTGTCTTTTATCTGTTTGAACAGCCGTCGACAGGAAACCGCCATTGCGCAAGCATTTCAACTCATTGAAAACCTATGGCAACAGTAAGCTAAATCGTTGTCAATGTGGCTGTTAATAAATACTGGGATAAGTGTTTGGCATATCGTGGACAAGCAGCGTCTTTACTGTCTCGCGCGTTTTTATACAAGAACTGTCCTGCCTCCGTACGCACGCTATTCAAGGTTTATCTTTTCTCCAAGTGTTTGAACGTCATGAACAATTCTGAGTTATCCACAGAATCCTGTCACCTTTATCTATTACTACTATCTATAAATACAAACCTATATGACTACATAGAGAAAAATAAACTTTAAAAACAGTGACGAGCTATTGTGGACAAGCTTGTTTATAAATACCCGACAGTTTGTGAATAAAGAGCCCAAAAATTTTTAACGTCTCGAGACCACGTCTAAGGCGTTACGCTTCGATCCTCGGTCCCAATTTTGCTTAACACATCAGAGTCGCGTAATTGTTCTCGTAACCAACGATGCCCGGGTGAGCGTGCATCCCGTTCATGCCACAACATATCAATATGAACTTCAGGCATTGGGAACGGTAATTCTTTCGCTACGAGATGGTCCGTCATCCCAGTTGCTTCAATCAGGTGTCGCGGCAATACCATCAGCAAGTCGCAAGCTGCCACCACTTTACCCGCCGTAAAAAATTGATTAACCGTTAAAAGAATGCGGCGCTGCCTGCCAAAGGACAACAAAGCATCATCTACCAGCCCACGCGCACGTCCTGAAAAACTCACCAATAAATGATTTGCTTCGCAGTACTTGTCTACGGTGAGCTCTTCTTTTGCCAATGGATGCTTTTTCCTCATGACACAGACATACTGACCCGCATACAGTCGTTCGTGGCGTATTGGTGTCTCGGTTGCTCCCTGCAGTTGGGCGACAACCCCAGGAAAAAAACCAATAGCAAGATCGATATCCCCGCGCAAAAGTTGGGGCCGGGGCTCGCGTGTTGTGAGCGGCACCATGCGTATATCAATGCCCGGCGCTTCGTTTTCAATCAGTCTTACCAATGGCGGCAGCATCAGACCCGCAGTCGCATCCGCCATCGCCATTCGAAAAGTTGCGTGGGCTTTTGCCAACTCGAAACTGCGTGGCGCAACAGCTTCTTCCAGATCAGCCAGTGCTTGCCTGACCGCGGGCCACAAAGATTCAGCACGTGCGGTAGGTTTCACGCCGTGCGCGGTCCGAATCAGAAGTTCATCCCCCAAGGCATCACGCAAGCGCTTGACCGCATTGGATACGGCAGGTTGGGTCATCGCCAGTCGGTTAGCAGCGCGAGTGAGATTTTGTTCCGTCATCACTGCGTCAAATACCCGCAGCAAATTCAAGTCGAGCGTGAGAAAACTCATAAAGTCGAAGGGGTCAAGGTATACGGGAAGATGGCGTACTTTCAGTTGCAACGATAGCTGCCAATAAAATGATATAGAAATATCAAATAAAAGATATCTAAAAATATGATTTTAAATATATCTCTTTAGAAACTATACTGCGGCGCAACAATACACTGCCTCGATTGGATTATCCATGCCCAATATCTATCTCGCGACCGCCCACGCGATCAAGCCATTAGCGTTTGCTTTGCCCACGCATTTTGCGAGGCTGTACACCACGATATTCCCCTCTCAACCCAAAGATATCGATACC
>Ga0315909_10002983_pt1 | contig 21086 bp, 16 predicted proteins | sample LakEriMetagenome_11_FD_203527 | JGI IMG/M metagenome (GOLD analysis project Ga0315909, IMG submission 203527) | Freshwater fungal communities from buoy surface, Lake Erie, Ohio, United States - Buoy 2 MA125 | ecosystem: Environmental > Aquatic > Freshwater > Lake | place: USA: Lake Erie, Ohio... | reverse complement strand
ATTGGAGGTACCGGCGAAATTGTCGCCCAGCTCTTCACGCAGCCCGAGAATGACCTCCTCATGCCAGTCGCGTGAAAACCGCCTGCGGGTGCCGTAATCGGCGACGCGCATGCCGGCCAGGGTGTCGTCATTGCGGATCAGGCCGATCTTGTCGAGCAGCCGCCTGCGGCCGGCGCTGTAGTCGGGATGCCGCTGCGTGTTCCGAAAGTAAGTCTCGTTCACGATGGCCAGCAGCGGGATCTCGAAGAGGATCGTATGCAGCCAGGGGCCTCGCACCACAATCTCGATTTCGCCCGCACTGGCCTCGGAAGGCTGCACAGTCACATACTTCTCGTTCATCTGGAACAGACCGAGAAAATCGACGAAGTCGCTCTTGATGAATCGCAATCCGCGCAGGTACTCGAGTTCAGCCTCGGTAAAGCGCAGCGTGCACAGGTGACGCACCTCGGTACGGATCTCATCCACGAAGGGCGCGAGATCAATGCCCGGGTTGCGGCACTTGAAGCGGTATTCGACCTGCGCACCGGGAAACTGGTGCAGCACGACCTGCATCATGGTGAACTTGTAGAGGTCGGTGTCGAGCAGAGAGTCGATGATCATCGACCGATTGTAAACGCCCACCCCGCTGTGCGTGGGCTGGCTCAGACGCCCAGCCATTCGTGCCGCAGTGCGGCATCCGAGGTCAGGCGGTCCATGGGGCCTTCGAAGCGGACCTGCCCTTTTTCCAGCACGTAGGCGCGGTCCGACACCTGGGCCGCAAACGACAGGTTCTGTTCCGACAGCAGCACGGTGAGGCCCTGGCGCTTCATTTCGTTGATCGACCGGGCCATCTGCGCCACGATCACCGGCGCCACGCCCTCGGAGGGCTCATCGAGCAACACCAGTCGGGGTTGCCCCATCAGCGTGCGCGCCACCGTGAGCATCTGCTGCTCACCGCCGCTCATACGCCCCCCCAGCCGATCGGGCATTTGCGCCAGGTTCGGAAACAGCGCAAAGAGCGAGGGCACGGTCCATTGCGGCGCGCCGGCTCTGGGCGGCTGACGGCCCACCTCGAGATTTTCCAGCACGCTCAGATCGGTGAAGATGCGCCGGTCCTCGGGCACCCAGCCCAGCCCCATCCGCGCAATGCGGTGGGCAGGCAGCGCGCGGATGTCCTGACCATCGAAGGCCAGCACCTTCGCATCTCGGCTGACCATGCCCAGGATCGCCTTCATGGTGGTGGACTTTCCGGCACCGTTGCGGCCAAGCAGTGCGACCACTTCGCCCGGGGCCACCGACAGCGACACATCGAACAGCACCTGAGCGCGGCCGTACCATGCGCACAGATCCTGCACCTGCAGCAGCGCAGCACTCATGACAGAGCCTGCGGCTCGGAGGTGCCGAGATACACCTCCTGCACGCGAGCGTCGGCACGGATGGCCTGTGGCGGGCCCTGTGCAATGACTTCGCCGCGTGCCAGCACGATGATGCGATCGGCATGAGCGAACACGACATCCATGCTGTGCTCGGTAAACAGCACACCAATGCCGCGCTCACGTACCAGACGTGCCACCAGAGCCAGCAGTTCATGGCGCTCGCGCGGCGCCATGCCGGCCGTAGGCTCGTCCATCAGCAACAGGCGCGGTTGATTGGAGAGCGCCAGGGCCAGTTCAAGCCGCTTGATGTCTCCGTAGGCCAGGGTGCCGCAGGGGACATCGGCCACATCGCGCAGGCCGACATCGCCCAGCAGTGACAGCGCGGCCTCGCGGTGCAGTGCGCCTGCCCGGCCCCACCATTGCCAGGCCCGCCCGGCATGTGAGAGCAGCGCCAGTTGAACGTTTTCCGAGACGGTCATCGAAGGCCAGGTGGCTGCGATCTGGAAGGTTCGGCCCACGCCGCGCCGCCAGATGGCGCGGGGCGCGAGACCGCTGATCGACTCGCCGTTGAGCAAGATGCGGCCGCTGTCCGGGCGCAATTGCCCGTTGATGCAGTTAAAGCACGTGGATTTGCCCGCGCCATTGGGGCCGATCAGGGCGAGCAGTTCGCCCTTGGCAAGGTCGAAGCTCACCCGATCCACCGCCCGAATGCCACCGAAGGTGCGCACCAGCGATTCGACGCGCAACAGCGCAGCCTGATCTGTTGGGCGAGTCGGGTCGTGGCTCATGAGGCGCCCGTTGCGTGATCAGGCGCCGTAGCACCATGGGCTGCCCTGCGGCGTACTGCGGCCTCGAACACCCCTGCCAGACCCTGTGGAAAGGCCAGCACCAGTAACAGAATCACGCCACCGAGCACCGCCCGCCAGTAATCGGTTGAGCGGATGATCGTGTCTTGCAGCCAGGTGAAGGCTGCTGCCCCGACGATCGGGCCGGCCAGCGATTGCACACCACCCAGCAGCACCATCACCAGTCCATCGATGGAGCGCCCGACCGCCACGGTCTCGGGGGAAATCGTGCCCTTGGCAAAGGCGAACAAGGCTCCAGCCACGCCTGCGAACACGCCCGCCACGGCAAAGGCTGCCCACTGCAGCCGGGCCACATGCAGCCCGACCGCCTCGGCACGCAGGGGCGAATCACGCCCTGCGCGCAGCGCGTATCCAAACGGTGAAAAGAGCATGCCCCGCATGCAGACCACACTCAGCGTCACCACAGCGAGGGCGAGCAGGTAATAGGCGGAACGGTCGGCAAACCAGCCCTCAGGCCAGACCCCTACCAGCCCGTTGCTGCCACCGGTGAGGCCGTCCCACTGAAACACGGCCGCCCAGACGATCTGTGCGAGCGCCAGTGTCAGCATGGCCAGGTACACACCGGACAAACGCACGGCCAGCGCACCGAAGAGCACTGCCCCGGCCAGAGCCAGCAGCGGGCCCGCCACCAGCGCAGCGGCCATCGGCAGACCGAGCACCTTGAGCGCCAGTGCCGCACCGTAGGCGCCCAGCCCGAAGTAGGCGGCATGTCCGAAGGAGTGCATGCCGGCCGGACCCATGATGAAGTGCAGACTCGTCGCAAACAGGACCGCGATCAGGATGTCGATCCCCAGCACCGGCAAATAGGGATAGGCCCCGGCCGCAAGCGGCACACACGCCAGAGCCCCCACCAGAACCCAGGTCAGCCAACGCATGCGGGGCGATACGGGCTGCAGTGGCCACTCCTGGTCGGCCGGCGTGCGCACCACTGCCGAGGGCTTGCCCAGCAGGCCCCAGGGGCGCAGCACCAGCACCACGGCCATCACCACGAACTCCACGACCAGGGTGAGCTTGGACATTGGAAAGGACCAGCCACCCAGATCAACCGTGCCCAATGCGTAGCACAGCGCCTTGATCTGCGCGATCAGCAGCGCGGCCAGATAGGCACCGGGCACACTGCCCATGCCGCCGACCACCACCACCACAAACGCCTCGCCGATGACCGTGAGGTCCATGGCGAGATTCGCTGGCTCACGCGGGATCTGCAGAGCACCCCCCAGACCAGCCAGCAAGGAGCCCAGCGCGAAGACCCCGGTAAACAGCCACGACTGATTGACGCCCAATGCGCCCACCATCTCCCGATCCTGGGTGGCCGCACGGATCAGCACGCCAAAACGTGTGCGACGCAGCAGCCACCACAGTGCCAGCACCACCAGCGGGCCGATGGCCACCAGCAGCAGGTCGTAGGCAGGCAGCGGTGCGCCCAGCACCTGCACCGCATGCTTCAGACCCGGCGCGCGCGGGCCCAGGAGATCCTCCGGCCCCCACCACCAGAGCACCGCGTCGCGCATGATGAGCGCCACCGCAAACGTGGCCAGTAACTGGAAGAGTTCGGGGGCTGCATAGATCCGGCGCAGCACCGTCACCTCGATCAGCGCACCCACTGCCGCAGTGAGGACTGCGGCCACCGCCACGCCCCCCCAGAAGCCCAGCGCGGTGCCAGCCCCGAACCGCTCGATGCAGCTGTACGCGAGGTAGATGCCCAGCATGTACAGCGAGCCATGGGCGAAGTTGACGATGCGCGAGACGCCGAAGATCAGCGACAGCCCCACGGCCACCAGGAAGAGAGACGACGCGCTCGCCAGCCCGTTCAGGAGCTGGACGAGCAGGCTGTGCCAGGTCACTGCATCACGAGGCGCGCGGCCTCATTGCATCGCTTCGGCCGGCCGCAGCTTGCGGATCTCGGCATCCGTCGGCTGCACCGCTGCGCCGTCGATATAACGGAAGTCCTTCATGACACCACGGCCCTGATTGACGGCCGTGGTCCCCACGTAGGCGCCGAGCGTGGCCTGATGGTCGATGGCACGCCAGGTGAAACGCCCCATCGGGCTGTCCATCTGCAGCCCACGCATGGCTGCAATGATCTTTTCCGTATCGGTCGAGCCCGCTTTGCGGATGCCCTGGGCCAGCGACATCATGCTCACGTAGCCCACCACCGACCCGAGGCGGGGATATTCCTTCCAGCGACGCTGATAGGCGGTCAGGAACCGGTCGTGCTCCGCCGTGCGAATGCTGTACCAGGGATAGCCGGTCACGATCCAGCCTTCCGGAGCTTCATCGCGCAGCGGGTCGAGGTATTCGGGCTCGCCTGACAGCAGGGAGACCACCGCGCGGTCCTTGAAGAGGCCGCGGGTCTGGCCTTCGCGCACAAAGCGCGAGAGGTCAGCGCCGAAGGTGACGTTGAAAATCGCGTCGGGTTTGGCGTCGAGCAATGCCTGGGTCACAGCACCTGCATCGATCCGGCCAAGCGCGGGGGCCTGCTCGGCCACGAATTCGACATCAGGTTGCGCTTTCTTCAACAGTTCCTTGAAGGTGGCGGCAGCCGACTGCCCGTACTCGTAATTGGGGTAGACCACGGCCCAGCGCTTCTTGCGCAATTTGGCGGCTTCGGGGACGAGCATGGCCGCCTGCATGTAGGTGGAGGGGCGCAGCCGGAACGTGTAGCGATTGCCGTTTTGCCAGGTGACCTTGTCAGTGAGTGGCTCGGCAGCCAGAAACAGCACCTTTCGCTGGCGTGCAAAATCGGTGACTGCCAACCCGACATTGGACAGGAACGTGCCGAAGACCGCGACCGCGCGCTCCCGTGCCACCAGCTCCTCAGCCACCCGCACCGCATCGCCGGGGTTGGCGTTGTCATCGCGCGAAATGACTTCCACCTTCTGGCCCAACAGACCACCCGAGGCGTTGATCTCCTCCAGGGCCAGCTCCCAGCCCTTGCGGTAAGGCTCCAGGAAGGCCGGCTGTGACTTGTAACTGTTCAGCTCGCCGATCCGGATCTGGGCCTGCCCCAGCACGGGCCAGGCCAGGACCAGCGGTACCAGGACTCGGGTCACCGCATCCGTCAGGGAGAGCGCCGCGCGTGCGCGCAAGCGCTGAGCAGCAGGCAAGGGATGGCAACCAGTGTTCATGGGCATCGTCCAAGGCAGGATTCGCGTCGACTGCATGTGGAGGTCGACCGCAACGGCCAACACCATATCACCGGTCATTCGCCCCTGAAGCACAAGGGGCCGGAATTGAGCGGCTCTTGCGTACACGGTAAACTGTCCGTTCTCTCTGACGCCACTTCGCCACGGGCTTCCGGCCACAGGCTTTCGGCCACGCGCCTTGCGCCACGGCATTTCGCCATGACACACATCGTTCTCGAGTCCTGCATCCGCTGCAAATACACCGACTGCGTCGACGTCTGCCCCGTCGACTGCTTCCGTGAGGGGCCGAACATGCTGGTCATCGATCCTGATGAGTGCATCGATTGCGCAGTCTGCATCCCCGAATGCCCGGTGGAAGCGATCAAGGCCGAGGAAGACGTCCCGCCCGAGCAGCTGTCCTTCATCAAGCTCAATGCGGACCTCTCACGAGACTGGCCCAGCATTACCCGCACCAAACCGCAGTTGTCTGACGCCGACGAGTGGAAAGACGTCAAAGACAAGCTGAAGTATCTCCAGAAATAAACCGGGCGGCGACCCACGCCACCCGCGCCACCCAGGATCACGCCCATGGCCGAGGCGCTGCCGCAGCAGCCGGCACTCAGCCTGTCAGACGGGCTTCAGTTTGAAGATCTCTATCGCGACACCGGTCTGGCTCGCATCGATGCGGTGTGGACCGGGTTCCTGCGCACGCTCAATGCATCGTTGGCAGATCGGTTCGAAGCGGCCCGTCGCGCGCCCGGTGCCCTGGAAGCCCGCACCCACTCAGCCCTGCTGATCGAACTCGGGCCGGTGCTCGATGCGTTTCTCGCGCGACTCTTCAACATCGGTGCGGCGCACACGACGCTGCAGGCCGCTCACCATGCGCTGGACCCTCTGTTTCGGGTCAAATGGAAGTTCGTCAAGCGCCAGGCCCTGCTGGGCGTCAGCGCCGATGCCCTGATCGGGTTCGATGCTGAAGCCGCCCGCAGCGCACTGCAGCAAGCCATCCGGGCCCACGCATTGAGCCGCACTGTCGTTCTTTCGGCTCAATCCACTGAATCACCCGCAGCGCACCAGCCCGACGACGCATTCGATGAACTCGCCTTTGCGCAAGCCGTGCTGGCCTGGCAGGCCGATGCCGCAACCCATGCCGACACCTTGCAACAGGCCCGTCTGTATTGCGCCTGGGCAGTCACCACACCGCAAGGACGTGCGCGCCACCCGGACAGCGTGCTGTTTCGTCATCCCGAATCGGTCGATCCCTTTGATCGCCTGGATCACACGCAAGCCACTCAGCGTGCAGGTGTGCAGGTGCTGCACATCCGCCCTGAGGCTTTGCGTCGACGACTGGACGGCGCGCGCGCACCCTTCGCATTGACCGATACCGGCACCGCGCTTCGAGGCGCTCTGGACGAAGCCCGCTATTGCCTGCTGTGCCACGAGCAAGGACGTGATGCCTGCTCAAAGGGCCTGCTGTCTGACGCTACGCCGCCTGCTCTCAAGCGATCGGCCTTCGGCGAGCCGCTGGCTGGATGCCCGCTGGGAGAACGGATTTCCGAGTTCCAGGCGCTCAAGCGCGAAGGCTGGCCAATCTCGGCGCTGGCCATGATCGTGGTCGACAACCCGATGGCCGCAGCGACCGGGCATCGGATCTGCAACGATTGCGTGAAGGCCTGTGTGTACCAGCACCAGACCCCTGTCGATATTCCTCAGGCCGAGACCCGCACCCTGCGCGATGTGCTCGAGTTGCCCTGGGGGGTGGAGATCTATTCATTGCTCACACGCTGGAATCCGCTCAACCTGCGCCGCCCGCTGCCCACCCCCGACAGTGGCAAGAAAGTACTGGTGGTGGGCATGGGTCCGGCAGGGTTCACGCTGGCCCATCACCTGCTGAATGACGGTCACACGGTGGTGGCGATCGACGGTCTGAAAATCGAGCCCATGCAGGCTGCGCTGGGCGGGCGCGATGCGCACGGCATGCGGGTGCCATTCGTACCGGTCCACACCTTGTCCGAATTGATTGAACCTCTTGATGCACGTGTGATGGCGGGCTTCGGTGGCGTGGCTGAATACGGCATCACGGTCCGGTGGGACAAAAATTTCCTGACGATCGTGCGACTGCTGCTCGAGCGACGCGAACGCTTCGGACTCATTGGCGGCGTGCGTTTTGGCGGCACGCTGACGGTGGACGAGGCGTGGGCGCAAGGCTTTGACCATATCGCTCTGGCGATGGGCGCAGGCCGCCCGACCATGCTGAACATCCCGAATGGCCTGGCACGCGGCGTGCGTGCAGCCAGCGATTTCCTGATGGCCTTGCAACTGACCGGGGCAGCGCGCTCGGACTCGATCGCCAACTTGCAGGTGCGCCTGCCGGCGGTGGTGGTGGGCGGTGGTCTCACGGCCATCGATACCGCCACGGAAACACTGGCCTACTACGTCGCGCAGGCTGACAAGATGCTGGCCCGCCACGAGGCACTGGTGCGTACTTTGGGTGAAGCGACCGTGCGCAGTGGCTGGAGCGATGAAGAGTGCAGCATCGCCGACGAGTTGTTTGCGCACGGGCGCGCTATCCGGGCCGAGCGTGAAGCCGCACACCGTGAGGCGCGGCCCGCGCGCATCAGCGAACTGCTCGACGCGTGGGGCGGGGTCACGGTGGTCTACCGCAAACGCCTGATCGACAGCCCTGCGTATACCCTCAATCCGCAAGAGGTCCAGCACGCGCTGGCCGAGGGCATCCGGATCGCCGAATGCCTGGCACCGGAACGCATCGAAGTGGATGCGCACGGCGCCGTGCGGGCCATCGTGCTGCGGCCGCAAGTGCGCCATGAAGATGGCACCTGGTCGCCGCAGGCGGGCGCTGCCGAAGACTGGCCTGTACGCACGGTGCTGATCGCCGCAGGCACCCAACCCAATACCGGACTGGCCGATGAAGACCCGATCCATGCGGTGCTCGACGGTCGGCATTTTCGGGCCTTGAATGAATCCGGTCAGCCGATCAGCGCCAGGGGCTCCGCACTGCGTACCGATCCGCCCGCAGTGCTGATGCATGGTGCGCCAGGAGAACGGTGCCTGTCGTTTTTCGGTGACCTGCATCCGGCTTTTGCCGGCAACGTGGTGAAAGCGATGGCCTCCGCGGCCAAAGGCTGGCCAGTGATCTCGCGCGTGCTCGCACAGCGCGCACCCGCCAGCAGGGAAGGCGGGGCTGCGTTCATTGAGCACATTCAATCCCGGCTGCAGGCGCGCGTCGTGAGCGTCGACACGCTTGCGCCCGGCATCGTCGAGGTGATCGTTCACGCACCGGCGGCGGCGGCACGCTTCGAACCCGGCCAGTTCTATCGTCTGCAAAACTTTGAGTCCCTGGCGCCTCGCGTCGCAGGCCCGGACGGCACAGTCACCCGCCTGGCCATGGAAGGGCTGGCGCTCACCGGAGCCTGGGTCGACCGGCAGGCGGGGCTGGTCTCGACCATCGTGCTCGAAATGGGCGGCTCATCCAACCTTTGTCGGCAGCTTCAGCCGGGCGAACCCGTGGTCCTGATGGGCCCGACCGGCACGCCCACCGAAATCCCCAGCCATGAGACCGTCGTACTGGCTGGCGGCGGGCTGGGCAATGCCGTGCTGTTTTCCATCGGTGCGGCGCTGCGCGCTGCCGGATCGCGGGTGCTCTACTTCGCGGGCTACAAGCGCATCCAGGATCGATACAAGGTGGCTGAGATCGAGGCGGCCGCCGATGTGGTGGTCTGGTGCTGCGATGAAGCACCAGGCTTCAGACCCGGGCGCCCGCAGGACAGGGCATTCCAGGGCAACATCGTGCAGGCCATGCTGGCCTGGGCGCAGGGGGAACCGATGCACACCGGCTCGGGTGCACCCGACCACGGGCCACGCGGGATCGGACTGCATGAGGCGGACCGTCTGATTGCGATTGGTTCCGACCGCATGATGGCAGCGGTGGCGCGTGCGCGTTGCGAGTCCCTGGCCGCGCACCTCAAGCCTGGCCATCGGGGCATCGGGTCCATCAACTCGCCCATGCAATGCATGCTCAAGGGACTCTGCGGGCAATGTCTGCAGCCTCAGACCGACCCGTCCACGGGTCGCACTGAGCTCGTGTTTTCCTGCGCACAACAGGATCAGCCGCTGGAAGCGGTCGACTTCCCAGCCCTGGATCAGCGGCTGAGGCAGAACAGTCTGCAGGAGAAGCTGACCGCCCGCTGGCTGGCCCAGCTGACCGGCGACCGCCCGGCGGCAGGCTGATCTCTCCCGGCGGTCACATGGCAGGGATTTGGTGCATTGCGACAATCGCCTGCATCAAGGGATAATCAGCCTCTTACCGTATCGGAGCATCGCCCGTGCTGTACCAACTTCGCGAAGCACAACGAGCCGTCCTGACGCCCCTGTCCAGTTGGGCCGAAGCGATGAGTCAGGTGTACAGCAACCCGTACAGCCCGGCGGCATACATTCCGTTTGCGCCCCGTTTTGCAGCCGGTTTTGAGCTGCTGCATCGCCTGGGCAAGGAGTACGAAAAGCCTCCCTGGGGACTGGAGACCACCACCATCGATGGTGAAGAGGTCACGGTTGTCGAGCGTATCGAGGTGAGCAAGCCGTTTTGCCGGCTGATCAAATTCGAGCGACTCCTGCCCACACGCCTGAAGCGCCGCAAGGCCGACCCGACCGTTCTGCTCTTTGCGCCCCTCTCGGGCCACCATGCGACCCTGCTGCGCGACACGGTGCGGGCTTTGCTGCCGAACCACGAGGTCTATGTCACCGACTGGCTGGATGCACGCACGGTTCCCCTGGCCCATGGGCCCTTCCATCTGCACGACTACGTGGCGTATGCGATGGAATTCATCCGCCACCTCGGGCCGCAGGTCCATCTGATCTCGGTCTGTCAGCCCACCGTCCCTGTGCTCGCCGCGGTCTCGCTGCTGTCCACGCTCAAGGACCCGAAGCTGCCTCGGACCATGACCATGATGGGCGGCCCGATCGACACCCGCCGCAGCCCGACCGAGGTCAACAACCTCGCCACCGACAAGCCGTTCACGTGGTTTGAGCGGACCGTCATTTATCGCGTTCCCGGCAAATACGCTGGCGCCGGTCGACTGGTGTACCCGGGCTTTCTGCAGCACGCAGGCTTCGTGGCCATGAACCCCGACCGTCATGCCGAATCGCACTGGGACTTCTACATGCAGCTGGTACGCGGCGACGATGAAGACGCTGAGAGCCATCGCAAGTTCTACGACGAATACAACGCCGTGCTCGACATGCCGGCCGAGTATTACCTCGACACCATTCGCACGGTCTTCCAGGAACATCAGCTGCCGGCTGGCCGCTGGGTGATCCCCGTGAACGGGCGCGACATGCTGGTCACGCCGGCCGATATTCGGAAGGTGGCGCTGCTGTGCATCGAAGGTGAACTCGATGACATCTCGGGGATCGGACAAACCAGCGCAGCACTTGACCTGTGCAGCGGTTTACCGACCGAGCGCAAGCAATACATGGTTGCAGAGGGTGCCGGTCACTACGGTATTTTCAGTGGCCGACGCTGGCGCGAATCGATCTGCCCGCGCATCGGCGCCTTCATCCGCGAACACGCCTGAGCGGGCGGGCCGTCCGCCCGCAGGTGCAAGACGGCCCGACGGCACAGTGACCTTACCGCTGACCCTCATGCATACGGATGCGCACCGCGCGGCCATCGATGCACTGGAGCTGCTTCTGCCGCAGACACAGTGCACGCAATGCGGATATGCTGGCTGTCGCCCCTATGCCGAAGCGATCGTGACGCAGGCCGCGCCGATCAATCGTTGCCCGCCCGGCGGGGCGGCAGGCATCGCTGTGCTGTCCGCTCACACCGGGCAACCGATCGTGCCACTGGACCCTGACGCCGGGATCGAGCGGCCGCGTCGCGTGGCGCAGATCGTTGCCGAGCTGTGCATCGGATGCACGAAATGCATCGAAGCCTGCCCGGTGGATGCGATTGCAGGAGCGCCCAAGCGGCTGCACGCCGTGATCGTGGAGGCGTGCACCGGGTGTGACCTGTGTCTGCCGCCCTGCCCGGTCGACTGCATCACCATGGTGATACCACCCCCGGGGCAGGAGGGCTGGAGTCGTGCCGATGCGAACGCTGCCCGAGCCCGTTACCAGCGCCGCACGCAACGCATCGAACGGCAGCAGCTCGCGCAGGCGCATCGCCTGGCCGACAAGGCACAGCATCATCTGGATGAACTCGACGCCACTGCAGACAGCGCGGACGATGGGCTCGTCCAAGGCTCAGCGCAAGCCGCTGCCCAGGCTGAAGCAGCGCGCAAGCGTGCGGTGATCGAAGCCGCGGTCGCGCGCGCACGTGCACGGCTGGCGGGGCGATGAGCGCGACGCGCATCATGAAGCCCGCGCATCGCGCCGAACTCTTCGCGCGTTTCAAAGCGGCCAATCCTAAGCCGGTCACGGAACTCGAGTACAGCACGCCCTTCGAGCTCCTCGCAGCCGTCCTGCTGTCAGCACAAGCCACCGACCGCAGCGTCAATGCCGCCACCCGCAAACTCTTTCCGGTCGCCCGCACCCCGCAGACCCTTCTGGCGCTGGGCATCGAAGGACTCGAACCTTATCTGCGCACCATCGGGCTGTACCGTTCCAAGACCAAACACCTGATTCAAACCTGCGGGTTGCTGATCGAGCGCCACGGTGGCCAAGTTCCCCGCAATCGCGAAGCGCTCGAGGCACTTCCCGGGGTGGGCCGCAAGACCGCCAATGTGATTTTGAACACCGCATTCGGCGAACCCGCGATGGCGGTCGATACGCATATTTTCAGAGTGGCCAACCGCCTGCGACTGGCGCCCGGCAAAACCGTTCGGCAGGTGGAAGACGGACTGATGCGAGCCGTCCCTCCGGACTATCTGGTCGATGCACATCACTGGCTGATCCTTCACGGGCGCTATGTCTGCAAGGCGCGTACGCCGGAATGCTGGCGCTGCCCGGTTGCCGACCTGTGTCCGTTCAAACCCAAGACCCCGCCACCCGCCACAGGAGCGCGCCGTGTTCAACCCGGGCCGTGATGATGTCAGGCGTTTTTTTTGCGAGGCCTGGCGCTTGCGGGATGGTTCAGCTGCGGTGACGCCACTGCAGTCGATCGCCCTGCAATGGATGCACAAGCACCCCGAATACCACGCCCTGCTCGAACAACCCGAGGCTGCGCGCGAGGCTGAGTTCACACCTGAGTCGGGTCGGGAGAATCCGTTCCTGCACCTGAGCCTGCACCTGTCCCTGGTGGAGCAGTTGCAGATTGATCAGCCCCCGGGGATTCGCGATGCCTGGCAGGCACTGATGCGCACTACGCCCGACGAGCATGAAGCCGCTCATCGAGCGATGCAGGCGCTGGCCGAAACGCTCTGGGAGGCGCAACGCACCGGTTCGCCTCCATCAAACGAACGGTATTTGGAACGTCTGAGACGCGCGGGCGGATAAGCCGCCTTCGGTGGGCGCGCACTGACGATCTCCGCACCCGCAGGCATGGCATGGCACCTTGCCTCTGCTAACCTCGCGAGCTGCGCACGGATTATTCGGGACTGCACACAATGCTCGGTCGACTCATGCCCCGCGAGGGCCGCTTTTTCGATCTGTTCAACCAGCACGCCGATCGCATCGTCGAGGGCGCCCAGCATCTGGTGAACCTGATGGAGCACTACGACGACCCGGCATTACGCGAGCAGGAGCTGAAGTCGATTGATGAAATCGAGACCGCCGCCGACCGGATCACCCATGAAACGATGGCGCTGCTGCACAAGACATTCATCACGCCGCTCGACCGCGAGGACATCCACAAGCTGATCTCGACCATGGACGACATTCTGGATCTGACACAGGATGTGGCCGAGTCGGTCATGCTGTATGACATCCAGCATGTGACCCATGAGGCGATTCAGCTCGCGTCGCTGTCGCAGATGTGTTGCGAGCGGGTGCGAGCAGCCGTGGGATTGCTCCCCAACATGGACCATGCCGAGGTCATCCTGAAACTGTGCGTCGAAATCGACCAGTTGGAGTCTGACGCCGACCGGGTCATGCGCTCGGCCATGTCGAAGCTGTTTCGCAATGAATCCGATGTGCGTCAGGTGATCAAGCTCAAGGCGATTTACGAGTTGCTGGAGTCGCTCACCGACCGCTGCGAAGACGTGGCGAACCTCATCGAGAGCATCGTCCTCGAAAATGCCTGATGCATCGTCTGACGCAGCCTTACTGTCCTTTGCCCTGATCGCATGAACACTCTCAACTTCAGCCTGAGCCTGCTGGTCTTTCTGGTGCTGCTCGCGTTGGCGTTCGACTTCATGAATGGCTTCCACGACGCGGCGAATTCCATTGCCACCGTGGTCTCCACCGGCGTGCTCAAACCCTATCAGGCAGTGGCCTGGGCCGCCTTTTTCAATGTGCTGGCCATCGCGCTCTTTGAGCTCAAGGTGGCGGCCACTGTGGGCAAGGGCATCGTCGACCCGCGGGTGATTGATCATCAGGTGATCTTCGGCGCGCTGGTCGGCGCGCTGGCCTGGAACATCATCACCTGGCGGTTCGGCATCCCTTCGAGCTCGTCGCACGCACTGATCGGCGGCATGATTGGCGCCACCCTGGCCAAGGCGGGCGTCAGCGCACTGATCGGATCTGGCATCCTGAAAGTGGCGATCTTCATCGTGGTCTCGCCACTGCTGGGCTTTGCACTGGGGGCTTTGCTGATGCTGGGGGTCGCCTGGGTCTGTCGCGACGCTGCGCCAAGGCGTATCGACCGATGGTTTCGCCGGCTTCAATTGGTTTCTTCAGCGCTCTACAGCCTGGGGCACGGCAGTAACGATGCGCAAAAGACCATGGGGATCATCTGGCTGCTGCTGATTTCAGCGGGCGCCACCACCACCGATCACCTGCCGATGTGGGTGGTGATCTCCTGTTATCTGGCGCTCGGATTCGGCACCCTGTTCGGAGGCTGGCGCATCGTGAAAACCATGGGCCAGAAAATCACCAAACTGCGCCCGGTGGGTGGCTTTTGCGCCGAGACCGGCGGTGCCATGACCTTGTTCATCGCCTCTAGCGCGGGCATTCCCGTGTCGACCACCCACACCATTACCGGCGCCATCGTGGGCGTCGGTTCGGCACAGAAATTTTCCGCAGTCCGCTGGGGTCTGGCAGGCAACATCGTCTGGGCCTGGGTGTTCACGATTCCGGCCGCAGCGCTGATGGCTGCTCTGGCCTGGGCAGTTGGCCGGCTGATACTGTGAACGAGCAACTCTGGCTTGAACTGCCACCGGTATCCGAGCGCGCGCCGCGTCGGTTGATGGTGTTTCTGCATGGCGCGGGTTCATCGCCTGAAGCCTTCGCACCCATCGCACTGGCCTGGCAACTGCGCTTTCCGGGTGCTGTGGCCATTCTCATGCAGGGACTGCGACGCTTCGGTGAAGTGGCAGACTGGTTCGATCCACGCGACGCCGATGGCCAGGCGGCCGATCGTGCACGCAGCGCGAGCGATGCCATGGCACAGCGCATCGTGTCCGTGCAACAGGACGTGGGCATTGATGCGCATCGCACCATCCTGATCGGCCATGCCCAGGGCGCGACACTGGCCCTGGACATGGTGCGTGCCCATCCAGGACTGGCTTCGATCGTTGTGGCCTATGCGGGTCGTCTCGCACGCCCGATTCGCGAGGCTGAAGCTGTCGCCGGCACCATTCATCTGATCCACGGCGAATTCGACAGCGTGGTGCCCGCCGTTCACGGGTCACAGGCTTACCGTGGACTAAGCGCGATCGGGACCGATGTGAGCCTGGACATCGTCGAGGACGAAGCCCATTCGATCGGGCAAGGCCTGGTGAATCTGGGCACCACCCGGGTCATGCAGACCTTGTTTCGAGGCCGGCAGCGCGGCCGTCCAACGCCGCTGCTGCACTGAACGGTCATGGTCGGTCACTTCATGTCGACGCAGGCCTGCGCTTAGGCAGACATGCCGCCCGCGCTCAGGCGGGCAGGCGCGCTTCCTTACAGATCCTTGAAGGCCTGCGCGGCGCACTGCAGGGTGAAGTCGATTTCAGCGTCGCCATGCACCGACGAGAAGAAGAAGGCCTCAACCGGCGAGGGCGGCAGGTAGACGCCGGCCTCGAGCATGCGGTGATAAAAACGCTTGAAGCGCTCGACATCCTGCGTCATGACCTCGGCAAAACTGCGCGGCGGGGTCGCCATCATGTAGATGCCACCCATGGTCCCCTGCTGCTGCGCACTGAAGGTCACACCGGCACTGCGTGCAGCAGCTTTCAGTCCATCGATCAGCCGTGTCAACCGAGCCCCGACTGCTTCGTAAAAGCCGGGGACCGAGACCAGTTCCAGCGTGGCCAGGCCGGCCGCCATGGCGATCGGATTACCGGACAGTGTGCCTGCCTGATAGACCGGGCCAAGCGGCGCCATCATGTCCATGACTTTGGCAGGGCCGCCAATCGCCCCCACCGGCATACCACCGCCGATCACCTTGCCGAAAGCGGTGAGATCAGGCGTGACGCCGCTGACCTGCTGCATGCCGCCCAGTGCCACGCGAAATCCGGTCATGACTTCATCGAAAATCAGCAGCGCGCCGTCGGCGCTGCAGAGCTTGCGCAAGCCTTCCAGGAAGCCGGGTTGCGGCAGGATCAGATTCATGTTGCCGGCCGCAGGCTCGACCATCACGCAGGCGATCTCACCCGGGTGTGCCTTGAAGAGTGCTTCGACACTGCCCAGATCATTGAACTGCGCGATCAGGGTATGACGGGCGAGATCTTCGGGCACACCTGCCGAACTCGGTTGACCGAACGCGAGCGCACCGCTGCCCGCCTTGACCAGCAGACTGTCGGCTGTACCGTGATAACAGCCCTCGAATTTCAGGATCTTGGTGCGCCCCGTAGCGCCGCGCGCCAGACGCAATGCGGACATGGCCGCCTCGGTGCCTGAACTGGTGAAACGCACTTTCTGGACATGCGAAAAAAGCTGGCAGATCCGTTCGGCCAGCTCGGTTTCCATCACATTGGGTGCGCCGTAAGACAGACCCCGGCCAGCGGCTTCGCGCACGCGCTCAAGCACCAGCGGGTGAGTGTGGCCAACAATCATCGGCCCCCACGAACCGAGGTAGTCGACATAGCGACGCCCTTCGACGTCCCACATGTAGGCGCCCTCGGCACGCGCGATGAAGCGCGGCGTGCCGCCGACAGCGCGAAACGCGCGCACGGCCGAATTAACGCCACCGACCAGCACATGCTGCGCGCGGTCGAACTCTCCCTGATTGGTCATGCCCATGCTGGTGCTCTCCCTGATGCGGCGGCGCTTCGATGGCGCGCGCCTGCTGTGGTGTGTGTGATGCGCAGCTTACTTCGCGAACAGGCGCGACGGATCGGCAAATGCCTTGAATTCGAGCGCGTTGCCCGAGGGGTCCAGAAAAAACATCGTGGCTTGCTCGCCTACTTCACCCTTGAACCGGATATGCGGTTCGATCACAAAAGCAGTGCCTGCAGCACGCAGCGTGTCGGCCATCTTCTGCCAGTCGGCCATGCCCAGCACCACGCCAAAATGGCGTACTGGAACGTTGTCGCCGTCGACTGCGCTGGTATGCCGATGACCGGCCTCGCCCGGCGCCAGATGGGCCACGATCTGATGGCCGTACAGATTGAAATCGATCCACTCGGGTGAGCTGCGGCCTTCGGGGCAGCCCAGCAGTCCGCCGTAGAAGGCGCGTGCGGCCTGCAGATCGTGCACCGGAAAGGCAAGGTGAAAGGGTTGAGCAACGGCGTAGGCAGACATGAAGCGCTCCTGCTGAATGCGAGCGACCCGTTCACACAGGCCGAAACCGCCAGTGTAGCGAATGCTGCGCGCACCAATCGCGCAGCCTTCGCACAGCCTTACTCTGCAGCGAGCGCCACCGCGCAGTATTTCAGCTCGGGGATGCGGCCTTGCGGATCCAGCGCCGGATTGGTGAGCAGATTGGCCGCCGCTTCCGCATAGGCAAAGGGGACAAAGACCGTGCGGTCGGGCATGCCGTCGTCGCGACGCGCCCGCAGCACGATCTGCCCGCGCCTTGAACGAATGGCCAGCATGCCGCCCGGCTCAAGGCCCAGCGCCGACAGCTCGCGACCGTTCAGGCTCGCCGTCGCCTCGGGCTCCGTGGCATGCAACACGGCCGCCCGTCGTGTCATCGTGCCGGTGTGCCAGTGCTCGAGTTGTCGGCCCGTGATGAGCACGAACGGAAAGCTTGCGTCGGGTGTTTCATCGGCGGTGCGCAAGGTGACCGGCACCAGCGTTGCCCGCCCGTTCGCCGTGGGGAAGTGATCGGTGAAGACGACCGATTCCCCGGGTGCATCGGGTTGTTCGCAAGGATAGGTGACTGCGCCTTCGCGCTCCAGGCGCTCCCAGCTCATGCCCTGAATGGACGGCATGAGGCTGCGCATCTCCTCGAACACTTCGGAGGGGTGCGCATAGCTCCAGGGCAGCCCGAGCCTGCAGGCCAGATCGACAATGATCGACAGATCCTGGCGCGCCTGTCCAGGCGGCTCGAGCGCCGCCCGACCCAACTGCACCAGTCGGTCGGTGTTGGTAAAGGTGCCGGTCTTCTCAGGGAACGCCGAGGCCGGAAGCACCACATCGGCCAGCCAGGCAGTCTCGGTCGGAAAAATGTCCTGCACGACCAGCGTATCGAGTCGGGCCAGCGCCTCGCGCGCATGGTTCAGATCCGGGTCAGACATGGCCGGGTTCTCACCCATCACGTACAGGCCGCGAATGGTGCCAGCGAGTGCTGCATGCATGATCTCGACCACCGTCAGACCGGGTGTCCGATCGACCGGCATGCCCCAGACCGCTTCGGCACGCAGCGCAGACTGCGGATCATCGACCCGGTGATAGTCGGGCAGCATCATGGGAATGAGCCCGGCATCGGAGGCGCCCTGCACGTTGTTCTGACCCCGCAGCGGATGCAGACCGGTGCCGGGTCGACCAATCTGCCCCGTGATCAGCGACAGTGCGATCAGACAGCGTGCGTTGTCGGTGCCATGCACATGCTGGGAGACGCCCATCCCCCAGAGGATGATCGATGCGCGCGCGGTCGCGAAACGGCGTGCCACGGTTCGCAAGGTCTGCGCGTCAATTCCGCAGACCGGTGCCATCGCTTCGGGAGTGGCATGGCGCACCGACTCGGCAAGCGCTGCGTAGTCCTGGGTGCGGGTATCGATGAAGTGCCGGTCAACCAGACCTTCTTCGATGATGACGTGCAACATCGCCTGCAGCATGGCCACGTCGGTGTCTGCACGGAACTGCAGCACATGGTCGGCCAGACGGGCCAGATCGGTGCGTCGCGGATCGGCCATCACCAGCGAGGCCCCGGCTTTGACCGCATTCTTGATCCAGGTGGCAGCCACCGGATGATTGACCGAGGGGTTGGCACCGATCACGAAGATCAGTTCGGCCTGCATGACATCGGCCACCGGATTGGACACCGCACCCGACCCGATCCCTTCCAGCAAGGCAGCCACGGACGAGGCATGACACAAGCGCGTGCAATGGTCGACATTGTTGGTGCCAAACCCGGTACGCACCAGCTTTTGAAAAAGGTACGCCTCTTCGTTGCTGCCCTTGGCTGATCCGAATCCGGCCAGCGCCTGCGGGCCGATGGTGTCGCGAATGCGGGCGAGTCCGCTGGCCGCACGCTCCAGTGCCTCTTCCCAGGTGGCCTCACGGAACACTGCACTCCAGTCCGCTGGCAGCTGGCCGAATGCGGCCTCCTTGGGGACGCCCTCGCGTCGGATCCAGGGCACGGTCAAACGTTGCGGACTGCTGGCGTAATCGAAGCCGAAGCGACCCTTCACGCACAGTCGGCCATGGTTGGCCGGGCCATCGCGCCCCTCGACCCAGGCCACCCGGTTGTCGCGCACCTGCACTTGCACCTGACAGCCCACCCCGCAAAATGGGCACAGCGTGTCCACCTTGCGCTCAACCATGAGTGGGTCGACCACCTGGCCCGCTCGCGGCCCACTGGCTTCGCGCGGCATCAGGGCGCCGGTGGGGCAGGCCTGCACGCATTCACCGCAGGCCACGCAACTCGACGCGCCCATGGGATCACCCTGATCAAACACGACCGCCGCATGCTCACCGCGCCAGGCCATGCCGATCACATCGTTGACCTGTTCCTCGCGACAGGCGCGCGCGCACCGCCCACACTGAATGCAGGCATCCAGGTTGACCGCCATCGCCGGGTGAGAGAGGTCTCGGACCACCTGCTCGCGCGGCGCAAATCGCGCGGGTTCGAGCTGCAGGGCTTGCGCCCAGTGCAAGAGCTCGGAGTCGGCACGCTGAACCTGCGCCGGTACATCGGCCATGAGCAGCTCCAGCACCATGCGCTGCGAGGCGCGGGCACGCGGGCTCTCGGCCTGCACGCGCATACCGGGCGTGGGTGCGCGACAGCACGACGGAGCCAGCACGCGCTCGCCATCGATTTCGACCACGCATGCACGGCAATTGCCGTCGGCCCGCAAGCCTTCCTTGAAGCACAGATGCGGGATCTCGACACCATGGCGGGTCGCGCATTGCAACAGCGACTCACCCGGCGCGGCCTGCAGGGTCCGACCGTCGAGCGTGAACTCAATCGCCTCGGCACTCATCGCGTCACCTCATGGGGGAAAAAGCGCAACACTGATTCGATCGGATTGGAGGCGGCCTGCCCCAGACCGCAGATCGAGGCATCACGCATCACCTGGGAGAGTTCAGCCAGAAGCGGCTGATCCCACTGCGGCGCGGCGATCAGGTCATGGGCTTTGGCCGTACCCACCCGGCAGGGCGTGCACTGTCCGCAGGACTCATGGCGGAAAAAGCGCAGCAGATTGCGGGCCGCGTCGCGCGCCTGATCGTGCTGCGAGAACACCACTACCGCACACGAGCCCACGAATGCACCGTGCGCGGCAAGCGTATCGAAGTCGAGCGCCTCATCGGCCAGCGAGGCCGGCAAGATGCCGCCTGACGCGCCTCCCGGCAAAAAGCCGTACAGCACATGGCCATCCGCCATGCCGCCACAGTGCTCATCGATCAGTTCGCGCAGGCTGATGCCGGCAGGCGCAAGTTTGACGCCAGGCTCACGCACGCGACCCGACACCGAGAACGAGCGCAGACCACTGCGGCCACGGCGGCCCTGCGATGCATAGGACTGCGGGCCCTGCTCAAGGACCGAGGTCACCCAATAGAGCGTCTCCGGATTGTTGACCAATGTCGGACGCCCGAAGAGTCCGACCTGCGCGACATAGGGCGGGCGCAAGCGCGGCAATCCGCGTTTGCCTTCGATGGATTCGATCATCGCCGACTCTTCGCCGCAGACATACGAGCCGGCCCCGCGACGCAGATGAAGTGTCGGCGGCGCGGTGCCGTCAGGCGATCGCCAGACCTGCGCGAGCCACTCGGTCAGTTCAGCCATCAGCGGCTCGAGCATCTGACGCACCGAGGCGTATTCATCGCGCAAATACAGGTAGCAGGCCTGCGCCCCCACGGTCCAGGCGCCAATCAGCATGCCCTCCAGAATGCGGTGCGGCGCGGTCTCGAACCAATGCCGATCCTTGAAGGTTCCGGGCTCTCCCTCGTCAGCATTGATCGCCATCAGGCGCGGGCCAGGCTGCGCTGCGACGGTGCGCCATTTGCGCGCGGTTGGAAACCCGGCACCGCCAAGGCCCCGCAGACCGGCCGCCTCGATCGAGCCCAGCACCGATTCCCGATCCAGTTCACCGCGC
>Ga0315909_10002979_pt1 | contig 21093 bp, 14 predicted proteins | sample LakEriMetagenome_11_FD_203527 | JGI IMG/M metagenome (GOLD analysis project Ga0315909, IMG submission 203527) | Freshwater fungal communities from buoy surface, Lake Erie, Ohio, United States - Buoy 2 MA125 | ecosystem: Environmental > Aquatic > Freshwater > Lake | place: USA: Lake Erie, Ohio... | reverse complement strand
TGCCAGTCTCGACCTCGTGCAGCTGCCTCCGGCTTCTGGTTGCCTCCAACAGGCCCCATAAAGGACTCTCACCTTCTGTCATTCATCCATGTCCAACGCACGCCGTTCTCTGCGGGCCTCCGGCCCTCCGCTCACTGCATGTCCGCTGCGCTTCGGCATCCATGCCTGCGCTTGCTTCCACAGCCCGGCGACATGGCAGGAACACCCCCTTCTTGGCTCCTGACCCACGAACCTCCCGGAAGGACCCGGAGGGTTAACCTTCCATTGCCGAAACCCGGAATATCGGGGCCGCATTCCTGCTCGAAGTAGCAAGTCCAGCGGCAGATGCTGCAAGTATCGAAGTCGACGGTAACCGTCTTGTACCCACAGCAGGCACAGGTAATCCACTGTTTGTCTCGGGGCATGGTCGCGGGTTATTCGAGTTGCATCGACCCTTCGTGCCGACGCTGTAGCACGCGCGAAACGTCGCTCGTCCTGGATGCCGACCACGGGCGGGGCATCGTCACGTCACCGGGCCCGCTGTTCAGGCCGACTTCCCGGCGGCCGCGTCCCAGGCGTCCCGCCACGTCGCCCACGCCAGCGGCGTGACCGGGGCGAGCACGTCGCCGCCGGTCTGCGGCCGCTCCTGCGATTCCGCCACCGGGGCCAGAACCGGATTGACGAAGGCCGCGCTGGCCCGGTCGGCGCCCGCCAGCCGATGCAGGCCGGCGATCGCGAGCCGGACGGCCGCCTGCCGCGGCGGTTCCAGTGCTGCAAGCCAGCCCACGGCATGGACAAGCGACACGATCTCCCCATCCCGGCGGACGAACTCGATCTCCAGCGGCTCCGGGCCGAGGGCGTCCGCCGCCACCGCGACCCCGATCCGGTTGACGCCCAGATCCACGGCGGCGACCCGCAGCGTCACGCCGTCGAAGCCGGCGGCCCGGCGCACCAGACCGAGGCACTCGTGCTCGACGAACTCGCTCACCTCCACCTCCAGTTCGTGGAGGTGATGCTCCGCCACCGCGGCCCGCCGCTGCGCGGCGCCGGGCGACGCCCCGCGGCTGCGACGCAGCTTGGCGAACAGCTTGGGGATCGTGCCCGAATGAAAGCCGGGGAGAAGCAGCCGCCGGACGGTCTCGCCGTGCGGCCCGACCTGCACCGGCCGCAGGCTGGCCGCCCGATTCGCGGCATACAGCCGCCAGTTCTCCTTGAGCTCCCAGGCGAGGAACCCGAACACGCCGGGGATGCACGTCGAGACGAACGTCACGGCCGTGAGTGCCAGCCCCTTCTCCATGCCGGTCGTGGCCACAAGCTGACCGGCGACCATGGGAATCATCGGCACGAGCAGCTTGTGCGACACCGTGACCACCGGAAAATGCTTGATCGGGTTGAGCTGCGGCTCGATGAGCAGCGTGACGCAGAACCGGACGCCGGCATCGACCACCGACCAGATCGCCGCCAGCACCGACTTCACCGCCAGCGCCAGCCGCGACTCGCCGGAGCGGAAGCGGAGCTGCTCGTCCACCGCGTACAGGGTCCCCTCCACGGCATCGACGGCGCGTCGAAACAGGTCGATGACCCAGGCCAGGAGCCCGGTGAGCACGTGCAAGTGAAACTGGTGCACGGCCCGTCCGACGCCCTCCACCACCCGTTCCTGCGCGAGCCGCCCGACGCGGGAATTGAGCAGGGCCGTGGTGATCGCGAACAGGACCGGCGGCACCCAGGGCGTGCCGCGAGAGACCGGCCCACCATGGTGCGGCAGGCAGAGCCAGGCCGCAGCGGTGACAAAGAGCGGGCCGGCGAGGTGGCGGCGAAACCAGGTCACGGGCAGGCTCGCCAGCACTGCGGCCACGGCCGGCAGGCGCAGGAGCCGGGCCGGAAGACCGACCGCGAGTTCGTACAGCGCCGCGCCGGCCACCCGCACCGCTCCCCGCAGGGCGACGCGGACCGGCGGCAGGTGGATCAGGCACCAGAGCAGCAGGCCGATGGCGAGCATCCGTCCCGTCGTGTACAGGTGCCAGGTCTCGCCCAGCGAATATTCGCTCAGCGGCTCGACGACGTGCTCCACGCCGCGCAGCAGAATCCACGCCGCGCCGAAGGGGAGCAGGAGGTGCGTGGTCAGCAGCCGCCCCGCGCCGACGCCGAAAAACGGCGCGCTGAGCCGCTGCAGCACCGCCAGATAGGCCGGTGCGGGCCGGTAGGCGCCGTCGAGCGTGGCAGCCAGGGCCCGATCGGCCCGCAGCAGCTGGTCACCCCCCAGCCATTCACCGATGCCGGCGAGGTCGGGAAGTTTGAGCTGGTTCCGCGACACGGCGTCCCGCAGGTCGCCGAAGGAGATGAAGCCACGGTCCAGCATGCCGTCGAGCAGTTCGTCCACGAGCGTGTCGAAGGCTCCCTCCTCGACGAGGCAGCCGGGCACGAGTCCGGCGCCGTGGATCGCAGCCTCGACACGGGGCTGCAGGAAAGAGCGGGCCGCGCGACCGGTGGCGGACACCGCGTCGGCGAGCAGGTCAGGCCCGTCGCCCCCCCGGGCCTCCGGCCCGAGGCTGGCAACCCTGGCAGAGGCCTTGACGGCATGCCGATGGATCGCGAGCAGACGGTGGCAGGGGAGCGGCTTCGTGAGCGGCCGCCTCCCGCCGCTCGCGAGCCAAGAGACGAGCCGCGTTGCATGGCTCTCGCGTTCCGCGTCAACGCACAGCTTCTGCAGGTCGAAGAGCAGCCGCGCCTGGGCCGTCCAGCCGGAGCCGCCGCTGGCGATGACGAGCCGGCGGATGAACCCTTCCCAGTCGGAAAGCCGCTCCGTGCCGCAGCCTGCCCCGCGGCCGATCCGCCGCGCAAGCGCCGCGACGCGGTCGGTTCGCGGTTCCGAGCCGGCATGCGCGCCGCGGAACTCGTCGAGCAGTGCCCGGACGATGTTGCCGCGGGCCGCCGCCCGGTCCGCGCCGCGTCGCATGAATGCAGCAGACGGCCTCGGCCACCATGCCGGCAGCCCGACGGGTGCCGCGACCGGTGCCGCAACGTCGGAAACGGCGCCCGGCCCGGCGGGATCAACGCCGCCACCGACTCCGACCGGCCGTGTGGTGGTGAAGAGGTCGCCGGCATCGACCTCCGGGCCGACCGCGTCGGCGACGGCATCCGCATCGCCGATCGACGGGAACCAGTCGGCGACGGCATGCGGATCGAAGCCGCGGAGTTCCAGGAACGTGGCCACGAACTCGGCGCGAACCTCGGCGTCGCCAGCATCGCGGCCGACCGCCAGTTCCTGCTCGAGCACGAGACGGGCCTCGGCGAGCAGATCGGGAGGAATCGCCGTGGCGATCCGTTCGCGGGCGGCGGCATCGAGGCCGGCCAGCCGGGCGTCGAGTTGGGCGTGGAACAGCAGTCGCCAGTAGGCCGTCAGGAGCGGCTCGAGCCCCAGAGCCCGAAACCTGTCCGCGTCGGGCCGGGCGACGAGCAGGATCGTCTCCGGCAGATCGGCGGGAAACGCCCAGAAGTCTTCGGCGATCTCCGCCAGCCGCCGGGCTGCGATCACGGCGATCTCGCGGTGTGGGACCCGCGGCCAGAAGGCGGGCAGCCGGCGTTCGGCCCGGATCACGCGGCGCAGCGTCCGCGGGCTGGCGAACACCACCTCGGGGTGTCGCGCCCGGATCACCTGCTCGATGCGGAAGACGTCGAATGGTGCGGCGCGTTCTTTCATCCAGTCCTTCGATCCGCCACCACCCGCCCGCGGACGTCAGCCCTCCGCCTCGATCGACGCTTTCATCGAGCCCTTGCAGCGGGCCACGAGCCGGTCCGCGCCGAAGGCGTGAACCTGGTCGCGCTTCAGTTCGGCATGCTCCTTGGTCGTCGTCAGCACGATCGCGCGACCGGTGCGATCGACCTCCTCCGCCAGCTTGAAGCCGCGTTCGTGCGGATGGCCGAAGAGTTGCTTCAGCATCGCCATCACGTACTGGTAGGAATGATCGTCGTCGTTCCAGAGGATCACGTGATACCGCGGCTGCCGGCGCGACGTTGACTTCGGCTGAAGACCCGGTAGGGATCGCGGCTCGGCGACCGGCTCAGGCGTCGCGGGCTCGGCGACGGCGGCACTGGCGGAGTCGGGCATCGGTCTGGCACACTGCGGGGCCGCCGGACGGCCACGTGCCCGGCGATGTCGCCAGTATATGTCCCGCCGGCCGCGCGGCCGCGCGGTCCCCTGCCGCCCTTCCGGAGAACGCCGTGCTCGACCGCCGCTTCGTCGCCGACAACGTGGACCTCGTGGCCGCCAACTGCCGGGCCCGCGGCTCGGCCGCCGACGTGCCCCGGTTCGCCGCCCTCGACCGGCTCCGCCGCCAGCTCCAGGCCGACATCGACCGGCTCAACAAGCAGGCGGGCCAGGTGAGCAAGTCGATCGGGCAGGCCGGCGATGCCGCCGACCGCGAGGCCCGAAAGGCCGAGGGCCGCCGGCTTCGCGAGGAGGTGGCCGCCCTCGAGGCCAAGGCCGCCGAGATCGCCGCCGAGAGCGAGACCATCCTGCGGACGATCCCCAACCTCACCCACCCCGCCGCCCCGGTCGGCGGCGAGGATGCCGCCGTCGAGATCCGCCGCGGGGTCACGCCGCTGCCGGCCTTCACGTTCGCGGCCCGCGATCACGTGGACATCGGGGCCGCCCTCGACCTCTTCGACTTCGAGGCCGGAGCCACGGTCGCCGGTCACGGTTTTTACTTTCTCAAGAACGACGCCGTGCTCCTCGAGCTCGCCCTGCAGCGGTACGCCATCGACGTCCTCCAGCGCGAGGGGTTCACCGTGATGACGACGCCCGATCTGGCCCGCGACACGATCCTCGAAGGCACCGGCTTCATGCCCCGCGGCCCGGAGTCGCAGATCTACTCGATCACGGGGTCGGACCTGTCGCTGGTGGCCACGGCCGAGATCACGCTCGGCGGCGCCTACCACGAGCGGATCTTCACGGCCGAGGAACTGCCGCTCAAGCTCTGCGGCATCAGCCACTGCTTCCGCACGGAGGCCGGCGCCCACGGCCGGGCGACCCGCGGCCTGTACCGCGTCCACCAGTTCACAAAGGTGGAGATGTTCGCCTTCACCACGCCCGAGCAGAGCGCGGCGATGCACGACACGCTCCTCGACCTCGAGTGCCGCCTGTTCGACGGCCTCGACGTCCCCTACCGGGTGATCGACACCCCGTCCGGCGATCTCGGCGGCCCCGCCTATCGAAAATTCGACCTCGAGGCCTGGATGCCGGGCCGCGGTGTCGGCGGCGAATGGGGCGAGGTGACGAGCACGTCCAACTGCACCGACTACCAGTCGCGCCGGCTCGGGCTCCGCTACCGTAAGCCCGGCGAGAAGGGGACGCACTTCGTCCACACGCTCAACGGCACGGCGATCGCGATCAGCCGAGGCATCATCGCCATCCTCGAGAACCACCAAAACGCCGACGGCTCGGTGAACGTGCCCGCGCCGCTCGTGCCCTGGATGGGGAAGCGGCGGATCGCACCGCGGTAGCGGCTCACCACTTGAGGCCGAACTTCGCCCCGTCCGACCGGCCGCCGAGGCCACCCTTGAGCGGACCGGTCCGCCTGGGAGCCGCGGGCTCGTCGCCGGCGGCCGGCTCCTCTTCCACAGCCGCCGACTCCGCCGCGGCGGCAGGGGCCGGGGCGAGGGCCTTGATCGACAGCGACATCCGCTGCGCGTCGGGATCGACGTCGAGCACGCGGCACTCCACCGGCTCCCCTTCCCGCACGACGTCGCCGACGCTGCGAATACGGCGCGTGGCGAGTTCCGAAATGTGCACCAGGCCCTCGACACCCGGCTCGAGCCGGACGAACGCGCCGAACTGGGCGATCCGGCTGACCGTGCCGCGGACGGTCGCCCCGACGTGATATTTGTCGGCGGCCCGCTTCCACGGGCTCTCGATCAGGTCGCGGGCCGAGAGGCCGATCTTCCCGGTCTGGTGGTCGATCTTCTTGACGACGACGCGAACCTTCTGCCCCTGCTGGAGGACGTCGGCCGGATTCGCCACCCGCTCCCAGGAGAGCTCGCTGACGTGCACGAGTCCCTCGACGCCGTTGCCGATGTCAACGAAGGCCCCGAATTCACGGACGCTGCGCACGATGCCGTCGAGCTCCGCCCCCGGCTCCAGCGTCTCCAGGAGTTTCGCCTTGGCGTCGGCCGCCTGCCGCTCGATCACGGCCCGCCGCGAGAGCACGAGCCGTCGGGCCTCGGGAACGAGTTCCGTGACCAGGCTCTCCAGCGTCTGGCCGACGAGTTCCTCGAGGTTTTCGATCCGCCACGTGCTCACGAGGCTCGCCGGCATGAAGCCACGGAGCCCCGCGACCTGGCACTCGAGGCCTCCCTTGTTGGCCGCCGTGACCTTGGCCTCGACGACCATCCCTGCCTGGAGCTGTGACCAATCCTCGACGGCCACGGCCCGGTTGGCGAGGGCGACGTCGTACAGGCCGTCCTCCTCGTTTCGTGAGCCGACGGCGACCTCGACCGTCTGGCCGACCTCGGGGATCTCGACACCGGCCTCCATCAGGCCGGCGAGTTTCATCGCTCCCTGCCGCTGCAGTCCGAGGTCGATGAACGCCGTGTCGGGGCCGAGCGAGAGGACGCGGCCGTTGACCCGCGTACCCGGTTCGAGCGGGGCATCAACACGGGCGGCGGCGGATGTCGTCAACAAGTCCTCGACCTCGATGCCGGCCACGGCCGCCTCGAAGTCGGCCTCCAGATCCTCGTCGAGCGCGGCGCGGAGGTTGGGGATGGAGACCCGGCGCGAAGGCGGCAACGTGTCGGTGAACGCAGCCTTGCTGCCCGAGTCGCGCCGCCGGTCGCGGCGGCCGCCCCGGCCGCGATTCTCGCCGGAGTCAACCGCGGCGGGCTTGGCAGCCGGGGGGCTGACGGAGGTCCCGGCGGCAGCGTCAGGCGAGCCGGCCGCGGCGACGACCGCGTCCGCTCCCTGTTCCGCCGTCGCCGCCGGCACCGCAGTCGCATCGGTCGGCTCGGCAGCGGGCTTGGCCGGCGTCACGTACTGATACCTTGTCGCCAGCGACGGGGGCTTCACGCCGGGCCGCTGCGTTCCGATCGGAATGCGACGCGGCGCCGACGAATCGGCGTCCGCGGGTTCGTTCGCGGCTGATTGCTCGGAACTGCTCATCTTCTGCAGAGTGCTCTGCCGCTTGCGTCACACCGTCGATCGATCGAGTGCGGGAAACAGGACTTGAACCTGCACGGTATTACTACCACCAGGCCCTCAACCTGGCGCGTCTGCCAATTCCGCCATTCCCGCGACTGTGCAGCACATGGCTGCCCCTGCATTCTCAACCGGCCTGTTCGTCAGTCAAGCCGGCCTCTTCGCGGATCGTTTGCTCCGAACCGCGAACCGCCCAGCCGCACTGCTGCCGGCCGTGTGCCGAGCACCGCCTCGAACCGGCTGACAGCCGCCGTCACCGCCGCGATGCCGGCAAAGAAAACAAGGCTCCAGACGACGTCGGCCAGCGGCGGCCTGTAGAACAGCAGCGCCTGACGGTAGCACTCGACGAGACCGGACCAATCGTGTGGATAGTCACCCATCGCCGCCCAGTGGGCGAAATTGGTGACCACGAAGAACACGAGCGAACTGGCGACCGCGCCGCCGAGCACGCCAAGCCAGCCGCCGCGGCGGGCGACGCCACCGAACAGCACCGGCCACGCGCTGGCGGCATACACGGATCCCGCGACCACGAGGCTTCTGTAAGACGGTTCGAACAAGTTGCTGATCGCCAGCGCAACCAGCGGCGCGGCTGCGGCCACGAGACGATTGCCGAACAGTGCTCCGGCGGCGAGCGCCACGGCCACGAGCGGGGTCACGTTCCAGAGCCGCGTGCCATTCCACTCCGGCTGCCAGAGCCGACCGGCCACGGCGACGGCGACGAGGGCCGCCCAGGCGAGTGCCTGGGCCACCGAACCTGCGTCCCGGAGCATGGCCGCGGCCGGGCCGGCGGGCCAGAGGGGACGGTCGGCCATGGGCGATGGTGAGGATGTGGACGGCATCGACGACCTCTGCATCCGTGCGTGCATGTTGACGAGCATCAAAGGGGACTCTCCGCCCCGCGACAACCCCGATACACTACCGGTTTCCGGCCTCAGGGCAAGCGAAACCGCCGAAATCCCCCATGCCGACCGCTTCGAATGCTGCCGAGACCGCTTCAGGAGCCGCACGCACGACGGTCATCCTCGCCCGGCTCGACGACGGCCTGGCGACCTTGACGTTCGCGGTGCCTGACCACCGTCACAACGTGATCACGCCGCAGGTGGCCGCCGATCTGGGGGCCGCGCTCGACGAGATCGCGGGCTGGGCCGACAACGGCCACCTGCGCGGCGTGGTGCTGCTCTCTGGCAGACAGGGATCGTTCTTCGCCGGCGCGGACGTCGCGCGGCTGGAGACACTCCGCCTCCGGCCCGAGGCCGAGATCGCGGCGGCCTGCGACGCCGGCCGCGGACTGTTCGCCCGCCTCTCGGCTGCAAGCTGGCCGAGCGTGGCGATCATCGACGGGATCTGCCTCGGCGGGGGCCTGGAACTGGCGCTGGCCTGCGATCTGCGCGTGGCGACAACGTCGCCCCACACGTCGCTCGGGTTTCCAGAGGTCAAGCTCGGGCTCCTGCCCGGCTGGGGAGGCACGGTGCGGCTGCCACGGCTGATCGGCCCGGGGCCCGCCATCGAACTGATCGTCGCCGGCGAGCCGATAGGCGGGGCGGCGGCCGAGCGGACGGGGCTCGTCGATGCCTGTGTGCCCGCCGATCAGGCGCTGGAAACCGCCCGGCGGCTGATCGATGCCTGGCGGGCCGGCAACCGGATCGCTCCCCGCCGCCGACGTCAGGCCGGCCGCATCGAGATCGACCCGATCGAACGCGACTTCCTCGAAGCGACGTCGTCGGCCGTCATCCTCGGCCGCACCGGAGGCCACTATCCGGCTCCGCCGCGGATCCTGGATACGGTCCTCGCGGGAGCGAATGTGGATGCCGTAGCCGCCGGGCGGATCGAGTCGACCGCGTTCGCGAGCCTGGCGCGGACGCCGGTGGCGGCCCAGTTGCTCCGCGTCTTCCAGATCGGCGAGCGGAACCGGCGCGACAGCGGCGTGACGGCGAGCGTCGCAGCGGCGGACGAGACCGCGGCGCACGTGCCGGCGGTGGCATCGGCCGCCGTCATCGGCGCCGGCATCATGGGCGCCGGCATCGCCGCGGCGCACCTCCGCGCGGGGCTGCCGGTGACGCTGTGCGACGTGAACGCGGCCACGCTGGAGGGAGCCGTGCCGGGCATCCTCGCCGAGGCCGCCTGGGACCGGACGACGCGGGCCACCGACCCGGCGGGGGCCCTGGCGCTGGCGGGCCGGCTGCGGATCGCGACGTCGACGGCCGCGGCGTCCGCAGCTGACCTCGTCGTGGAAAGCGTCAGCGAACGAACCGACGTCAAGCAGCAGGTGATCGTCGACATCGAACGCGCGGTGGCGCCGACCACGATCATCGCGACCAACACCTCGACGAACCCGATCGCCAGGCTCGCCGAGCCGCTTGCCGACCCGACCCGCTTCTGCGGCATGCATTTCTTCAATCCCGTCCGGCGCATGACGCTCGTCGAGGTGGTGCGCGGCCCTGCTACCAGCGACGACACCGTCGCCGCCGTCGTCGCCCACGCCAAGCGGCTCGGCAAGTGCCCGATCGTCGTCCGCGACAGCCCGGGATTTCTCGTCAACCGGATCCTCAATCCCTACCTGCACGAGGCGGTGGAACTGGTCCGCGAGGGGATCGACTGGCGCCGCATCGACCGCGTGGCCCGCGGCTTCGGCATGCCGCTCGGGCCGCTCGAGCTCTATGACCTGATCGGCCTCGACACCGCGTTCTACGCCGGACTCGTCATGAACGCCGCCTACGGCGACCGGATCGCGGCCGCGCCGGTGATTCCCGCGCTCGTCAAGGCCGGCCGGCTTGGCCACAAGACCGGTGCCGGCTTCTTCCGCTATGACGTCTCCCGAGGCAAGCCGCGATCCCTCGGGCCCGACGAGGCCGGCCGCGAGATCGCCGCCCGCTACGCCGTCGCCCCGCGTGTCAGCGACGACCGCACGATCGCCGACCGGCTCCTCTTGCCGATGCTCCTCGAGGCATTGCGGACCCTCGACGAGGAGATCGTCCGCGACGGCCGCGACATCGACCTGGCGGTGATCCATGCGCTCGGCTTCCCGCCGTTCCGCGGCGGACTCCTCGCCTGGGCCGACACGCTGGGCGCGGCGGAGATCCTGCGCCGGCTCGAGCCGCTGGCCGATCTCGGTCCGCGCATGCATCCGATTCCGCGGCTCCGGGCGATCGCCGCGCGCGGCGGCCGGTTCACGGCACCCTGAGCGACACGCGAGAGACATCGCATGCATCTTTCTCCCGCCACGCGCCCCGAGACGACGCCCGTGATCGTCGCCTGCTGCCGCACGGCGATCGGCCGGTCGCACGCCGACCGCGGCCTGTTTCGCAACGTCCGCGCCGACGAACTGCTGGCGGCCGTCGTCGCCGACGTCGTCGCTCGGGCCGGAGTCGATCCGGACACGATCGAGGATGTGATCGTCGGCGCCACGCAGCAGCGCGGCGAACTGGGGGGCAACGTCGCCCGCACCGCCGCGCTGATGGCGGGCCTGCCCCTGGCCGTCGCCGGCACGACCGTCAACCGGCTCTGCGGGTCGTCCCTGCAGGCGCTCGCCCAGGCCTGCCATGCGATCGCCGCCGGTGCCGAGAACGTGCAGGTGGTCGCGGGCGTCGAGCACATGCAGCACCTGCCGATGGAGTCGGCCGTGGACATTCATCCGCGGGCCCTGGCCCGGTCGAGCCGAGGCATGCTCTCGATGGGACTGACCGCGGAGCACCTCGCAGCCACGTACGGCATCGATCGCCGCCGGCAGGAGGCCTACGCACTGGAGAGCCATGCCCGGGCGGCACGGGCGGACGATGCCGGACTGTTCGACGACGAGATCGTCCGCGTCTTCGGCCACGACGAGCAGGGCGCGACCGTCGAAGCCGCGGCGGATCAGTCGATCCGCCGCGACACGACCCTCGCGGGCATGGCCGCGCTCGAGCCGGTGTTCCTGCCGCGGATCGGCACGATCACCGCCGCGACGACCGCGCCCTTGAGCGACGGGGCCGCCGCGGTGCTGGTGATGTCGCAGGCCGAGGCCCGCCGACAGGGGCTCGTGCCGCAGGCCCGCGTGGTCGCCACGGCGGTGGTCGGCGTGCCGCCGGCCGCGATGGGAACCGGCCCGATCGCGGCGACGCGAAAACTCCTCTGCCGCGGCGCGGCGGCGGGGATCGCCCTCGGCGACGTCGATCTCGTCGAAATCAACGAGGCGTTCGCGGCTCAGGTGATCCACTGCATCGACGACCTCGGTCTCGATCCGGCGCGGGTCAACGTCCGCGGCGGAGCGCTCGCGGTCGGCCATCCGCTCGGTGCGACGGGCGCCCGGATCACGACCACGCTCATCCACGCCCTGGCCGCCGGCGGCGGCCGGCTCGGCCTGGCGACGATGTGCATCGGCCTCGGCCAGGGGATCGCGATCCTCGTCGAGCGCATGGAGTGATCGGCCCATGAATCCGCTCCTCGCCCGTCACGCCCCGGACACCGACCGGCAGGCCGCCGCAGCGGCCTCTGGTCCCGAATCGCTCGTCGCACTGCTGGCGGCCCGGGTCAGCGAATGTCCCGACCGGCGGGCGATCGTCGACGGACTTGCCGTCGCTGACGGCGCGGCCCCCGACCCCGCCGCCGCCGACGCTGCCTCCGCCGCTCCCGCGGTGCTGACGTGGGCGGAACTCGCCGCCGCAGCCGTCGTCCTGGCGCGGCGCATGGAGTCCGCCGGCCTGCGGGCCGGCGACCGGCTTGTCCACGAGGCCCCGCACTCCCCGGAGTGGATCGTCGTCGATCTCGCCTGCCTGCTGGCGGGCATCGTCCACGTGGCCCTGCATGCGGGGAGTGACGCCGAGGAGCGGCGGCGGCTCATCGACTGGCTCGAGCCACGCGGGCTCGCGATCGGCGGGCGGCACGGGGATGCGTCCGCGCATCGACACGCGCGAGCGGCCGACGGCGCCCGGATCCGCCTCGCCACCGGCGTGAGCGCGTCGGAGTGGCGGCCGCTGGTCGTCGACCGCGCGGCGCTGCGCACCGAACTGGCGACCCGGCTGGCCGTCTGCGATCCAGATGCCTGCTGCACGATCCTGCTGTCGTCGGGCACGACGGGGCATCCGCACGGTTTCATGCACTCGCAGCGGGCGCTGGCGACCAACGCCGCGGCGGCGGCCGACGTGTTTCTCGACGACCCGCGTGACGTGCGGCTCTCCTGGCTGCCGCAGAGCCATGCCGTGGCACGCACCGGCGACCTATATACGACGCTCGTTCGGGGCGGCTGCCTCAACGTCGTCCGCGATCGGACGCGGCTCCTCGACGCCTGCCGTGCGCTGCCCCCCACCGTGATGCTCGGCGTGCCGGCCGCCTTCGAGCGGCTGGAACGTGGTGTCCGCTCGGGGAGGATCGCCGACCTGCGGGCAGCGCTCGGCGGCGGCATCCGCGTCTGCGTCTCCGGAGGCGCTCCGCTCCGCCGCCGCACCGCGGAATGTTTCGCCGCCGCAGGCGTGCCACTGGTCGAGGGCTACGGACTCGCCGAGGCCGGTCCCGTGGTGGCGGTCGCGAATCCGCGGATCGCCCGCCCTGGGACGGTGGGCCCGCCGCTGGCCGGCATCGACGTCCGGCTCGACGAGCGGCCCGAATCCCGCGGTCAGTTGCTCGTGCGCACGCCGAGCCGTGCCTGTGGGATTCTTTTTCCCGCCGCTGCGGCCGGCCGCACGCCGTCGCTCGCCATGCCGGCGGCCGAAGGCTGGATCGAGACCGGGGACCGCGCCGAGATCGACGATGACGGCCAGGTGCGGATCGTGGGCCGGCTGCGGGAGACGCTCGTCCTTTCCAGCGGCGTGAAACTGCCACCGGCCGAGGTGGAGCGGGCGATTGCCGAGGACGACGCCGTCGCCCAGGTGTGCGTCGTCGGCGACGGGCTGCCCTGGCCGGTGGCGGTCGTCGTGCCCGAGCCGGCCGTGCTCCGCGCAGCGCTCATGCGACTCGGTGCCCGCGTCTTCTCCAAGCGTGGTGCGGTGAGCCATGCCCGCGTGCGCGGCTGGTTGGGGCGGCGGATCGCCGCCCGGCAGCGGCACCTGCCCCGGGCGTGGCGGGTTCGCCGGGCTGTTCTCCTGACGCGTCCGTTCGAGCCGGGCCGCGGCGAGGTCACCGAGTCGTTCAAGCTCGTCCGCCGTGTCATCGCCGCGGTGCATGCCGACCGCATCGCCGCCGCGGCTCGCCAGCAGCCGGGCCGCGCGGTCTGCATAGTGCCCGACGCCGAAGCAGCTCACGGCGAATCGCAGCCTGCCGCAGACCCCCGCGCCCAATCGCATCGTGCAGACCCGGCGCAGTCGCCCGCTGCATCCACGAACGCCCCGTGGCTCGCGCGGGCCGTGTGGAACGGCGCCGCGGTCGATGCGGCCGGAGACGGCTTTGCACTGGCGGCGGCCAGCCGGTTCCACGCGATCGACGACGCCGTGACCGCGGTGCTCGACCGCACGACGGCCGCGTTCGCCGCGCTGCGGGCGGCGGGCCGGCTGTACGGCCCGCCGCCGCATCCGCCGGGCCCGGCGGCGCCGCTCGACGATCCGCCGCCGCCGCCGTTCGGCACATTCTCCGCGGAGGCCGAGGCCGCGGCAGCCGCAGCGGGGCTGTGGGGGCTGGCCGTGCCTGTCGCGTTCGGCGGTGCCGGGGCGACGTGCGGCGACCTGGCCCGGGCGATCACGCGGATGGCCGCCGACTGTCCGACAGCCGCCGGCATGCTCGCCGTGCACTCGTCGATCGGCGCGGTCTCCGCACTGGCTGCGTTCGGCACGCCTGAGCAAATGTCCCGGCACCTTCCGGCCCTGGCGGCCGGCCGGCCGCTCTCGATCTTCGGTGGCACCGAGCCGGATGCGGGCTGCGATCTCGGTTCGGTTCGCGCCGTCATCGAGCGACGCGACGGCCGGCTCCTGCTCAGCGGCACGAAGATGTTCATCACCAACGCCATCCACGGCCGGCTGGTGAAGATCCTGGCCACGCTCGACGGCCGCCTCCGCGTGGCCCTCGTGCGGCTGCCCGACACCGACACGGCCACGTTCCGGCTTCGGCATTACGACCTGCATCCGCTCGCCCATGCCCACAACGCCGCGCTCGAGTTTCGCGGGTTCGAGATCGACGCCGCCGACCTGCTCGACGCCGGGCCCCGCCGCGACGGCATGGCGATCGTCTGGCACGGCCTCAATCGAGGACGGGTCACCCTCGCCGCGCAGGCCGCGGGCACGCTGCGGCTGCTGCTCGGCCAGGCCCGTGACCACGCCCGGCGGCGGACGACCTGGTCGGTGCCGATCGGGAGCCGGGAGCTGGTGCAGGGGCGCCTCGCGCGGATCGCCGCCGGCATCGTGGCCTGCGACGCGTTGTCCGCCTGGGCCGCGGCGGCGATCGATACGGGCCAGACGGGCGAACTGGAAGCGATCGCCGCCAAGGTCACGGCGAGCACGTGCGTCCGCGACGGAGCGATCGACGCGCTCGGCATCCATGGTGGTCGGGCGTTTCTCGTCGGCCATCCGCTCGGGGACGCCTTGCACGACCACTTCGCGGTCACGGTCTACGAGGGGGAAAGCGATCTTCTCGGACTCGCGCTCTTCAAGGGAATCGCCCGGCGGCACCCGCTCGCCGGCCATTCGGGCGACCAACCGCGCCTGCGCCGGGCCGGCGCCTGGCTCGCCTGGCGGCTGGCGACGCGCGCGGACTCGGCCCGGGACGCGACGATCCTCGACGCGGGGCTCCGCGGTCACGCCCGGGCCGCGCGGCACGGGCTCGGCCGGGTGGCGGTGCGGATCGACCGGGCGATCCGTCGGCACGGATCACGGCTGGCCGACCGCCAACTCGAGGTCGGCATGCTCGCGGCTGCGGCCCGGGAATTCGTCGCCGTCCTCGCGGTCGCCCATCATGCGGACGCGTCCGGGGACGAGTCGACCTGTGCCGCGGCCGATGCCTGGTGCCGGCTGGCGGTCGCCCGGGCGGCGGGCCGCCCGCCGACGGCGGCGGACCTGTCCGCGATGGCGGCGGTGGGCGCGGCGGTCGTCGCCGGCACGGCGACGTTTCCCGCGTGACGCGGCGTCACTCGCTCCGCACGAGCGCCGGCGCCCAACTGCACAGATACCAGCCGCGCGGCGTGGTCAGTTCGGCAAACGCCTCCAGTGACAGCCGGCCCGAGGCCGCCGCGCCGCCGCCGACGATCTCGTCGAGCAGGCCCCTGGGCTTGGCGTACTTCACGACACGAGCCGTCTCGGCCGTGAGACCGGCCAGTTCGACCGCCCGATCGACGGCATCTTCAAGGAAGCCGATGCGATCGACGAGCCCGGCCTCCTGGGCCTGGCGGGCGGTGAAGATCTGCCCCGTGGCGACCTTGTCCACCGCGGCTGCGTCGAGCTTCGGCCGGCCGGCGCGGACGATTTCCTTGAAGCGGGTGAACATGTCGTCCACGAGCGACTGGAGCACCTTCCGCTCCCGTTCGGCGAGTTCCGGGGGGCGTTCCTTCGTAGGACTGAGCATTTCCTTGAGCGGACCGCTGGTGATCGAGTCGTCGCGGATGTCGAACCGCTTGATCGCCTGGGAAAGATCGAAGTGCGGGATGATGACGCCGATCGATCCGGTGAGCGTGGCGGGCTCGGCGAAGATCACGTCCTCGCGACCGCCGTTGGCCATGGCGACGTAGTATCCGCCGCTGGCGGCGATGCCTCCCATGCTGACGACGACGGGCAGTTTCCGTCGCGCGGCGAGCGTGGCCAGCCGGTGATGAATCTCGTCGCTGCCGCTGACGGTGCCGCCGGGGGAATCGACCCTGAGCACGATCGCCTTCACCGCATCGTCGTCGGCCACCTGGTCGATCTGTCCGCGGACGAAGCCGTCACCCCCCATGATCGCGCCGTTGACGGTGACGATCGCGACCTTCGCGCCGGCCGTCCGCGCCAGGGAGTGATACTTTTCGATCACCCTGCCGTCCCGCTGAAAGTAGCGGGCAAATGCCCCCGCGCTGCCGATCGCCGCGAGCAGCGCGATGCCGGCGATCGTCCAGGCGATCCTCCCGTTCCACCGGGACCATGCACTGCCCTGCTCGAGAATCACCCGCGTCGGCTGCCGCTGGCGTTCGATCTCCATGATGCTGCTCCGAGTCCGGTCTTCACCCTGTCGTCCTTTTTGGTCGCATCGCCGGCGAGGACATGACCGACAGTGTACGCGAGGCCGCACCACGCGGCACCACAACCCGGAGAACGAAGTTGCCAGGTTTCGTCACCGGCCGCTACGCTTTCGGTCTATCGGGATGGCACCGTCGTCCCGCCGTGAAGCCAGGAGTCAGGCATCGTGTTCGTCTGTGTCAGCACCGAGTGTTTTCCCGATCTGCCGCTTGCCCAGGCGATGGAGCGGCTCGCCGAGCTTGAATTCACGGCCGTCGAACTCGACGTTCACGAGACGGGCGGCCACCTCCAGCCGGCCCAGGTCGCGGCGGATCAAGAAGGGGCGATCGCGGCCTGCAGCGACTTGCAGCGGCTGCGGCCGGTGGCGTTGTCGTTCGCAGCGCCGGAAAATCCGCAGCTCTACGACCGATTTCGGGCCTGTTGCCGGCTCGCCAAGGCGCTTGGTGTCGTCACCATGGTCGTCGAGTCCTCCGAACTCGGCACGCCTTTCAACGGCGAGATCGAGCGGCTGCGAAAGTTCGTCGCCATCGCCGCGGAACTGGGCCTCGTGGTGGGCGTGAAGACGGAGGCGGGACGGATGACGCAGGATCCGGAAACGACTTCTTCGCTCTGTCGCAACGTTCCCGGCCTCGCGGTCACGCTCGACCCCAGTCACTTCATCTTCGGCCACAAGAAGCCCGTATCGTGGGAGTCGATCTTGAAGAACGTCTGCCACGTCCACCTCCGCGACACGAAGGTCGATGCCTTCCAGGTGCGGATCGGCCAGGGGGGCGTCGAGTACGGCAAGATCGTGAAGCAGCTGGAGCGGGTCGGCTACAAGCGGGCGCTGTGTGCCCATCTTCCGCCGATGAACAGCGTCGATCAGGTCGCCGAGCTCCGCAAGATGCGGCTGCTGCTCGAGAGCCTGCTCTGAACGGCGGCCGGGGCGGCGCCGCTCCATGACGACGGACCATTCGCCGGGGTCGGCAGTGCGTCGATCGGACTACGCACGGCGATCCCAGGCTTGTTCATAACGTGCAGGTAGATCATCGTCGTGCTCACGTCCTCGTGGCCGAGCAACTCCTGAACGGTGCGCACGTCCGCGCCGCCTTCGAGCAGGTGCGTGGCGAAGCTGTGCCGCAGCGAGTGCGGCACGGCGTGCCGGTCGATTCCCACCTGCCGCAGCGCCTTCTTGAAAAAACCTCCAAAGTGCTCGTCCGAAACGTGGTGTCTGCGAAAGACACCAGTCCGCGGATCGCGGGCAGGCTGACGCGACGGAAACAGCCACTGCCATCCGAGTTCACGGCTGGCGCGCGGATACTTTCGTTCCAGGGCGTGTGGCAGAAACACGCCGTCGAGCCCCGCGCGGAGATCCCGCTCATGCTGGGCGCGCACCGCCGCCAGTTGCTGCTCGAGCATGTCCCGCGCGGCGGCAGGAAGGACGGTAATTCGATCCTTGTCCCCCTTTCCGGATCGCACGACGATGTGGCCCTGATCGAGGCAGATGTCCTTGAATCGCAGGCGGCGGCATTCCACGTGCCGCAGGCCGGAGCCGTACAGAATGGCGAACATCAGTCGCCGGACTCCGAAAAACTGGCTGAACAACCGCTCGATTTCCTGCCGGGAGAGGACCACGGGCAACCGCACGGGCTTGGCTGCCTTGGCAATGTCGAGAAAACCGAGTTCACGTTCGAGAACGACGCGAAACAGAAACAGCAGCGCCGACTTTGCCTGGTTCTGCGTGCTGGCGGACACGTTTCCCTCGACAGCCAAGGCGGTCAGAAACGCCCGGATATGGGCCTCTTTGCAGTGCTGTGGCTCGGTTGTGCCGCAGTGCGCCAGGAACCGCTCGATCCAGTGCACGTAGGACTGTTCCGTCGCCAGGGCGCGGTGCCGCAGTCGCAGTTCGCGTCGCGTCTTCTGAACGATCGGCGGTTCCTTCGGATCGATGATCCCGACGAGGTGTCGTTCATCTCTGCATCCGGGCCCGGCGTCGCCATGCGAGGCGATTTTTTCCTGATCGGCGAGCCGGCTCAGCGTGCTGCGAATGTCCTGCAGCGAAAGCGCATCTGATCGCAACACGACCTTTTGGTAGACCTCGATGGCCCTCGTCGCTTGGAGTCGCTGCCACGCGGGCGTGCCGTGGCTCCGCAAAGTCCGCAGAAAAGCGATCACGCTTTCGCGGGAGACAGGCAACTGGCCGTGCGGCGTGTTCATGGCCTCAGCGTATCGACGAATCCAGATGGGAAACCACAGCTGCTCGTTCCGCCCAAGCGAGCTTTGCCGCACTCGCGCACAATACTGGTCAACACTCATGCCACACCCCGCACAGCGACGTTCACTCCAGCCTGCGCTCGCCCGAACAGGAACATGTGTACACTCTTTTCCTACCGGCGCCAAGACCCATCCTTTTTTGGGGATTCGTTCGGTCAGTTGGGTGCCATGAATCTGGGGCCGGCTTCGCTTGACACCCCGCCCGGCCGCTGGAACAATTCCGGCAATAACCGTATTCAAGCCGACTCAGTGCGGCTCAATTAGATTGTTCGCCAAAGCGAGGAGATCACCAGTCCGGTGTCCGTGGCCCGTGTTTATTGAGCCCCTTCGCAGGACTGGACAGCCCCTCCCGCCTACGCTTCAATAGTCAGAGCTTTCTCAACATCGGGAGTCCCTTCGATGCCATCGGCATGGTTCGTACGCGGCAACGGGCAGGTTTTTGGCCCTCTGGACGACCAGCGGCTCGTGAAACTCGCCGCCGAGGGCAAGATCGATGCCAACACTGAGATTGCGCAGAATCAAAACGGCCCTTGGTATCCGGCTGGAAAAGTAAAGGGTCTAAAGTTCGCGGCGGCTCAACCAAAGCCTGCCGCGGCAACAGCCCAGAAGGCACCACCGCCCCCAAAGCCGACCCCAGCGCCGCCTCAGCGGCAAACCCGCGTCATCGACGCGACCCTCGATGAGCAGCCGTCACATCGAGAAGAGTTTTCAAAAGATCGGCAGCGTTTTATCGCTGCAATTTCTGGTGATGCCGACAAATTTGCGATCGTCCAGCCCTACTTAATGGAATATGAAGAGCCTGTTGCAATTGCAGCGCAGCGGAAGTTCCCCTTCTCAATCTTTGCTGACATAGTGCTTTTGTCATCGCATCGGCTGATGCTATTCAAGCGATTCTTCAATAAGGTTGATATGTTCGACGTAAACTACGTCGATATGCAAAACGTGAAAGTAAAGCAGGGGTTCTTCACGAGCGCTCTCTCCGCCGTTTGCTCGGATGGCCGCACGTGCGTGATCCATCGCCTCGTTACCGATCAGGCTCTCAAGGTGTATCGCCTCTGCCAAGATATAGAAACAAAGGCTAGGATCGCCCGCCGGCAGTTTGAGCTGGAAGAGAATCGGTCGCGTACGACTCAAATGAATGTCAATAACGTAATCGCTAGCCCATCTCCGCAGCCGTTTCAGCAGTTCGGCCAGATGCCAGGCGCTGCTCCGGCTTTGCCCTATAGGCAGGATATCTCACAGATCGGATCGGAGCAGACCGACCCGTATAGGTTGGGCGAATAAAGCAGCCCGGTGGATAGCATGGCGAACCAAGCGATGCAGCGGACTCGCGATGAAGTCCCGCGAAATGGTTAGCCCCTCGGTCGCGAGCCGCTGATCGCGATCGTTCGGGGCATTAAAGACACGTTGGATGGAGCGACTCGTACGGAGTAGCTATGCCTGAGCTCAGTCGCTTCTACGGGATCATTATTCGCATGTATTGCGAAGTGGGGCCGCACCATTCGCCCCATTTCCATGCCTATCACGGTGACGATGAGGCCGTGTACGGGCTCGATCCCATAGAGTTGCTCGCCGGTAGCCTTCCGCGCCGTCAGGCTAGACTGGTGGAGGCATGGGCTGAGTTGCGTCAGTCCGAGTTGCTCGCTGACTGGAACCGCCTGCAGTCCGGAACGGAACCGTTGCCGATCGATCCACTTCCTTAGGTGCCGCCATGATTCATGCCCTCCACCGCGTCACGGGCTTCCAAGTGATCGGTCCGCACCGACTGAGAGTCTCGTTCCGCGACGGCGTAGTGCGCGACATCGATTTCCAGCCCGTGCTGGCCGGATCGCTGTTCGGGCCGTTGCGTGACCCGGAGCTCTTCAAGCAGGTTCGGTTAGACCCAGAAGTTCACACCCTCGTTTGGCCTAATGGCGCTGATTTTGATCCGGCCACTCTTCACGACTGGCCGGAAGCGCTCCCTGCGATGGCCGAGCGAGCGCGTGAGTGGGAAGCCGACTGCACCCCGAACCAAGCGATCCAGCAGACTCGCGGCTGAGTCGTTCGGCATGGATAGTCTGTTGGCTGCGAGCTGCTGATCGCGGCCATTCGGCAACAGAAGCCCTGAGCCAGGAGACGCTGGGCGGTTAGGCATGCCATTAAAGCAGCGGTCGCCTCGCTGTACCCAGCCGGTCGCGGCGTCGATACGATAGAGGTGTCCGCAATGTGCGGCATTCGGATTCTCTCCCGTGTGGTGCCAGAAATGACGTCGATCACCATTCCGCTATCCGATGAGCGCGCTGCTCAGCTTCGTGTTTGGGCCGAGGAGGCTGGCTTGCCGCCGGAGGAGTTTCTTCGGCGTCGCGTTGAGCAGTTACTCGATCGCCCGGATCAACAGTTCCGGAAGGCCGCGGATCATCTGCTCCAGAAGAATGCAGAGCTTTATCGGCGGCTCGCATGATTCGGTATTTGTCGCTTGAGGAGCTACTGGAGCTTCATCGCCTCGTGCTCCAGCAGACGGGTGGGCTCGAAGGGCTACGAGATCTCGGTGGGCTCGAATCCGCAGTCGCTCAGCCGCAAATGACGTTTGGA
>Ga0315909_10002978_pt1 | contig 21094 bp, 6 predicted proteins | sample LakEriMetagenome_11_FD_203527 | JGI IMG/M metagenome (GOLD analysis project Ga0315909, IMG submission 203527) | Freshwater fungal communities from buoy surface, Lake Erie, Ohio, United States - Buoy 2 MA125 | ecosystem: Environmental > Aquatic > Freshwater > Lake | place: USA: Lake Erie, Ohio... | reverse complement strand
GGATGGCGCGTCATTGCCTGATGGCCGCTTTGTATTTGCTGCCAACAATGGCACCAGTGGCACAGAACCCTGGATCAGCGATGGTACCGATGCCGGCACCGTGCTATTGCGCGACCTGTACAGCAGCAGCTCAAAAAACGGTAGCACCAATAGCGACCCTAATAGATTTGTAACGCTGGGAGATAAAGTTGTCTTTGTCGCCAACGTCAACAAAATGGCTGACAACACCCTCAGTGAAATAGGCCAAGAACTGGTCATTACCGATGGCACCACTTCAGGTACTGTTGTTTACGATTTGGCCGCAGGCTCTGCAAGCTCGTACCCACAGATCATTGGCCAATTGAATGGTTACTTGTACTTTTCAACCCAAACTGCCATTTATCGAACCAATGGTGGCCAACCAGAAAAGTTAACCGACTGGACCTACTCTGGCGCCTCCATTTTGGGCTACTCAGACCAAAAGGCATACCTCACCAAAATAGATGAAGCGCGAGGTTATGAGTTGTGGGTGGCCGATTTATCGACGCGCACTGTGTCGCTGGTAAAAGACATCTTGCCCGGTACTGGCTCATCGTTTGCAGGGCATAGCTACACTGTTCGCTTCATGGTGGGCGATAAGTTTGTATTTACAGCTTACAAGTCGGCCACTGAAGTTAGCTTGTTTGTCACCGATGGCACGGAAGCTAAAACTTTTGAAATTGTCACAGCCAACATTTTGCAAATTCAGGCGCTGACCAACGACGTGGTTGTTTATAGAACAAGCACAGGCTTGTACAGCTTTCAAATTGGCAACAGTGCACCCAGCGTGGTCACATTGAGTGATGTGGCGCTGACGCAAAGTTTCCAAAAAGACAAAGACCAAATTTTCTACCAAATCACGGGCGGTAGTTTGTATGCAACTGGCGGATCGTTAGCCAGTACGGTTAAGTTGGCCGACAAAGTACTGCAATACAAAGTGATTGCAGACGATGCCATTTACTTTACACAAACCAACACCAACACAACCAACGTAGCGCTTTGGTTTTCAGATGGCACAGCGGCTGGAACCAGGTTCATTGAAGACTTGCCCACAGGCAATTACGACATCAGCAACGCGTTTGGTTTGCGCACTGCTGGTACACCACTGCCCAACGACACCGTGGCGCCAACGTTGGTTGCTGCCTTGGTCAATGGCACAACCGTGACCTTGAAGTTCAAAGAAGACAATGCACTTGATGCATTGCATGTGCCCACAAGCAACCCCTTCACTATCAGCGGAACCGATGCCACCATTACCACCTTTGCTGTGGATGCTTCAGCCAAAACTGTTACGCTGACTTTGTCTAAATCTGTGCTCAGTTCGGATGTAGTCAAAGTAAGTTATTTAGACCCAAGCGCAGGCAATGATGTAACTGCCATTCAAGATGCGGCAGGCAATGACTTGGTCAGTTTTACCAACAGGGCAGCCATCAACCAAACGGCAGACAACGTGCCGCCGCTGTTTAGCAGGGCTGAGGTTAATGGCAACTTGTTGACTCTGACATATACAGATGCAAGTTTGTTAGATGCAATCAATGTGCCTGTTGCCAGTAGGTTTACGGTGGGTGGTACTACAGCCACGGTTGCATCAGTTGTTGTGAATGCCAGTAGTAAAACAGTTACGCTGACATTGTCTGCCGCGGTTAAGAGTACAGACACCATTACGGTGAGTTATTCAGCCTCTTCAACAAACAATGATACGGCTTCGCTTCAAGATACAAATGGTTTTGATGCGGTGAGTTTGGTGAACGCGGAAGTGACCAATCAGACGCTAGTTGAAGAGGTTAAGGCGCCTTGGACTTTGTTGGTACATACGGCTAGTACCATTTATGCAAGTGATGCTACGAAGATCGGCTCAGGCTTTATGACATTGCCTGACAGTTCATATTTTTATGACGCACGTGATTTTTTAGTTACTGGAACAAATAAAGTCGCGGTCATTGTTGTAAATTCTTATGATTCAAATCTTCAACAAAATACATCGAAGGCATATGCTTTGGATGGTGCACTCAACGCACCTAAACTTTTAGCGACGGGTTTTGATTACTATGGTGGAGTTTTTTATGTGGGCGATAAGATAGTTCAAACTGATTCTTATGACCGCACTTTGAAAGGTTTTGTAACTGATGGAACGGTTTCCGGAACAAAAATTATTGCAGACCTACCTGAAGGAATTGTTGATTTAAATACAGAAACCATTTGGAGTAGTTATTACAGTAGACCTTATGGTGATGAATTATTTAAAACGGTATTGACAGAGGCTAATCCTGTCACCTCGTTGGTGAAAGATATCTCTTCCGGTACTTCAAGCGGGCTTAATGGGCTTGAAGGTGCATTGCTTCCAAACGGCAAGTTAGTTTTTCGAGGTTCAAATACACTTTATGGCGGTGAACCTTGGGTTAGTGATGGAACTGAGGATGGTACTTTCCCATTCGATTTGTACTCTAACTCAAGTAGTAAAAGTGGTGGAGGAAGTTGGCCCACTTCATTCATAACATTTCAAGGAAAAGTAGTTTTTTCTGCGAATGTAAATGGATGGATAAAGGAAGGTCAAGCCATAAATACGGGTCAAGAATTGGTATTTACCGATGGTACCTTAGCAGGAACTTATGTATTGGATGTTAATCCTGGTGCGAACTCTTCCAGTCCTCAGATCATTTCAGAAGCTAATGGGCTCATTTACTTTACTGCAAGTAATTCTACAAAACGAGCCTTATATTCAACAAATGGCATCACATTTACTTACTTAGCTGATGTCTATGAGTCACCTTTAACTTTAGCTTCTGATGCAAATAGAATTTTTTTTAGGGCTTCAGATGAAAGTAAAGGCACAGAGTTATGGGTGGCAGATACCTCGGCAAATACATTTTCTTTAGTAAAAGATATCTTGCCTGGGAGCGGATCTTCCCTGCCCATTTCCCCTGGTAAATTAATTATTAACGGCAAATTGATCTTTAGAGCCTATACCTCAGCTACAGAAAGAAGTCTATTTGTCAGTGATGGAACAAGTTCTGGAACTTTTAAGGTTGGAAATGATGTTACAAGTTATGCGGCATTGGGAAGCACTTTGATATTTGTAGATGGTAATGTAATCAGTGCAGTTAACTTAGTGGAAATAAATTCAGCTTCACTTGAAATATTGAATGCAAGCTCCCCTGTTACCAAATTCGAATCAGATGCTGACCAAGTGTTTATCCGCCTCTCGAATGGAGACTTTTATGCCACCAAAGGAACGACAACCACCACGGTGAAGCTTGCAAGTTCTGTGAAGAACTTCAAGATGGTGGCGGAAAATGCGCTGTACTTTGTGGTGGCAAACACTCAAAGCACAACAGGCTACGACCTTTGGTACAGCGATGGCACCAGTGCTGGTACGCGCTATGTGGAGGAAGTCTCAAGCTCAATTTATTCGGCTTTGGATACAGCTGTGGCCATTCGAACCCCAGGTACAGATGCACCCAATGACAATATATCTCCCATTGTGAGTAGTGCTGTAGTTTCAGGCACAAGTCTAACCATTACATTCAATGACCACAACGGCTTAGACGCTACCAATAAGCCCGCTTCTAGTGCATTCAATTTAAGCGGCACTGACGCAACGATTTCTTCTGTTGCAGTAGATGCAACTAACAAGACAGTCACTTTGACTTTGTCTAGGTCTGTACTAAGTTCAGACAGCATTAATGTCAGTTACGTAGATCCAAGTTCTGGAAACGATATAGCGGCCATTCAAGATGAAGCAGGCAATGATGCAGCAAGCTTTACGAACAGGTATGTGATTAACCAAACGGCAGACAACGTGCCGCCGCTGTTTAGCAAGGCTGAGGTTAATGGCAATAAACTGACATTGATTTATACAGATGCTAGTTTGTTGGATGCGATCAACATTCCTGCTGCTAACAACTTTACTGTTGGTGGGACAACAGCCACGGTATCTTCTGTGGCTGTTAATAGCGCTAATAAAACAGTGACATTGACTTTGTCTGCTGCGCTTAAGAGTACGGACATCGTTACAGTAAGTTACACAGACCCGACGCCGAACAATGACGACAGTGCCATTCAAGATGCCAATGGTTATGACGCAGTGAGTTTTTCGAATGTAGCGGTCACCAATCTGACGCCATTTGAAGAAGTCAAGGCACCATGGACTTTGTTAGCTAGAACGCCTAGCAGCATTTATGCAAGTGATGCAACAAAATCTGGATCAGATTCTGTCACCTTACCCAATGTATCGTCTATAAGCTCTACAAGAGATTTCACGGTTGTTACTTCAAACAAAGCAGCAGTATTTTCAGCCTATGTCTTTGACACTGTTGCTCAAAAATATGTATATCAAGCATATAGCATTAAAGGTTCAACCCTTACGCCAAGCCTATTAGCCTCAGACATCGACTATTACGGAACAGTAGTAAGTGTTGGAAATAAGATAGTTCAAACTGATTCAAATGACTCAAGTCAAAATGGTTATGTAACCGATGGAACTGTTTCAGGCACAAAGCTAATCGCAGATTTGCCAAACGGAATTATCGATTCAAATACTTTATCCATTTGGTCTGAGATCAGAAGTACACCATACGGCCAAGAACTGTTTAAGTTGAGTTTGAGTGATCCTCAACCCAGTTATCAAATGGTGAAGGACATGTTTTCGGGAACTTCTAGTGGGCTTTATGGACTTGAAGGTGCATTGTTACCAAATGGTAAATTGGTATTTGGCGGATATAACAATCAATCAAACAAAGAGCTTTGGATCAGTGATGGCACAGATTCTGGAACTTTTGAACTAGATTTATTTCCAGGCAACTATGGAAGTAGCCATCCAACGTCGTTTACAACTTATGGAAATAAAGTTGCTTTCACAGCATATGCGTACGGGTGGGTCAAAAACAGTCAAACTTACGATGTTGGTGGTGAGCTCTTTTTTACCGATGGTACATTGGCTGGTACGCGCGTGCTAGACATTTATCCTGGTTATGAATCTTCATATCCAGAAATTATCGGTGAAGCCAACGGCCTGCTTTACTTTACAGCAACTGCAGCAAGTGGCCGCGGTTTTTACTCAACAAATGGCACAACTTTTTTTCGCTTGGCAGATGTCAACAGTTCTGCCACGCGCTTGGCTTGGAATACCAATAAAGCATTTTTCAGTGTGTCCGATGCTAGCAATGGCGCAGAGCTTTGGGTGGCAGACTTTACGGCCAACACATTCACATTGGTTAAAGATATTTTGATGGGTAGCGGCTCAGGTCTTTCTGGCGACGTTGGCGCTTTCATGGTTGGCGACAAGTTGGTTTTTAAAGCTTATACATCTGCAACTCAGCAAAACTTGTTTGTGAGTAACGGTACCAGTGCAGGTACTGTTCAAATTGGAAGCAGTTTGGGTGCCTACGCTGCACTAGGTGAGACTCTGGTGTTTGCTGATGGAGGCTCAATCAATGCAGCCAACTTGTCTGGTACAACGCCTGTGAAGGTGGAGCTTGTCAATGCTAGCTCGGTAGTTGTCAAGATGCAATCTGATTCAGATCAAGCGTACTTTAGTTTGGCGAATGGTGATCTGTATGCAACCAAAGGGGAGGCAAGCAACACGTTGAAGCTTGCCAGCGCTGTAAAGAACTTCAAAGTGGTGGCAGACAATGCACTGTACTTCGTAGTGTCCAATAACCTAAGCACAACGGGCTATGACCTTTGGTACAGCGATGGAACCAGTTCAGGTACGCGATATGTGGAGGAAGTATCTAGTTCGATTTATTCGGCATTGGATACAGCAGTTGCCATTAGAACGCCTGGAACTGCAGCGCCTAATGATATAGCTTCACCTGCCCTGAGTGCCGCAGTGATCAACGGTTCCAATTTGATATTGACCTTTAAAGATGACAACGCCCTAGACGCTATAAACAAGCCTGCGGCTAGTGCATTCAGTCTTAATGGAACTGAGGCAACAATTTCATCTGTTTCATTGGATGCGACAAACAAGACAGTGACGCTGTCATTGTCAAAGGCTGTGTTGAGTTCTGACGTTATCAAGGTCAGCTACGCCGACTTAACTTCTTCAAATGATACTGTTGCAATCCAAGACGAGGCAGGTAATGATGCCGCAAGCTTTACCAACCGGTATGTGATTAACCAAACGGCAGACAACGTGCCGCCGCTTTTTATCAGGGCTGAGGTCAATGGCAACAAACTGACATTGATTTATACAGATGCTAGTTTGTTGGATGCGATCAACATTCCTGCTGATAACAACTTTACTGTTGGTGGGACAACAGCCACGGTATCTTCTGTGGCTGTTAATAGCGCCAATAAAACAGTGACATTGACTTTGTCTGCTGCGCTTAAGAGTACGGACACCGTTACAGTAAGTTACGCAGACCCGACGCCGAACAATGACGACAGTGCCATTCAAGATGCCAATGGTTATGACGCAGTAAGTTTTTCGAATGCAGCGGTCACAAATCTGACGCCACTTGAAGAAGTCAAGGCACCATGGACTTTGTTGCTAATAGGTTATGGCGATAAACTTTATGCAAGCGATGGTACGAAGTCCGGGTCAAGTATATTGGCTTCATACTCTTACGGTAGTTCTTCTAATAAAATTGTAGTGAATAATAATAAAAATTATGCGCTACTTATTAATTATGTTGGATACGATTATAAATTACAACAGTCAATTCTTAATGTATCCAGTATAAATGGTTCCTCTCAAGCGCCTGAGTTGTTGGGCTCTGGAGTTAGTGAATTTGCAAAAATTTTGAACGTTGGAGACAAAATAGTAATTACTGATACTTTCAATAGTGATTACAAAGCTCTTATTACTGATGGGACAGTTTCTGGGACAATTTCGTTGCCGGATCTACCAGAAGGTATTATTGATTCAAATGCTCAAACAATTTGGGCTAGCTACTACACCGCTCCATATGGAACAGAATTATTTAAAATATCTTTAACTGACTCATCTCCTGCCTTGACCTTGGTTAAAGATATAAATCCTGATTCTTCAGCATTCTCTGACCTAGATGGGGCGATATTTTCGAACGGTAAGTTAATTTTCCGAGCCAACACTTCTGAAATTGGCTCTGAACCTTGGTTCAGTGATGGTAACAGTGCTGGAACTACTTTTATTGATCTTTATCCTGGTGCCAATTCCAGCTATCCGGGTGATTTCACCAGATTCGCCAATAAGGTTGTATTTTCTGCGACAGTAAGTAATTGGGTTAAAGACACCGATTCAATTTCAGTAGGACGCGAATTGGTTGTTACAGATGGAACTGTTTCAGGAACAAACATACTTGATATCTCTCCTGGGATTAATTCTTCGAATCCGGTAATTTATGGGGAAATTGATGGCCTTCTATATTTTGCTGCACATTCGACTGGTGGCCTTGGGTTTTACGCTACCAACGGAATAACCTTTACGAAACTGGGTGACATCAACAGTTCTGCGAACTGGCTAGTTTGGAATAAAAGTAAAGCATTCTTTACCTCATCCGATAGTGCAAACGGCGGGGAGTTGTGGATGGCAGACTTTTCAGCCAAAACCTCCTCACTGGTGAAGGACATCTTGCCCGGCCCAGGCTCAGCACTGTCGGGCGATGTTGGGGCCTTTATGGTTAATGGCAAATTGGTATTCAAAGCGTATACATCGCCAACTCAGCAAAACTTATTTGTCAGCGATGGCACAAGCAACGGTACCGTCCAAATTGGCAACACCATAGGTTCCTATGCTGCAATTGGGGATACCTTAGTGTTTTCAGACGGCAATTCAATCAGTGCCGCCAATCTGTCAGGAGCCACGCCTTCAAAAGTGGAGTTGGTTAACGTAAGCTCAGATGTCGTCAAAATGCAATCGGATACCGACCAAGCATTCTTTAGTTTGGCCAATGGTGATTTGTATGCAACCAATGGAACACTTAACACCACTGCCAAGTTAGCAAGTTCTGTGAATAACTTCAAAGTGGTTGCTGACAATGCCATTTACTTGGTCACAACCAATACTCAAAGCCCAACTGGCTATGACCTTTGGTACAGCGATGGCACTGTGGCTGGTACTCGCTTTGTTGAAGATGTACCAGCCGATGTTTATTCGTACTTAGACAATGCCGTTGTCATTCAAACTGTAGGCGTTAATGTCTAAGGAAGACGCGCTTAAATTGGAATTCATGAAGGCGCAAGGTGTTCTAACGCCTGGCTCTGCCACTCATCAATACCAAGCCCTTTGTGAATACGCTACGTTGGCTTTAAAGCTCCAGCGCCCTATTGAGGCGGGATGGGCTTTGCATTACGCCAGCGAGTTGCAAAAACCTTCTGAATATTTGCCGCAAGACTTGCTCATGCCCTCATTGGTCTGCCATCCGGTATGGCACCATCCTTTGAAGTCGAGCAGCGTGATGCTGATCAGACCCCAAGAACAGCACCGCATATTTCTATCCCAGCTGCTTCAAACTCGTTCCTTTGTAGAGCGGTACAACAGTTTTTTAGGTGCTGGTCCTGCTGTGGTTGAAGGTTTTATACAAAGAACGCATTTGCCACCTCTGCAAACAAAACAACTGGATTGGATCGTTGCAGATTTAAGCGGTCAACCCCTTGGCCTTGCCTGTTTGGCCGATTTGGACCTTGAAAACAGACGTGCTGAATGGCTTTTAGGTTTTCCTGAATTGCCTGCTATGCGGCAAAAGATGGTGGAGGCCGCACTTTTACTTTTTGTTGCAGCCTTTGGCTGCCTCAGGTTAGAGAAGCTTTATGGGTACGTGTACCAGAGTAATGTGGCAGCGCAAGAAGCGACAGTGCATCTCGGATTTCAACAAGAAGGTGTGCTTCGCACGCATGTGAGAAACCGAGTGACAAGCAAGCGAGAAGACTTGCACGTTTTTGGTTTGTTGCGGGAAGAGTTTTTTCAAAATGCCAAATTGAAAAAAATGGGAACTCGATTTGTTTCGCAGAATTTCCCAGCAGGCAGTTTGAATTTAAATGCGCTGAATTGAGATCAGTCTTTAGACCAAACCCTAGGCAAAGCCCGCCATAACCACCAATGCCAAGGCATCTCTTCAATGTCTTTGGCAAGCAGTGCTGTAGCTTGCTCTAGTGCCAACTCAGGATCTTCTGGCAGCGCCGTCATTTCAAACTTCAAGCCTTCGCCTTGCTCTTTCACGCTAACGTAAATCATGGCGGCACCAGTGCGCTTGGCAATGCGCAAGGAGCCCGTAGCCAACTGCGCTGTGCCGCCCAAAAATGGCAATGACAATTTCTTGTCGCTGGTAGATTCCACCCCATCAAACGCCATCAGCAAACTGTTGCCAGCCTTTAAACAAGCGTAGATGCGCATGGGTGAATCGTCGGAGGTGATCCATTCACCTTGGCAAAACATGAAGCCGTTTTTTAATTTTTGAGTCAGGTAAGTACGCCAGTTTTCATCTGGCGCTGTGGCTTCTGTAATGGCGGTGGTAAACACGCCAAAGCCATGTCCTAAAAACCGCAAGGCAGGGCCCAACATGAAATACCTACCGTAGTGAGGCACCAACAGCAGCACGCCTTTGCCTTTGTTTTCTGCAGCTACCAAGTGTTCTAAACCCAGCACTTCAAACTGGTGGCCTGTGTTGCTGGCGGTCATGCGCGGCATGCGGTAGCTGTCTAGCGTGTCGCGCGCCATCAGTTGGCAAAAGCGTTTTGAATACTGTTCAATTAATGCAGCATCAAATACCGGAATTTGCTGCATCTGCTGCGCCACTTCCATGCGCTCGGTGGTGTTCAGGTATTTCCAATCTAGAAAACCAATGAAGGTGGCCAAGGCGTAGCTCAGTTTGGAAGGTAGCAGGGCCAGCACTGGAAACACCACGCGCATTCGAAACTTCTTAAGCCAAAACTGAATGCCAGAATTCATGTTCAAGACTTGCCTGCATCTGCCCAATGGTGGGGCAAAGACACAATGCCAATTTCAGAATCAGATTGATGCACCGTGAGTTTGGCCACTTTTTCTGCAGGCTCGTAAATGTGAATGCCTTTTTCGCACATCAGCAGCACATTGACCCAGTACACACCTTTGAGCAGCGGAAAGTGTTCATAGCTGAGCAGTGCAGAGCCTTCGCCGTTGGCAGAAATTTGCAAGGGCACTTTGTCGTTCACTGTGCCTGCGCTGGCAATTTCTCGGCCTTCACTGTCTGTTATCACTACCGCCACGCTGGGCGTAGGCAAATTCACATCGCTCAGAAAATCGAGTTGAATTTGCACCAAACTTTTGCGCGATGAAACTTGCAGGTCTTTTCCGTCTAGGCCATCAGACCGCACTGTCACTTGCTTGATGTAGGCAACGCCAGCAGGGGCTTTGACAACTTCAGTTTGAACGGCTTGCTCAGTATCATGAGCGTGCTTTACTTGCGCAGTAAAATTCAACGCACTAACAGGCGAGCTCAATTTACTCAACATGGCGTTGTAAGCCACGATGGCTTTGGCGGGCTCTCCCATCACTTGCACCTGGCCGCCATCGAGCCAAACCACGCGATCGCAAATAGCCTCTACTTGGTACAAAGAGTGCGAGCAAAACAGAATGGTTTTGCCAGCGTCGCGAAGCGCAATGATGCGGTCAAAAGACTTGCGTGCAAACGAGCCATCGCCCACCGACAAAGCTTCGTCAATGACCAAAATATCGGGGTCGACACTGGTGGCAATGGAAAACGCCAACCGCACATACATGCCAGAAGAGTAGGTTTTAACGGGCTGGTCAATGAAGGGGCCAATGTCGGCAAACGCAATGATGTCTTCAATGCGGTCTTTAATTTCCAAGTCGGTTAAGCCCAACACACTGGCGTTCATGACAATGTTTTCACGACCAGTAAACTCTGGGTTAAAGCCCGCTCCCAGTTCTAGCAACGCGGCCACGCGGCCAAAGGTTTGCACAGTGCCTGAAGTGGGCGTGAGGGTGCCGCACAAAATTTGCAGCAGCGTAGATTTGCCTGCACCATTGCGGCCAATGATGCCCAGCGTTTCGCCTTTTTTCACTTCAAAAGAAACATCTTTCAAAGACCAAAATTCGCGAAAGTAGGGCGTGGTTTGCAAACCAAAAAGTTGACTGGCCAAAGATGCAAACGCCTGCTTCAGCCTATCGCCCGGCTGGGCATACATGTGATAGCACTTGCTCATGTGTGCCACGCGAATAGCGGTATTGCCTTCTTCTAACGAAGGCGTATGCCCGCTTGAATGAGCTGAATCAGAGGACATCTGCAAATCCAGAACGCATGGCTTTGAAAGCCAGCAAGCCCAACCACGCCACACCCAACGACACCGCACTGTAAACAAACAAGCCGCCAAAGTCGGGCAATATGCCCCAAATTAAAACGTTTCTAGACTGCTCAATGACAAACGTGAGCGGGTTCCAATACAACAAGCTTTGCAGCGACTCGGGCAGTGCAGACGTAGGATAAAAAATAGGGCTTAAAAACATAAGCGCTGTCAGCGCCATGCCAATGATTTGCCCTATGTCCCGAAAAAATACACCCACCGAAGACAGCAACCAACACAGCCCCATGATCATGGGCACCAAGGGCAGCAACACCAAAGGAAACAGCACGGCCGATGCATGCAAGGGCATGCCAGCCAGCACAATGAAAACCAATATGACGCCAAAGCCAATGAGCACATGAAACAGGGCAGAGCCCAGTGCCACCCAAGGCAAAACTTCTAAGGGAAAAATAACTTTCTTCACATAGTTGGCGTTGCTTAGGATGAGGCTAGGCGCGCGCGAAATGCATTCAGAAAAAAGATTGAACACCAACAAGCCGGCATACAACACAATGGCAAATTCAAACTTGCTGTCGCTGCCCACATGGCCAGCGCCCGACCAGCGCGATTGAAACACCACGCTGAAGAAAAAGGTGTACACCGCCAACATCAAAATGGGATTGATGACCGACCACATGAGCCCCAACAAAGAACCCTTGTAGCGCGAGGCCACTTCTCGCAAAACCATGTGCTTGATTAGCACGCGGTATTGCCACAAGCTTGAAAAAATGTGTTTCGGATTCATGCAGCCATGGGTCCAATGACTAGCGTTGAATAATTTCGCTCATCTGGCCCAGTTTCTTTTCGTTTTGGCTAATGAAGCTGGGTTGAATAAGCTCTGGCTGTCCCATGCGCAAGCCGTTTTCGAAATCTGTTTTGGTGTCAAGAATGCGGCGTGGAAATTCAGCTGCATGCACCACCGATTTCACAAACACCCCTACAAAATCTTGCCACTGCCCGCCGCCCAGTTGCACATAGCTTTCAAGCAGCTCGGTGTCTAGGCCATTGCGCGCAGACCACTTGATTAAAGCGCGGCCACTGTCTGGGTAAAAGCGCCAACAGTCAACCGGGAATCTGTGAAAGTTGCCAGCAGAGGGTGCGTTCAAATAAAACAAGCCATTGGGCTTGAGCACACGCAGCACTTCCAAGTACACCAGCCAAAACATGTCTGAATGTTCAAAGCAAGAACTGGTAATGACCATGTCAATCGATTCGTTGGCAAAGGGCAGGGTGTAGGGGTCGTCTAAAACAACATCAACCCCCTTGGCCGCCTGAAAATCTAAGCCAATGTAATCAAACGCTTCGGGGCACACTTGCCGCAAGCTGCCATTAACGTCTTGAGAGCCAATGTCAATGACCTTGGTTTTCTTAGAAAACTCAAATGAAGGGCCGTAGGCGTTAAAGAAGCTTTGAGCATTGCTCATTGCGGTGGGATGCATAAATAGGCTGTAAGTTCGTTCTTATTGCTTAAGCTTGCATTTTACGTCCGCCACTGTTCACAGAATGTGTTTTTAGACACAATAGCGTTATGAAAAGAACTGTGATTTACATCTATCAGGGCATTGTCTTAGGGGCTTGCCTGTTGTTGGCCGCCTGTTCTGGCGGCTCTAGTGAACCTAGTGGCCCAGCGCCCGTCTCACCCGTGCCGCCCGAACCAGTGGTCACTTTGCTCAAAGATGTGTTCCCCGCCTCTGGCGACGCCCTTCAATGGAGCCTTCGCCCCACCAACAGCATCGAGCTCAAAACCTACTTAGAAAAAGCGGTGGTGGCACAAGATCAAAAGCTCACCTTGCCTGTGGCAGTGCCCACAGCGCCTGCTGCGCCTACTGCCGTTGCACCTGGCACCAGCACCTCAACAGCTGCCACCCCTTCTCAAACCACCCTGCAAGAAGCAGGTGTTGACGAAGCCGACTTGGTCAAAGCCGATGCCACCTATGTCTACAGCATAGACCCCACGCCAGATGGCTCCAGCCGTGCATTGTTAACCAGGCAAAAGCTCAATCCAAGCTCGCCCACCTTGGTATTTTCAGATGCATTCAAGCTGGGTTTTTCTAAAGGCATTCAAGGCACCAGTTTGTATTTAGACTCAGACCGCCAGCAACTGGCCGCCATTGGCACGCAAAGCGCTGGCTGGGTGTATGGCAAGGCGCTGCCCAGCACCACCGATTGGTTCATGCCTACTTCGTGGCGCAATGGCGCCTCCGAGGTGCTGCTGGTTCAAGCCCCCGGCAGTGGCTCATTGAAGCAAACAAGGCAAATTAAATTGGGCGGCCACTTGGTGGGCTCTAGGCGCGTAGGCTCTACGCTTTACATGGTGCTAAGAAGCTACCCCCAATCCATTAGCGCGGGTGGCAGCGCCGCCAATGCCACCGACTACTTGCCCACCATCAGTGTCGATGGTGCTGCACCGCAGCCACTCTTAGACCCCTCAGCTTGTTTGCTACAAGGCGCCAATGCCAATGCCAGCGCCGATGTCATTACCCTGGTGGCCATAGGCTTGGCCACCGACAAACACACCCATGCGGCCCGCTGCTTTACGGGCGGCACCGAAGCCTTTTACATGTCCGAGCAAAACGTGTACTTGGCCACCACGCGCACTTCTTACACCGTATCGGGCAGTGTGCCCAGATACGCTGTAGACACCACCACCGACGTTCACAAGTTTTCTTTGCAAGGCCTGAACATGGCCTACCGCGGCTCGGGCAACGTCAAAGGCCATTTGGGCTTCGATCAAAACAGAAAATCATTTCGCATGGGCGAGTTCAATGGCGCGTTGCATGTCATTACCGAAACCCGCACTAACTGGTTCTTTCCCGTGGTCATGCCTACCCCCATTGCTGTACCCATTACTGGCGGCGCGCCCGTCACTACCATTGCGCCCATCGTCTCTTCAGAAAGCACCGAATCGCCTGGGCGCCTCACGGTGCTGCAAGAAAACCAAGGCTTGTTGTCAGTGGTGGGCGAGCTGCCCAACGCCAAGCGTCCCGAGCCCTTGGGCAAACCAGGCGAGCGGTTGTATGCCTCGCGCTTTTTGGGCAGCAAAGGCTACTTGGTAACCTACCGCCTGACTGACCCCCTCTACGTGCTAAACCTTGCCGACCCCAAAGACCCCAAAATAGCGGGTGAGCTAGAAATCAGTGGCTACTCCGATTACCTGTTTCCGTTGAGTGACAGCTTGCTATTGGGTGTGGGCAAAGATGCCGTGGCCGATGGTGGTTTGGGTGATGGCCGCTCTGCTTGGTACCAAGGCGTGAAGGTGTCCTTAATTGACATCAGCCAACCCAGCAAACCCTTGGAAGCAGACAGGCTGATCATTGGCAAACGAGGCACCGATGCCACTGTGCTTCAAGATCACCATGGCATTGCCCTTCAAATACAGAACGGCGTGGCCAAAGTGGCCATGCCCGTTAAAGTGCACCAAACGCCTACCCAGTACATGTACGGTAGGCCGTCTGACTACTACGGCTTTACGCAAAACGAAACAGCCAAGTTTGAAGTTAACTTAAGTCAGAAAAAAATCACCGCTAAGACTTCATTGCCTTCGTCAATGAAATCAGAGCGGTGGATTGGCAATGACCGGTCCATTATTTACATGGACCAGGTGCATTACTACCAAGATGGGGCTTGGGTTTCTGGGGCTTGGTAGCTTAGCTTATAGGTAAGTCAACCACCAAAATGTTGCTAGGAGTAAGACCTGTGAGGGTAATCAAAGGCGTACCATTTTCATTCAACATGGTTGTTGGCAATATAAACACAGCTTGCTCAACACCCCTTAAGGTATCAGTTCCAAAGCTGGTTCCAACACCCGAAAAACTGTAGGCAAAGCTTGTATTTTTATGTTCTGCAGTCCAATGCTTGTCGTTGGCATTTGAATCATTCAATGTAAAACGTACCAATTCGGTTGTAGTGCCATTTTGTACCTGATTGACTTTAATGGTTTTGGTTGTTGCTGTGTCAAGGGCAATAGAAGCAGCGCCTGCAGTGCTAGAGGGAGACCAATAGAGTGCTGCTCTATCTTGCGTTCCAGGACCACCTTGAATGGTGTCATTACCGCCAGACAACCAGAAAAAGTCGTTGAAGTTGGTGCCAGTCACAGTATCGTCACCAGCTTGATCTGAATAGATCAGTCCACGGTTGTTGTTGGACAGTTGTGGGTAAGCAGCCAGCATTGAATCCAAAATGGTTTGTAAATTGCTTGTATCAATACCACTGGTTCCGTTGGCACTGCCTGCATAGTTCATGCCCGCAGTGGGATAAAAAGTTTGATCAGCAGTCAGGTACAACGTGCTTTCTGGTAGCAACACAAGTGAATTTTGTGTTGTGGTTGAGACTTCAGCGCCATTTGGACGAGTGTTGCCATCTGCATCAAACCAATTTCGAGTTTGGAACAGCTCAATGTTGCGCAGCAGATCGATACCAATGATTTGTGAGGTGTTAGCTGGATTGAGTTTCACCACCGCAAATTCAGCATTGATGTCAGAGGCAATCTTATACTTTTCTTTGGCACTGGCAATTGCTGTGTCAATTTCAGTAAGAAGGGCAGCGTTGCTGCTGACAGATGCTAAATTCAGCAAGTCATATTTGTCACTCAAGCGAATAACTTTGTAATTTGATTTACTGATTGTTCCTGTCAGTGCGTCCGTGCTGCTAACTGTGTGTGCAACTCTGTATATGTCTCTAGAGGCGGTAATCGTGCCGGTACCAGGAGAAGTTTCATATTTAACGTAGCCTGTATCCAAGCCGCCATCTATCCAATTGAAACCGTAATTTCCAGTAACAGCATAGTCTGTGAAGTCGGTACCAGTGACGACATGGTCACCATTCCCAATATTTATAAATGCGCCATAAGACTTGCTGTAATTGACATTGTCAGACAGCTTGTAATCGGCAGGGACATCCAAGCTGACCTTGTCTTCTTTAACGACTGGGAAATTTTTCTTATTTGAAATAAATGCATCAATGTCACTTTGTGCATTGACTTCAGTGACAAACTTACCCACATTAAAGTCAAAATAACATGGCGCATAGCTTGAGTCATTTAAATCTAGAAAACGCCAATTAACGATTGGGGTGTTCACAGCAAAATAAGAATACGTGCTCGTTGTTTCACTCGAGTCACGTAAATTATTGGCATTGGTGTCGGTGAACAATCTGAGGCCTACATACTCAACATCCTTCAAATAGTTGGTTGATAGACCTCCAGCGCCATCTGTAAACGTGGCTTTGATTCTGTAGCCGTTGTCAAACGCAGCTTTGTCTGCGCCAGAGTCGATTGAACTCAACATCAGCAGATTTAGGTTTGAGGCACTTGCCGCGTCTTTGATGTAAAAGCGTACTTGGTCATTTGCCGATTCAGCACCCCAATATTTTCGATCGTCAGCAGGCCATGCAGGCACCCAATTGGTTCGACCAAAGTTTGTGCCGCCATCAATGTAATTGTTGCCAGTGCCTGGATCTATCATGTCAGCGTTGGCAGTACCTTTCACCACGTCGCCACCACCATTCAATAAAATGTTGGTGTTGATGCTTGAATTTCTCCAGTCGTCTTTTGCAGTACTAGAAGTCGGCAAGGATTGCAGCAGTGCAGCAGCATCTAGGGTGTCGGCATAAGGCGTACCTGTAAAGGTAATAGAGTTTTTCGTGGCGTCTGCACTAGAGCCTGTTGGGTACTCGGCTGTTGGCTTGAGCTTCACAATGAAGGGCTTGGCATCTGTAACGCCACCTGTTGTGTACTTGAATGTGCCGTCTGCATTCTTCACAGAGGTGTCAAGCAAAATCATCAATTCTTCAATGCCGGTAAAGGTGTCAGGCGTACCTTGTGCAAAGGCAGCACTGGCGCCATAGGCATCAGCAAACACGATGTTCATTTGCTCAATGGTTCCGCCAGTCTCTGTCAGAGTAATGCGTGCCAGCTCGGTCGTTGTATTGTTGGCAACTGTTTTCTGCCAAATTTTGACCACGTTGCCTTCTTGCGTTGTGGTCAATGTGGCATCTTCTTGAGGAATCCAAAGAAATGCCATTCGGTCAGAGCCGTTGCCACCATTGAATGTGTCAACGCCATTTCCTAGCCAGAACATGTCGTCAAAGTCTGTGCCAGTGACAGTATCATCACCCCAGAAGTCGGCAATTCTGACGCCAATTTTTTTGGACTGCTCAGCCAAGCCAATTTGGGCCTGCATGCTCGATTTGGTGTTGATAGTTTCTGTTTTAGAAGTGCCAAGGTATGTGCCAGCATACAATTTTCCTCCCACAGAGGCCGTTCCTAAATCAGCTGTTTTATGAATTGCAAAATCGGCTTCAATGCTGAAAGTTAGATGGGTGGAACTGGTTTCAGAACCACTTTGACGGTTGTCTAAGTTCGTGTCTAGCCATAACTTGAACTCAATTTGCTCAATGTCTTTCATCAATTGAACGCCAACCACTTTGGTCGCGTCAAATTCAGAATAAGTGACCAAAGCAAAGTTGTAGTCGCTGGTGACCACATTTTTGGAGTTGGCAAAAGCCAAAATAGCCGCCATGTCAGGCGCTGGAGCTTCCGAGGTGCTGGTATCGCTCCAAGACCACAGCGTATTGTCGCTCAAATTGATTAAATGGTGTTTGCTGTCACTAAAGCGGCTTTTGCTGAGCAGGTTGTCAGCGGTGATGGGGTTGGTAACAGATGTGCTTGTGCTGCCGCCAAATTGCACTTCGGTAGACGTAATGGTTGGCTCATTAAGGTGAGCGAATGTAAACAACTCGTATTTACTATTTTGATCTATATCCGCGAGACCTAAAAATACCGAATAATGAACATCAGCAATTAACTTTGCATTAGCAAGGGCAGTTTGAAATGCTGTCGAAGTGGATGCGGATGACAAAGCTGTTCTCACAGCTTCAATGTCACCGTCAAAACCAATTTTTCCAGACTTTGGAAGCAGGTGGATGTACAACTTGTCGGTTGTTTTGAGTGTGTAGGTTCCGCTAACGTCATCACTAGTTGACGGGGTGTTGTTCGTCGAGAAGGCCCTTGTATTACCCGCAGCAATCTTAATGAAGGACTTGTCTACTAAGACGCCTTTCAATTGAACTTCTTCAGTGATGCGCACTCTGTCTTGTGCGACATTGAGTGCGCCGCCAAACATCCAGTACCCGATGTCCGAGCCACCGTTCAAAAGGTTGTTGCCAGCTGGGTCAATTACAAAATAGTCAGTGAAGTCAGTGCCAGAAATTTGATGGTCACCAGAGCCAGCCATGATGTAGGCGCCAAATGATGCAGAAGTGTTGGCAATGTCTGAGATTTTGAAGTTTGCTGGCAAATCAGTGGGTGAAGTAGGGTAAGCGATTCTGCCTGCAATGAATTCATCGATCAAAGCGTTGGCATTGATGGTTGGTGTAAATTTAGAGCCCGAGATAAACACACTGGTTGGTGGGTTGACTGAATTTCCCCTCTCGCCAGTAACCGCGCTTATCAGTGGTGTCTGAAAAATTGGGAAACTGAAATTGGTTATTTCGTTGTCCCATTGAGTATTGCCGTCGCCATTGATGTCTGTCCAAATCTTGATGCCAACCTGCTCAACGTTGATAAAGTACACAATATCTTTTGCATCGCCTTCCACCCATGCTTTGTAGCGATAGCCTTTGTTGTAGGCTGCGCTATCTTGGCCGTTGGCAGTGATGGCTTCAACCTTGATCGATCGAGCTTGAAGTTCGTTGTCTGCAAACAACTGCAAGGAGTCGTAAGGGCTGGATGAGCCTTTGTTGGCCCAAGTTTGCCTTCCTTTGTTTCCACCACCGTCGACGTAGGAGATGCCACCGCCTGGGGTAATCATTTCAGGGTTGTCAGAGCCAATGACTGTGTCCCCACCTTCGCCACTGCCCAAATTGACATTGACTTCCAGTTTGGTGCCCGCCCAATTAAGTTTAGGATCAGATGAAGTTGGCAGTTTCTTAAGGAAGTCCGCTACATTGATATTGTCTGAACCTGGTGTGCCATTGATCCAAACAGGGTTCTTGGTGGCGTCACCATTGTTTTGATAGCCAACGCTGGCAGCCAAGTCATATCCAGTTTTGAACGTAACTTCTGTTTGCCAATCGCGCTGATTATTTTTATTGATGTCATCCCACTCTTGAATACTGACACGTTCAATGTTCTTAAGGTACGCAAGGGTTGCGTCCCCTTTGGTCACTTTGTGTGTGTAGCCTTTCTCGATGGCCGAGCTGTCTGCAGAAACTTGCGCTGTGACGGAATTGCTTAGAGCTACAACTTGAACAGAGCTTGTTGCCTCCCCTTTTTTGATGAAAATATCAAGGCTGTCTTGAGCATTGCTGCCCCAAGGGGTTGTGCCCATGTTGTCAGCGCCGTCTAAATAAGCAACACCCGAGTTGGCCGCAATGATGTTGAAATTGTCACCATAGGGAGAGCCAATTGCCAAGTCATTGCCACCTATCAAATCAACCCAAAGGCCTCGACCGTATTGCGCCATGAGTTGTTTGGTTGCTGCACTGACAGTTTCCGCATCTGTTGTTGCGCCCGTATAGTCAAATTTCTCGTTGCCATTGATGGTGCCATTGACCCACGCGAAGTGAAACTGATCGGCCACCTTCTGGCCGTTGTCGGTTTTGGTGGGGTCAGTAGGGCTCAACCTAATTTCGCCCACATTGATGGCCAGATTTTGCCATCTGCCAGCTAACCACTGATTGTTAGCATTGTTAACGTTGATACTGAGGGCTTCTATGTTTTTCAAATAGTCAATTTGAATAACAGCATCAGCATCATTTTTCTGTATGACCATCCACTGAAAGGCAGTATTGTCGGATGGAAGGACAGATACTTTGGCCAGCAAAGCATTGGCCTGTGTCAGGTTTTCAGCGACCAGTTGAACTTGGAAAACATCTTGCCCACGTTGGCCTGTTGGTGAAATTTGCGTACCACCATCAACTTCATCGTTGCCTGCACCGCCTTCAATGTTGTCTGAAAAATCGCTACCAGTAATGGTATCTTTGCCTGCCCCTGCCTGAATATTCAAGCCTCGCTTGTATTGGGTTTGCAGAGCTAAGAGCTCAGCAGAGACCAAAGTCTTGGCATTGATGACATCTTCATTGTCTGTGCCATTGATCCAAGCAAAATGATATTGGTCTGCAACCTTTGAGCCCCATTCAGTTTTAGTCGAATCGTTTGGATCGAGCCGCATTTCATTGATCTCAACAGCCAAGCGGAAATTACCGTACCAGCTCATTTCATTTTTATTGATATCCTGATCCCATTGGCGTTGGCCATCACCATTGATGTCATTCCAAACTTGAACGTTGACTGACTCAATATTTTTAATGTAGGCCAAGACCTCATCGCCGCTTAGGACTTTGCCTGTGTAACCCTTGGCTTTTGCAATGGCTTCAGGAGTGCCCAATTGGGGCGATTCATCCAAAGCCATGACCTTCACGGTGGCCGCTAAAGCCCTGTTGGCTACAAACACATCTAAGTTGTCTGAGGCACGATTGCCCCATGGCGTTTTGCCATCATTGGAGCCACCATCAATAAATCGGGTACCACTTCCAGAAATATTAAAGTTGTCGCCAAAGGGTGAGCCTACAACTTCATCTGTGCCAGCGCCAAGATCAACCCACAAGCCTCGCTTGAATTGTTCCATCAAAGCTTTGCCGGGCGCGCTGATGGTCTCAGCGCCTAGAATGCTTGTGCCTGTATAGTCAAACGACTCGTTAGAGGGCGTGCCATTGACCCATGCAAAGTGCATTTGATCGCTTACCTTGCTGCCCCATTCAGTCTTGGTTGGGTCGTTTTTGTCTAAGCGCAACTCGCCCACATTGAGCGAAA
>Ga0315909_10002977_pt1 | contig 21100 bp, 34 predicted proteins | sample LakEriMetagenome_11_FD_203527 | JGI IMG/M metagenome (GOLD analysis project Ga0315909, IMG submission 203527) | Freshwater fungal communities from buoy surface, Lake Erie, Ohio, United States - Buoy 2 MA125 | ecosystem: Environmental > Aquatic > Freshwater > Lake | place: USA: Lake Erie, Ohio... | reverse complement strand
GAGAAGAAAGAATTGTTGATAGTGAAGGCAACTGCTTGCCGAAACGGATGTACGAAGAAAGCACAGAAGCGAAGGACGCACCCACGGTCCCTGCCAACGCATGATCCAGCGTGTCGGAGTCGATCTCGTCAGACGCATACATCACATCGGATGCCGCATGAAGGGTGCGTGGCGATGCGTAGGCATCCTGCACGATCTGCGGGTTGAAGATGTGAGGGTTGTCCTTCTCAATGTCCCGCCCGTGGTACTTGCCGCCCGGCAGGTAGTCGATGAACGAATCCATGACCATCGGGTTTTCTTCCACGCAGGCGATCACGGTAGGGTGTAGCCCACGGGGGATGGCGAACTCGTTGATCCATTCAGAGGCGTTGGGTTTACGCATATGAACCACGATCATCTTGCTACGCAGGTTGGCGGGTAGGGAATCCCCTAGCCCTTCTATTGACAGGTTTGTACCAGCCAACCATACGGAACCCTCGGGCATCTCCAGTATCCCGGCCCTGCGCTCGTACTGGATGGGGGCGATCATGTTCTTGATGTACTGCGGGACTTTGGCGATCTCATCGAACATCCCGAGGATGGGCCGTGCCCCTGCTATGCCCTTGTGGTTGGTCTTGGATAGGCCCAGACGCTCGTTGGGATACTCGCAGTACACCCCACGCTCACGGTCAATATCCGGCCCCCATACGGAGCCGTCAGACAGTTGGGTGCAGTCGATTGGCGGGACTTTGATGTAGTTATCGAAGTGCGGATCGGAGGCCAGCGCCCAGAACACAGACGTCTTGCCGATGCCGTTTTCGCCCATCAAAACCACCGTGCGCTTGTGGCCCACGGCTTTGATCAAAGCCACAGCCTGCTTGAAATTTAGGTAAGTATGTTTACTCATTGATGACTCTCCTAATAATTAAAGTTGTTTGTAAAAGATTGTAGGCCCCCGTCAAAGGTTTGACAAGTACCCACGATTTACTCTTGGTTTCCCTCCTTCCTGTTGATACGTTACCCCATAACCTTCCTGCTGACAAGTCAGTCGGGAGGCGACCATTGTAAAAACTCTGGGTAGATGATCCGCCGCCGGATGTCCAATAGGTAGGCGGTGCGCTCCGTGGCCTCCTGCTCGTTGTCGTTGGAGTCCTCCCCAAACCGAACGAACTCTATGGCTAGGCTTTCGCGGTCAGCCGGATCCCCCTTGTCGTTGGTGTTTTCAATCTGGCTCACAAGGTTAAACAGTTTGTTCTTGGCGATGTCCGCTTGGTCGTACCACTTGACGTTATCGAATGACCAAAAAACAAAGTGCTGTGCGCCAGCGCTGTGCTCCTGCTTGTGCTTTTCAAAGAAGTCTTTGTCCTCCTGCTGTATCTCACCGCTATGCAGAAATAGATCGACTACCATGTCGCACTCGCGCTTCTCGCCATACATGAGTATGGCTACGCATGATCTGTAACCCATAATCAATCCTCCTTATCGCCACCCGTGGCGTAGTAAATGCAAACACCGGCGATCAACCACAGCATCGCCGCCACAAAGAACCACACATCAGCCGAGCTAGTCATAGCACACCATCCCTTCTGAAGTAACGAACCGATTTGACAAAGTACCGTGGGTAACTACTTCCTTCTGTTTGATTGTGGTGTTTCACCGTTTCTTCTGCATCGGTGTAACTGTCGTAGGCGTACATCACCCACTCCTTACCCATGCTGATGTCATGTTGCATGACAAGGTAAACAAAGTTATTTGACTCACTCATTTCACACCTCCTTGTTTTTGAAATTCTTCCCACAACTCACGATCAATCTTCAACCATACTGCGTCACCAAAACTTTGGATAACCTCAGCATCTTCCAGTATGTCAAAGGCTAACTCAATACGCTCTTCATCACTCATGTTGCACCTTCCTTTCTAATTAAACTTGTTGTGCGGGAACCGAGTCAGACTTGAACAGGTCAGCGATCCACTCCGTTGCATCTTCGGGGGTATCATCGACCAACAGGTCAATCTCTTGTGGCTCCATGTCGTACCACTCAACGATTAGTTTCTTGGCCTGATCAGGGTTGTACTCAACCCAATTCAACAGACTACGCTCACCCCTGAGCCAGCACGCGTACGCTTTACGCACAATCTCATCGTAGTCGTACTGATCGTAGATGGGATCTTGTGTCTGTGTTGCAGACTTGGATGTGATGTTGCCGACATATGAATTGTCGTACCCCCCATACCCATCGTAGTAATCGTAGTACGAGTTGTAACGATTGGTCACACCCTTGTGCTTGAACCCGTGCTCAGATGCAGACCATGCGTAGGTGTTGGATAGCCACGCACCGAAGTGCTCAACGCCTGCCTCACGATTGATAACAGCGATGCGACCATCGGCGTGACATAGCGCAAACTTGTTACTGCGACCGATCAGATCACCGAGATACTCTTGGAAGTCTGCGGTAAACAGCATATCCATGTTGGACTCAGCGATGGGGCGCAGGATGTACTGGATCATGTGCCAAGTGTCGGACATCTCCTTGCGGATGGGGTTACCCGCAGACAGGATGCCGTTGTGTGCAAGCCATAGGTCATCGGTCACACGATAGGGATGGCAGTTGTCGGTGTCGATGTTGCCGTGTGTCTTCATGCGGTAGTGGATGATGCACTCACGACCCTCGGCGATGTCACGATACAGCGCAATCGTTTCATCGACAGTACCAAGAGACTTGGTGACATGGATCTTCTTGCCGTCACCGAACATGATGCCAAAGCCATCGGGGTTGTGGTTGTAGAAGTCACGCAGGACTACATCGGAAAAAGATGTTTCGGAAGTGTGATGAATTAGTATGCACATGATGTACTCTCCTTAGTAAGTTATTGTGATTCAAGTTTGTTTGCGATGTACGGACGAAGATGCTTGGTGTCGTTGACAATCGCAGGAGTTTCAATGAACTGCATGAAAGACTTGGTGTCGAGTTTGAAACCATACCCCGACTGGTCGCTACAGAAGTTAACGAGTGCGTTGGCAAACTCAACAGCAGACATGATCGACTCGTACTTGAGTGTGCCCTTGAACATACGAAACTCGATAGTCTTGCGCGGCTCCAAGTTGAGCGCTTCGTACCTGTTGTTGCCGTCACGCAAGGCGTTGCCGATGCGCTTGCCTGAACTGTAGGTTGCGTAGTTGCTACCGTAGCGCCGAGCGAGTGCTTCGAGTAACGGGCGATTGTCAGGGTGATTGATAAACGCCACCATCTTTGAGATCTGCAACCGAGTCAGGCCATAGCGTGTGACATGAACATGAAGCCCACAAGTCGATGTGTTGTGCGACAGCAGGCCACGGGATAGGTTGGCATCCTTGACCCACTCCCAGAACTTGGCGTGTGTGTCCAAGCCCATCGGTTGCGTGATGATCTCAAAGCCATTGGACAGAGAGCCATCGTTCTCAAAGAAGCATGACTTACCTATTATGCCTTTGTTGAGCGCATCGTTTAGTGCGGTGGCCCTATCTAAGCGATCACCATGCTTGACCTCGACCTCCAACTCAACGCCGAAGTACCGTGAGTAGCGTGGCGGGGGGTTGTTGATGTCCACGATCTTGCTGATGTAAAACGAGTTAGCCCGTGTCCACGGAGATTCTATCGGACAGAAGTTACCCTTAGATGAGTGATAACTGCCGATGATGCGACCGCTGTATTCGTTGTGCACATAGCAGTCCTCGTCTTCGTTCCACTCAAAGTCCTCGTCATCGCAGTGGATTGTGATTCTGTCGCCGTCCCTGTCTATCGCAGATCGTGATGACTCGGTGTGAACATATGAGTCGTAGTACTCCGAATACTCATAGTTGTACTCGCTACACCGGCGGCATACCTCGCCATCGTTGTATGTTTCTATGAACTCACCCCGTGCTTCCCACTCGCCACAGTCCTCACAGGTTGTGAAGTGAGAGTCCAGCAACTCCTCAACAGCATCGCAGTCATCTTCGCTCAGCATATAGTTGATATACCTGCGTACGCTTGAGAGGCTGTTCTCCCGTGCTATGTAGCGCATATGGGCTGTGGCCTGATCGAACATCGCTATGGGTAAGCGCACCGATGCTAGGCCACACACCGTCTTCAGATGCTCGCGCACCTCGCCGGAGATCAGGCCAGTATGATTACGCATCAGGCAGAAAAAGCGGAAGGTCAGGTCAGGGTTAGTCGAAGCCATTCGCACCAACGCGTCAATGAGATTGGTTTGAAGTGGATCCAGTTCCTCCTGCATCTGCTTAGCCGAGATGGTCTTGGCTATGTGCAACAGCCGCTGCTTGCGCAGGTCGTGCTTGATTTCTTCGTTAGTCATTTGACTGCCTCACTTTCTTTTTAACAACACACACTCACGCTGAACCGCAGCCCATCCACGGCCAGCATCCACGAGCGCAACACGCACGCGCTCAGCCTCGTTTGGGTTACCGTCACCCAAATCCTTTTCCCGTTTGTATCGGGTAGTACTAGATTTAGAACTAGTAGTTGAAGGTAATAGACTCAACAAAACAGCGCGGTTCTTTTCGGACAGCATCATGCACCTACCTTTCTTCGTTGTTGGACTTCTTGGTTTGCCACCATGCGCGCATCGCACGGCTGGCGACTGTGGACTTCTTCTTACTACCCTGTGCCCTGCGTTTGGCGATGCGTACTTCAATCGCCATAGGGTTGACGCCTTCGTTGATGAGCCGCTTGTGTAGTTCGTTTGGCGTCAGGTCATGCGGCTTTCTCTTAGTTTGTTTGTGGCAGTCGTTGCACTCCTTTCCTATGTAAGTGATGCGTTTGGTTGTGGTGGGGTTGCGTAGCCACGCTCTAGTTTGAGCCAGCGTAGCGAGGCGCTTGAAATCTTTGCGCGCTTTCTTGGTGTTGCAGATGGGGCATAGCATGGGGTTCTCCGTTGAAATGTCCACTTCGGTTCAGGTTGTGTCCACTATGTCCACTTGGTATTTTTTAAGTGGACACCCGCAAAGCCTTATGGCGTCTGGGTTTGAGTGGGTAGCGTACGAGATACATACCATTTTTAGAAATACGAAACAACTCAAAAGAAAAACTTCCAGACAATCAAAATGAGTCCACTTGTACACTAACCCATACATACATAAGTAATTTATAAAAAGATATGTATATAGGGCGCTAAGTGGACAGAGCCAGTACTGGCGCGGGTTTGCGGGTGTCCACATTTTATTTTTGAAGTGGACATTGTGGACAATTGGTGGACAGGGTATAAAAACCTCCTTCCTACTGACGCGTTAAGAGTTTGGGTGACGGTCACCCAATTAGTTTTCCTGCGCGGTGCGCTCAATCCACGAAGTAAAGCGCATCTCCTGTTTGAATAGGCGAGCGTCTGCTTTGCGGGTTCGTTCTGTTTTGAATCGCACAGAAGCCTTGCGCTCCTGCTTTTGCGCGGGAGTTCTGTCCAACAGTTTGGTGAGTTTGGTTTTGCTCATTGTGCTTCTCCTTAGTTTGTTTAGATGACATTCGGGCAACGCTTCAGAAACTCGCGTTGCTGTTTCAACGACAACTTCTCAAAGGCTTGTAGCAACGAATCAACAGGAGATAGCGATTCTTTCTTGTTGCGCGTCTTCTTGTTGGTGTTGCCTGCTCCTGCTAACAAAGTAGTGAGAGACAAACGATCCCGCAAGAATGAGCGTGCTCCCTCATGCCTTTTGCCTGTCTTCGCATCAACGAACTGGTATGAACCCCGATTCGTTTTATCAATCTTGCAACCCTTGTATGCAGGGATCTTCAGAATCAATGGCATCAACTTAGTACCAACGAACTCCCATTGAGCATCAAGTGTCTTAAACGACAGAACATCATCGCGTATGTCCTTGCGATTCTGTTCGGCTTGCTGGCCTAACTTGATACCAGCCGCGATAACGGCTTGAAGACTAACGATTGACTTATACATGGCATAGCCTTTCTGGGTGACGGTCACCCAAATGAAAAAGCCGAGCATTGTGCGGCTCGGCATCGCAACGGCTGGCAACCCTGCCAACCGATACATCTATTATACCATTAGGTTCTATTCCTAGTGTCAGTTTGGCGTTGTGCAACCCCACCGTAGGGTGGCCCCCCAAAATAATGTGTGGCGTGGCGACGGACGGATATCAGTAATCCGCAACCACACCCCACACTTTGTCCAAGCCCGTCCAACATCCCAAAACAAAACGCGCAAAATTTTTATAAAAAATCAGCCGACCAATGTCAAATATTGGACAGCACACAGCGAAAAAAACCCCAGCGGGTTGCGCTGGGAAAAGTGGCCTACGAAGCCAAGGAGAGGCACCAAGAAGAAACATCCCCTCTTGCGAGGTACCGAGACCAAGTATACACTCCGCCCAACTGGGCACAAGCCCTGCAACGGGAGAACCCCGCGTGTTGGAGCATTTAACTACTATTGATTTTGAGCCAAACGTGCTGGATGCACCAGACGAAGGCTTTGTGCCGTTAAAGAAGACGTCCCCTATGGGGCTGCTTGACGCACAGATCAGTACAACCGAGTGGTTAAAGCAGCTAGGCGCCGAAGACGACGCTACCGTGACAGAACAAGCGGAAAAAGCTGCCGCCCGTGAAGCGTTTGCGGCGGTGACTACTGACGCCCCGAATGTAAGAGACGCTTTACTTAATCTGAAGGTGCCAGCCGCCGTGCGAAAAACGGTGGCGATGCTGACCGCCTACGACTGGGAGTTCGTGCAGCAGGCTAAAGAAATACGCGGCAAAGCGGTGCATCAGCTAGTAGAAGAGATGGAGCACCCAGACGCCCGGATACGATTAAAAGCTATTGAGTTATTGGGCAAGGTCACAGAGGTGGGCCTATTTACAGAGCGCATCGAGGTTAAAAAAGATCAGTTGGCTGATGATGAACTGGATAACCGCATCCGTGCCAAGCTAGATCAGCTCAGTAAGACTGTGGAGGCAGAGGCAAAAGAAAAGGAAGAGCGCAACAAGGACGCCGTTGACGTTGAAGTGAAAGAAGATGATGCAGCGTCTGAGTGAAGCGGAGATCAGAACGCTGCTGGCGAGTATGACGCCAGAAGAAAAACTTGAGTTTTTGGAAGAACTTGAGGAGCAAGAGCGCAGGCTTAAGCTAAAACAAGCGCAAACTTCCATGACAGCCTTCGCACATGCCATATATCCGGGCTTTAAAGAAGGCGCACACCACCGAAAGCTGGGGCAGATCTTCAAAGATGTGGTCGAAGGACGCAAAAAACGCGTCATCATCAACATCGCACCCCGTATGGGTAAGTCTGAGTTCTCTTCCTATCTGTTCCCGGCGTGGTTTTTAGGGCAATATCCTGATAAGAAGATCATTATGGCGACGCACACGGCCAGTTTGTCGGAGGATTTTGGCCGCAGGGTGCGAAATTTGATTGATACAGATGAATATAAGACGGTTTTTCCAAACACTTTGGTTGCAGATGATCAAAAAGCTGCGGGAAAATGGTCTACCTCTGCTGGCGGTCAGTACTACGCTGTTGGTGTTGGTGGTGCTCTTGCTGGCCGTGGTGCAGATTTATTCGTTATTGATGATCCACACTCAGAACAGGATATCAAAGCTAACAGCCGCGCCACATTTGATAACGCATGGAGCTGGTTTCAGACCGGACCGCTTCAACGTTTGATGCCGGGAGGCGCAATCATAGTAATTATGACCCGATGGTCGTTGGTAGACCTGACGGGAAGGCTGATGCAGTACCAAATCCGCAATCCAGACGCCGATCAGTGGGAAATTGTCGAGCTGCCCGCCATATTGCACGAGGATACGGAGAAGGAGAAGTCGCTTTGGCCTGAACAGTGGCCGCTTGAGCAGCTAAAACAGAAAAAGATGGCGATGGATGCGCGGTATTGGAACGCACAGTACATGCAGCAGCCAACTTTGGACTCCGCAGCGTTTATTAAGCGTACACAGTGGCGGATTTGGGAGCCAGATGACCCACCGCAGTGTGAATTCATCATTCAGAGCTGGGATACGGCGCATGAAGCCAAGACCACAAGCGACTACACGGCGTGTACAACGTGGGGGGTGTGGTACAACGAAGAAGAAGGCAGCAGGCCCAGCCTTATTTTGTTAGATGCGTTCAAAGATCGGATGGAGTTCCCCGAACTTAAAGAAGTAGCGCTTAAGCAGTATAAGGAATGGAAGCCAGATTCGTTTCTGGTGGAAAAGAAAGCAGCCGGAGCGCCACTTATTCAGGAATTAAGACGTATGGGCATACCAGTGGATGAGTTTACGCCTAGCCGGGGTAACGATAAGTACGCACGGGTGAACGCCGTAAGTGACATATTTGCAAGCGGTGCGGTATGGGCGCCTGATCGTAGATGGGCAAAGGATGTGATTGAAGAGATCGTTGCGTTTCCTGTTGGGGAGCACGACGACTACGTGGACACGATGACACAGGCGCTTCTACGGTTCAGAAACGGGGGGTTTATTACGTTGCCCTCAGATGAACAGGACGAGCCTATATTTTGGAGAAGCCGCAAGGCGGCGTATTACTAAGGACAAATCATGGCTATAGAAAAAGCGCTGTATCAGGCACCCGTGGGTATTGAAGAAGAAGCTGCCCTCATGGAAGGCCCGGATATTGAGATTGAAGTTGTAGATCCTGAATCCGTAAGTATCGGGATTGACGGGCTAGAAATTGAGATTGAGCCTACAGAGCAGGAAGATGACTTCTATAAGAACTTAGCTGAAGACATGGATGAAGGCGAACTTCAGACTATGGGCAGTGACATGCTGGAAGATATCCGAGGCGATCTGAACTCCCGCAAAGATTGGGAAGATACATATAAGGAAGGCTTGACCTTGATGGGTCTGAAGTATGAGGAGCGTACCGAGCCGTGGAACGGCGCATGCGGTGTGTTCCATCCGATGATTACGGAAGCGGTTGTGCGCTTTCAGTCTGAGACGATCATGGAGACCTTCCCTGCACAGGGTCCGGTTAAAACCAAGATCATTGGCAAAGATACGCGGGCAAAAGAAGAAGCCGCACAGCGTGTCAAAGAAGACATGAACTATGAGCTAACGGAACGGATGGTTGAGTTTCGGGGTGAGCATGAGCGCATGTTGTGGAATTTGCCAGCAGCAGGGTCTGCATTTAAGAAGGTGTACTACGACGTTGGCGTACAGCGTCAGATGTCAATCTTTGTGCCCGCAGAAGATGTGATCATTTCATACGGGGCATCAAGTCTGGAGACAGCCGAGCGTGTAACGCACCGGATGTATAAGACTAAGAATGAGATCCGCAAGCTGCAGGTGGCAGGCTTTTACCGCGACATAGAGTTAGGTGATCCGCCAAAGATCAAGAACGAACTGCAGGAACGCAAAGACAAGGAGACCGGGTTCTCCAGCATGAACGATGACCGGTATGTACTTTTTGAAGTACAGATCAATCTGGACTTACCGGGATATGAAGACAAAGAAGACGGTGAAGATACTGGGATTGCGCTGCCTTACATCGTCACAATCATGGCTGAGACAGGCACGGTTCTGTCGATCCGCCGTAACTATTACGAAGATGATGAGACCAAAGAGCGCCGCAGTCACTTCGTGCACTACACCTACATACCGGGTTTTGGCATATACGGCTTTGGGCTATTCCACCTAATCGGTGGCTTTGCCCGTAGTGCCACATCCATTATGAGGCAGTTGGTTGACGCGGGTACGCTATCTAACCTGCCGGGTGGCTTGAAAACCAGAGGGCTGCGGATTAAAGGGGATGACACCCCGATTGCTCCGGGTGAGTTTAGAGATGTGGACGTGTCATCTGGCGCCATTCGGGACAACATCCTGCCGCTGCCATATAAAGAGCCAAGTGCCACGCTATATCAGTTACTTGGTACCATCGTAGAAGAAGGTCGTCGATTTGCCGCTACGGCAGATATGAAGATCAGCGATATGTCGGCGCAGGCGCCCGTGGGCACTACGTTGGCGTTGCTGGAGCGCATGCTCAAAGTTATGAGCGCAGTTCAGGCTCGGGTGCACTATGCCTTCAAACAGGAGCTTCAACTTCTTGCCGCCATCATCCGTGACTACACCGATGAGGATTACGACTACGATCCAGAAACGGCTGACCGTAAGGCTAAGAAGTCAGACTACGATCAGGTAGAGATCATCCCTGTGTCAGATCCGAATGCGGCAACCATGTCGCAGCGGGTTGTTCAGTACCAAGCGGTCATTCAGTTATCGCAGACAGCCCCTCAGATCTACGATCTGCCACAGCTTCACAGGCAGATGCTGGAAGTGCTGGGTATTAAGAATGCCGCCAAGCTTGTGCCAGTTGAGGATGACTTCAAACCCCGCGACCCTGTGTCGGAAAACATGGAAGCGCTTAAAGGCAAGCCGCTTAAAGCCTTTATATATCAGGACCATGAGGCCCATATTCAGGTGCACATGTCCATGATGCAGGATCCAATGATCATGCAGATGATTGGGCAAAACCCGATGGCTCAGCAGATGATGGCCGCGCTACAGGCGCATATTGCCGAGCACGTAGGGTTTAAATACCGTAACCAGATCCAAGAGCAGTTGGGTATGGCCCTGCCACCCCCGGATGAAGATATGCCGGAGCAGCTTGAGGTTCAGGTCTCCCGTCTGGTGGCTGCGGCTTCTCAGCAGGTGTTGCTTGCCAGCCAGAAACAGGCCCAAGCCATCCAAACCATGCAGCAGATGCAGGATCCTGTTGTGCAGATGCAGCAGGCCGAGATGCAGATTAAGGCCCAAGAGGCTCAGACCAAGGCTCAGAAAGTCGCCCTTGATGCGCAGGCTAAAGAACGTGAGCTGGCGCTTAGGGAGAAAGAAGCGATGCTGCGAATCGCCTTGGACGAACAGGAGCTGGAACTGAAACAGATGACAGAAAACGCCAAACTTGGCGCTGCACTAATTAAAGATACCAAGAAAGGAGAGACGCCTAAGTGATCAACTCATTCGTAGACGTTCTACGCAAAAAGATCCGTGAGGATATGAATAACTACACCGATGACTTAGCCAACGGTGCATGCCAAACGTTTGACCAGTATCAAAAACTCTGCGGGGTTATTCAAGGGCTAGCGCTCGCAGAGGCCCATCTGCTGTCCCTTGCCAAGAAAGTTGAGGAGTCTGATGACTGAAGTCGTTGAGGAGTTGCCACAGGAAGACATGCCAAAAGCCACACAGCTACCAGAGCCGAAAGGCTGGAAGATTCTGTGTGCCCTGCCCGAAGTAGAAGACCGGTTTAGTGGTACGGATCTACTAAAGCCTGAGTCCATTACCAAGATTGAGGAACACAGCACCACGGTGCTATTCGTCATAAAGGTGGGACCAGACGCATACAAAGACACCGCCAAGTTCCCAGCCGGGCCTTGGTGTAAGGAAGGTGACTTTGTGTTAGTAAGGGCTTACTCAGGTACTCGGTTCAAAATTCATGGGCGAGAGTTCCGTCTATTGAACGACGACCAAGTGGAAGCAGTTGTTGAAGACCCACGCGGATACACCCGCGCGTAAGGAGCTAATAAATGGCAATTAACGATAAAGAAGAGTATAAGTTTCCCGATGAGCAGGACGATGTAGCTACAAAAGAAGCATCGCAGGAGCAGGACGTTGAAGAAGGCGACATTGAGTTAGAGGTCGTAGACGACACACCCGAAGAAGATCGTGGCCGCAAGCCACTAAACCGGGAAGTCGAAGACGTAACCGACGATGAGGTTGCTGAATACAGCGAAAAAGTTCAAAAGCGGCTGAAGGAGTTAACCCATGCCCGGCATGATGAGCGGCGCGCCAAAGAAGCGGCGGTCCGCGAACGGGAGGAAGCTACTCGGTTAGCCCAGCAGCTTTTGGATGAGAACAAGCGCCTGCGGGAGCACTACAACGCTTCGGCTCAAGTTCAGAGTACGACCATGCAGTCCAAGGCTGAGTTGGAGTTGCAGGTCGCGCGGCAAAAACTGAAGGAGGCTCAGGAAGCCTACGACACGGACCAAATTATTGCAGCGCAAGAAGAACTGGCTGTAGCCCGGTACCGTTTTGAGCAGGCAAAAGCTTTTACGCCTAGAGCTTTACAAATCCCAGAAACAGAGGTATATAGTCAACCAACGCCACAGCAATCGGCTGTTCAGACTGATCCCAAAGCTGCCAAATGGCAGGCGCGGAATCAGTGGTTTGGAGCAGATGATGAGATGACCAGTCTCGCGCTGGCGGTGCATAAGAAACTGGTCGATGCGGGAACAGACCCCCGCAGTGATGAGTACTACGAGCGGATTGACGCTCGCATGCGTGAAGTGTTTCCCGACTATTTCGGTGAGACAAAGAGGGAAGTAAAACGTCCGGCAACCGTTGTTGCTGCTCCAACTCGTACTGCTGGTAAGAAGACGAAAGTCCAATTGACCAAAACGCAGGAGTCGATAGCTCGGCGTCTGGGTCTTACCAACGATCAGTACGCTCGTGAAGTACTTAAACTAACCTCGGAGTCTTAACATGTCTGAAAGAATTAGTCGTGATGGTCAACAGGACCGCAAACCTAGAACACTTCAAACACGTGAGAGCGAAGCTCGTACAGTTTATGTGCCTGCTAGCACTCTCCCTACCCCCGATAAACGCCCCGGTATAGTCCATCGTTGGGTTGCTACCGAGGTTCTTGGTCAGGCTTACGCGCCTAACGTGTCCAAGAAAATGCGTGAAGGGTGGGAACCCGTCAGGGCGGAGGATTACCCCGAACTGATGCTTGAAGCAAACAAAAACGGCAATGTTGAAATTGGTGGGCTTATGCTGTGTTCGATGCCGGAAGAATTGGCTAAGTCACGCAACGAGTACTACCTGAAACATGCTACTGCTCAAATGGAGTCTGTGGATAACAACTTCATGAGAAATAGTGACCCCCGCATGCCGTTGTTCAGCGAGAAAAAATCGACGACAACGCGTGGTGTGGGATTTGGTAATGGTTCTAAATAACTTTTAGGAGTTTTACATGGCTTATCCTACCGTTAGCAAGCCTTATGGCTTGAAGCCGATCAATCTGATCGGCGGGCAGGTATTTGCTGGTTCGACTCGTCAAATTGCTATCACGACCTCTGCTGTCAACTACAACACCGCCATCTATAACGGCGCTGTTGTTCAGCTAGACACAAGCGGCTGTGTTATCAATTCGACTCTGGAAAACCAGAACGATCCTGCTAACATCCCCGGTGTTCTGGGCGTCTTTGTTGGATGCCGCTACACCAACCCAACGACCAAGCAGCCCACCTACAGCCAGTACTGGCCCGGCTTTGCTTCTGGCGTTACCGATGCATTTGCTTACATCGTTGATGATCCGGACGCACTGTTCAAGGTTGCTTCTGTTGGCGCTACCGCCAATACGACAGGTCTGGACATCACTCCGGTTCAGCAAACCGCTCTCGGAACCAACGCAGTTCTGGTTCTGAATTCTGGTGACGCTACCTCTGGAAATGCACAGACTGGCATCTATTACAACAACGTAACTACCGCATTACCGTTCCGTATCGTTGATCTGGTGCCTGATACCTCGTATCTGTCCGGTGGCAATATCGTGTACCCCGAAGTGATCGTTAAGTTCAACGCCGGGTATCACTCGTACTACAACGCCATCGGCAAATAAGGAGCGACTAAATGGCTATTTCACGCGCACAATTACTGAAAGAGCTGCTCCCCGGACTGAACGCCTTGTTTGGTATGGAGTACGCACGCTACGGCGAAGAGCACAAAGAGATCTACGAAACTGAGACCTCTGAGCGTTCCTTCGAAGAAGAGACCAAGCTGTCTGGCTTCTCTGCTGCACCGGTCAAAAACGAAGGTTCTGCCATCGCTTATGACAACGCACAGGAAGCATTTACGGCTCGGTATAACCACGAGACCATCGCCCTCGGCTTCTCCATCACGGAAGAGGCTATTGAGGACAACCTGTATGACAGCCTCTCGGCTCGTTATACCAAGGCTCTGGCTCGGGCTATGTCTTATACCAAACAGGTTAAGGCAGCTTCGGTTCTGAACAACGGTTTCTCCAACAGCTACCCCGGTGGCGATGGCGTTGCCCTGTTCTCCAGCCTGCACCCGCTGGTATCTGGTGGCACCAACAGCAACATTCCGGCAGTTGCGACTGACCTGAATGAGACTGCTCTGGAAAACGCAGTGATTCAAATCGCTGCATGGACCGATGAGCGTGGTCTGCTGATTGCTGCAAAGCCGCGTAAGCTGATTATTCCGCCTGCGCTGCAGTTCGTTGCAACCCGCCTGCTGGAGACTGAACTCCGCGTGGCTACGGCTGACAACGACATCAACGCCATCAAGAACAATGGTTCGATCCCTGAAGGCTATGCGATCAACCACTTCTTGACGGATCCTGATGCGTGGTTCCTGACTACTGACGTTCCCAACGGCATGAAGCACTTCATCCGTACGCCTATGCAAAACAGCATGGACGGTGACTTTGACACTGGAAACGTGCGGTATAAGGCTCGTGAGCGTTACAGCTTCGGGTGGTCTGATCCGCTCGGTATGTACGGCTCGCAAGGCGCTGGTTGATGTAGGAGGGGGGTTGAAAAACCCCCCTTTTGCTGTATTCTTTAGGTACCAAGATTTTTACCCGTACAGACTGGCTTGGCAGACTTAGTAGAGACGGTACGGGGATGTGCTACTACACGAGGAGTTCCAAATGGCACGCACTACCTTTTCCGGCCCAGTTGCGTCAGACAACGGGTTTATTGGCGGTACTTCTACGGAACCGATTACCGTAACCACCGCTCAGAACGTATCTAGTTTTTATGTCACTTCGTCAGCAACGACGGGGGATACACGCCTTTCTTACATGCGCATGGACATTACCAGCACTGGTTCTGGTGAGACGCTCCGTGCATTTACTCGCGTAACTGGTGCAGGCGCAGCCGCTGGCGGCACGATCAACGGCGCACACATCTCCACCTCAATCAACACCACCGGCACGATCTCTGGTGCAGCTAACGCACTGCGGACGACTCTGGGCGGATCGGCAACGACTCCCGGCGGCACGCTGGCAGTTCTGCAACTGGACACTGATTACAGCGTTAACGTAACTTTGGGTGCTACATCTGCATTCATTCGTGTTACTGACAGCGGTACACAGACCGGTGAAGTTCAGAATTTAGTGAACATTGAGACTGGCCCTGCTGCCACGGTTGCTCCAACGGCAAGTGCTGTACCGGCATCACCATCGAAGGTTCTCAAAGTGATGGTTGGTGGTACGGCTTACTACGTACCTGCATACGCCAGCTTTACTCCGTAATGTTAGCCCACAAAGATCCAGAGGTTCAGGCCATGCTTGAGCTTCTGGAAGGACAACGAGATTACGCTATGGGTATTGCTGCAGCGCAAGCTAAACAGATTCAAGAGCTAAAAGCTCAGCTTGAAGCTGCCGCAAAGCAAACGGAGAATCAAAATGGCGATGCAAACTGATGTACGAGCTGGGTCAGCCGCCGCTAATACAAGCACGACTGTCTACAATAACCGCACACGCGTGCGCGGACTTCTTATTTCGTATGCAGGCGCAGCTACAGTAACAATTAAAGACGGTGGCGCTGCCGGTAGCACGATTTTTTCTTTCACAGCCCCCGCAGATCCGGGTACGGTAAACGTAATCATTCCCGGTGAAGGAATCTTGTGCGAAACAAACGTGTACGTGACTTGTGCTGCAAACACTACAGCGGTGGTGTTCTATGGCTAAGACTCCTGCATGGCAACGCAAAGAAGGTAAAAACCCGAAAGGCGGCTTAAATGCCAAAGGTCGGGCTTCTTACAACGCAGCTAATCCCGGAAAACCCGGACTTAAAGCTCCGCAACCCGAAGGCGGTTCGCGTAAGAAGTCTTTCTGCGCCCGCATGACAGGCATGAAAAAGAAGTTGACGTCAGCTAAAACAGCCAATGATCCAAACTCCCGTATTAACAAATCACTAAGAGCTTGGAAATGCTGATGGAACAAATGGTTTTATTTTCTTGGGCTGGCATCTTGTCCGCGTTAGTTACGGTGGCAGGGTTTATTGCACGCGAAAAAATTAACAAACTCAACACGCTGGAACAGTTGTTAAACAACACAAAACTGGAGGTGACCCGTGATAACGTCACTAAAGCAGAAATTGAAAAACTTGAGCGTTACATTGATGAACGCTTTAACAAGTTTGAAGAAAAAATTGATCGGCTTCTTCAAGCGAGGTAAATGATGCCTGCCGTATCAAAAAAGCAGGAAAAATTTATGCAGGCGGTGGCGAACAACCCAGCGTTTGCAAAGAAGGTGGGGGTTCCCCAGTCTGTGGGCAGTGAATTTACGAAAGGAAAGAAAATGAAATACGCAAAAGGTGGTATGGCTCCTTCCAAAATGGGCGCAGTTAAAACTGCAGCTCCTAGCAAAGATGGCGTTGCTATCAAGGGTAAAACCAAGGGCAAACAAGTTGTCATGGCTGGCGGTAAGGGCATGAAAGCTGGCGGCATGACTAAGAAAATGAAGTACGGCGGGAAGTGCTGAAATGATGGCGAGCCGAGGGATGGGAGCAATTAGCCCATCCAAAATGCCAAAAGCGAAGACGATCAAGCGGAAAGACAAACCGCAAGACGTCACCATGTTTAAAGCTGGTGGAGAATCCAAGGTCAATCAGGCCGGAAACTACACCAAGCCGGGCATGCGTAAAAAGCTGTTTGAACAAATCAAGTCCTCCGCTACGCAGGGAACGGCGGCGGGACAGTGGTCGGCTCGTAAGGCGCAGCTTCTGGCTAAGAAGTACAAAGCTTCTGGCGGGGGGTATAAGTGAGTGGACTTGCGAAAAGTCAGCGTAGTCTCAAAGCTTGGTCAGCCCAAAAATGGCGAACCAAAAGCGGAAAGCGGTCGTCTGACACAGGAGAACGTTACCTTCCTGAAAGCGCAATCAAATCGCTATCCCCCCAAGAATATGCCGCTACTACTCGTGCCAAACGCGCTGGAAAGGCGTCAGGTAAGCAGTTCGTTGCCCAACCAAAAGCCATCGCTGCTAAAACCGCAAGACACAGGAAGATAGGATGAGCACATCCGGCACCTCGGCTTTTACCTTAAACCTTAACGAAATCGTCGAGGAGGCGTTTGAACGTGCGGGTGGACAACTTCGTTCTGGCTATGACTTACGCACAGCTCGTAGGAGCCTTAACCTTTTATTCGCTGATTGGGCCAACCGTGGCATTAACCTATGGACTGTCGAGCAGGGATCGTTCACCCTGACACCGGGGCTGATGACTTACCCGCTCCCTGTGGATACGGTGGATCTGTTGGAGCATGTGATTCGGACACAGGCCAATAACTCGGCCACACAAGCCGACCTGACCATTACCCGGATTTCTGTCAGTACCTACGCCACGATCCCAAACAAACTGACGCAGGCTCGCCCGATTCAGATCTATGTAAATCGGCAGTCTGGCAACGCTGGTCCTACAGGGTTAACCCTAAACGGCGGCATTAACGCGGTGGTCACTTCTATTACGTTAAGTTCTACCGTTGGGCTTCCGGCATCAGGCTACGTCAAGATTGGGTCTGAAACTATTTTTTATAGTTATATAGTTGGCAACGTCTTGACTAACTGCTTCCGTGGGCAGAACAACACTACGGCGGCGTCTCATTTAACCGGTGTCGCGGTTAGCCTTCAGCAACTGCCCTGCGTCACCCTTTGGCCTGTACCGGACGATTCCCAGACCTACACGTTGGTGTACTGGCGCATGCGTAGGATTCAGGATGCATCTACGGGTATTACAGACTTTGACATCCCGTTCCGTTTTATTACCTGCCTGACCGCAGGACTGTCGTACTACCTAGCGCTTAAAATTCCTGAAGGGATGGGGCGGCTGGATATATTAAAAAGCATGTACGACGAGGCGTGGGATTTGGCTGCGGGTGAAGACCGTGAGAAGGCGGCTGACCGGCTGGTGCCACGACAGATGTTTATTGATGCGGGCTGATACTCATGGGCAATAGATTTGCTTCCGGTAAAAAAGCGATTGCTGAATGTGATCGTTGCGCCTTTCGCTATAAGCTGAAGGAGCTTCGGCGGCTCGTCATCAAAACCAAAAACATCAACATACTGGTTTGTAAGTCGTGTTGGGATCCTGATCACCCACAGTTGCAGCTTGGTATGTATCCCGTGGATGATCCGCAGGCTGTCCGTAACCCACGCCGGGATTTGAGTTATTTGTTGGGCGGTCTGACAGGGCTGCAGATTGATTTAGGTACAGGGTCCGATGTTGATCAGACTGGAACTAATACTGGTGGTAGCCGTATATTTCAGTGGGGTTGGGCACCGGTTGGTGGAGCGCAAGCTAACGATGCCGGACTAACCCCTAATAACTTGGCGCTTGGCATTACGCTTGGCACAGTAACCGTAGCAACTACTTAGGAGCACAAAATGAAACATGAGGACATTAAAAAAGATAAACCCATGATGGAAAAAGTTGCCAAGAAGGCAGTCAAAACCCATGAGAAAAAAATGCATGGCAAAGGCTACCGTGCTGGCGGCAAGACCAACTTAGAAATGAAAAAACTGGGTCGTGGACTGGCAAAAGTTGCCAACCAAAGAGCACCCATCCGTATGGTTCGGAAGGTAGGTATCTAAATGGCTAAGTACAGCGCGAAGATGAAGGGCAAAGAAGTTGGCCCTGCCAGCACATACGCAGTCCCGCACAACATGTCAGGTAAAACCCTAAGTGAAGCCGACATGAAGCGGGCTGTGTCGATGGATTCGTACAGCAACTCCAAGATCCGCAACGCTTCAGACGTAAATAGCAAGTCGCCTTCCCTGACGGTTAGCATCGGCGCTAACACCAAGGAAAACATGAACGGCGAAATCACGATGCGTGGTTATGGTGCTGCAACTAAAGGCATCAAGTGCCGAGGACCGATGGCGTAAATGAACTACTCAACGCTCTTTGAAACAATTAAGGGGTATGTCGAAAACGACTTCCCCGGTACAACTTGGACCGATAGCGCTGGTACCGGGACGGTAACGTTTACCCAAAAAGAGCAGATTGATACGTTCATCCAGCAGGCTGAACAACGTATTTACAACATTGTTCAGTTCCCGTCGATCCGTAAGAATGTGACAGGCTTTACAACGCAGAACAATAAGTACTTGTCATGCCCTACAGATTTCTTAGCCGTTTATTCTATGGCGGTTGTTGATCCGGGCACGGGCGCATACAGCTACTTACTGAATAAAGACGTTAACTTCATTCGTGAAGCTTTTCCCATCCCAACGGAAACAGGCAAGCCGTACTGCTACGCTTTGTTTGGCCCCGCTACTACAAACACTAACCCGCCAGTTATTACTAACGAACTAACGTTTTTAATCGGCCCCACACCCGACGCTTCTTATACGGTAGAGCTTCACTATTACTACTACCCAGAGTCAATCGTTACGGCGGGCACATCTTGGCTGGGTGATAACTTTGATTCCGTGCTTCTTTACGGTTCGTTGCTTGAGGCTTATACCTTTATGAAAGGTGAGCAGGACGTAATTAACCAATACCAGAAACGCTATGACGAAGCGTTAGCTCTAGCTAAGCGTCTGGGCGATGGTATGGAGCGGGGCGATGCTTACAGGGACGGCCAGTTCCGTCAAAGGGTGACCTGATATGCCGTTTACTGGTAACGCCACCTGCGACGTTTTTAAATACGGGCTAATCAACGGGCAGTTTAAGTTTGATGGTTCGCAGGCATACAAGATTGCGCTGTACAACAACTCGGCGTCATTGACTGCTGAGACAGCCGCTTACACATCTAGCGGTGAGATTTCTGGCACAGGATACGTAGCTGGCGGGGAAGCACTTACCCCCACCGAAGGTATTGCTGATGGGGTGGCGTATGTCACCTTTGCAAATGTAACTTGGTCGGGGGCGTTTACAGTCCGTGGCGCCCTCATTTATCAAGTGAGTGGTGGGGCAGCGGTTTGTGTCCTTGATTTCGGGAGCGACAAAGTATCCCAAAACACTTTTACCGTGCAGTTCCCGGTTGCCGGGGCGACGACGGGATTAATTAGACTTTCTTAAGGAGTTAATGATGTTTAACGAAAAGGCAAAATCTACCGACCTGACCGTCGCTTCCGTGTCGGCTGGTGTTGGTTCGCAGGAATTGGTTCGCGGCGGCGGTGTATTTCATTTCAAGTGCTATGACAAAGATGGCAACCTGAAGTGGGAAGATACGGCACATAATCTTGTGGTTAACCAAGGTCTGCAGGATATGAATACCCAGTACTTCAAGGGTTCTAACTACTCTGCTGCTTGGTATCTGGGTCTGGTCAATAACAGCCCGTCGCCTTCTTATAACGCTAACGATACGCTGGCATCTCATGGTGGCTGGAACGAAACTTCTTCGTATTCCGGTAACCGTAAAGCTGTAACGTTTGGCACGGCTTCTACCGCTGATCCGTCAATTATTGATAATGCAGCTTCACCGGCATCGTTTTCAATTACTGGCACGGTGACTGTGGCTGGTGCGTTTCTGGCTTCTGTAGCTACAGGTACTTCGGGAATTCTGTTCTCGGTGTCAACCTTCCAAGCTCCCGGCGCTCGTTCAGTTGTGTCTGGTGACACGCTGTCTGTGACTTATCAATTCAGCCTTGACGCTATTTAAGGAGTAAAACATGGCGACTAAATTTGTAAAAGGCCAAGACGTAAAAGTAATTGGTGTCATCCCCCAAGGTCCGGTTAAGGCACTACGGATGGATGAAGACGGCAACTTTTATTATCTGATCGAGTGGACTGATGCCAAAGGTAATAACCATGAGCGTTGGTTTGACGAGGCGGATCTAGCAGCGGCCTAACATGTTCGGGGCAGCACCTTTTGCGGCGACACCGTTTGCGGGTCTTTCTGGTGGCTTCTTTGCAGCGGCCATTAATGAGACAGCAAATGCAAGCGATGTCGTTTCCGCACAAGGTGTTTTTCTTCGATCAATACTAGAGTCTGCGACAGCTTCTGAAACAGTTGCTGCTGCATTTTCTCCCGCTAGTTCACTTGCTGAGTCTGCTGTAGTTTCTGAAACCACAAGTTCAATTCTTACCGCAGTAGGTCTTATTAATGAAACAGCTACAGGGGCAGATGCAGTAAGTAGTAACTTTGCAGTCAATAGCCTGATTTCTG